>Ga0209643_1000280_pt1 | contig 114019 bp, 108 predicted proteins | sample AutmiccBRH37_all_FD_187383 | JGI IMG/M metagenome (GOLD analysis project Ga0209643, IMG submission 187383) | Deep subsurface microbial communities from Mt. Terri, Switzerland - Autotrophic microbial communities BRH/37_all (SPAdes) (version 2) | ecosystem: Environmental > Aquatic > Deep...
AAACATTTAATCTGCTGATTAAATGAAGTTTCGCTCTATAACCTTCAGATGGAGTAATTCAGTGAAACTTAGTTCAGATGCTTTTTCCTGAACTGTAGTTGAACTAATCCTGTGGGAAACTCCACCTAAAGTCAAGAATCCTGTTTATCGTACATATAAAGAACCCAAACTCCCTAAAATAAACATCAATCCGGATACAGCAAGCATAATATATAAACTATGATGAATATGCTTCATCTCTAACGTCTTGATAGGTTGCCCCATTAAGGCTCTATGGGATGCTGTTCCCCTATAATAGTTAAGCCCTCCTAATTGTATTTGTAGGGCACCAGCAACAGCTGCTTCGGGAATTCCACTATTAGGACTGGGGTGCTTAGGTGCATCCTTCTTTATCGTATTCCATACTCCTTTAAAACCTCCAGGGGTAAAAAAGGAAATCAACAGATAAACTAATCCTGTAATTCTTGCTGGTACATAATTGGCCAAATCATCCAGTCTAGCTCCTGCCCAACCTAGATTAATGTATCTTTCATCCTTATATCCTATCATAGAATCAAGCGTGTTCACAGCCTTATAGGCCATTGCCAGGGGAGGTCCCCCAATAAAACCATAGAATAATGGTGCTGTTATTCCATCTACTGTATTTTCTGATACTGTTTCCACAACACCTCTAACAATATCCTGTTCCCCAATGTCTTCCGTATCCCTCCCCACAATCATGGAGAGTTCTTTTCTTGCATTTATCAAATCTCCCACTATTAATGGTTTTGCCACAGCTAGGGAGTGCTTATATAAACTATTAATTGCTAACGTTTGACTCATAACAAATATACTAAGTATTATTCCTAAATAAAGGTGAACTTTAAATGCTAACCATATCAATCCCAGGAAAAGGAAATATGTGCCCAATATTACAGATATAGATAATATAGTTCCGGCTATTTTTAATCCTATGGGAGTAATGGTTATCTTGCGTATTAATTTTTCGCCATATGATATTACTTTTCCTATATAGATAACAGGATGGGGTAAGCACCTCGGGTCACCTACTATTAAATCAAGTAAAATAGCAACTAATATTATTATTTCCATCATCCATCCTCCATCCTGCAAAAAGCAACGCCTTATTTCTGAGCTCGAACTTCTGAATTCTCACTTCTGATCCCTGTTTCCAGTCCCATCATCTTGTAGATCTTTTCCATATCAATAGACTTTCTTACTATTTCAGCTGCCTTATTATAGTTTCTTTCCTTTTGGTAAATATCTAAATCTTTTTCATAAAGTAAACTTAACCCTTTTTCTTTACGAATAGCATTTGTAAAAGTTAGCATCACGTTTAGATTGTCAAAAAATCCATGTATATGAGTTCCAAATACTCTCCCGTCTAAACTAAAAGCGCCATCTCTTATTTGAACCTTTTTACCAGAACGCTCCTCTATTTGTAAAAGACAGCTATCATCACTAAGCACTTCAACCTGACCCATATGAATTTCATAGCCTTTAATTGTTTGTCCTTTTAAATCACCCCAAACACCTACTGATGCTTGGATTTTGGCTTCAACCTGATGAGTATTCTTTTCTGTTCCATAAGTTGTAATACATTGAAGAAGGCCAAGGCCCTTAAGAGAACCTACGTCTGCTTCTGTACCTTCTGGATCTAGCAGGTCTTGCCCTAGCATCTGATAACCGCCACATATCCCAACTATATATTTTCCTCTATTAGCCAACTCAAGAATTTCACCATAATATCCCTGTTCTTTTAAGTAAAGCAAATCCAAAATAGAGTTCTTTGTACCAGGAATTATTACGACATCAGCTTCACCAATTGCTTCACCTTTTTTAACAAATCTGATTCTGGTATCCGGTAATTCTAAAAATGGATTTATATCAGTAAAGTTTGAGATCCGCGGCAGTTGAATAACTGCAATTTGGATGGGTGCATCCTTACTACCCTTTGTTTTAAACTCCGATAGAGATACTGAATCCTCTTCCTCAATTCCATGGTCATGCATATAAGGTATCACACCAAAAACCTCTTTGCCTGTCCTTTCTTCTAAAAAGTCAAGGCCAGGCTTTAAAAGATCAAGGTCCCCTCGGAATTTATTAATCACAAAACCTTTAACTCTATCCCTTTCATGAGGTTCTAAAAGATCTAGGGTTCCTATTAAGGAAGCAAAAACACCACCCCTGTCAATATCAGCAATAAGAAGTACTGGGGCATCTGCAAGTTCTGCTGTTTTCATATTCACAATGTCCCTGTCCTTTAAATTCACCTCTGCTGGACTTCCAGCTCCCTCAATAACTAAAACCTCATACTCATCTTTAAGTCTATTTATACTTTCTAGGACAAGACCTTCCGCCTTAGGCAAATAATCATTTCGATAATCCTTAGCTGACATATCACCTATAGGCTTTCCCCTAACAATGATCTGTGCATGCATGTCTTGTTTTGGTTTTATTAAAATAGGATTCATATCTACAGTAGGCTTTATTCCAGCAGCTTCAGCTTGAGCTCCCTGTGCCCTTCCAATCTCGCCTCCATCAGGAGTAACAGCTGAATTCAAGGCCATATTTTGTGCTTTAAATGGAGCAGTTCTATATCCGTCCTGATAAAAAATTCTACAGAAGGCCGCACATAAAACACTTTTTCCTACATTTGAAGATGTCCCCTGGAACATAATCGACTTTGAAGCTCTCAAAGCAAATCCCCCTTATAGCAGATGTCTGATGTTAGAGGTCAGAAGTCAGATATCCGATTAAAAATTTATTTAGCTACTTGATCTGCATTGGTATCCCACAAACCACCAAATATACTTCATCTGCACATTTGGCAAGTTTCTGGTTTGCCATTCCATTTAAATCTCTAAATACTCTACCTTCCTTATGGTAAGGTATAACATCCATTCCCACTTCATCTGCAACCATTATAATCGTACCATTAAACTTTTTACAAGCTTCCATAAAGAGTCCTAAAAATTCCTTAAACTCATCTTCTTGGCTTTTCTTCCAGCTGAATTCCTGAGGATCCTCTTTGCCCATTGAGCTACAAAAATACATGATATTAGTAACCCATGTCCCAATACCATCTATTAAGAATAACTCTTCTTCATCTACCTTATTTACTAAAGCTTGATGTAGATTGCGCGGTTCCTCAATAATACCCCAGTTTTTTGGCCTCCTGATCTTGTGCTTTTCAACCCTTTTTGCAAACTCATCATCCCAAATAGTCCCAGTCGCAACATATGTAACAGGACAGGATTGAGTGTTTTGCAGTCTATGGACTATCTCCTCTGCAAAAACACTTTTACCACTACTACTGCCGCCAATGACCATGACTATCCTTGACATCTAATCCGTCTCCTTAAAATACATGAGTGCATTAACCATACATGCTGCTATGGGGCTGCCACCTCTAGTACCTCGTACAGTTATATATGGTACATTATTTTTTTCAATCATTAGTTCTTTTGATTCCATTGCTCCCACAAAACCAACAGGGGTTCCGACTATCAAGGCGGGTTTCGCAATACCTTTTTCAATTAAATCGAGCACCTCAAAAAGAGCTGTAGGAGCGTTTCCTATGGCGACGATAGACCCATTAAGTCTTTTTCCAAACAACCTCATTGCTGCAGCCGATCTGGTAATACCCCACTCCCCAGCTCCCTCTATTGTTTTCTGGTCTGCAACTCCGCAAAAAGTATCACCACCAAAGCTATTTAATGTCTTGGCGTTAATACCAGCTTTGAGCATATTTACATCAGTAAATATATTTGCACCTTCTCTGATAGCTTTTACGCCAACTCTTGTGGAATCAGGATGAAACTGTATATTGTTAATTATTGCAGGATCACCTGTGGTATGGATAACCCTTTTCACAACAGCTCTCTCAACAGGAGTAAAGTTGTGACCTGTTAAATACTCTTCGATTATCCCCATACTTTTATCTTCAATTTCCTTGGGATTCCAAATTATTTCCAATTAATGTCACCAGCCCTTTCTGGAAGTTAGAATTCAGGAGCCAGAATGAATTATGCTAACATGGCAGTATCGCTCTGGGAACACTTGAGTTAAAGCAGCGTCAACGAATGCAGTTTGTGAAGCGTTAAAGCACTCCAAGGTAACTTACTGTATTACCTAAAGGTTTTGGAGGGCTAGCGAATCAAACAAATGAGTAGCTGCTAACTCTGGTGACCAAGCAATACTACCTTTCTTCTGTTTTCTGTTTCCTGTTTTCTATTTTCTGTTTTCCTTCTTCTTGTTTAGATTAAAGTGGAAGCTTCTTTAATTCTCTCCTGAACTATACTTATAATACCAGGATGTGCCCCAAAATGCTTTGCCAGGACAAAATTGATATTGGGATATGTTGTTTTTTGTAACAAAAGTCTGCTTGGAATATCTCTGTTAATATGATTACCTGTTACAAGGAACATTGGCACAACAACTATTTTTTCACAACCCTTTTCAATTAAGACTTCTGCTGCATCTGCTAAATGTGGAGTACCAAAGGACAAAAAAGCTACCTCATAAAGGCCTTCCTTATCAGCTTCCTGTACCATTTTGGCCATACTACGAATTTCTTCGTTTGCTTCTTCTCTTCTACTACCATGGCCTAATAAAATAACGCCTTCTTTCATGACATAAAACCTACCCTTCGTTTCGGAAGTCAGAAGTCGGATATCGGAAATTTGATATCGAATGTTAATTATGGAAGCTTCTAACTTCTTTGTTTTTATTATAATATTCTATACTCTAGCTTCTAATTTTCTAATGCTTGCTCTATATACTCCAAGACCTCTTGGGGTGAATTCACCAGTAGGGGGTAATTTAGTACTGGTCTACATAAAACCACTACTGGAATACTCAACTCAATTGCCGCTGCAATTTTCTCTGAGAAACCCCCAATATTCCCACTTTCCTTGGTCAGAATTAATTGAGCTCCAAATTGTTTAAAAAGAATCGTATTTAATTCCTTTGAAAAAGGTCCTTTGAGAGCAATTATGTTCTCAGGTTTTAATCCAAGGTCTTCACAAGCTTTAATTGATTTGCTTACTGGCAGAACCCTTGCTGTGAGGTTAGCACCAACCCGCTTAACTAATGAAACTATTTCAGCTAAATTGTTACTACCAAGGGTGCTAAAAACTTTTTGACCTTTAAAAAGATACTTCTCTATCTCTTCAAGGGTTGTCACCTTTTTAATTAGTGGATTATCAGGAAGTTCACAGCTTTGTCTTTCTAGCCTAATATAATTAATTTTAAGCTCAGCAGCTACTTCCATTGCCAATGCACTAATCTGTTTGGCAAAGGGATGGGTAGCATCTACTAGATATAATGTATTCATTTCCTTAAGACATTTTATCAGTTCCTCTTTATTAAAAGATCCTTGTTTTAAGTGTTTTACACCGTTATTGGCTAACAACTCATAACCATAGTTGCTCACTACTGAAGCAGATACTTGGAAACTCCTATCTCTTAATAATTTGATTGTTTCCTTAGCTTCTGAAGTTCCTGCCAAAACAAAAATCATACCTGATAACCTCTGGGAGTGATCATTTTTCCGTTCTCTACCTTAGTTTGAGTATTGCCCACTATTATTGTAGTCAACATATCTATTTCTTCCTTAAGCATATTCTTTAATGTTGTAATAACAACACTTTGTTCTCCACGTTTAGCACAGCGCACTATACCTACAGGTGTCTCAGGGTCCTTATGCCATAATAATATCTCTCTTGCTGTCTCAATATGTGTTTGTCTACCCTTACTTTTAGGATTGTATAATACAACTGAAAAGTCTCCCAAGCCTGCAGCTTCTAATCTATTCATAATCTTCACCCAGGGAGTTAATAAATCACTTAAACTGATTACAGCAAAATCATGCATTAAGGGTGCTCCTAAGGCTGCTGCAGCCGCAGTAGCTGCTGTTACGCCAGGAATTACCTCCACATGAACCCTATCTTTAGCTAATTCTAATACAATTCCAGCCATACCGTAAACTCCAGGATCTCCACTACTAATCACAGAAACTATCTTACCTTGTTCTGCAAGTTCTATAGCCACATTAGCCCTATCTATTTCCTTGCGCATTCCAGAGCTGACAACATTCTTATCAACTATAATATCTTCAACAAGGTCTAAATATGTTTTATAGCCTACTACTACATCTGATATTCTTATAGCTTCCAAGGCTGCTGGAGCCATAAGGTTTCGATCTCCTGGTCCAAGTCCAACCACCAAGATTTTTCCACAGCCATACTTATTGTTACTGGCCCCACTTTTTGTTTCGGAACAATTGTGAGACCCTTCTTTGCCACTAGCTTTGCAGCAGGTTCGCATACTCCACCAACTCCTATCTGTTTTGTCACCCAATCCGAAGGATCAAAAGTTCCTTCTAGGCTATTAATCTCATCTTTTGTTACAGTATTCAACGGAACTTGCATTTTTTTAGAAAGGAGCTTTAGCGCCTCCTCCTCACCCTTAAAATCTATGGTAGCCAAGGATTTTATACACCTTTCATCAAAGGAGTATTTATTAAGTGTTTCCATTAACGCTGTGGTAACATCTTCAAGAGTTACCCCTTTACGACACCCTATCCCAACCACCAGATTACGAGGTAATATCTGTAATACATCCATCGCTTCTTGTTTCTTGCTTTTTACTTCCTGAACGTATGGACTAATTAAAATTGCAGGTTCAATATAATTAGGCCATTGTCGCCAGACAAATCCTTGTTTTATAGTTGGAACTACTGGAAATGGACTGGACAAATATACCGTCTTATCCTCCACCAGCAGTCTGTTAAAAAGCTTAACATTTTCTCTAGGAAGAGCCAAACCATTTAATTCTGCAGCAAGTACATCTACAGCAGGTTTTTCTCTCACATCAGTAGCAGTAGTTATAACTACTTGACCACTTAATTTACTAGCTACTTCTTTTGCCAGGCTATTAGCTCCCCCAACATGGCCTGACAATAGGCTTATCGCAAAGGCACCCTTTTCATCTACAACTACTACTGCAGGGTCACTATATTTAGAGTTAATCAAAGGAGATAAGCTTCTGACTACTATTCCTGTTGCCATTATACATATGATTTTAGAATAACTGCTAAACACCCCTGAAAACATCTCTTGCCAGTTTTCAAAATAACTGATTTGCTTTTCGTAATCTCTGCAATTTAAATCCTTAAGCCTTTTTGGAATGTAAAGTACTGAATTTCCATCAAGGATCTCACCTAATCTAGTTGCTAGCTGTGCACCCTTTTCAGTTAAGCATAGTATTGCGGTGCAGTTACTTTCCTTCCCGGTATTCATGGGTAAATTCCCTATCATATAATTTGGATTTCCCTGTATCCTTTAAGAAGTTACCTACCAGAATAAGTGCAGTTTTAGTAATACCTGCATCTTTTGTGATTTGAGCTAGGTTTGCAAGGGTGCCCTTTAAAACCCGCTCCTCTGGCCAGGATGCTTTTTCAACTACTGCAGCAGGTGTGTCTGGTGAATAACCTTCTAACAACTGCTCAACAACCTTATCTATCATTCCTACTGAAAGGAAAATTGCCATTGATGAACCATGGGCTGCTAAACCAGCAAGGTTTTCTTTGGCTGGTACTGGCGTTCTACCCTCTAAACGAGTAATAATTACTGTTTGAGTTCCATCAGGAATGGTATACTCTTTCTTCACACTTGCCGCTGCCGCTAAAAAGGAACTTACCCCAGGAATTGTTTTAAAAGGAATTCCCCTTTGTTCCAACAATTCCATCTGCTCCCCTATCGCTCCGAAAAGACTTGGGTCGCCAGTATGCAGCCTTACTACTTTTTGTCCTTTATTATAGGCCTCAGCCATTGTTTCAACAATCTCTTCTAAATCTATATGGGCACTATTGACTAACCTTGCATCCTCTTTTGTATAATCTAGGATTTTTTCATTTACTAGAGATCCTGCCCATACCACAAGATCTGCTTCTTGAAGCAGTTTATAGCCTTTTAGAGTAATCAGCTCAGGATCTCCTGAACCTGCCCCTACAAAGAAAATCACTTTTCATCATCTCCTAGCTTCTTTTTAATTATCATGGTGGAAAGGTAATCAAACTTTTTATTGCGTATTTCCTTTAGATTATTTGTATAAAACCCATCTGGGAAACCACAACGACTAGCATAAAAGCCTTTGTCAAGTATGCCCTTCTCCTCTAATATATCAACTACTTTATCCGCCTGATTCCCCGCTTTTAGAAGTACAATATTATCAAATTCATCTATTATTTTTTCAAGCTTCTCTTTATCATTTAGAGCTGGTATGATAATAAGACTCTCCTCTCCTTCAGCGAGAGGTTGACCAATCCAGGCAGATATAGAATTTATCGAGCTAATTCCAGGAATGATTTCTATTTCTGCTTCTGAACTTAGTTGCTTCACATACTTTAATAAATAAGTAAAGGTACTGTAAATGGTTGGATCACCTAAGGTAATAAAAGCTGTATCCTTACCCTCTTTCATTACCTCAACTACCTGCTCAGCAGCCTGTTTCCAATGTCTTTTTAAATCCTCCTGATCTGTAATCATTGGTAATATTAGATCAACAGTCTCACATTCTTTATTTACAAGTTCAGAAGCTATAGATAAAGCTAGGCTTCTTTTTTCCTTTTTTGATTTTGGAATTAAAAGCACATCAATTTCTCCTAGGACCCTTTTAGCCTTTAATGTCAATAGTTCTGGATCTCCAGGGCCAACTCCAATTCCATAAAACTTACCTAATGCCAATTTACTACCCCCTTTTTTGTGCAGCAATTATAGTCACAGGATTTCTTGCTTGCCAGAGCTGGGCATTTCCCATCTGTCTTGTTACAGCAATATTGACCTGTACTGCCTCTAAAGAATAATTTTTTTCTTTTAAGATTTTAAAAGTATCTGGACCAGTACTCAATGTAACAGAATTGACCACTACCCATCCTCCAGTTTTTAGCTTCTTATCACACATTTCTAAAATATCCTCCAGCTTTCCTCCACTACCACCTATAAAGATTCTATCTGCTTCAGGCAATTCTGCCATTGCCTGTGGAGCATAGCCTTCAATAATATCAATATCTACACCAAACCTCTTACTGTTTTCCTTAATCAAGCTTATCCCCTGGGGATTTTTTTCTATTGCATAAACCTTACCCTCAGGAACTAGTATTTTACATTCTACAGCCACAGAACCGCTACCTGCTCCCACATCATAAACTACTGCATCTGGGAAAAGGCGCAACTTTGCAAGTGATAATACCCTTATTTCATTTTTTGTCATTGGAACACCGTCATCCCTTATAAATTCCTCATCAGGAATGCCAGGTGTTACATAGCTCCACTTATTCATTTAGAATCACCATCACACTATTACTATAGTCTTCTTCAACTTTAGCAAGCTCCTGTAATGTTGTATCTATTAATATTTCCCATGGATAGGATAAGTCCTTTCCAACAATAACTTTCATATCTAGCACCCCTTCCGAAATCAAGTAGTCAGCAATCTTTTGTGGTGTCCAAGGACTTCCCGTAAGTAAGGCAGTCATTTTAGATTGCTTTACTACTTCCACAACTATATCTAAGGTGCGACCATGCATACTGAGTATCTGGGCTTCATTCCAAGGTTTTTTTATTCTGGCAAACATCAGTTGAATTGAACTAATTCCAGGAATAAACTCTAGGTCATCAGGATCTATATGTTTTGTTAAATAATTAGCAAGGCTATAGATACCCGTGTCTCCAGAAACCAGTACTACAATATTTTTTGAGTATCTTTTTTCATTAATATATTCAATTGCTTTTTTCAGGTCTTTGTCTACCGGAAACTGCTCTTGACCATCATTAGCAAAGGTGTCTAGAAGACGTTGCCCTCCAACCAAAATCTCCGCCAGCTTAATAGTCTCAAGACCAATGGGTGTAATGTAATTCTCATCTCCAGGACCTGTCCCTACTACTTTTACTATACCTGCCAACCAAGTTCCCTCCCCAGTTTCAAAGCTTCTTCATCATAACCAATTATCTCCCCATCTAGGGAATACATTACTGTACCAATTCTTATTTCTTCTCCTAACATTTCTATGGAGCGTTTGCTTGCCCATTTTGCAATGGTATTGTAAACATTTCGCAAACCATATTTCTTCATCAGCTCTACTGATGCATCCATTGTGTTTAATTCCATTATTTCTTGAATAATAGTTGGTGATGCACCCACCATAGCAGAATGAGCAGCTAATATTTCTCTGCGACCATCGGCTATTTTACTATGGGTATGAAAGATACCTCCAGCTATCTTAATAATCTTTCCAACATGTCCAAACAGGAGTATCCCCTTAATATTTCTTTTAGCACTTTCCTCAAGCATTGCACCTATGAAATTACTTGTTTGGACAACTGCATCCTTTGGCATTCCTAGCTCCATAGCCTTTTTCTCACCCATGCCTCCAGGTGTTAGAACGATAAAGTTATGTCCAAGAGCTACAGCTTGGTCAATCTGTGGTATCAAAGAATCTACGTATGCTTCCTCAGACATTGGCCTTACAATTCCAGAAGTTCCAAGGATGGATATTCCTCCAACAATGCCAAGCCTGGGGTTTAGTGTCTTTTTGGCTAGTTTTTCTCCCTCTGGAACAGATATGGTAACCTTCAACCCTTTTTGCGGGGGAAGGATTTTTTTAATTTCGGAAACTATCATCTTCATTGGCACAGGGTTAATAGCTGCTTCACCAACGGGTACTGAAAGTCCTGGCTTTGTCACCCTACCAACGCCTTTACCTCCTAGGATAACTATCTCATGATTTGTATTTAGAACCTCTACAGAAGCATAAATACTTGCTCCATGGGTTATATCAGGATCATCCCCAGCGTCCTTTATAACCTCAGCTATTATCAGATTACCGTCAACAACTACACTCTTTATAGGAACTGTTATACTGCCACCCTTTGGCAAATCAACTGAAACTTCTTTTAAAGGGCTGGACTCAGGAAGCTGGATGAGAGAGTTTTGTTTTTCATATTCTAGTAAGATTTCTAGAGCTGCCTTAGTTGCAGCTGCAGCACAAGTTCCTGTAGTGTATCCGGAACGGAGTTTTTTAGCTTTATTGTTATTGGTCACTAGGTACACTCCTCTTTCTTAAGTTTGGGGACATTCCCCTGCTTTACAAGGGATGTGTCTTCTTTCCTTATATTCCCAACAGATATTTATAAAGTTCAAGGCTATCTTGGGGTTAGATCTGAGGTGCAGATGAACATATGATGCCATAAGATTTTCCTTAGCATAACCATCTCTTCTCAAGTCAGCACCCTTACCTCCCACTAATGAAAAAGCACTATCTCCCTCACCTATACCCGACATGGCTGAGTAATGGAATTCATGCCCTTTTACTTCATCTCCAACCTCTGCAAAAATAGACTTTTTCAGAGCTGTTGCTTTCACATACCCAAGAGCAGCCAATCTATTTGTCATTTTCACTTGCGCTGGTATAAGACCAACCCCTGGCCAGCTATTACCCTCAAAGTCTACAACCTTTTTTGTGAGATACATGAAGCCACCACACTCCGCAAAGATGGGAAGAGATCTCTTGTCTGCATTATGCAATGAATTAATCATTGCTTGATTTTCAGAAAGCTCCTTGATAAAGATTTCTGGAAAACCACCACCAATATAAAGACCATCTACATCCGGAATAGAACTATCCTTTAGTGGGCTAAAATATACAAGCTTTGCCCCAAGCTCCTGCAAATAGTCCAGACTATCCTGATAGTAGAAGGTAAAAGCTTGATCCTTTGCAACTCCAATGGTAACATTTTTATACAACTTTTGGCCTGTCCATTTAAATTCCATAGGCCCAGCATTTTTAGCTATTTCAAGTAATCCATCTATATCTACTTCTTGTTCAACTAAATCTGCCATTAAGTTAATAGCATAATTTAGTTCACTATTTTCTTCAGCTGGTAGCAATCCTAAGTGCCTTTCTGGCATTGTTATCTTGTTATTTCTAGACAAGCACCCTAATACTTTCACTCCTAATTCCTCTTGTAATGCTGCAGTTAATACTGTTTTATAGTAAGCACTACCTGCATTATTCAGTATTACACCCTTAAGATTTAAACCCTGAACATACTCTTTATATCCTTTCACTAGTGCCACACAGCTTCTGGCCATACCCTTTACATTAACCACAAGAACTACAGGTACCCCTAGAGTCAATGCTACATGAGCACTACTACCCTTAAGTCTCTCTCCCTTTGCACCATCAAACAAACCCATTACACCTTCTATTATAGCCAACTCAGCTTCCTGCGCATTCTTAATGAAAATACTCTTTACTACTTCTTCAGAACCCATCCAGCTATCTAAATTATGACTTTTAAGCCCAGCTGCGTGGTAATGTAACCCAGTATCTATGTAATCAGGACCTACCTTAAATGGTTGAACCCTGATGCCTCTTCTTTTTAATGCAGACAATAATCCAAGAGTAACGGTTGTCTTGCCAACTCCACTTTGGACTCCTGCAATCATTAAACGTGGAAAATTCATGTTTTACTCCCTCCAATAAGGACACACCATCTAAGGCATGGAGACACTCCTCTATTTTTGGTCTAGTCTTATAGCCGAGGAATGTCCTCAGATTATTTGTCCCCAAATAATAAAAAAACTTCTACCCCAAAAGGTAGAAGCAAAAATTCTTAAAAATTGCCACATTTGACCACACCTTCCTCGAGGGGTCTTTCATTCAAAATCTAAAAACAGGCAGGTTTCCTGGCTCCCAGATAATCCTCCCCGCATCCCTTCCCGAATTCTCAGTGGTTATGACACGGTTTGTAGCTGGTTACAGTGGCGGGACCGCTCAGGCTTGTTCCTGATTCCCTTTTAACCTATAATAGGCACCAATTTTCAAATGTATTTAATTATTTATATTATACAGCAATAAGGTACAAATACACAAGGGCAACATAATTAAAAGTGAAACATCCACAATAACATGATTTATCTGAGGAAATGTAAATTCACTTGCCATTTATTGAAATGTCAATTTGTCAAGCCTGACCCCTAGTGAATTTTATTGAATTCTATTGAAATAATAGATACAATGGGAATGGAAATCATAAGTATTAGAGAAAAAGCCCCTATCTCCTATTACCATGGAATTTCTTAACTTTAGTTAAACGAGTCTAATGGAGGCCTAATCATGCGACAGATATATCTTGATAATGCAGCAACAAGCTACCCAAAGCCACCCTCCGTAGTTAAAGCTATAAATGAATATTTTAGTGAAATTGGTGTAAGTCCTGGAAGGGGAGGCTATAGATTAGGGTTAGATGCTGGCAGGAAACTATTAATAGCGAGAGAAACTATAGGCAATTTTTTTAATTGTGACGATCCTTCAATGGTAGTTTTTACTATGAATATAACCTATGCAATAAATTTAGTTATAAGGGGTGTATTAAAAGAAGGAGATCACGTTATAACATCTAGCTTGGAACACAATTCGGTTGCACGCCCTTTAGAAGCCCTTAAGCAATCTGGAATAATTGACTACACCATAGTACAAGCAAATGAAGAAGGTTTCGTCAATCCTGATCATATAAGAAAGTCTATTAGAAAAAATACTAAGCTGATAGTTTTAAATCATGCGTCAAATGTCTTTGGTGGTCTTCAGCCTGCCGAGGAAATTGGGCAAATAGCTACCCAACATGGCCTTTTATACTTATTAGACACAGCTCAAACAGCAGGAAGTATACTTATTGATATGAAAAAACTAGGAGTAAACTTCTTAGCTTTTACAGGACATAAGGGCTTGTTTGGCCCTCCAGGTATCGGTGGCTTATGTATAGATATGAAAGAAACAAATAAACTAGAGCCCATTATTCTTGGTGGTACAGGTAGCAAATCTCACCTTCTAGAACAACCAGTAGCGTTTCCCGATAGATTAGAAAGCGGAACACCAAATACTCCAGGTATAATGGGGTTAACAGCAGGTATTGAGTTTATTAACAAGATCGGACTGGATAAAATTAAAAAGCATGAGTCAGATTTGCTTTCTAAGTTTTTAGATGGATGCAGCCAGCTGCCAGAAATAAAAATTTATGGCGCCAAGGATTTATCAATGCAAACTCCTTGCGTTTCATTAAATATAAACGAAATTGATGGTGGTCAGCTTAGCTTCATTTTAGATCAGGTCTATGGCATAATGACTCGTTCAGGTCTTCACTGTTCACCGTGGGCACATCAAACTATGGGAACATTCCCTGAAGGAACTGTCCGCTTTAGCTTTGGGTGGTTTAATACACTAGAAGAAATTGAGTACACTATTAATGCATTGAAGGAAATAATTAATGATTAAGCAGCAAAAATCCCCTACATTTGAGGGGATTTTTGCTTATCCAAGTTAGGTTTTGGATTAGAGAGATGGTTAGGTTATATTTTAAGCATTATTTTCATTTTCCTTTAATGCTCTTAACCACTTAATATGCTTTTTTGCATAGGATTCAGTTGTATATCCAGTTATCATATGTGGTAATGCGCCATAGACAAATGTAAAGTATACATGCCCTACTGTTAAACATAGCATTAAAAACATAGACAGATTATGAATCCAAATCATCATTAAAAATAGACTAGCACTTATATTGCTTCCAAACCAGATGGTCAAGCCAGATATGCTAATAGTAAAGAAAGTTATAACGATAAGTGCATGATGAAGCTTTTCCCCACCATTAAGTCTACCTGAAGGTGGCATCGTCTTTGTTTTACCTAAGAAATACTGAAACATTTTAGTAATCCAGATGATATCATCCTTATCATAACTAAAGGATTCTTTTACTAGGCGTTTAAGGCCATTTCTTTCTTTAATATAATAGGCTACTACTGATAACATAAAAAGTGATGCCGCTACCCTATGTGCAATGGCACTAACTCCACTTGCAGCTAATGCTGATAGTCCAGGTACAATAAGAATTAAGCCTGATCCAGCTAAGACAAAAAAGGAACCAGCAAAGACCCAATGAATCAATATTTGAGTTTTATTAAATCTAAGATATAATTTCTCCTGCTTATTCGTTTTCATTTTTTTCCTCCTCAAGTTTCTCTTTGTTGTAGTTATTTCTGGCTATTCCAAAGGTCATTATTCCCAGTCCCGCCACGGCAGCAGTTACTCCAAGTCCTCCTGTATGAAGTAATTCTTTCCAGCCACTAAGAATCGCACTAATCTCTGAATCTGCAGGATAGCCATAGATTTCAGGTGTTTTATAAATAATGATTAATAGGCCTAGTCCCCCAAACTTATCTCCACCATATACCTGTGCTTCTGGAAACTTCCCCTGTGAACTATTTACAGTTTCAAGGCCCACTTCACCTAATTCCTCCCATTGGCCAAAGCTGAGAGCTTCAGCAGGACAGACCTTTACACATCTGGGAACATTTCCTTCCTCTACGAAAGATTGACAACCAACACATTTACTTACTCTGCCATTTTTCATCTTAATTGCTTCGTAAGGACAAACTCTCTTGCAATACTGGCAACCAATACATTTACTGCTATCCACATAAGTGAGCCCATTATTTCCTTTATATAAAGCTTTTGTTGGACAGGCAGTTACACAAGCAGCATCCTCGCAATGCATACATGAACTTCTTTTTCTGAAATACTTACCATCTTCCCTAAACTCTTTTACTCCAAGATAAGCTTCTTCCGGCTGTAAATTATATTCTTCATTGCAAGCCTTGACACACTGCTGACAGTTTATACATTTTTCTGTATCATATAATATTCCAACTCTCAGGTTATCAGCTGCTAATAATTTTGCAGCATTCTTTGAGCCTACTGTTAAAACCACACCGGTTCCGATGGATGTTTTCAAAAAAAATCGTCGACTAATCTTGTTCATCAAATTTCCCCCTTCTACATAACCCTGTTAGTGAATAAATTAACTTTCTTAATAATAAAGATTTGATACCCTTATGCTTAAATCCTTGGGTCATTGAGGTAGGATATTAGGTACAAATGTACCCTTTGCGCTTCCTAAAAAATTAAACAAGACTTGGTGAGAGACCAAGTCTTTAATTTGAAGGCTAAAATTATGATAGTTCTATTTTTTATTTTTTCTGTTCTTCTCTAGCATAAAAAGCTGCAGCTTGAGCTCTATTGCTTAAGTCTAACTTCTTCATAACTCGACTAAGGTAATTTCGAACAGTCGTATCGCTAAGGTATAATTCTTTACCTATTTCTTTATTAGTTTTACCTTCTGATACGAGTTCAAGTACCTTCAATTCCTGTTTTGTCAAACTATCTAAAGCCACACTAGCTTCATCTAAAGGAAAGTTGTTTTTTACATAATTAAATACTTTGTTTGTAACATTTGGGTCTAAAAGAGTCTCTCCCCTGGCTACCTTTTCTATGGCTTCTACAAGGGAGTTTCCCTTTACCTCCTTTAGCACAAAACCTTCAGCTCCAGCCAAGATGGATTGTATTACCACATCATCATCAGGAAAAGACGTAAGAATAATTATTTTTACACCCGGAAGTATTTTTTTAACCTCTTTACAAGCTTCTATACCACTCCCATCAGGAAGGCGCACATCTAATAGAATAATGTTTGGCTCTAAAATGAAAGCTTTAGAAACCGCCTCTTTTACACTAGCAGCCTCACCTATTACGTTAAGGTTTGGATGGTTTGATAGCAAACCTTTTAGCCCCAGTCGAACAACTTCATGATCATCTACTATCATCACTTTCACCATCGTATTTACCACCCTTCACTATTTCTTAGTTCATTTTACCATAATAACTCTTTAAGGTAAAAACTAATAAACCCCTGCATCTTAGCAAGGGTTTTTAAAGTTATCATCTGTCCTTAGTTTGGTTTTCTGGTTTAGCGCATGGGTCCATGGATTTAACAAAAGTTTCGGAATAACTATGCTTTATGTCCCGTGATTTGAATAGGGCTTCCTTGGTGAATTTATTAGTCTTTTTTTTCATTCTGATGCTCCTTTCAGAAATAATCCTCTTAAAAACTAGTATTGACAATAATCTAACTAATAATAAATTTCGACTAGATGCTTCCAATAACGTGAAGGCATACATTGCTTCTGTAACCTGGTATTTTTTCTTTCCTTGATAGCTATTTTTTCAAAATATTTTTTCCATACACTTTGATAAATCATTTCTTCTGCATCAAATAATAAAGGATTATTTATTTCAAGATCAGTCATTACCCATTCACTTTGATTATATACGATAGCAATTTTTCTCCTCAAATCGTGAATAATCCAGTCTTGGTCTGCCATTCTCTTGGCAAAATGGGGAGCTAACAAAGCTATAATATTATGATCTGGTTCTATAGGTCCATAATAGATTTTTTTTTGAAGCAATCGGAATCTCATTATTCCTAGTACTCTATGTTTTTCTTTGCCAACTTTTTTACAAATCTCTTGAAATTTAAAAACTGTTTCATTTGAATAATTTCCATCTACGATTTTACCCAGTTTAAAACCGAGTCTAACATAATTGTAAATAAGAGTATCAGAATTTTTTATTTCAGCCAGAAAAGCATAATATATGTTCTTTAGAGCATTGAAAGATATTTTTTCTCCAATAGCATTATATACTTTATCTGCTTTTTCATCATCTGTATTAATTATAATGGGTTTTGAAAATAGATTATTTTGAAAATCCCATGTTTTAGATATTCTTTCCGGTTTTTCATCCCTATAATAAGCTTCGTAGATGGAAGTCAACAAACCTGGAAAAGTACCGTCGTAAACATATACTATCATATCATCACTTCCTGGGAAAAAATATGTCTGCTAAAATTTCATAAATATCTTAGGAATTCAAAGACTCTTCACTAAAGATGGTAAGCTGTGTAGGTAGGAATAATGAACGATTTGTAATTGAAAGACGAATAAGCTCTTCATTAAAACCTTTTTCTCCATAGTATTTCCCCTGGCAGGTAATAAAGTGGCGTGCTCTTTTTAAAATTACTCCTATTTTTTGTAACCCATCAAAGGTAATCGTACTTACTCTTCTAGAGGCTAAAATTTTCCGAGCTGATTTAACACCAATTCCAGGTACTCGTAAAAGCATTTCATAATCAGCTTTATTAATTTCAATTGGGAAAATATTCATATTCCTCAATGCCCAACCACTCTTTGGATCTAGGTCTAACTCTAAATTGCGATGCTTTTCATTTAAAATCTCTTCCGCTTTAAAACCATAAAAACGTAAAAGCCAATCTGCTTGGTACAGTCGGTTTTCACGAACCATAGGCGGACTAGCTATTGATGGGAGTAGTGAACTTTGCGTATTAACTGGTACATACGCTGAATAATATACTCTTTTTAATCCAAACCTTCCATACAAACCTTGTGATAAACTTAAAATATTTAAATCATCGTCAGGAGTTGCTCCTATTATTAGTTGAGTACTTTGTCCAGCAGGAGCAAATGGAAGAACCTTCTTAAAAGTCCTTTTTTCATCCTTGTTTTGCTTAATTTTGTTAGAAATTAAACCCATAGATCCCACAATAGCAGTTTTTGTTTTCTGGGGTGCCAGTAAGCTGAGGCCTGCTCCAGTTGGCAGTTCAATGTTTACACTCATTCTATCAGCATATTGCCCCGCTATTGAGATCAATCTACTATCAGCACCTGGAATAGCTTTTACATGTATATATCCATTAAATTTTTTGGTCTCTCTTAGTAATCTCATTACCTTGATTAACTGTTCCATTGTGTAGTCTGGATTTTTAATAATTCCTGAGCTCAAGAACAGTCCTTCAATATAATTCCTTCTATAAAAGTTTATTGTAAGCTCAGCTAGCTCTTCAGATGTAAAAGCCGCTCTTTGAATATCATTAGAGTGCCTGTTTATACAATAAATACAGTCATATATGCAGTAATTTGTGTAAAGTATTTTTAATAGTGATATACACCTGCCATCCTCTGACCAGCTATGGCAGATGCCAGAATAGGCTCCATTGCCTATTCCACCCTTAGTATTTCTCCGTTTACTGCCACTAGAGGAACATGACACATCATATTTTGCACTCTCTGATAGAATTTCAACCTTTTTTTCCAGATCCATTAATGCCTTTCCCTTCTCCAGAACATCATCAATAATAGTACTATTATTCTACCATAAATCGCTAGTAATTCAAACATATGTTCTATGATTGTCAAAAAGAAAGGCGCCCTTTTAAGCCTCTATCTCGCTCTTTAAGGTCACCCCTATATGGAGGTTGAAATTTAACTTTAAGCTAAATTATATATACTACTTAAATAATGAAGATAATTTATCCTAGGTTCATTTAGGTAAAAGAATAGGCCATTCATACTATTTTTCCTTATATCCTTTTGGTGTTTAATAACTATCCCTTTTCATTTATATTAAATATGTGTTTAGCTCTATTCAGTTCTCCTTAATAACTGCGCATTAACTGCAACAATTACTGTACTCAATGACATTAATACTGCTCCTATGGCAGGGTTTAATAGCACCCCGTATTGATATAAAATTCCTGCAGCAAGAGGAATAGCTACAATGTTATAACCTGCTGCCCACCAGAGGTTTTGAAGCATCTTTTTGTACGTAGCTTTGGAGAGCTTGATTAACGATAACACATCTTTGGGGTTGCTTTTAACCAGTATGACATCAGCAGTTTCCATCGCAACATCTGTACCTGCCCCAATAGCAATGCCTAAATCTGCTGTTGCTAGTGCAGGGGCATCGTTAACACCATCACCAGTCATTGCCACAATATACCCCTCATTTTTAATCTCTTCTATTTTCTTTGCTTTCTCATCAGGTAAAACTTCAGCGAAGATTTCATCTATTCCAAGTTCTTCTCCTACCCATTTTGCAACCTGATTATTGTCTCCAGTTAGCATTATAGATTTTATGCCCAATTTTTTTAGCTCTGAAATTGTTTCTTTAGCACTTTCACGAACCTGATCTGCAAGAGCAATCATTCCACTAACCTTATCATCAATTATTACAAATACTACAGTCTTTCCCTGTTTGGCTAACTTCTCATACTTTTCTTTAGAAAATGCAATGTTTTCAGCCTGCAAATACCCAGGGCTAACTACATGAACCTTTTTATCGTCAATCTTACCGTACAGACCCTTACCAGTAATTGATTTAAATTCATCCGGGTCAACCAGTTCTATTTTACGATTAATAGCTTCTTGAGTAATACCCTTTGCTATTGGATGCTGAGAATGACTTTCTATAGATGCAGCCATTTTAAGTAATTCAGCTTCATTGTTATTATCCAACAATACTATATCTGTTATTCCAAATTTACCCTCTGTTAATGTTCCTGTTTTATCGAAGACAATAGCATTTATGTTTCTTGCATTTTCAAAATTAGTTCTATTTCTAATTAACAACCCATTCTTGGCTGATAGTGTTGTAGACATGGCTACAACCAAAGGAACTGCTAGTCCCAAAGCATGGGGGCAAGCTATTATCATGACAGTTACCATTCTTTCTATGGCAAAAGGAAGTTCCGCCCCCACCGTTAACCAGACAATAAGTGTCGTAATGCCAGCAAATAGTGCCATATAAAACAACCATTTTGCAGCTCTATCAGATAAATTTTGGGTTTTAGATTTACTTTTCTGGGCATTCTTTACTAATTCAATTACTTGTGATAAATAGCTTTCATGACCCAGCTTCTCTACTTTAATAGTTAGTGAGCCATCACCATTGATGGACCCAGCTATTACCTTACTTTCAGCCTTTTTTTCAACTGGAATAGATTCCCCAGTTATAAGTGACTCATCTAAAGTTGAATGACCTTTTACTATTTCACCATCAATCGGGACTTTTTCTCCAGGTTTAACTAAGATGTGATCTCCCTTTTCGACTTCTTCTATAGGTACTTTAACTACTTCCCCATTGTTTTTAATTAGATTAGCTTTGGAGGGTAATAATTTAACTAATTCTTCTAAAGCATTAGAAGCCCCCGTTACTGAGCGCATTTCAATCCAATGACCCACAAGCATTATATCTATTAAAGTAGCCAGTTCCCAGAAAAAGTCATCTCCAGGCAAACCCATTACTGTCACACTACTATATACATAGGACACAGTAATAGCTAAAGCAATTAATGTCATCATTCCTGGTTCTTTCTTCTTTAGTTCTTTTACACTCTCTCGAAGAAATGGCCAACCTCCATAAAAAAATACTGCACTTGCCAATGTAAATAGTAGGTATATATCACCATGAAAACTAATTTCAAACACTAAAAATTGCTGAATCATCGGAGAAAGAATGAGTATAGGTATAGTTAAAACCATACAAACTAATAAGCGTTTTTTAAACTCTTCAAGCATATGTTGATGATGGTTCTTGTGTTCTCCATGACCATTTTTTGTCTCTACGCCCTTATCCTCAAAATGGTTATCATGTTGATGATGGTCATTCGTATGTTTATCTTCATTCATACATTTTTATCTCCTTTACATGCTGAATATATATAGGCTTACACTTTGAACACATTCTAACATAACCCTCATCCTTATTAGTCCATATTCACTAATCTTAACAAAAACTTCAAAAAAAGCTTATAGTGAATAATAAAAAAATAGCCAAACCCTATTTTCTAAGGGTTTGGCTAACACCTTGTCCTATACTTTAAATTTTGTAACTTCTAGCTGCAGTTCCTGTGCAAGGCCTGAAAGACTTTCGCTTGCACCTGATATCCGCGTGATTGCAGCATGGAGCTCCTCTGCTGAAGCTGATACTTCTTCTGTTGAAGCTGCATTTTCCTCAGCTATTGCAGATAAATTATCCAAAACCCCTAAAATTTCATTCTTCTTGTTTTTAATTTCTGTTCCCGAAACGTTCAGTTTCTCTATTACTCGTTTGGTAGTTTCAATTGCTTCAGCAATTCCACTAAACTTTTCGCCAGTTTCTGTAGCTGCCTTTTCTTGTTCGTCTACTATACTCCTTACACTTTCCATTGTTATAATTGCGTTGTTTGATTTTCCTTGTAGCTCCTGAACAACGCTTTCAATTTCCTTGGCTGATTCTGTTGATTGTTCTGCAAGTTTACGTATTTCATCTGCTACTACAGCAAATCCTTTTCCTGCTTCTCCTGCCCTTGCTGCTTCAATTGCAGCATTTAAGGCAAGAAGGTTTGTTTGATCAGCTATACTTTGAATTGCCTGACTTGCAACATTTATTTTTGCTGCACTATCATTAGTCTCTTTGATAGAAGCAAATATTTTTCCTGCAGCATTATTACTTTCTGATGTTTTTTGTTGCAATACATCTACTATCTTGATTCCTTCATTTTTTAACTGAACAACTTTTTCAGAAGACTGATTTAATTCTTGCATAAATTTTTGATTGTTTTCTACTATTTCCCCAAGCTCATTAGCTTTCCCGGAACCCATTTCTGTATCAGTAGCTTGCTCTCCTGCACCTTTTGCTATTTCGTCTATCGTTTTAGAAACTTCTTCTGTAGCTGCTGATGATTGTTCAGTAGTAGCAGACAACTCTTCTGAAGCAGATGCTACTTGTTCAGAACTATTAACTACATTTCCTACCAGGCTTCTTAAAGAATACTGCATATCCTTTAATGCATTAGATATTTCTCCAAATTCATCCTTTTTATTCAATAGCTCATTAGACACTTCCTTTGTAAAGTCTCCTGATGCCATTAAGTTTAAATTATCTTTTACAGTATTTACTGTTCTTACTACATAATTTGATACACTAAATAATATTGTACCTAAAACGATAAAGAATAGAGCCCCTAGAGCGATGATCATTAGCAGATTGTTATTTACTGTAGAATAAACTTCCTCCATGGAAAAACCTATGACAGATATGCCAATTATTTCCCCACCTATTTCTAACGGGGATACTACTTCATAAATAGTAACCCCTCTGTCTTCATCTTCCCATTCTGAAGAAGTTTGATCTCCAGCTAAAGCACTAAGATATACTTCATCACCCTCATAATTTGCCCCTATATCTTCTTGATCACTATCAGCTATAGCTATTAGATCTGTATCTACAATTAATGCATATACTATATCTTCACTATTAGCTAAAGCGTCTACAATATTCTGATAGCTAAATTGTTCTGTTAAAGCTTGAACTGCATCAGCAGTAACTCCGGCCTGTACAAAAGTGCCATCTGCAGGATTCTTAACGGCTCCATATTTAATTAAGGTACCATATTCTGCATCCGCTCTAATATCTTCCATCAATTCAAGATCATCATTTAACATAAAATCATAAAGTGGGTGTCCTTGTTCTGGAATCCAGCCCAAGTATCCTTCATCAGTTGAATAGATTATTTCACCCTCATTATTAAACCAATACAATCCATCTAAATCTAAATCTCTTGCTAGCTGTGTTAAGAATTCATTACTTAGGTTATTTTGATTTGAAAATACAATTTGTGAAGCTGACCTTATGTTGTTTTCTATCATTTCAGTAATAGTGTCTTCTGATACTGCAGCAACCTCTACTTGCTTTATAACTTCGTGTCCAAGGACAAACCCATTATCTCTCATCTGCCCAAGCATGCCATTTCTCATAAGATTGGACGAAATACCAGCCAATCCTGCAATTGCAATAAATACAAGTATTAGAGGTATAACAATTAATTTGAATTTAATTGATTTACTAGTTGCTACTTTTGTTTTGTCTACCATCTTTTTGTCTAACCTCCTTAACTACCTTAATTATTTTTTAATCTATAACTTTTTTTGAAATCACCAGGTCTTAGACACTAGTGAAGTATTAAATACTTTGCGGATTTACTAAAATTAGAACAATTTCTTAAAAATTCGACATAGTCACTATAGAATCCTTTACCTATAATTGTACTTATTGGGGTATTCCCCGTAATATTCCGCTTTTAAACAAGCACTCCTATAGAATAGACATCAAATTCTAAAAAGTTTTTATCTACCGCAAATATTAGTGACTCCTGTACAACAATAATAAAGCTACCTAATTTGACAGCTTTATTATTGTAGTAAAGAAAGATATTTTACACCCCGCTATAAATTAGTGTTGAAGCAGCAATGCCTCCAATAATGATCCACCATTCAGCTGGAGTGTAGCACCAGCACCTGCTTCAGTTGGTTCACTAATAAAAGGTCACTGAGCTAAACCTGACTCCATAGTTGTTTTTCCAAATCCAGTATGACATGCTTGGCAACTAATTCCTGTTTGATGAGGTGGTTGAAACTCCAGATCTGTATATTCAGCTTTATCAGCAAATTCCACTCCATCATGGCATTTAGCGCACCCGATTCCTCTATCTGTAGTTTCCACTTTTGCATATTGATGTGTAGAGGTTTTCGACTCACCACTAATCATTTCGGCTAATTCTAATGAGGATAATTCGGGCTCTTCAGGTATCAGAACATCAACATTATTTCCCCCACATCCACTTATTATTAATAGAATCGTTAGTAAAATAATCATGAAAAAAGCGCCCTTCTTTTTCATTGAATCTACCTCCTGATTTATCCATAATATTCTATATGCGTTATTGAAGTGGGCTCTAAATCAGGTGGAGTAGAGTCTCCATCTGATTCCCCGATGTTCAGCTTTGGCTGAACGAGTTTACTTTTCTCGCACATTATGTACATTAAACAACCATTACATTAAGGCATTCGGGGAAAGCTACAATCTTCCTACCTTAAAATTAGAATTTTTTATGAATTTTTTATTGACTATATGTTTGAATAATAAAAAGGCATCTATCATTGCCCAAGGACCTTATGATAAGGTCCTTGAAGCTTCCTATAGACTGCTAGCAGGAGATTATATAGCTTACGAAGAAAAAGGAGAAATTGCCCACATATCTATTGTTACTGGAGCGGATTCTAAAGGCTATGCACTAGTTAATTCCCATAATTCTGATAGGTATAGGTACCATGGGACATTGGCTGGAATAGCAAGGAAATAAATTATTGGTTAATGCGAGTTGCTTATAAATAAAAAATCAGGCCTAAATAGAAATTAGCCTGATTATTCACTATTATTTATGCTTAATTGAGGCCCTACTAAGTCTATTTATAATTAGTATGATTTAGTAATTACCGTATCTGTTCTAACCCTTTTCCAATTCATAGGCTTTAGCAAGTAAATCTACAATGTGAAGGACTTTATGCTTGTGGCCACCAAGATTTAAACTGCCTTGAATCCTATTTTTACAAGCTGGACATGATGTAATTACTGTATCTGCACCAGTTTTTATTATATCATCTATCTTTTTTTGAGTAATAGGAACAGCTATCTCAGGAAAATAGCCTTGGAACATGCCTGCAGCTCCACAACAATTACTAGCATTATGCATTTCACTATATTCTACTCCCGGTAACTCTTTTAATATTTTTCTTGGTTGTGCATTCACACTCTGAGCACGTACTAAATGACATGGATCATGATAAGTGACTTTACAATATATACCCTGCATCAATGATAAATCAATTTTTAATTCATCAACTAGGTATTCATTAATATCTTTAACTTTTGATGAAAATTTCTTAGCTTCTTCGTTTAAGTCCACGTTAGTCTGAAGATGATCACCATAGGTTTTTAGCATGCCACCACAAGATGCACAACCTATAATAATAGCATCAACCTCTAGCTTATTGAACAAATCAATATTATGCTTTGCCAAGGCAGAAACTGTACCAAGATCACCATATACATGCTGTGGGGTCCCACAACAGCGCTGTTCCTTTGGCACAACAACCTCTACGTTATTTGCATGAAGAACTTTCACAAGATTATATGCTGTATCAGCCATAGTATGGTTGAGCATACATCCTACAAAGAATGCAACCTTGTGTCTGGGATTTTGGAGCTTTGGAATTCTATGTGCCATATCCAAAAAGCTCTCATCTGAAATTGGCATACCAGCAACATCAATACCCCTAAACTTATGGAATCTTTTCATGTTTTTTACCATCTTAGCTGAACTAAAGGAGACCTTTCGTAAAGAATTATTAGGTAAAACACTTTTTAACGCAATCCTTTTGGAAAAACCCAAGCCTTTTTTCTGAGCTAAGTCCTGCCTGGCTGCCAATATTAATTGTGTCGTTGGCACAGCACTAGGGCATGTCTTGGTACATTCTAAGCATAAAGTACAACTATTAATCGCATCCTCATAAAACCTATTCCGTTCTAAAACACCATCTGCAACAGCCTTTATAAGCTTAATTCTACCTCTAGCACAATTAAATTCATTTAGTGTCTCCTTGTACACCCGGCAGGTTGCCTGGCAAAAACCACACTTATTACAGCTATTTAACTTTTCATATATCTCTTTTGTATTTAATATGCTCAAAACTACACCCCCACTACTTTTCCAGGGTTTAAAATGTTATTTGGATCAAACAACTTCTTAATTCCCTTCATAATATCAATAGTAGCCTTGGAAAACTCCCACTCTAAATACTGTAGTTTTAAAGTACCTATTCCATGCTCTCCACTTAAAGTACCTCCAAGCTCAAGAGCTGCTTTACAAATCTCACCTTCTGCCTGATGGACCTTTTCCACTTCTACCTTATCACGCTCATCAAAAAGGACAAGAGGATGAAGGTTTCCGTCACCTGCGTGAGCTAGAACACCAATTGGTAAATCAAACTTAGCTGAGATTTCAACTATTTTATTTACGATTGCAGGCATTTGATTTCTTGGAACAGTAACATCCTGCATTGAATAGGACGGTCTCCTCCGTGCTACTGCACCTATTACAGTTCTTCTAGCAACCCATAATTGATCAACCTCTGCTGCAGATTCTGCAACCTTGAATTCACGTACATTATTTTTGTTGCATACCCCACGTATGGTTTCTACCTGTCTGGGTAAATCCTCATTATACCCATCCACTTCTATCAACAAAATGGCTGCAGCATCCCTAGGCAAACCCACTTTCGTATGGTCCTCAGCACAATTGATAAGAAGATTATCCATCATTTCTAGTGTAGTAGGAACAATCCCCTCACCGATGATATTAGCAACCGTTTTACTAGCATCCTCAATTTTATCAAAGGAACAAAGCATCGTCTTTTTTGCTTCCCCCATTGGAGTAATGCTTACAAATATTTTCGTAAAAACACCTAATATACCCTCAGATGCTATCATTAATTTTGTTAAGTCGAAGCCATCATTTGTAAATCTGTTTTTACTTCCGGTTACCACTACCTCACCCGAAGGCAATACAACCTCTAGTCCTCGAATATATTCCCTGGTCACCCCGTATTTTAAGCACCTTGGCCCTCCTGCACATTCGGCAACATTCCCCCCAATAGTACAAACCTTCATACTAGCAGGGTCAGGGGAAAAGTAATAGCCATAAGGTGCAAGGATCTCTTGAAAATCATTATTTACAATTCCTGGCTCAACTACAGCCAAATTGTTTTTGGTATCTATTTCTAAAACCCTATTCATTCTTGTTAAATTTAATACTACTCCCCCCTGATGTGGTACTGTGCCACCACTCAGGTTTGTTCCCGCTCCCCTTGAGATTACCGCTATTTGTTCCCTGTTTGCTAGTTTTATAATCTGCACAACCTCTTCTGTACTGCGTGGGAAGACAACTGCATCAGCAGAATACTCTTTTAGGGTAGCATCATACCCATAGTCAAAACATTCATCTTTTTCAGTTAAAGTATTTTTAGCCCCTACAATGCTTCTTAATTCTTCAACAACAGCTGATGTGAGCATTATTGTCCACCTCCCTTGCCTGCCAATATCTGTTTCGGATCAAACAAAACACGTAAGCCCTCTTCCAATTTCTCAGTTGTTGAGATATGTGAACCAACTCCAATCTTTTTACTAGCCACTTTACCAGCAAGTAAAAGCACAACCTTCATTAAAGAATCCTTAAACTCCTCTAGTTTATCAATATCATGAATATCAACAAACAACTCAATATTACCAATGCTCGTATGAATTATTGCTTCAAAGTCTATATCCAAATCGTTCTTAGTCTTCTCCAGGGTTCCCATTAAGCTTGGAAGCTCAGAAGGAAGAATTGTAATATTATAATATGAATTGCTTTTATAGCTATCAGCAGCATCAAAATATTTCTGCCAAATCCTATAAATCTGATCCTCGTGTTCAATTATTGTAGCAGTTTCAATAGCAAATTTTTTGTAAGCTACCTCTATTTCTGCCACTTGACGACTTAGTGATTCATAAAACCCCTCTACCTCAGTTAAGACTACAAACTGACCACTACTTTTACCGGAAAACTCCATTTTGTCTGCTATCTTAGGGGAAAGTATTTCATTACGAGCTGGGGCTAATCCTCTTTGTGTTAGGCTATCAGTAGCAGCTACCGCATCAGCTAGAGAAGCAAACCTACAAACAAGAAGCCTTTTTGCCTCTGGTTTTGGAAGCAAACGAACTGTCACTTTTGAAACAATCCCTAACTGGTTTTGAGACCCTATAAAAAGGCTCATTAGATCAAGTCCTGAAACATATTTAATAATTTTACCCCCAAGCTCAATTAGTTCTCCTGATGATAAGACAGCCTCCATACCAACTACATACTCTCTCCATCTTCCATACTTTCCTGAGTTAATACCAACAGCATTAGTAGCAATGGCTGTTGCCACAAAAGCATCGTAATCCCAAATAGAAACAGGTGGGAAGTATAAGCCTTCCTCAAGAAGTTTGGATTGAAACCTGTCCAGAGTAATTCCAGTATGGACTGATGCTGTTAAGTTTTCTTTGTCTATTTCAAAATACGTATCCATTTTAGCCAGATTAATTACTAGCTTTCCAGAGTGTTGCTCTACACGATTACCTGGCTTTTGCTGGACAAAAATCTGGATTCCATTTTCATAAGCTAGCTTCAACACGGCACTAACTTCCCCAGTATCATAAGGGAAAAATACCACATTACCATGAACTTTCTCAACTTGGTCTTCTTCCGAAATATTCATCAACTGGGTAATAAATCCTTCGTTCATTTTGCCTCCCCCTTTTCAATCTCTAAATTTCCAAACGTAAACACAGATGTTGAGTTAACTCTCCCCCCTGCATTCACTATACCTGGAAAGCTTTTAAAAAACAAAAAATCAAGGTTAAAAACCTTGACCTCTGAATTAAAGACAAATGTAAAAAAAGCAAAACAACAATATCTGTATATTGTATACATTTTTTGCTCTTCCCCTGTCCTTCTGCCTGAGAGAATTAATCCTTCGGCGCCTGCAATGCAAGTCTCTCCAGAGGTACGTCCTGAGATGGTCTCCGTCACCTAGCAAGGTAACACCTGAGAGTTTCAAGTCTATTAGACCCTTGCCCCGTCGGTCGGTACAAGTACCATTTTCCAACCCATTCACCCGTTTGTTTAATATTCTGTTTGCCATAATTCTATTGTATATAACCTGTTTATGTCAAGATGCTTCTTCTAGCAGATTGCTGCTAATCCATCTAAGATGAGTATTATTTTACCTTTACAAAAAGAGACTAGATAGTTTTGGAATGATGCACGGGCAGTTGCCAAGACAATCGTGAATTCCTTAAAGATAGTGAATATGTAGTGGCACAATCAGGGTCCATATATCGCTATGATTAAAGAATTTTACCCTATTTTATTCGAGAAGGATCCAGAATATGCTAAGTTGGCCATAAACCTATCCAAGAAGGTTTATGAGTTCAAACTTTAAACCGGACCTACTAAGCTTTTTTCCTAATTGCAACAAAGTATAGTTTTCTAGGAAGATCACCTTCTTCAAAGTCTTCTATTTCAACTATTTCATAGCCTTCTGATAAATCTTTAATTTTAGCTTTGTCAAAAAAATGAACTATGAAATCTCCTGCTTGATACATACTCTCGCCTCTATGAGCCCCCACTTTGTAATGCTTATCAGTAGTGTTTCTCACAGTATATATGTTAAAAGCATTAGGTTTTAATACTCTCTGAATCTCATTTGATAAAAATTTCAGCTCTTCAGTACTCAAGGCCATACAATACAACATATGTGAATAACATGCATCAAAAGTGTTGTCATCAAACGGCAAAGGCTTTCTGATATCATAACGCAAAGTGTTAACATTACTTGATAAATTGAACTGTCTTGCTCTATTATCTATAGTATCAAGGGCTTTAGTACTATAATCTAGTGCATCTACCCTTAAACCATTTTTAATAAAAAAGATGGTATCCCTTCCCTGTCCAGCTCCTAATTCAAGTACAGACTCACACTTTTCTCTTTTAAAGATTTCTAAAGCTTTTCTAGCACAGTAACTTTCTTTACTACCAAACATGCCTTCAGTACATTTAAAGGCTTCTTCCCATTGGTTCTCTTGACTATCCAATGCATTTCTTTCTCCCCCGGCATCTTCTTTGTTGGTATAGGTTTTCTCATCTACTAAACTAGTAGAGATCTCTTTACTTCCTCATTTATAATTTGTCGTATTTTTGTCGTCCATAGTGAACCTCCTTAAATTTATGGCCAAATATATCAAAACACTTACTTTACCTTCAACTGTGGTATGTCCTCTCACAGATAAGAGTAATCTGCTTTTTGCTAATAGCTACAAACACTATATATAACTCTAAGCTGTCTCTATTTCTTTTGTAGTAAGTAGTTTTTTATCATAAGCTTTAACAATATCACTTCTGGTAATAATACCTAACAGTTTTTTAGGGTTATCACCAGCAACTACAGGCAAATGTCCAATTTCATGCAATCCAAGTTTTTTAAAGACATCGTCAAGTGTCTCATCGGGGTTAGTAACAATAAGCTTGCGGTTCATTAGACTTAGTACAGGCATTTCCATAATTCCTTTTACAGGTGCTTCTCTAATATCATGCAGTGCAATAATTCCGGTTAATTCTCCTGCTAAATTCATCACAGGAAATCCATTATGCTTGCTATTATGCATCTTCTTAATCACATCGCCAACCTTATCAGTATCCTGAACAACTTCAACAGGACTGGACATTACTTCCTTGACTCGAATTCTCTTCATAATATTGATATCTTTCCCTAAGTGGAGATTAACGCCTCGACGTGATAATTTTTTGGTATAAATAGAATCCTTACTCAAGTAAGAGAAAATCAAGGTGCTAAATACAACAGCTATCATTAACGGGAGAATAATTCGGTAATCCCGAGTCATTTCAAATATGATTAGAATAGCTGTAATGGGTGCCTGAGTTGCTCCGGCTACAACAGCTCCCATACCAACAATGGCATAAGCACCAGAGTCTATTGATATTCCGGGAAACACCTGTTGTACTATCAGACCAAAAGCACCTCCCAAAGTAGCTCCAATAAATAAAGACGGAGCAAAAACTCCTCCGGAAAAACCTGAGCCGAGAGTTAAAGATGTAGCTATAATTTTAACAAACACCAGGGCAATTAAGGTTATCAGCAATATTTCCCCGCGAAAAACAGCTTCTATTGTTTCATATCCAACCCCAAGGATCTGAGGAAACTTAAGTCCAATCATTCCAATCACAATTCCCCCGAAAACAGGTTTTGACCATTCAGGAAGTATTTTTACTTCATCAATGATATCCTCAGTTTTATATAAAACTTTAACAAATAATACTGCAGAAATTGCCGCCAAAACACCTAACAAAGAATATAGAATTAATTCAAGTGGGTGATTCAAAGAATATGCGTGTACAAAAAAAGCAGGAACATCGCCCATGAACATTTGTGCAATAACCGAGGCAGTTACCGAAGAAATAACAATAGGGATAAATGTAGCCGAGGCAAATCTACCTAGTATTACTTCCTGGGCAAAAAGAACACCGGCAATTGGTGCATTAAAGGTGGCTGAGATGCCAGCAGCTGCACCGCATGCCACACAGGTTTTAATCTTTTCTTCATTTAACTTAAAACGCTGGCCCATAACTGAACCAATCCCTGAACCCATTTGAACAATGGGTCCTTCCCGTCCCACGGAAGCACCTGCACCAATGGATGATGCAGAGGCAATTGCTTTTACAAAAATCACTCTCATCCTCATTCGGCCGCCTTTTAAAGCAACAGCCTCCATAACTTCAGGTACTCCATGACCTTTAGCCTCGCGGGCAAAAAAATAAACTAATGGTCCCACGATAATTCCAGCTAAACTTGGGACAACCACTAGCCACCAGTTACCAGGCAGAAAACCGAATAAGCTCCTGCTTGCTCCATGAAACCCCTGATTAGCCCAACCAATCATCATCTGAAAAAAAACTGCAAATAATCCCCCTGCAGTACCAATTACTACAGCGATAATTATTAAAAATTTACTAAAATCAATATCTAGGTTAAATAATCCTCTTGAATTTTCTTTAATAGTTTTCATCCCCTAACTTTATACACAACATCTTACTATAGTTGATAAATCTAATCAATACTTTCGTAATGGATAGTGATTACTCTTATCTTCTTCCTATAATTCATTACTATTAATACTTTATGGTTTCAGAACCATATGTTTATCCAAATTGGGAAACTCCACCTGAATAAAGAATCCTGTTTATATACAATAAAGCAATAAAGGAATCTTGAAGTAAAAATAGAATTTACATCAGATAGTCATAGTTGATAAAGGAGCCAAAATATGCTTATCAAACTTAATTATTCTAAACCTTTATTGATACTAATTTTAGTTGCATCTTTTATAATGCTTCTTACACCACCACATTTTGCCCAACAATCTGGACCCATAATGGAGATGGAACAAGATTATGATTTGCTTGTTAACGAAGAAACGGAAGTTATTGAAAAAATATTTAACCTACTTATAGAAATGGAAAATGTAAAAGAAGAGCAGAAAATTCTAGCACATGAAATCTCATTTATAAACTCTAAAATAGAGCATTTAAATAGCAATATTGAGGCGCAACGGATTAATTATGAAAATACCAGTAATAGATTAAAACAAGTCTTTCGAAGCTATCAAAGACTGGGTGCATCTTCTTATTTAGAGATCATCTTACAAGCGGATAGTCTAAAAGACTTTCTAAGAAGACTAAATACTATAAAAGACATAGGTAGAAACACATATGACCTCTTAAATACTTTAGAGGAAAGCAAGAGTGAATTAGAGTTAGAAATAAACACTTATCAAGAAATGCTTTTAGAATTAGAAAATGCAGAAGAACAACTAGAGGACTCACTACGAAAAACTTCATATCTTAAAGCAGAAATGGAGAACTACCTCATCACTCTTGAAGATGAACGAGAACAGCATCTAAACCAATTAAATGAAATGCAGATAGCTTGGGTTGAAGCTAAACCATTTTTCTTAGAGAGCTTAAAAGAACTTTCGATGGCTATTAACAGAGGGGAGATACCTATAGATGCGCTTAAAACAACCATTACCTTAAGGGGCATCAAAGGCACTCTTTCTCAGGAGACATTTAATGAGATCATACTCCAACAGCCAGGACTGTCAAATATTAATTTTAAGTTTTTACCAAAAGTAGCCGTACTGGAATTAACTGATAAAAATCTTGTACTAGAAGGTACCCTTAGTATTATTAATAAATCCAGTATACTTTTTACTGTCCTTGGAGGAACATTTTATGAATTTCCTCTAGACAATAATTCTCTAAAGGACCTATTTCAGGATACTCAGCTTATAATGGACTTTCAACCTCTGCTAGGTAGAAATGTACTACAGTCTATAGAAATAAAGGATGGGCAAATTGAACTTATGATTATTCCAAACTTTTCATCTAATTAAAGTGAGGAGGCACTTAGAATGATTAATGCTCAGGCAGTTTATCTTGAATACCCTGATGGCACGTTGGCATTAAAAGACATATCCTTACAAATTGATCCTGGTCAGCTTATCTACATTTTGGGTCCTAGTGGTTCAGGTAAAACCAGTTTACTAAAGCTTCTAATGGGCATTGAATATCCATCAAAGGGAACTCTCGAAGTACTTCATCAGCCTATGAATAGGGCAGAGGGTAATAATATCAGATCATTGCGAAGATTAGTGGGCCCCATATTTCAGGATTTTAAACTGATAAATGGTAGAGACTCTCTGGAAAATGTAATGATTGGTATGCGATTTTTAGGTTTATCTCCAGCCAAAATGGAAATTGAAGCAAAAAATGCGCTAGTAAGAGTTGGTCTTGAACATAAAACTTTTTCACTTGTTGATAATCTATCTTGGGGAGAACGTCAACGGGTTGCCATTGCTCGAGCAGTTGCTAGACGTCCTAGATTGATACTTGCCGATGAACCTACAGGAAATCTAGATCATGACAATGCATTAAATATTCTTGATCTTTTATCATCCTTCAAAAATGATTATACATCTGTTATTATTAGTACCCACGCAAGCCACTTACTTGATAATAAAAATTATAAGTGTCTTGAGCTTAGTAAAGGAAGCATTGTCAAAACAACATAAAGGGGTGTTAATAAGATTGAAAAATATTTTTTACAATTGGGGCTATTTTCTAAAAGAAGTTAAAACATCCATAAGGCTCAACTTAATAGCAAACTTATTCTCATCTATTTGTATTGGATTAATCTTTTTCATTTTATCAATAGTCGTTTCTGGATGGTGGATAAGTGGTAATGTAGTAGAAGCTATCCAAAAAGAAGCTGAAATTAGTGTATATTTTCAGGAAAGCTTAAGTGACCCTGAAGTTATGCAATTATCTGAAAGAATCAACCAGGTTGTAGGTGTTAGAGAGGCTCAAATAGTTAATGAGCAGGAAGCCCATGACAGAATGGTCAAAATACTAGGAAATGAAGCACATGTCCTTGAAGTATTTGATGATAGTCCATTTACGTCTTTTATTGAGGTCAATATACAATTGGATAAAGCTCAAGTAGTTCTAGAAGAATTAAATCTTATAACAGGTATTGAGCATATTAGAGATAATCAAGAAGTTTTGTCCCAATTACAGCGAATTGTTCAGGTTTTAAGTCTGGTTGGGTACCTTGGCATAATTGCTGTAAGCCTTTCTACACTAATAATAACATCCCACATTATACGATTAGGTATTTACGCTAGACGAGAAGAGATTAATACTTTGAGACTATTAGGGGCCCCTGAAACCTTTATTGCGTTTCCATTTTTATTGGAAGGTTTCATTTTATCCGTTATCGGAGGACTTATGGCAGTAGTCTTGAATATATGGACCATCCATTTCATTTATAGTCGCATTTCCGGTGCATTAACTTTTATTCCATTATTGCCTGCTGAAAGCTTAGTTTTAGGTCTAAGTGTTCTGATATTAAGTTTAAGTATGTTTTTTGGAGTTATCGGAAGTTCTATGGGATTCTTTTCAGCAAAAAAAGTATAGCAGCAAATAAACCTTCCACGAAGAATCTTTAGTACTAATTATCTAATTTCATATCTCCAGACTTGATCCATCCTTTTTTACGCATAAGCTCCGAAATCGCTAAGGTTAAAACAATCGGTAAAACAAAATGTAATAGTCCAATTTTAAAAAGTACCACCGAACTAAATCCCATGGCATCCAGAGTCCCAAATTGACCCACAAGTCCACTAGTCCCCATTCCAGCTCCAGCAGCAACATTTTCCATACGGAAAAGTGTGGTAGCCAAAGGACCAATAATCGCACCAGCTATAGTGGGCGGTATCCAAATCAATGGATTTTTTACAATATTAGGGATCTGTAGCATTGAGGTTCCTAGCCCTTGAGAAACTATACCACCCCATCCATTCTCACGAAAACTAGCAACAGCAAAACCAACCATCTGAGCTGCACATCCGACTGTAGCAGCTCCTGCAGCTATTCCCCCCAAATCTAGCATAATAGCTAAAGCAGCACTAGAAATAGGCAACGTAAGTGCCATACCCATCAATACAGATACAAAGACACCCATAGGGATAGGCTGTAATTCAGTTGCTTTCATAATAAGAACGCCTAGAGAAGTCATAAATTGACCAATTACAGGTCCAACAAGTGATCCTGTTGCAACACCGGCTATAATTGTCACTATTGGAGTAACGATAATGTCCACCTTTGTTTCTTTGGAAACAAGCTTTCCAAATTCAGCACCAATAACTGCAGCGACAAAACTACCTGCTGGGCCACCTAATTGATAACCAGCCATACCGGTAACGGTAGAAGCAAACAATACTAGTGGGGGAGCTTTTAAACCAAAGGCAACCGCAACACCTATGGCTGGACCAGCCATAGCCATGGCACCTACACCATAGTCAACCAAAAACCCAAGACCCGTTCTTTCACCTAAAACTTTAAGGATTAATCCAACAATCAATGAAGCAAATAATCCCAGTGCCATAGCACCTAATGCTTCAACACCATAACGTTTTAATGAGAACTCAATGTTTTTCCTCTTAAGAAAACTGACCTTTTTTACATCTTTAGACATATGTACCCTCCCATTTTCTTTTCTATTTTCAATAGTAATCCCCCGATTTCGAGTCTCACAATTATCATGCCTCTCTTAGCTTTGTCTTACATTATCTTTTTTAGGTTAAGTTCTACCTCTCCCTTTTAGGCACCTGCTTCCGTAGCATTATTTAGAATATTCAGTATATTCTACTTAAGCTGGCCCCCTAGTCCAGTAAATTAAAAAGAGAACTCAAAAAAAGCCACCCCCATAGTTTTCTAAACTAAAAAAGGGTAGCTTTCTTTATTTCAAATTTCATCAATCAACTCTTACCTAAGTTAACCCACTACTCTATGCTTTTTTTATAGAATATTCCATTTCAATTTTTCTAATTGTATTCAATCCTATTAAAGAATTGAAATCTTCAAAGGAAATCATATTGTCTATTAAATGTTCAGTAGTGCCCTTTTCTTTTAATTCTCTCATAAGATTAAGTACAGCAGCAGCCGTAATATAGGTCGAGGCAGTAGGATAAATAACTAAGTCGTAGCCTACTTGCTCCAACTCATCATTTTTCAAGAGGGGTGTTCGACCACCTTCTACCATGTTAGCTAATACAGGAACATTAAAGCTTCCTGCAATGGTTTTCATTTCATCAACAGATTCCGGGGATTCTATAAATAAAACATCTGCTCCTGCTTTCTCATATAGCTTTCCACGCTCAATTGCCTCATCAATTCCATGGATGGTTCTAGCGTCAGTACGCGCTATTATCACAAAATCATCATCATTTCTAGCTTCTACAGCTGCTTTTATTTTTTCAGCCATTTCATCTGCAGGAACAACCTGCCTACCTATCATATGACCACATTTTTTGGGGGCAACCTGATCCTCTAACTGTATGGCCGCTGCACCAGCTTTTTCGTACTCTCGAACAGTACGTATTACATTGATTACATTTCCAAATCCAGTATCACCATCGCATATTACAGGTATATCTACTGCACTTGACAAATCACTAACCCTTGACACCATTTCTGTCATAGTTAAAAGTCCAACATCTGGCTGCCCCAAATGACTGGCAGATTGACCATAACCAGTCATGTATACAGCATCAAATCCAACATATTCAATTATTTTTGCCGAAAGTGCATCATGTGCACCTGGCGCCACCAAGATTTTATTATTATTAAGTAGTTGTCTAAGTTTTTTTCTAGGATTCATTTTTAAGTTCTCCTCTCTGTTGTGTAAAGTATTCTTTGGCAAAATCTAGAATTTGATCTGGATAAACCTCTCCGATTGCACCTATGGCATAGGTTAGATATAATTTGTCAATTATAATTTCAGGGGTTATTGGCAATAACGAAAACCCCCTATTTTCTGTAGCTTTACTTACAATTCTACCTACCCTTTCTATAGATGAGTGGGTAAAAATTCCACCAACACAAATTATTTTTTTTACCCTTCTTAGATCTCTACCCACAGGCGTACCAGGTGCAATCCCCATTATTGGATCATAACTCTGGGAAAAATAACCCGCATGTCGTTTTAAGGCTATTTCAACAGCTGTTATAGCCAATGCCTCATCAAACATTTCTTCCTCTGTACTATTACTAATATAATCAGGATTCTTTTCAAGATATAAAGCATAATTTCTTAACTTTTCTTCATAATTCTGACCCTTTATACCAACCTTTTTCAAAATAGCCTCAGCGCTTGCAGCTTCAATAATACCAGTAGCACTTATTCTTAATCCAAGATTCCCCTCAACAGTTCTATATGATACTTGTTTCTCATTTGTTATAATAAGACCCCGTTCCTCATTAGGAATATCATCTAATGAAGGCAAAATTGAATGTATATCAGTAGTTGCTCCTCCAATATCCACAATTATTAGGTCACCTATTCCTTCTACCTTGTAAGTCCCATTTGCTAATAACTCTGCTCCTAATAATACTGCACCGGGAGTGGGTATTACTTTTTTATTCGATAGTGTATCCGTCATTCTACTTAAGCCCTTAGCCTTTGTTATTTGCCTAATAAACTGATCATGTATAGCCTCTCTTGCAGGCTTCACCTTGAGTTGATGAATTGTTGGCATCACATTGGCAACACGGATACTTTTTATGCCATATTCATCTAATAATGTTTCAACCCTAGGCTGAATATTTGCATTGCCTGCAATTATTACTACAGTATTTATTTTGCTTTGAGATATAATGTTGGCGTTTTGAATAACAGATTCTTCATCGCCGCCATCAGTACCCCCAGCCAAAAGAATTATGTCCGGGTTAATTTCACGAAGAACCTCCACCTTATAATCAGGTGCATCCTCGAAAGAAATAATCTCCAAAACTCTTGCTCCTGCATTCATTGCTACTTCCTTAGCCGCCTTAGCAGTAACCCTGGGCATATAGCCCATGGCTACCATTCTCAATCCCCCTGCAGCACTACTAGTAGCAAATTCCTCAAAAATATCGGTGCAAATATCATCTAAGCTATCAAACAAGTTATACTTCGCATTCTGCAGTCCTATGACTATGTCATCTATAGTAGTAGGCGCTTGAGACCGGCCAACATAGGTTATTTTGTTTTCTGTCCATTTAAATGCAGTTAATTTGGTGTATGTGCTACCTACATCATATACCAAAATAGTTTTTTCACATTTGTCTATCATTTTTTAACTCCAGTTCTATACCATATTTTCAGGCACATATACATAGCCATCCATAATGCGTCTAGCCGTACGACCAAAGGCAGCTCTTCTCAAATTCACCTTATCCATGTCCGCTTCCGTTTCTACTTCAATGTCAATAACTCCAGATGGATGACCTATCCGTACTATTGAACTAATGCTTTTTGAAACCTCATTTACAATGGTTCCTGGAATTTTTGCAGCTGCACCTGTACATGTAGTTCCTGTACCCGCATAAGTTTTATGCACAACTTGCATAAACATAAGTCTTGAAACAAAATCTACTTCTTCTGCCTTTATTTCATTACTTGTTGCAAAAGCTTGATATTTTTGGGGAGGAGCAACAAAAGCAACCATAGGAAATGCAGGTGATTCTTCACTAGCCTCTTTTTCTGTCTGAGCTACTCCCATCATTACTGCAGACTTTGCTCGGATACTCTCCAAAATGTCTAAAATTCTCTTGTCACCATCTATTTGAGCAGGAGTTTCAATTCCAGTAAGTCCTAAATCAATTGCTCGAACAAATACCATCGGGTTAGCAACGTCTACTAATGATACTTCTATTTCACCCAAACCATCGACATCCATAGTATCTATAGGATTACCTGTTGGGAGCATTTTCCCCGTAGCTGAACCAGTTGTGCCAGCAAAATCAAGCATTATCTTAGCTCCTGTTCCAGGAACACCATCTATTTTGTAGTCACCAGTTACCATTGCTTTGCCATCCTTTACTGGAACTTCAGCAACGAGAATTTTTTGTGTATTTGTATTATAAATTCTAACTTTAGTAATTGGTTCAACTGCTTTTACTAATCCTTCATCAATTGCAAAGGGTCCAACCCCAGATGAAATATTTCCGCAGTTACCTGAATAATCTATAAGGGGTTTGTTTATGCTTACTTGCCCAAATGTATAGTCTATATCTGCATCTGGATGACTAGCTGAACTAATTATGGCAAGCTTACTTGCTAACGGTTCTGCTCCAGCTAATCCATCAATTTGTCGAATGTCAGGACTTCCAAAAATCCTTAAGATAAGTTGATTCCTCTTTTCTTTGTCTGCCGGCAAATCATTCTCATGTATAAATATTCCTTTACTAGTTCCAGCACGTAAAACAGCACATTTTATTCTAATTTGCTCCATTATTCCATCTCCCCCAATTTCCTAGCCACCCATTTTATCACATCATCTGGTTTTGTTTCAGGACCAAAAAAAGCGTCAACTCCTAGAAAATCAGTACCATCCTTACGAATCATTTCTTCATACATTGAATGTTCTTCTTCCTTTTCAGCAATTCTTCCTCCGGAAATCACTATTGTTTCATCAGCCAAGCCGAGTTCTGATAGGCGCTGTCTCACTCTTGGGAATAAATCTATACCTAGACCCAACAGATTACTAATACCAATAACCTTTACTTTTGCTTCAGCAGCTACCTCAGCCACAGTTTCAGGTAAGTTCATGCCCCTTAGAAAAATCACTTCATATCCTGAAGTTTCAAATGCTTCTTTTATTGTATTGATCCCTACAACATGGGCATCAGCTCCTACTGTTGCCAGCAAAACCTTTTCTTTCTGAGTAATCTTATGACCCTCATTTACCTTAACCTTTTCTGTAGTGAATGAAACTTTTTCTTTGTCCACCTTATTTGGACCGTACCCTGGAACATATCTCCGCGCACCATCGCTACATCGATGTGTTCTAACTTCTCTTTTTAAATCCCAACCGCCAGCTCTAGGGCAATCAAGAACTCCCTCTTTTCCTGCATTTACGATAAGGTCAATTAATTGATTAGCTTCATATTTATTCCAAAAACCCTCTATAATATCCCCAGGTGTTAGCTCAGTAGAAATCTGAAGTGTTGTAGTAAGAATGGCCATTGCTTCAGTTATAATCTCATTTTTTCTATACTCAATTGCAGAATCATTGATTTCTATATTTGCTACACTTTCAAAGAGATTTTGGCTCCCTAGGATAGCCTTAGCCATGGAACCACCCGTAGGTATTCCAACAGATTCAGCTGCCTTAGGTCTATAAAAATTAGCACCACCCAGTTTTGCACTTATTGCCATTCTAGCAAAATGGGCCTGCTCGGCTATTAAATCTTGGGGTGGATTCTGGAATGTTTCCGGAACAACAATCAAGTACTTACTCCACATACATTCCCTAAATGCCCTCATTACTGCTAAGTCCGCTAAAAGATTAACTCCTCCCACATTCATCTGTATGCTTCCTAGCTCTTTTGGCAAACCTGCTAGAACTGCTAACCCTTCTGACAGAATACACATTGCTAAAGCCATACCGTCAGTACCTTCAATATTATTTAAATGCTTGTGGGAATCTATTTGCACAAATATATTATTTTCACCACATATCTCTAAAGCTTTATAGCCATTTAAAACCTTTGTTCTATAGTCATGGATGCCTCTTCCTCCAAAGTGAACATGAATAACAGGACCGATATCTGTACCGTCAAAACCTGCTATAAGTGCATTAATTATTGAAAGATGGGGAGTATCACCTGTTGCATTTATTCTAACAGGGTGTACTGCTCCACCTCCAAGTTTCACAAATTCCCGTTCTCCCATGGGGGTTATGCCGCCTTTTCCCCTGGACTGTATAATTAATTCTTCACCATCTAACGGATCTATATGGCGTGTAGCTTCTGCATGAACAAAATGAAACATTGTTATCCCTAAATTCTCTGCCATCTTATACATACTATTAGCTTCTTCTATAGTTTCTTCTGCAGTATTACGCCCTAAAATTGGATTTAATACTGGAATTTTTGTTTCAGCAGCCTTCTCACCTAACTGTGCTATTCTATGGCCGCCCCTTTCCACTCCATTAATAATCCTTGGATAAGGAGCAGGTAGTCCTGTAACAGATCCATCACTTTGAACCTGCGGCATTTCTACGCCAAATACTTTTGCATATGCTTGTACGCGCTCGTAGTCCTCTTTAATAATTCGTATGGTTTTTTCTTGTGTCATTTTTCCTGCCTCCTATTAGACAATACCAAATTGTTTTCTAACTTTATTTATGAGACCACCAGCATCTAATGTTTCAAGAGAACTCTCTGAAAGCTTTTCCCCATAAACAACAGCTCCATCTCTAGTTACTTCTACTTTAGCTTCCTTTAGATCCACATTTATTATATCTTCCTCTTGAACATCTAAAAGTAGATTGCAAAGCATTACAGGTAAACCAATATTGATGGAGTTTCTTCGAAAAATTCTTGCAAACGACTTGGCTATAACTAAAGCAACTCCAGCTTCTTTGAGAGCTACAGGTGCTTGTTCTCTACTTGATCCGCTACCAAAATTCTCCCCAGCCACTATAATATCCCCCGGCCTAACCAACTGCGCAAAATTTCCTTGCTTGCTACCAGCCATAACATAGTTTTTCAGTTTCTCCCTAGGAACAGCCATTGCATACCCTGGTAAGATTTGATCAGTATCTACATTATCTCCGAATAGCCAAACTCTTCCGCTAAAATTGAACTTCGATGACATCTACGCTATACCTCCTAGTGCTTTAACTGTTCCAGGAAGCACTATTTTGCCAGCAACTGCACTTTCCGCTGCAGTTCTTGGTGAAGCAAGATATATGTTTGCTTCCTTGTGACCCATTCTACCTGGAAAGTTTCTATTTGTTGTTGAAACAACAACATCTTCCTTAGCTGCTAACCCCATATGAGCACCGAAACATGGTCCACAGCCAGGATTTGTAATGATAGCACCTGCATCCATCATAATTTTTGTTATCCCTTCCTCATTCATAGCTGAAGCTATGGTATTTGACGCAGGAACAACTATTAAAGTAACATTCTCATGCACCTTGTTTCCTTCAAGTATCCCAGCTGCTATTCTCATATCAACTAAACGACCATTTGTACAACTACCTATAACTACTTGATTTATCTCTACTCCTAGAGTTTCCTCTACCCTTTTCACATTGCCTGGTGAATGAGGACAAGAAATTGAAGGAGAAATTTCTTCTATATTAAATACAAATGTTTCGTTAACCTCTTCTGCCCCTTTTTCTTCTGAGAAATAGCTAATCATAGTGCCCATCTCGATTCCCATATTGGAGATAGTCATCTTATCCTCTAAGGACATTTTTTCTACTGCAGATCCTGTATAAATGACTGCCTTATCCGTAAAACCAGCAGTTCCAAATTTGCCTATTAAATGCAGGATAATGTCTTTGGCATATACACCTGGTTTCATTTCTCCATCTAATCGTAATTCGTAAGTTTCGGGAACTTCAATATCTATGGTTCCTGTAGCCATACTTGCAGCTAACTCTGTTGCTCCAACACCAAAGGCTAATACACCGTAGGCACCTGCCGTGCAGGTGTGAGAGTCAGCCCCTACAATTATAGATCCTCTATCTAGTCTATGTTTTTCAGCAACGACCTGATGGATAACTCCTTCAGATTTATCATAAAGAACAACACCAAATTCTTTTTGAAATTTTTTTAAAATATTATGAAATGCCCTTGCTTCTGGCGAAGCGGCTGGCATGATATGGTCAAGAACAAAAACAACCTTCCCCGGATCAAAAACATTTTTAATTCCTATTTCTCGAAATTGTTCTACTGCCATTGGTCCGGTAACATCGTGAGTAATAACAAGATTTACATTTACTGTAATATCCTCTCCTACCGCCACTTGATCCTTTCCAGCAGCCTTAGCCAAATACTTTTCGATCTCATTCATCTTAAGCCTCACCTCTTTCATCTTCCACAACAACTATTCCAAGCTCTAGTGCCACTTTTCTTGCTTGTTCTAAGGAAGGTGAGGCATTCCTTAGAACAAGCCTTCCACCACCACGATTGAGAGCGTCTACCATAGATGAAACATCATCCGTTTCAATTGTAACCCTTTGTACTTGAGCTTCATCCACGGCAATAATTTCTACCTCAATTTCCTGGGATAATACTTTACCCATTACATCATGATACATATCCCCATCACCAGTATGAGAACCATAAACCGCACCCATCAAAATACCTGGCACATTAATACCCCTTCTAGCAAATAACTCAGGATACAATTCAATTTTTACTTTTTTGATATTTCCTTTGGTTAGGTAGTGGGCAATTCTTCCAGTATTGGTTGGAGATCCCACCGCTTGGCTACTTCCACCTACTACTGCTTGGCCAAATGGACTTATGATAGAATTAGAAGCTTTAGCAAGTTTTTTAACACTAGCATTAGCTGCCTTTATGGTATTATGAATAGCTTCTTGCTCACTCTTTTTAATTTCATTAGCAATATAACTTTCAACTTCGTTATTAGTTTTAAAGAAAGCTCTCATATATTGATTTACCACAGGAACTACATGTTTAGCAGATACAGGATGCACCGCTGCCGCCATCGCTACCATAACATCCACAGGAACGTTAATTGGAAGTGAAGTATGCATAGTTAGTTTTGCCGCTAAATTTCCATTTAAAATAGCTCCAGAAATATGAGCTGCACATAAACCAGCCACCATAACCCGAGTAGTACAAGGATTGGCAATAGTTGGAGATAACGATAAGACTATAGCCTTATCCATGGCCTCTGGTGTTCCTCCCAACAATTCTACAAAAGCTGCTGCGGTAGCTGCTGATCCAGCTCCGAAACCTTCCATATTGCATCCAGTTGTTACTTTGCCTTCTCTAAAAATTGTACCAACCTTAAGCATAACTGCGGCAGATTTTACAGCCTTTTCTCGCCCATAAAACTCCTTAATTGCTTTAAATAGTCCAGTATATGGGCAAGAATCCCCTGTTCCTGCACAAGGTGTTAGTCCAACAGAATGGTTGCCAACTTGAGCTGCTAAAGTATAAACAAGTGCTTTATTAATAAATTCATCATCAATAATCTTATTTGCAAAATTATTTTCTGCTAGTTCTTTCGCTGTTTGACCCATCAAAAAACTTTTACCGTGACTCATACCAACATCAATAGCTTGTAAGTTATGATTAAAGGCTGCTTCAACCGCGTTTAAAACCTCATCGTATTCTAATTCCTTTTCAAACATTGCCTCAGCAATGACTACATCGCTAACTGAACGCCCTAAATCTTTTGCAATTTCTATTGTTTCACCAACTGTTAAAGCACCTAGTGAGTACCCATTAGATACTGCAAACTTCGTTATTTCCTTCAATTCCAGTCCTCCTTCTATCTAACCTTTTCTGACCTCTACATCAGTTAGTTTTTCCAAATATTGAATTACAGCAGAAATATCCTTTTTACCCATTCCGCCTGCACGAGAGTTTTCATATATCTGTTGTGCTAGGTTAGTTAAAAACATAGGCACGCCTAGGTCTTTACCAGTTTGTATGGCTAAATCTAGATCTTTATACTGCAAATCAATGGCAAAACCAGGTTCAAAATTACCCTCTAATATAAATTTTGGAACCTTTGCCTCTAAGGCATAGCTAGATCCAGAACTAGAACTGATAATTTCGTATAAAACTTCAGGTTTTATACCTGCCTTAGTTCCTAAAACTAAGGCTTCAGCAAGTGCTGCCATATTAATACCTAGTAAAAGATTATTGACTATTTTAACTGCATCACCACTACCTACTGGACCAACATGGTATATTTTTTTGCCTAGTTTCTCAAAAAGGGGCATAAGCTCCTGTACTTCTTTTTCAGGTCCACCAACCATTATTGTTAGTGCACCTTTTTCAGCACCTGTTACGCCTCCACTTACTGGGGCATCTATATATATTAAACCTTTTTGCTCAGCTATCTCAGCAATTTTTTTTGTTTGACCCGGAGCAACACTACTCATATCAATTATTTTGGTTCCTGGTTTAACAGTAGAAAAAACACCATCATTACCATTCATACAAGAATTAACGATATCATAGTTAGGAAGCATAGTAATTACAACATCTGCACCTTTTGCTGTTTCTCCCGGCGTGTCTGCACTTTTAGCACCTAGGTGAACCATTTCTTCAACAGTGGCTTTGTACACATCGTTTACAGTAACATGGTAGCCTGCAGTTAGTAAGTTTTTTGCCATAGGTTTTCCCATGGCACCTATACCGATAAAAGCTATTTTCATTTATATATCCTCCTGGTTATCTTAATCCTCTTTTTGGTTTAAAGCTTCTAGCACTTTTTCAGGTGTTATAGGCAGACTTGTAATCCTAACTCCTATAGCATCATAAACGGCATTTGCAATAGCAGCTGCAGTAGGAATTAGAGCAGGCTCCCCAACTCCCTTTGCCCCAAATGGGCCAGTAATTTCAGTTTCTTCAACAATCACAGAGTATATCTCAGGCATATCTAACATAGTAGGAATTAAATATTGGGACATATTTGGGTTTTTAATCTTACCATTATTAATTTCAACCTCTTCTAATAATGCATAGCCAATTCCCATTGCACAGCCACCTTCAATTTGACCAATGACGTTTATAGGATTAATAGCCCTACCAACATCATGTGCTGCAGCTATTTTTAAGACTTCCACTTTACCAGTTTCAGTATCCACTTCTACCTCAGCAACTTGTGTTGCAAAAGCATATGTTGCATAAGGTTCTCCTTGCCCAGTTTCTAAATCTAGCGAAGTAGTCTCTGGGTTAAACCATCCACGTCCAAAAGTTAACTGACCTTTAGCTCGACAAGCTAAAACAGCTTTTGTAAAGGATACGGTATGATCTGGATCTGTTATTAGAAAATAATTACCATCATTAATCGCCATTTCGTCTATAGAGCAATCCAATTGTTTAGCTGCTTCTTCAAGAACATGCTTCTTTGCATCTATTGCTGCTAGACGTGCCGCATTACCGGAAATGTAGGTTTGACGGCTTGCTGAAGTAGCTCCTCCATCTGGTGTTACACCTGTGTCTGCTGAAACTATTCGAATATAGTCCATGGGAACGCCTAGTTCTTCTGCAACTATCTGACACAATATTGTGGAAGAACCCTGCCCTATATCTGCACAACCGGCTTGCAGTATTACTGAGCCATCATCTAATATATCAACATAGGCACCCGCCGGATTTGGCATTGCTGTATTACCTATCCCATACCACATGCAGCCAACTCCTATTCCCTTTTTTTTCATCTTTGAGGTCCCTCCTTATTCAAAAATGCAAGGCCTTTACCTTTTGCTTGGTTAAGGGTTTCTACAAAACCAACACTAGATAACAGTTGCTGACCAGTAGCTGTATATGAACCCTCTCTTAATGCATTTTTTAAACGGATTTCAAAAGGAGACATTCCTAGTTTTTCTGATAATATATCCATTTGGCATTCATGTGCAAAAGCAACTTGAGGAACTCCAAACCCCCTCATTGCTCCTGCAATAGGATTGTTAGTATATACACAATAGGAGTCAATACTTACATTAGGCACTTCGTATGGTCCTGTAGCATGTACCATTGCTCTTCCCATTGTTGCTGAACCGTATGAAGCGTAGGCACCTGTGTCACAAATGATTTTTGCCTTTATAGCTAGTAATGAACCATCTTTGTCTGCTCCCGTAGTATAAGAAATAACAAATGGATGTCTCTTTGCAGAAGCTATAAATGATTCTTCTCTGTCATAAACCATTTTTACTGGTCTCTTGGTCTTAAGAGTAAGAAGCGCTAAGTGGCATTGAACAGATATATCAAGTTTCCCACCAAAACCACCGCCAGTGGTTGTCTGGATAATACGAATTTTGTTTAAGGGGAGTCCTAGGTTAAGTGCAACGTCTTTTCTATCATAATGGGGATTTTGTGTTGCTACTTTAACTACAATTGTGTCTCCATCCATGTAAGCAATACCAGCTTCAGGTTCAATATAACAGTGTTCAATGCTTTGAGTTTTGTACTCATTTGTTATGACTATAGCACTATTTTTTAATGCTTCATCAATATTGCCTTTTCTAATTTTCTTGTATAATAAAATATTATTATCATGAACCTTTGGCGCATTTTCCTCCATTGCTTCGACGGATGAAAATACTGCTGGTAGTTCTTCATAATCTACTTCTATCAACTTTAGGGCTTTTTCAGCAATTTCCTCTGTTACAGCTGCCACCACAGCTACTGCATCACCAAAGTGCCTAACTTTATCGTCTGCTAATACTGGTTGATCTTTAAATATAATTCCATACCCATTCTTACCTGGGACATCTTTAGAAGTTAAAACAGCAACAACGCCAGGTAGTTTTTCTGCCTTTTTTGTATTAATTCCTTTTATATTTGCATGAGCATAAGCACTTCTTAACACTTTTGCACATAACATGTCCTGCATTCTTAAATCTGCTGCGAATATACTTTTACCTAATACTTTATCTACTGCATCCACTCTGGTAACAGAGTGTCCAACTACATTGCCTTTTTTCATAAGTGTCTCACCTCACTAATCGCATTTGTGGTTTGCTATGATGACATTTTGTGAGCAGCATCCTCAACAGCTTCCGCAATTTTCGCATACCCAGTACAACGACAAACATTTCCTGATAAAGATAAAGCAATCTCTTCTTTAGTTGGCTTTGGATTTTTATCTAACAAAGCTTTTGCTGCCAAGACCATTCCAGGAATACAGTAGCCACATTGGACTGCTCCTTTATCAATAAATGATTGCTGAATTGGATGAATTTCATGACCGTTAGCCACACCTTCAATAGTTATAATTTCAGTACCATTTACCTGAGCAGCAAGAAGCAAACAAGAATTAACAATCTCACCATCTACTATCACCGTACATGCTCCACACTCACCTTCACCACAGCCTTCTTTAGTCCCTGTGAGTTCTAAAACATCTCTTAATAGATTCAAAAGTCTTAGATTTGTAGCTATATTTAATTCGACACTTTTCCCATTAACTGTTGCTTTAAAAGTAAAAGAACTCATCTTAAAACCTCCTTTTGCAAACTTTTACACATGCAATATATCCTCTAAAGCTTGACGTACAACACCCTTAATTGCCTGACGCTTATAAGGCGCGGAAGCTCTATTTCCTAATTTTTCTGCTACTGCTAACGATGCTACTTCCAGAACACTATCTGAGATGACTTCATCCAAGCTTCTTCCCACTAATGCTTGTTCAATTAGATGACTGCGGAAAGGGTTAGGTGCAACGGCTCCCAAAGCTACTCGTGCCTCTGTAATAAAATTGTTATTTGTAACAATTCCAACTGCACCGCTTATTCTTGATATAGCCAATGCATTTCTTCTTCCTAGTTTTGCAAAGCCTGATCTTAGGCCTGGTATTTTCTTAAATGAAACTTCAAGTATAAGTTCATCACTAGCTAAGCTAATATTATTAATACCTTTTAAGACATCTTCTATCCTTTCCCATCTCTGTCCATACTTGCTGGCTATTAAAACTTCTGCGTCCATTGCCACCAAAGCCGGAACCGAATCTGCAGCCGGGGATGCATTGGCAATATTTCCAACAATAGTTCCCTGATTACGTATTTGAGGTGATCCAACCAAGGAAGCAGCTTTAGCTAGAGCCTTATAATTATCTAAAATAATTTTAGACATTTGGATTTGATTAAATGTTACCATACTGCCAAAGCTAACCTTATCTTCATCTTCTTCGATACTTCTTAGTTGGTCAATGCCCCGAATATCTACTATATTTACAGGTTCTGGTGCTTTGTGTAAATGTAGTATTAAATCCGTTCCCCCAGCTAAAACCTTTGTAGGTTGCTTGCTGTTGGATAAAAGCTCATATATTTCCTCAATTGTTTGTGGCCTAAAATAACTACCTACATTAATCAATATCTACACCACCAATCAGACTAAAATATTATTTAATATTGTTCTTAGCTATTATTATCTACTTTCTTAATTATATATTTGCAAATTCCATGCCAAAAAGGCTATTAGGAAGCTAGCATCCTCTATTCTAAACTTATTCTATTGAAGCGAAGTGTTATTGCAGAGTTGAAATAGCTGCTCATTTCAACTCTGCAATAACATTTCATTTATGAAATGCCTTTTCCTAGCTTAGTTATGGTTTTTAAATAGCTGCGCCAAGGTTTAAATAAAACCTTGGCCACAACTGGATTATATTCTCTTATTACAAGTTCACTAGTTAACGTAGAACTTGTTTTCGCCAGCCTTCAAAGCCCCGTAAAACTCATCAAGAACCTTTTCTTCAGTTTTCTTGGTAACAAGACTTATAACAATCATCAAAACTGCTGATACTAACATACCGACAGCTCCGTACCATTTCCAGCCAATATTCCACTGGAAGTATGACAATAATACCGTAATTGTTCCTGCAAGAGCGGCTACTATAGCACCGTGAGCTGTAGCTCCTCTCCAGTATAAGGCCGCAACAAGTATTGGAAATAGCGGCATTACTATGGCTATGGCAAACATTATTAATGTCCATATTAGCTCAGGTGGATTAAGTGCTAGTATCATACTTGCTACTCCAATGAACACTATAACTATACGAGCTACTAGCATTTTTCCCTTTTCAGACATGTTTACCTTTAATAATTCTCCTAAGAAATCTTGTGAAATAATAGATCCAGATACTAATAAGAACGCATTAGCTGTTGATAATCCTACTGCTACTGCTCCTAAAAAGAAACCTATCATCAAGAAGCTTGCTAAACCTGCTCCATATGGTTGTACTACTGTCTCAATTAAGAAAGGTATAATTAATTCAGTTTGACCTGTACTTAAACCTGGGAGCAAGCCTATACCTATTAGACCTATTAGCATAGTACCTGTCCAAACTAGGGTTTGTAAAAGAGGGACTGCCACTAATAATTTTTGTTGTGTTCTTAAATCAGATCCTGAGAAGCCTGCTCGTACAAAAACATGAGGCAGCATGATGGTCCATCCTATAGCACAGGATAAGGGATATCCTAGTCTAGCTGCATAGGGAACCCATCCATCGGGTCCCGGATATGAAAACCAACTGTTTGTATTAGTCCATACACTTGATACTGCATTAGAAAGTGATCCATTAAATCCAACCACTAATCCACTTATTACAACAATCCAGAGCATGCTTATAAATAGCCAACCTTGTATGGTATCTGCTGTAGCAATGGATTTCATGCCGCCAATGGACACAAATGTTAACATGGTGATTCCAATAACCAATACGACCATGTTATATGAGATAGCACCACCTGTTGCAACTTCTGCGGCTCTACCGCCAGCTATTAAGATTGAAGCTACATATGGAAAGGATGCAGATAAAAATACAATCGCTAGAATAAGTCTTAAAAATGGACTTCTAAAACGATCTGTGTATAAATCCGCAGGTGTAACATAGCCCCTCTGGCTATTCAAAATCCACACCTTATTCATTACAAAGTATGCTATTACAGGAAATAATGGTATATAACTTAACTCTGATATCCAAAATACAAGTCCACCACGATAATATCCACCTGGACCTGCAAAAAATACCCAGGTACTCATTAGTGATGCAATATATGTCATTATTAGTACAAACCAGCCAATTGAACCGCTTGCAGTAAAGTAACTTTGAAGGCTTCTATTTTTTTCCTTATAATTGGCGTAAACTGCTATTATGGCAAGCATTGACATATATGCTGCAAATAGCAACCAAATAGTTTTAGTTGTCAGCATTTAAGCATTCCCCTCCTTTTTAGATGCAGTTTCTTTTTCATTCGAAGCATTCTGTGATAGGTCTCTTAATGGCCTTTGCTTATATAACCTAAACAATCCATAGTAGATAACTATCCATAAAGGAATAACAGTTAATGCACCATGCCATATTGCAGTAATTGGATCACCATAAGCTGGAAATCCAGGAATGTTGTAAAGAGCAAAAAATAAGATAGTCAGCCCCAGCCACCATTTTTCTGTTTTTTGATAAGGTTTTTTTTCCATACTTCTCGTCCCCCTATTAAAGATAGAATTGCATTAATGCTGTCAGCATTAATAATGATTTTATTTTGTTTTAACTAATTTAGATTCCGCTTTCTTAAGAACTACATCCATCGCATGTAATTGTTCTTCAGGAACACTTAGATGCTTGTAGTCTTTTTTAAATACATCAAATATTTCTCTTGCTTTAGTAAGCGTGTCCTTTGCACCTTTTGTTTCCCATACTGTTTTAGAATCACGATTAAACGTTTCGGGTCGGTATGCATCTTTGAAATATTTAAATGTATGATCAAGTGTTATAAAGGATTGTCCATGGGAGATATCCATTAACTCCTGGTACCCCAAGGTTTCGTCATTTATTTCAAATCCCTTTACTAATTTTCTTGCCATTCCAAATATGTCATTGTCGATAATTAATTGGATTGGGCTAATTGTTTTTGCTACTTCTAATTGTCCTGCTCCACCCAGTATACTAGCTCCCGATAGCGCCATCATTTGCGTTAAAGAGGTTCTTTCTATAAAGTTCTGGCTATCTAAATCATTACTGTCAGTTCCTGTTCCATATGAGTGTGCTGGAATTCCATAGCCGTCTTGGAATATTTGTACTGCTGCTACTCTTCCCATGGTTACTTCTATTGGTGATTGAATAGTGCATGTTGTTAACATGTCCATTGCAAATAGTAATGGTGTTGCTATTACTGGTGTTCCTGGTGCTATTAATTGTGCTGTTATGATCATTGCCATTACTTCAGTACATGCCATTAGTGCTGTTCCTTGAAGTGTTATTGGACCATTTGCTCCAGCTGCTGGCAAGGAACATGGCTGTATTGGTACTCCATTTCTACAACCTTGAAGGATAATTTCCATGTCCATATTTTTGTATTCAAATGATGGTGTAGAACATGCTATTAAGCTGATAATTGGTCTTTCTCTAAGTTCTTGTTCTCCACCAACAAAGGCTTGTGCCATTTCAATGAGGTATTTAACATTTTCACCTTCATATGGCTGTACCCAAATATGCTTTTTAGAGTTTTCTAAAACTACTCTTAATGTATGGATGTCTACTGTTTCTCCAGGTACTTCTTTTGGTGTTGTGGATGGTAGACATACAAAATCTATATTATCCATGCAGTTTGTAAGTCTCACCCATTCTTTTACATCTTCAAGTGTGATATTACGATAATCATGGTCTGCTGATAGGTATGTCATTCCTCCAGTATTTGTTCTTGTATAAAAACTTCCTGTTGGATGTGGATATTCCATGTCATATTTTGGGTCTATCCCTGCTAACTTAAATTCCTTAGGAACGCTTTTTAGGGCTTCATCAATTATATGCTTTGGGAAACGTACATTGGTACCATTTACTTCCGCACCTGCTTCTTTTAATAGTCCTAATACTTCCTGGTGGCTAATAATTACCCCTTTCTTTGATAATAATTCTTCAATTCTTTCCTTCATAAACTCTACTTCATTATTGCTTAGAATCTTTGTGCTTAGGCTTGACATTATATTGTTCCTCCTTCTTCTATTGACTTATTATTCTTAACGCAATCCATCTTCGCCCTTTGCTTCTTGCACAGTTAATCCACCAACTCTTGGAAAGGGTCTTCCAGAGTCTGTTACTGCTACTATTAAAATGAGTTCATCTGAACGAGGAGAATCTGGAATGCGTACTTCCATGGCATCAAAATGAGATCTTACATAAGCTGCGTTTTTAAAATGTAGTGGAACATCAATAGTAACACCAGGAAATCCTATTTTCTTAGCAGAGGGTATAAGTGCTTTACCAGTCCCTACATTATCACGCATAGGTTTACCTAAGGCAGGATGCATCAAAGCTGCACAGTGTTCTAGTTCACCCTTATCTCCAGATATAGCGGCTTTTCCGTAGCTTTCTACCTTTTCTGGCTCAATACTTAAAGCTGCCACAGCCTTTTTCGTTAAAAATACTCCTAATTCTTCACTCCATTTGTATAATAAAGTTAAATCCTCCTGATAGACACCTGCATAAGGATTTTTGAAAACTGCTGCTACAGCTACTTTTTTATTAGGAGTACCTAAGAACCGTTCTCCATCCTTATGTGTTTCCTCAACAATTGTATAGATTTTACGTATTTCTGGTTTCATTTTTGACATTTATCTACACTCCTTTTAAAATAATTAATTATGAGAAGCAGCAATCTGTTCTGCCAAAAATTCTGGGTAAATCCTACTTTCATTGTTTAAAAAAATTGCTGCACCTAGAATTGACTTTTTAGCTACTAATTCTCTCACTTTAGCAATGCCGTTATCTAAAGCTTTACTCGGGGTTTGTGGATCTAAATCACCTATAGATAGCGTTACTAAATGCCCCACAATATCTGTATCTGGATCCAAATATTCTGCTAGTACCTGCTTAATACCGGAATCATCGCTATAGGTATAATTACCTATTAAAGTTGCAGCGGCATCTGCTTCCCGACACGTTCTTCCAAAAGCAACTGCTGCAGAGGCTATACCCTTTGTAAGGCTTCTTCCTCTAAATCCACTAGTAGCAATTCCTCCAATACCTGAGTCAGAATCTAAAGTGATTATATGAGAAAAAGACTTATGATTAATATCAGAAACGATGCCTACCTTCGTTGACTCCCCATTTGCTAACCTTAAAGCTATATCTCCACCATTATTGACAATTACTTTGGTGGCACCCCTTGCAGCGATGTAGTCAGCAACTTTATCAGCAAACGTACCAGCTACCGTTGCCATAGGAGTAAGGGTCAGATCACCACACTCCTTTACTGCTTTAATCATTTTCTTTAAAACATCTGGTAGTAACCTTTCTTCTCTAATTTCTGATGATGGAAGTTTTGCAATAGAGATAACGGAAGCTAACTCCTTTAACTGCTCCGCTGCATAGTAGCAAGCTTCTTCCATTTCTTTATTTAAAGGCTCTTCAAAGTTAAAGGCAGAAATTGTCATTTGGATAGGTCCATAATCCATAAACAAACGTCCTGGTTCTAACCAAGTATACATTGATTTTTCACCTTATTTACGTATTTTTTCTACATCTACAATTTGCTCCATATGCCCGCCGATTTCACTATATTTTTCTTTTTTAAGAGTATATTCTACAGGTGCTACCGTTGCAGGACTGGGCACCCAGGTAAATGCCTTTGGTATAACTTTCTCCACATCCACAACAAAGTTAATTCCACCACCAGGCATAATAAATGTTTCTGCACCACCAATGGTAAGCTTAGCTTCACCTTTATGAATGGCTTGGCTAAGTTTTATAGGGTAATTTGTCACACCACCCCTTGCACTACCTCCAGTACCCCCTACATACATTGCAGATACTGTTGATTCCTCACAATTAGCACGAATAAGCTCCACTATTGCTTTTACATCTGGTTCCATTTCCACTTCTCTTACAGTACCGTCAGCATCAACAGTCAACTGTGCTCCATTTTCTCCAGTAGTGTCGGTAACAAGAATTTTCATTCCAGGCTTTGCAATATTCATATCCACACTAGCAATTGCATCAAGGGGACTTTGGATGTCAGTACCTCCCCAACCAGTTCCTTGTTCACCGAAGTAACGTCCTCTGGTACTTTTTCTTGCATTAGGAACGCATCCACTCCAAGTCATACCCACATCTTCGCCCGCTAAGTGTTCTGATAAAAGACCCACCACATGGTAATCTAAGACAATCACTTCATCCACTACCTGAGATAGTTGTCTAGCAAATAAACCAACAGTAGCACTACCACAACCAATCCTCATTCTTTCATCTTCTTTACCATTGATAATGGGACGCTTTCCAACTTGTAAGTCCAAAGTTGCACCTTTATCAATTTTCAAGGTTACTTTTTCGCTATTACTAATGTCTACAATTGTTTTTGCTACAATAAAGCCTGCAGTACCTGTCAATAAGTTGGCTCCACCAATAGACAACATTTTAGAACCGTATTCTTCTGTAGACAGCAAACCAACGACTCTTCCCCCGCGTCTAACTTTAGCTCCTTCATCTCCAATATAAAAGTTGGTGTCAACTTTTACTTTAACACCGCTATAACTTAATGGTGCTTCTGTCACCACAGTCACTACCTCAACTCCATCTTGAATATCTTGCACAATATGAGGTGCATAACGACTACAAGGATAATTAGTTCCAGCACCAACACCAGTAATAATAGGTTTTAGGTTTCTTGCTTCATTATTAAATTCTAGAGCATCCATCACTAATTCACGATTTCTAATTAAGCTACCTTCTGAATTAGTATAACGTTTACATGCACCAAAACGATTTAACGGGATGTCACACTGCACAGGACAAGATGAACATTTTACCGCTCCAGCATCCATTTGAGTTTCTTTTTTAATCGCACTAAAGAGGCAACTTTTTACACAAACACTACAGTTAACGCACCACTGTGCAACTTCAGCCTTTTTATTTACAACTTTAATGGCTTCTACAGGGCAATTCTTTTCACAAACTCGGCATCCAGTACATATTTCTTTATCTATAACAATCATGCTAGCATCTCCTCAATCGCTTACTTTATCGTTATTGTTTTCGTGGCCGGAGGAGTATTCCTACTCACTTTCACCTTGACTTCACCATCTATGATAACCATGGCAACTGCAGGAAGGTCACCTATCTTTATTGCCTCCAAGGCATCTTTACCCATGGAACCCTTCGGAGTGTCAATTACTACTAAATCAGCTTCTTTGCCTTCGGCAATCAAAGATGTATCTAAACCATATACTCTTGCTGTATTACCACTAGCCATAGCCCAAGCTTTTTCAGGAACAATTCCAGAAATGGAGGCTATTTGCACAATGGTTCTTAATATCCCTAATGGAATAATACCTGTTCCAGATGGAGAGTCATTACCTATGATTACACGATTAAGCTCTTCCTTTTTGCACAGCTTCTTTACCACATGATCCGCAGCTTTAGGATTACCGCACTGCACTATTTCTAGGGGTAAAGTTGTTAGGTCAATTAACTTATCAATTTCTTCATTTGAAATGGCCGTTGGGCCCCCATTTATATGAGAAGCAACTGTTGGATTAATTTTCATTACCATATCCGCTGTAACTGTAGCGCTTCCCGGAATTGATGTCCCCCCTGTATGCATTGCTACTTTCATTCCTCTTTTTTTTGCCCATTCTACCATGGGAGCGGCATCTTCGGGACTTTTCACACTTCCTAGTCCAACTTCTCCAACAAGCCATACTCCAGCTTCTACCATTTCATCAAAGTCTTTTTCTACTAAACCCTTTTCTAGAATGACTGCTCCCCCGTGCACCTTAACTCCACCAGGTCGAAAGTTTTCGAAAGACTTGTGCACTAAGATAGCTAAAGCCTTTGTACCGGTTGGGTCTTTAGGGCGACCTGGGGTATGAGGCTCACCAGCTGAAATCATCGTAGTAACTCCTCCATGAAGGCTACTATCCATATAATTTAGTGTGCTTTGTCTGGGAGTGAAATCACCTAAAACTGGATGAACATGCGAATCAATTAGTCCTGGAGCCACAATAGCTCCAGCTATATCTATAGTTTTTTCTACCCGATACTTTTCGAGAAGTTTATCTCCGCCGATGGCAGCAATTTTTCCACCTGATATAATGATTGTATTTCCATCTATGAGCGGATTATATATATCACCACTCACGATGGTACCAATATTAATAATTGCAACTGTCATTCTAATCTACTCCTCTCTGTTATTTTTCTTGTCACATCTCAAGAATTCCACGACATACCAAAACAAGCACTCCTTATATAGCATATCCTATTGCCCCTTGCAAAATATTTTTCACCCTTTTTACTAATCTTCTAGCACCTTTTCAAAATATAATTGGAGTATCTGTATCTATTGTTATCTATTTCTGTATTATAAATTTGCAAATTCCATGCCAAGCTATTTTGATCTATTTAATAATAACTCAAATAAGCCCAAAACACCTTGGAATCGAATTCCAATAAATTAAATATTGCAGAGTTGAAATAGCTGCTCATTTCAACTCTGCAATAACATTTCATTTATGAAATGCCTTTTCCTAGCTTAGTTATGGTTTTTTAAATAGCTGCGCCAAGGTTTAAATAAAACCTTGGCCACAACTGGATTATATTCTCTTATTACACTAGTTAACGTAGAACTTGTTTTCGCCAGCCTTCAAAGCCCCGTAAAACTCATCAAGAACCTTTTCTTCAGTTTTCTTGGTAACAAGACTTATAACAATCATCAAAACTGCTGATACTAACATACCGACAGCTCCGTACCATTTCCAGCCAATATTCCACTGGAAGTATGACAATAATACCGTAATTGTTCCTGCAAGAGCGGCTACTATAGCACCGTGAGCTGTAGCTCCTCTCCAGTATAAGGCCGCAACAAGTATTGGAAATAGCGGCATTACTATGGCTATGGCAAACATTATTAATGTCCATATTAGCTCAGGTGGATTAAGTGCTAGTATCATACTTGCTACTCCAATGAACACTATAACTATACGAGCTACTAGCATTTTTCCCTTTTCAGACATGTTTACCTTTAATAATTCTCCTAAGAAATCTTGTGAAATAATAGATCCAGATACTAATAAGAACGCATTAGCTGTTGATAATCCTACTGCTACTGCTCCTAAAAAGAAACCTATCATCAAGAAGCTTGCTAAACCTGCTCCATATGGTTGTACTACTGTCTCAATTAAGAAAGGTATAATTAATTCAGTTTGACCTGTACTTAAACCTGGGAGCAAGCCTATACCTATTAGACCTATTAGCATAGTACCTGTCCAAACTAGGGTTTGTAAAAGAGGGACTGCCACTAATAATTTTTGTTGTGTTCTTAAATCAGATCCTGAGAAGCCTGCTCGTACAAAAACATGAGGCAGCATGATGGTCCATCCTATAGCACAGGATAAGGGATATCCTAGTCTAGCTGCATAGGGAACCCATCCATCGGGTCCCGGATATGAAAACCAACTGTTTGTATTAGTCCATACACTTGATACTGCATTAGAAAGTGATCCATTAAATCCAACCACTAATCCACTTATTACAACAATCCAGAGCATGCTTATAAATAGCCAACCTTGTATGGTATCTGCTGTAGCAATGGATTTCATGCCGCCAATGGACACAAATGTTAACATGGTGATTCCAATAACCAATACGACCATGTTATATGAGATAGCACCACCTGTTGCAACTTCTGCGGCTCTACCGCCAGCTATTAAGATTGAAGCTACATATGGAAAGGATGCAGATAAAAATACAATCGCTAGAATAAGTCTTAAAAATGGACTTCTAAAACGATCTGTGTATAAATCCGCAGGTGTAACATAGCCCCTCTGGCTATTCAAAATCCACACCTTATTCATTACAAAGTATGCTATTACAGGAAATAATGGTATATAACTTAACTCTGATATCCAAAATACAAGTCCACCACGATAATATCCACCTGGACCTGCAAAAAATACCCAGGTACTCATTAGTGATGCAATATATGTCATTATTAGTACAAACCAGCCAATTGAACCGCTTGCAGTAAAGTAACTTTGAAGGCTTCTATTTTTTTCCTTATAATTGGCGTAAACTGCTATTATGGCAAGCATTGACATATATGCTGCAAATAGCAACCAAATAGTTTTAGTTGTCAGCATTTAAGCATTCCCCTCCTTTTTAGATGCAGTTTCTTTTTCATTCGAAGCATTCTGTGATAGGTCTCTTAATGGCCTTTGCTTATATAACCTAAACAATCCATAGTAGATAACTATCCATAAAGGAATAACAGTTAATGCACCATGCCATATTGCAGTAATTGGATCACCATAAGCTGGAAATCCAGGAATGTTGTAAAGAGCAAAAAATAAGATAGTCAGCCCCAGCCACCATTTTTCTGTTTTTTGATAAGGTTTTTTTTCCATACTTCTCGTCCCCCTATTAAAGATAGAATTGCATTAATGCTGTCAGCATTAATAATGATTTTATTTTGTTTTAACTAATTTAGATTCCGCTTTCTTAAGAACTACATCCATCGCATGTAATTGTTCTTCAGGAACACTTAGATGCTTGTAGTCTTTTTTAAATACATCAAATATTTCTCTTGCTTTAGTAAGCGTGTCCTTTGCACCTTTTGTTTCCCATACTGTTTTAGAATCACGATTAAACGTTTCGGGTCGGTATGCATCTTTGAAATATTTAAATGTATGATCAAGTGTTATAAAGGATTGTCCATGGGAGATATCCATTAACTCCTGGTACCCCAAGGTTTCGTCATTTATTTCAAATCCCTTTACTAATTTTCTTGCCATTCCAAATATGTCATTGTCGATAATTAATTGGATTGGGCTAATTGTTTTTGCTACTTCTAATTGTCCTGCTCCACCCAGTATACTAGCTCCCGATAGCGCCATCATTTGCGTTAAAGAGGTTCTTTCTATAAAGTTCTGGCTATCTAAATCATTACTGTCAGTTCCTGTTCCATATGAGTGTGCTGGAATTCCATAGCCGTCTTGGAATATTTGTACTGCTGCTACTCTTCCCATGGTTACTTCTATTGGTGATTGAATAGTGCATGTTGTTAACATGTCCATTGCAAATAGTAATGGTGTTGCTATTACTGGTGTTCCTGGTGCTATTAATTGTGCTGTTATGATCATTGCCATTACTTCAGTACATGCCATTAGTGCTGTTCCTTGAAGTGTTATTGGACCATTTGCTCCAGCTGCTGGCAAGGAACATGGCTGTATTGGTACTCCATTTCTACAACCTTGAAGGATAATTTCCATGTCCATATTTTTGTATTCAAATGATGGTGTAGAACATGCTATTAAGCTGATAATTGGTCTTTCTCTAAGTTCTTGTTCTCCACCAACAAAGGCTTGTGCCATTTCAATGAGGTATTTAACATTTTCACCTTCATATGGCTGTACCCAAATATGCTTTTTAGAGTTTTCTAAAACTACTCTTAATGTATGGATGTCTACTGTTTCTCCAGGTACTTCTTTTGGTGTTGTGGATGGTAGACATACAAAATCTATATTATCCATGCAGTTTGTAAGTCTCACCCATTCTTTTACATCTTCAAGTGTGATATTACGATAATCATGGTCTGCTGATAGGTATGTCATTCCTCCAGTATTTGTTCTTGTATAAAAACTTCCTGTTGGATGTGGATATTCCATGTCATATTTTGGGTCTATCCCTGCTAACTTAAATTCCTTAGGAACGCTTTTTAGGGCTTCATCAATTATATGCTTTGGGAAACGTACATTGGTACCATTTACTTCCGCACCTGCTTCTTTTAATAGTCCTAATACTTCCTGGTGGCTAATAATTACCCCTTTCTTTGATAATAATTCTTCAATTCTTTCCTTCATAAACTCTACTTCATTATTGCTTAGAATCTTTGTGCTTAGTTTAGTCATTTTTACCTCCTAGTTTTTTGCGAAGTGTTATGTCTGTGCACTTGAGTGCCTCTATACTTAACGATGCAAATACCATGCCATATTTATCGGTTGCAAGCATCATCGCTTCAACTGTCAGGTACTAGAAAGTCACAAAAAAGACCACCGATTAACGGGGCCTTAAAAAAAGTATCTATGTATTTCACCTATGAAATGTTTTAGTCTCTAATTTAACTAAAAGTTATAAAATGCTTACTATTCTAAAGATTTTAAAAACATTGCAAATGCGAAACCTTTCGTTTCACGCTTGCAAGTTATGTTGAGAGATCTTTCTCCATAATGTAGTAGTACTTATTCCTAATATTTTAGCAGCTTCTTTCTTTTTATATTTAACCTGTTCTAAAACAGCTTTTATGGTGTTTCTTTCTGTTTCTGTCAAAATCTCCTCTAATGTTTGACCATACATGGCTCTTTTATTAATCTGAGGCTCAATACCTTTATCACTACGACTAATGTATGGCGGCAAATGTTGAACCCTTATACGTGATTCATTAATTTTCACGATATTAATAGCATGCTCAATACAATTTTGCAATTCCCTTACATTACCGGGCCAATTATATATCTGTAGTATATCTAATACTTCTTTGTCAGCTTCTAATATATATTTTCCCAGTAATGAATTATATTTCTTAATGAAGTGATTAACTAAAAAAGGTACATCAGTAGACCTCATCCTAAGAGCAGGGACATTTAACTGTAAAACATTTAACCGAAAGTAGAGATCACTACGAAATTTTTCCTTGTCAACCATATCAGCTAAATCTTTATTGGTAGAAGCAATTACTCTCACATTTACCCGTATGGGCTTTTTTCCCCCAATTCTAGTTACTTCCCTTTCTTGTAAAACTCGTAAAAGCTTAGTTTGTAAGTTCTGCTCCATTTCACTAATTTCATCAAGAAAAATCGTACCTCCATCTGCCTGTTCAAAAGCACCTGGGGTTCCACCCTTTTTAGCACCTGTAAAAGCCCCTTCAACATAACCAAACAAGTTACTTTCTATTAAGGATGAGGGTAAAGCCCCACAATTTAGAGCTATAAAAGGATTATTCCTTCTTACACTATCATTATGAATAGACTGAGCAAATAATTCTTTTCCCGTACCTGTTTCCCCATAAATCAAAATTGTTGACGTACTATCAACTACATTCTTTGCTAGGGAGATAGCTTGTTGAATTTGAGGTGATTGCCCAATAATATCCGAAAAATTATAGCGTGCGTATTGAAATTTCTTTACTTCATCATATAACTTTTGGTTTTTTCTAACAGCAAGTTCATTATTAAATCCTATTCCATATTCTCTGGTAATAGGAATTCTTACAGCCATGGCACCTTCGTAAGAAAAAGATTCACCTATTACAGGCTCTTGCAGTTCCATAGCTTGTTTAGCGGCATTGCTGACTTTATTTAAATAATCTTTATTTATAGTGCCATCTGGATTGAAACTTGCTAATCTCTTTCCAGTTTTATCAAAAAGAACAGCTTCTCCTCCAGCAACTCTAGCAATTAATGGAAGGGATTTGTCTATTGCTTCTTTTAAAGTGTTTTCACGATAAATATTTTGACTGTTGCTTGCACAAACAACATAAGGTCCCACAGGAAGAACCCATGCCTTAGCACCTTCTTCTATTTGTGATGGACCAATAAGTGCATTTTGTTTCTCATATCCTTGTTGGGCTAAAGAATACACAGTTCCAGCAAAGTCTTTTACCTCTTTGCCTTTAGAGTTAATAGTTATCAGTCTAATCCCACTACTATTAGTAACAGTAGCATATCCACCAGTAATAGATGCAATTAGTGGCAATGCGTCTATTATTGTTGATAATAGTTTTTTCTCATCCATGTAATCTCCCCATTTCCTTATCTATCTCACAATTATTTTGCCACTCCTACCTATATAATTTACATTATCCTTCATATTTCCGTCAGAAACAACATAAAAAATCAGACTAACAACTTAAGCCTGATTTTATATATACAACTATCCTACTCCCAACCCTCCGCCGACTCTTATAGGAACGGTTGGGTTTTGATTAGATAGATATGCTGCCTGTTCAAGAATCTGCTCGCGGGACGGCGGTATCAGATCCTTTAATGTATAATCCATTTCAAGATGCCTGTAAGTCTCTATACCTAGGCGGTGATAAGCTAACAACTCTATTTCTTTAAGTTTTTTAATAGATCTACTAAATTCCACAGTTTCGGACATGTTTGAATCTGAGTCATTTACACCTGGAATCATGGGAATGCGTACGATTATTTCTAGTTGATATTTAGACTGATCTACTTTTTTAATATTATCTAGGATAAGTGAGTTATCGTACCCGATCAACTGTTTATGAAAATCCTTATCCATATGTTTAATATCAACATATAGGATATTGAGCCAGGGCAGAATTTTTTCGATATTTTCATATGGTACATGAAAGCTGGTCTCAATGGCAGTATGAATTCCAAGTTTCCTGCATTCCTGCAGGACTTTTGAGGCAAACTCGGGTTGAATTAAGGGTTCGCCTCCACTTAAAGTGACCCCACCACCTGAGTGAAAAAAGAAAATTTCATCCTTGGCGATTTCTCGTACTGCCTCCTCCACAGACATTAGGCTGCCATATTGTTTGAAGGCCCTACGAGGACATTTTGCTACACATATAAAACATTTCTTACATTTTGATGGATCAGTAATTACTTTTAGACCACCCTCCAATAATGAAAGGGCCCCCTCGGGGCACGAACGCACACATATTCCACATTCTACGCATAAATCGAAGGCATACCCTTTCTCAAGTTCGAATCGTTGGGACTCAGGAGTCGAACACCAGCGACATCTAAGGGGACACCCCTTGAGGAAGAGTACTGTTCGAAGCCCTTCCCCATCGTGAATGGATGTCCTTTCGATTCTAAGAACAGAACCCATAACCGTTGCATTATCATTCATTAAGATCACCCCACAGAAATACCATGCTGTACTGTGCGCCCGATTATTTCGTCCTGCACATCTTTCCCAAGTTCTACAAAGTAAGCTGTATATCCAGCTACTCTAACTAAAAGTCCTTTATACTCTTCAGGATTTTTTTGGGCACGAATTAATTTCTCCTGATCTATTACATTGAACTGAACATGATAAACTCCTAGGCTGCACATACCCTTTAGCAAGGCCATCATCTGAGTTATTCCGTTTTCTGTTGTCAACATGCTAGGCTCAACTTTCATATTCAAAAGGGTTCCCTGGACGAATCTAGCATGAGGTATATTTGCTACTGACTTCAATACTGAACTAGGACCGTTGAAATCAGTTCCTCCACTAGGGCTTACTCCGTCAGCTAGCGGTTTCCATGCATTACGCCCGGAAGGAAGAGCCCCAACCTCAAGACCAAATGGAGTGTTACCTGACACAGGGAGGATCCCTGGAGTCATAGTACCAAATTTACTATTATACTTTTCAATTTCATCTGCGATAAAGGTAAACATATCTCCAGCGATATCATCCACCATGTGATTGTCATTGCCGTACTTTGGTGCATCAAGACATAGTTTGTGGAGCTCTTCATATCCTTTGAAATCGTTATCTAGTGCTTCTATAAGCTGAGCCATAGTCGCCTGTTTAGTCACATAGACAATATGTCTTACTGCAGCAATACTATTTATAAGATCAGCTACACCTATTAAAATAATTCCATTTCCTGCGTTATATTTGGCACCACCCCAAGCATAGTCCTTTGCCTTTTTAATACACTCTTTAAAGGTTAATGAAAGTGCTGGAGCTGGACGTTTCAGGCCAATTTCATCAATCACATGACTTCCCTTTACAACAGCTCTGGTGGCATAAGCAATGTGCTTCTTAACTGCTGACAGAAAATCTTCATATCTTTTGAAATCAACGGGATTGCCAGTTCTTTCTGAAATATATTTTCCGCTCTTCCTATTTTTACCGTCTAAAAGGGCAAACTCAACCATACTCCCAAGATTAATATCTGCAAGGGCTGTATACTGACGTAGCCTCCCTTCCAGATTGGTTTCCACACATCCACATGGATTCCAGTTGAAGGCTTCCTTCAAAGGAATTCCTTTGTTCATAAGCATCATCATTCCCAAATCGTCATTATGAAAAGCGGGAAATCCCGTTCCGAGACTGATTAATTCTACAACTTTTCTTAAAAAAGAGTTGGGGTTTTTTGCCATGCTATATCGAACTGACAGGGAAGGTTGATATAGCTGCACATCCATTGTAGCCTGAAGGATCATATAGGATAGGTCATTAACAGCGTCTCTCCCAGTATCATCTACTCCTCCAACACAAACATTCTGAAACATAGGATAGCCTGCAGCAAATTCCGCAGTAACAGCATCCTGAAAAAGACATGGTTCGCTGAATTTCACCCAAAGACAGTTAAGAAGCTCTTGTGCTTCTTCAGGAGTGATGCGTCCTGCTTCTATGTCAGCTTTGTAATAAGGCCATAAATACTGGTCCATGCGTCCGGGATTATAACTTGCAGCATTTTGTTCCATAAAGATGCAAATCTGATAAAAATAGAAAGACTGTAAAGCTTCCCGAAAATTTCGCGCTGGATTTGCAGGAACATGACGACAAATCTCTGCTATCTCTAAAAGTTCCTTTTTCCTTTGGCTATCTGTTTCTATCCCAGCCAAACGGTCAGCTTCGGTAGCATAGCGTTCAGCCAACTTTATCATACCATCAGCTACAATCAAAAGAGCATTTAGATAGTAATCCTTTTCGTAATCTCCAGGTTTAGTAATATCAAGTTCAGCTTTTCTTTTCTCAACTACCTTTACAATTCCCGAAACTCCTTCACGAATCAGCCACTCATATCCGGCTGTAGTCTCCCCCCAACCACGAACTGCTTTACGGTCTATGTAGATGACTCCATTATCACGAAGTTCGCGGGTGTCATCAGGAATCTGGGCAAGCCACTCTTCATAGTTGGATTTGCCTTTCCAGTAAGGGCGAATCTCCTCTTCAAAAATCTTTCGGTCTTCAGGTTTCAAATAAAATGGATCGTAATGGCGTTTACTGATAGTCTCTACTTCATCATTCAGAACGGACCAACAAGAATCAGCACATAAAATACCAGCCCGAATCTTACTTCCCGAACAGCCTATGATTAGCTCATCGTCCCCTATGGTAACAGTCTTTTCTAGACACTGCTTACGAAAAGCCTTAGCTTTTCGAACTACAAGTGGCTCCCCCTCAGCTTCACGAAAACCCCCAGTAAGTAATCTTGCATTCTCAAGATCCATCTCCGGACGCGTTTCAAGCACTCTAGTTTTTAGTCTATTTACACGTTCCATGTATTTAGGTTTCTGTGCTGTTTGGGACATATTATCTACACCTCCGTTCAAATCATATAAAAAACTTCCATTGTCCTTTGTTTTTGGAAGCCAATATCTATTATGAAACACAACAACTATATAACACTCCAGCATATACTTGTCAAGTAGAATCTGTGACAGTATGATTTGTAGAATCTGTGACAGTATGATTTGTATAAATTGCAACTTTAATCGCCTAACATATTTTGCCATACCCTGATTTAAAGTTAAGCGACCATACCAATAGTATTGCACCTAAAAATTTAAATAGGATACAAATATGTTGAGTAATTATATATTTGTCTCAATAAATTTATCTATCTCATCACGATATGGCATTGCCGGTGCCGTACCAATCCTAGTTACAGAAAGTGCTGCTAGTGCATTTGCAAATTTTGCAGCCTGAATGATTGATTTTTCTTCTGACAGAGCTGTTACTAGCCCTCCATTAAAAGCATCTCCAGCACCGGTAGTATCCATTACATCCACTTTGTAAGATTCTATTATTTCCTCCATGTCGCCTTCCCTTACCAAGGCACCTTTGGACCCCATAGTTATTACCACATTTTTTACTCCCTTGTTTTGAAGAATTACTGCTGCTCTTTTAGCATCTTCAACAGAGTTTATATCTACTCCCGTCAATATGGATGCTTCTACTTCGTTTGGAGTTAATATATCAATCATTTCAAGAATAGTGTTACTAATCTCTTGAATCGGGGCAGGATTTAGGACAATCTGTACGCCACTTTCATGTGCCCATTTTACACATTGTTCTATAGCATTTACATTAGTTTCCAGTTGAGTAACAAATATATCTGCTTCTTTTATCATTTGTTTAGTCTTACCAAGATCTTCATTGGTAATATTACTGCATGCACCCAGCGTGACCAGTATCGCATTCTCACCAGTTGTATTATCGACCAGTATTAACGCTGCTCCTGTCTGATTGGAGTTGTCCACAAATATATAGTCTGTATTAAACCCTTCCTGCTTGAAGTTGTTTATTGCAGTTTCTCCAAAAGCATCTTTCCCGACCTTTGTTATGATATCTATTTCTGCACCCGCCCTTTTGGCAGCAATTGCCTGGTTTGAACCTTTCCCTCCCGGACCTATTCTAAATGTACTACCTTTTACAGTCTCCCCAGGCTCTGGCAGATGTGGTGCTCTTCCCATAAGATCTATTACAAAACTTCCCATAATAACTATCTTTTTTTTCATTCAGTCACCTCGCAGATTGTCATACTTACTCCTTAAATTGATCCTTTTCTATTCTATCTTGCAAATAAAGCTTAGCTACATATATAATACTTTTAAACCACTATCCACCATGAGCAATTCCCTCACCTAACTGTATTTTTAACTGTATACATATTGGATGAAGTACTATCTCCAGCAGGGTATCCATGTTGTTAATATCCTGCCACTTCTTCCTTGTTAATAAGCTTTATTATGGAACTTGTGCCCAGTCTTACCACTCCTGCGTCAACATAAGTAAAAGCGTCTTCCAATGTTTTGATTCCTCCGGCTGCTTTTATTTTTACATTCTTTCCTATATGTTCCTTGAAAAGAAGGACATCTTTCATTGTTGCACCGTGAGTACCAAAGCCTGTGGAAGTTTTAATAAAATCAGCTCCTGCTTTTGTTACTATACCGCACACCACTTTTTTCTCTTCATCATCAAGGAAGCATGTTTCTACGATTACTTTTAACACCTTGTTTCCTATAGCTTCTTTTATCTCGCTGATCTCCTGGTATATAAGGTCGTACTTCTTATCCTTTAAATGCCCAATATTAATTACCATGTCTATCTCTTGGGCACCATTCAATACAGCATCTTTAGTTTCATATACTTTTACTGCTTTTGTATGATAACCGCATGGAAATCCTATAACCGTACAAACCGGCACCTTATTGCCAAGGTAGTCACTAGCTTGTTTTACGAATGAAGGTGGTAGACATACCGAAGCCACCCCCAAGTCCGCTGCCTCGTCACAGACAGTTTTAATTTCCTCCCATGTGGCTGTAGGTTTTAAACATGTATGGTCAATTGATTTTATAATCTTAGTTTTATCCATTGTTGCCTCCTGATTATAGTTTAACATTAGATTTCTTATAGATTTATATAACTTCTACTCATCTGAAGAAATTGATTTATTGAGCTATATATTATCTTCAACTTTATTTTTCCGTTTGTTTACATAACTAAATACCGTGAACATGATTACTATAAATACATATGGAAATGCCTGAATAAACTGTAATGGTACTGCTGTATTTTGCAGGTAATTTGCCAGAGAGTCACTAAATCCATATATCAACGAACTAAGCAAACCACCTATAGGGTTACTGCCAGACATTGCATCAGTAGCTAATGCTACAAATCCTCTGCCCGAGGTCATGCCTGCTGTGAACATAGATAAATAACCCATTGACAGGAACATACCGCCTAATGCTGAGAGCATGCCACTTAATACCAAGGCAATTGTTTTTGTCTTGTTTATATTTATACCGACTGATTCAGCAGCAGCTTCTGATTCTCCAACCGCCCGTATCCTAGTTCCTAATGGTGTCTTGTATAACAATATGTAAATTACTGCAACCGATATTAGTGCTACATATGTCAAGAGGTTATGCCCTGAAAGTGTACTGCCGATAAAGGGTATATCGCGGATTATAGGAATATTAACAGTAGGGAAAACTGCACTTTTCAAAACCGCACTAACCGATTTATCCCCTGTAATAGTATAGAGGGCAAAAACTGTTCCTCCTGTGGCCGCCAGATTTATTGCTATTGCCGTAATTATTATGTTGGATTTCAATTTTAATGAAAAATAGCTTAGCGCCAGCGTAACCAACACGCCTGACAATAATCCAAAAAACAACCCTAAAAGTAAACTATTCGTAAACGCACTAGCTATAACTCCTACCAGAGCCGCTATTAACATTGTACCTTCAATAGCTATGTTAATTACCCCTGATTTTGAGGCAAGATTAGCTGCTAATGTTGCAAATAAAACAGGTGTTGTACTTCTTATTACCGCAAACCAAAATTCACTTTTTAATAAGATATCCACTTTATCACTCCCTTGCTATTAAAAGATACTGCCTAATTAGCTGTCATTTCTATGCTTTGTTGTGCCAATAATGCCTGTTTTTCTTCCTTTTTCTTTTTTAAGTTATACATAAATCTTTCAGCTGATACTAAGAGTATTATCACGGCTTGTATGATAGCAACTATACTGTTATCAACATGTGTCGCTCTCGACATTATATCTGCACCAACTCTTATATAGGATATAAAGAATGCCGCAAGAGGAATAAATATTGGTTTGGATGAGGCCAGTAAATAGATTAATATACCATCCCATACATATGTCACAGGACTGTTCCAGGTAAACCTTTTGTACATGCCAATCATTTCCACTGCTCCGCCTATCCCGGCTACAATACCACCAATTAGCTGTGAAACTATAATAGTACGTCCAATTTTAATGCCCGAATACCTTGCAAAATTTTTGTTGGACCCTACAAGTTTTATTTCATACCCAAGCTTCGTTTTTTCAATTACTACATAGATAACTATTAGAACTATTATCATTATCAAAAATCCATAATGAATTTGAGTGCCATTTATCATATTACCCAGAGACGCAGTTTCATTGAACCTTACAGAGGCGTATCCTGCTGTTTTATCAAGCAAATATGTGTTAACCACATATATACCCATAAAAAAGAATACAGCGTTTAACATCATTGATGTAACAAATTCATGAGCTCCTGTCTTTTCCCTGATGATCGCAGGTATACTTGTGATAAGTCCACCTATTAGAGCTGCGACGAAAATTATCACAATCTGATGAATAATGTTGGGGAGTTGAATTTTAATACCAATGAATGCAGCTATCACAGCACCGATATAGAATGAGCCATCTGCAGCTATGTTAAACAGCCCGCTTTTAAACATAATATTAATGGCAAGGCCTGTGAATATTAGAGGAATCATTGTCTGTATCACAACAAAGAAATTTCTCTTGGATTGCAATGGCCCTAAAAGCAGTTTTGAGATAGCAGCAACTGGTGTATTACTAAAGATAAAGATAATACAAGATGCTAGCGCAAATGCACATAATACTGCAACTGTTACCCTGACTAAACTATAGTAATCCAGTTTATTCCAAGCACTCTTTAACATTTATCTTAAGCCTCCTTCAACTGATCTTCTATATCCCTTTTAATTCCTAACATATAAAGACCCAGCTCCTCTTCAGTTACTTTTTTAATGTCTTTTATATGGCCAACAACTTTACCTTTATTAAGAACTATTATCCTGTCACTTAAACCTATTAATTCTGTAAGATTAGCAGATACCAGCAGGATAGATCTACCTAGACGCCGCATATTTAATATCTTATCATTTATAAATTCCATTGCTCCAACATCTACACCCCTTGTAGGCTGATTTATAATTATTACTTCCGTATCAACAGAAAACTCTCTGGCAACTACAGCTTTTTGTATGTTTCCTCCTGATAACCCTTTAATAGTTTGTTTAGGACTTGAACATCTAATATCATACTTTTTAACCAACTTCAGACAGTAATCATTTATCCTGTTAAAATCAAGTAATTTCACTTTATTCGTAAACTGTTTATAGACATTGGATATCAGGTTGTCACTTACAGTTAAACCTTCAGCACAGCCGTGCATCATCCTATCTTCCGGGACATGAGAAATACCTAGTTTTCTGCGTTTATCTATACTAATTTTAGATATGTCTTGATTCTTAAACAAAACTTCACCGAATTCTGCATTTATAAGTCCTGTTATAATAGATACAACCTCACTTTGACCATTACCCTCTATCCCTGCTATTCCCAGAACTTCACCATTTTTAAGATTAAATGATAGATTGTCAAGTTTCTTGATATTGAACTTATCTGTATAGGTCAAGTTTTTAATCTCTAATATATTTTTAGTCGGCTTTACATCTTCTTTATCAAATTTAAGTTTTACATCCCTACCTATCATAAGCTTTGATATTTCTTCCCGGCTTAATTCATCAACATTGTAACTTCCCATGCATTTGCCTGATTTCAATACTGTTAATCTGTCACATAGATGTTTGACTTCATCCAGTTTATGCGAAATGAATATGATGGTATGTCCCAACTTTTTAAGGCTTAAAAGTTGTTCAAATAATTCTTCAGTCTCCTGGGGAGTTAGTACCGCTGTTGGTTCATCAAGTATTAATAACTCTGCTCCCCTATATAATGCTTTTAAGATTTCCAGCTTTTGTTTCATACTTACGCTAACATCTCTTACTCTTTTATGTGAATCTATTTTAAGATTATATTTATTGGATATATCCTCTGCAGCCTTTATACAACCCTTTATATCTGTAAAAATTCCCTTTTTCTTTTCTATGCCTAGAGTAAGATTTTCAGCCACCGTCAAAGATGGAACCAGCATAAAGTGCTGATGTACCATACCGATGCCCAGTTTTATTGCATCCTTTGATGATTTAAACGCTGTTTTTTCTCCTTTATAATAAATCTCACCGCTTGTTATCTCCTCAATTCCAAATAACATCTTCATGAGAGTGGTTTTGCCTGATCCATTCTCTCCTACTAATGCATGAATTTCGCCTTTTTTAATACTACAATTAATGTTATAATTGGCCAGTATCCCTCCAGGGTATATTTTTGTTAAGTCCTTGACCTCCAAAATATTTGCCATTATTTCACCTCTTACGCTACATTATCGCTTACTGGTTTAACCATATGAAAAAGCTTGTACACTTCATGATATCAATACAAGCTTTTTACATAGTTACCAGTCAATAATTTTTCAATATACTGGTTATAATTTTCCCATTTCAATCTGAAAATAAATTACTGAACAGAATCAACCATCTTTTTGACTTGTTCTTGGTCTATGTCAAACGCTGATGTAATATTTATTTGACCATCCATTAATTGCTTTTCTGACTCCTCAATTTTCGATATGAAATCAGCATCTACATAGCTTTTGAAGATATCGTTTTTGACTATTCCTATAGCCTCTTCGTTTATGCCTAAAACTTCATATTTTCCAAATGCAAGAGTATCATTTAGATATTTGTTTATGCTATTAATAATTGAATTATCCACTCTTTTTAACGCTGAAGTAACTATGGCACTTTGTTCTTTTCTACCCTCATATAAAGCACTTTGATCAGAATCAACGCCAATTACATATTTACCAATTTCACTTGCTGCTTCAATAGTACCAGTCCCTGAAGCACCTGCTACGCTAAATATTATATCAACATTCATGGAATTAAACTGTGCCAATGCCAATTCTTTTGCCTTGGCAGGATCTGTGAAGCTGCCTACATAAGATACTGCTACTTTGATATCCGGTACTACTGACTGGGCTCCCTCAATATATCCAACCAAAAAATCATTGATTATCGGTGTATTGTCCATTCCACCTACAAAACCTATAGTCTTTGCTTCATTGATACCATTGTTTTTTGATGTTGTCATATAAGCTGCAACCATACCTGCCAGGTAACCTGACTCATTTGCTTTATATCCCATTGAATAAACATTTTCGCAACCATATTTTGCATAATCAACAGGTGAATCAAATAATATGTATTTCTTATCAGGATATATTGGAGCAAGTTCTTCAAGATTTTCTTCCTGATCCCAGGTTCCTGTAATTATCAAATCACTATCACCTTCAGATGCTTCTATCAAAGCATCTTTCCATTTGGTCCTATCCGGTGACATATCAACAACATTAATTTCTATTTTATCTTTAAATTTTTCACCTGCTATTTCTATACCTGTTTTAGAAGAGTCCCAGTAAGACTTATCACCAAATTGAGCACCTAATAAAGTTACTTTTATTTTTTTATCAGGATTATTACCTACAGCCTCATTATTTGACTTTCCACACCCCACAACAAAAGACAAAGTAATAACGATCACTAGCGTCAATATCAATAATCTTTTTTTCACTAATATACCCCCCTTGGATTTCTACGCCAATTCTAATGCTACTTCTATCATTTTAGTAAACGCAACCTGTCTCTCCTCTGCAGAACATGCTTGTCCACTAAACAAGCAGTCAGAGATAGTTACAAGGCACAGTGCGTTTACACCTGCCCTTGCAGCATTCATATATAGTGCTGCTGCCTCCATTTCTCCTGCTAACACCCCCATCTTTCTCCATTTTTCTAAGCTCTCTTCGTCTTCACTATAGAAAACATCTCCAGAAACTATATTACCCACTTTCACATCTATTCCCTTTTCTCTAGCTGTATTTACTGCTTTTTCCAGTAAGCTAAAGCTGGCTATAGGAGCAAATGTTCCTGGAAGTTTATATTGTGATGCATAATTAGAATCTGTACATGCCCCCATTCCGATTACTATATCATGTAGTTTTAAATCCGGCTGGAACGCACCTGCAGAACCTACTCTTATAATATTTTTAACACCATAGAAATGTATGAGCTCATATGAATAAATACCAATAGACGGCATGCCCATACCTGACCCCTGGGCTGATACTCTTTTCCCTTTATAGTATCCTGTATATCCATACATACCTCTTACTGTGTTATATAAAACGGCATCCTTCAAAAATGTTTCTGCTATAAACTTGGCCCTTAGAGGATCTCCAGGCATTAATACTGTCTCTGCTACGTCACCTAGATTAGCATTGTTATGCGGTGTAGGAGTCCTAAAATCCATATTATTTCCTCCTCTTTCCATCTTTTTAATTGCCTCATCATTCTTCCTTTTTCTTAGAATGAGTCTATGCCCTGTTACATAGCTACCGACTTTATGCACCAAGAGGAAAGTAATTTCCAATTGGCTATTAATATTTAATTGCTGCTGAACTATAATAACATTTGTGAAAAATATGTTTTTATATAATTGAATAGCGTGTAAACAAAAAATGAACCAAAATATTTTACTACATGAAAAATAATGTCATAGTTGTTAGCAGGATTTATTCGAACTTATGCTTGCCATGTATTATAAGAAAACGGAGGAACATTTCGCTCTTCAGTATTTACTTTGTTGTCTTCTTTGAGGATCTTAATTAAACGATGTTTATATTCACTATTTGTTTCTTCTTTTTCAGGACTAACTTTGCTTGCCTCCTCTAGAAAGTGTATAAAGTCTCTACCTAGTTCTCTTCCTCTCCTTGTGTGCATATCTAGTGCATAATCAGGTATTACAGGTTTTTTCCCTTGTTCGAACTCCTTTATTATTACGTTTTTTAAACAATCCCCTGAACGTTCTTTCTCACATTGACACAAGTAACGGATAGCATGTACAAAAAAAATAGGTCTATCCCCGTCATTATATGGGAAACTTTTTCGCATCTGATTTAAAGAATTTATAAGCACAGGGGCATTTATATCTCCAAATCCAATATCCTCTACAGAAATGGCCAGAAGCCTTCTCCATAGTTTTTCTTCGAATTCTGGACTTGTAATATACATCTCGTATGCAACTACGACAGCATCCTCTTCTAGGCCTCTTCTTATCGATTTTTGTAATGCTGATATAATTTCATCTCCGGGGATACCATTTCTTGTTATAATATTTCTCCACGGGTCATAGCTCATGAATTTATCCATAATCTCCCTCCATCGTATAAGCTTGTTAAAAACTTTGAATTTTTCAATTATCTCAATGCTTGTATCTAATATCTAGATTTTTGTTTTCTTACTCTAACAATGTCTATTTCTTGATATATTTTTCTGAGCCTCTTAGAATCAAGCATGGTGGCAAAATTACCTTTTTAATTGTTTTATTATCACCCCCCTTTTTATTGAGTCTTTCCATTAAAATATTCATAGCCTCTTCTCCCATTAAGGAAGTAGGCCTTGATACCGTGCTTATATTGAGATTTATTACATTAAATATATATATATCATCAAATCCAACTATAGCCATATCTTGTGGTATTCTTACATTCATTTCGAATAAAGCCTTTATACACCCTATAGTCATCATATTATTCGAAACAAAGATTGCAGAAGGTGGTTCATTCATATTCAGTATTTCTTTCGTCAGATTATATCCGCTTTCAAGCCTGAAATCTCCATAGAACATATATTTTTCATCTTCATGTATGCCATTCATCCCTAATGCCTTTTGATATCCGCTTACCCTATCTCGTCCAGGCTTAGAAGTTATTGGGCCTGCAATAATTGCTATTTTTTCATGCCCTTCTTCTATTAAGGCTTCAACTGCTTGATAAGCACCCTTAATGTTATCCAAAAAAACTGTATCAAAATGTGAGTATTTTATATCCCTATCCAACAGAACTATAGGCACACCCATATTATCCAACTGTACAAGATAATTTCGGTTAAATTCATTCTGATCTGTTGCAGGTGTTATTATAAGCCCCTTTATATTATGTTCCTTAAGCATCTCAAGATATCTTATTTCTTTATCTACATTTTCATTAGTATCACATAGTATGAAATTTAACTCTTCGTTGTCGGCAACTTTATTTATCCCCTTGATAACTTCTCCAAAAAACGGATTTGTAATATCAGGTATAACTACACCAATTATTTTATTTTTATGTTGTTTCTTTGTCTTTTTAGATACAAAATCATGCGAAAAACCTAATTCTTGTACTGCTTTGAGAACCAATTCCTTTGTTTCTGTTTTGACATATCCGGAATTATTCAATACTCTAGATACAGTTGATAGTGAAACACCAGATTTTTGTGCAATATCTCTAATTCTCAATTGTATGTCGCCCTTTCAGTTAAATATTTTCATCTTGTTCTTTACATAGTTTTTATTGAAAATATTTAAACATGTTATTTCATAATTTTCACACTTTATACATAGATAGTATATTTTTTTTTTCAGTCTGTCAATATTTTATTAAAATATTTTCTGAAAATATTTTAATAAAATACACCTGTTTTCATAATTTATTTACCAGTTTATACATCATATATTTCTAAATGGATATCGCGCACCCTTTTGTCAATAATCTTGCACTGCATCTTCCTTTATAGTATTATCAACTTCAAATGCTAAATTTCCTTTAAACTCTTCTATCGAATTCCAATCATAGTATATTTATACTAATTTTATAAATCATAATAAACAGGCAATATTTTCGAAAATATGTATGAAAATTTTCATATATTATAACATTATTTTCATACATATTTTCATATTTTAGCAAGTGGGTTCGATTGATAACAGTACTCAACTGTTTAAAATTACATAACCTGTTTTTGACTGTAGTGAAAAGAAAAAGCTTGAAGTCCCATGTAAATAAGGGGTTTCAAGCTTTTGTGAGTTTTGAAAAAGTGCGTACTTTTTATTTTTTTGTTGCTTTCAAAATTTTTTTCATTTGACGAGTATTTACAATCTGATAGTCTGTGCGAAAACCAAAAGCATCGTGCAAATCATCTGTAAAATCAGTTCTAGTGTAGGTCGGTATATACCCATCACCTTTTATTTCATAAAAATTCATATCCCTTAATTCACCCCATAATTTCATGACATGTATATTTGTTATCAAGCTTCTTTTCTAGCAACCTGTAGATCATTAAAAAAATGAAGCAGGTGGTAAAATGTGCTTTTATTCTATCGTCACGACTTAAATAGACAGGCCTTGCCTTGAACTCGCTTTTCATAATTCTAAAACATTCTTCTATTTCCCAACGCTGTTGATTGACTTTTATTATTTCCCTAGCATGATCCTCAAGGTTGGTACATCCCGCATAAAAGCCATCAAAAGCTTCTTCTTTTGAGATGAGTTCTGCATTTAATACTGTAGATCTCTTTTTCGGCGATTTCTCCATCAGAAGTACAGTTAGTTTTATCAATAAACCGTTTGTAATCATTCTGATTACATTTTTTATTTTGGTAGATTGGTATCTATTGTTTTTTGAGCACGCTCTATTCGAGTAGCGCGAATTTTACGTTGGTAATTTATGTATTTAATGGAATAGGTAACAATTAAATTTTGTTCAAGTCCATTTTCTTTAATCCAACGTTCTTAATAAAATATTTTGTCTATAGCTGTTTTTTCATCGAGTTTAGAAAGATCGTAAGTTTTTGTATCTTAGAAAGATGCCATCCACTTGGGTCAAGAGCCCATGTTTTTAAGTGCGCTTTTAATTTCTTAATGGATTGGGTTGTAATAAATGTTCGGTCACCTTTATTGTTAAATTTTCTATCTTTTTCAGAAGCCAGACCTGCATCTGTACAAACAACAAACTTTGAAAGGTCAAAATCAGATAAGATTTTTTCTTCTAATGGTTTTAAGGTCAGTTGCTCATTCATATTTCCTCTGTTGATATTAAAAGCAAGGGGAATACCATCTCCATCCATAAATAAGCCCATCTGAACAATAGGATTGGGGCGATGTTCTTTAGATGGTCCGTATTGCTTAATGCCATCTTCCTGTTCGATTTCAAAGAAATAATTGGTACAGTCATAGTAAAGAACGTCTTAATATACCATTATACATCCTTAATCCTTTGTCCTCTAACTCAGAACCTAGTACAATTGTTATTTACACTATATCCTTATTGCTGCAGTAACCTAAAAGCCTATTTTGTCCTTATTAACCAGCATACATTCATTGCACTACTGCAAGTTACCAGCCAAGGCCTTCCAAAATGATACCTATAATCTATAGCTATCACCATTAACCTCGAATATCTTATGCTTTATTCTCAGAAGGCTCTTTCTTGAAGTATACTGAGAACATCATGGAAATGGCAAGAACCCCAACGATTAACCCGAGGGAGTAAAGTACAGGAATATGGTAAAATTCAGAGACAAGCATTTTTATTCCAACAAAAACCAGAATAAAGGATAACCCATATTTCAAATATGCGAAAAGATTCATCAAGTCAGCCAACAAAAAATACATTGCCCGTAGACCAAAGATAGCAAAAACATTCGAAGAAAATACAATAAAAGGATCTCTGGTAACGGCTAAGACAGCGGGAATAGAATCCACCGCAAAAACCAGGTCAGCACTTTCAATTAATACCAGAACAAGCAATAATGGTGTGGCACATAACTTTCCGTTTTCCTTTGTAAGAAATTGATCACTACAGAAAGTTTTTGTAACATGCATACACTTTTTCAGGCCACATACCAGCAAGTTATTGTCCAGCTCTACTGGAGGAGCATCCTCATTATTTTTAAGCATTTTTATACCTGTAAATAGAAGTAATGCTCCGAAGATATAAATCATCCAATGAAAAGTATTTAATAGTTCTGCTCCAATGAAGATAATAATAAGCCGCATGATTAGAGCCCCAATAATACCCCATTTGAGAACTCTTGGTTGATATATTTGAGGAACTTTAAAATAAGAAAAAATCAAAATAAATACAAACATATTATCGAAACTTAACGCCCGTTCTATCAAATAGCCTGTAAGAAATTCCGTCCCCCTTTCGGTTCCCATGAATACATATATCAGACCATTAAAGGCAAAGGCTAGGATTGTCCAAGCAATGGTCCAAAACAAACCCTCCTTATAGCCTATAATATGAGATTTTTTATTAAGTACAAACAAATCAAGATATAGCGCCACAACAACAAATATACCAAAGCTAATCCACAGAAGATTAAATTCCACAACAAATCACTCCTTGAAAATAATAAAAACCCTTACTCGAATATACTTATTCAAGCAAAGGTCTTGCACGGACTATTTAATCCGTCAAAGCAGCGGGCCTTTCAGCCGTGTTGACGCCACATTGATTTCTGCTACTCCCCTATTGCGATTTAAATATACCATGTGGACAACCTCCCGTCAAGGGACAAGGAGGCTGTGTCCCTGTGCTTACTGCGCCAAACTTTCAGATAGCAGTTTTTTATCGACACCTATAAGTCTAGCTCAAAGGATTATGAATTTCTGCAATATTACCCTCTTACTCATGGTCCCTCTACTGGAAAAATCTTGCCTGGATTTAATATTCCATTCGGATCAAGGCTGTCTTTAATCTTTTTCATATACTCCAAACTATCCTTACCAATTTGTTGTATTATGAATGAGGATTTCATGTTACCAATTCCATGTTCACCACTTAGTGTTCCTCCTAAGCTAAGGGCTACCTTAAATATTTCTTCTATGGCCTTTTCCACTCGTTCCATTTCTTCAGAATCTCTTTGATCGGCAATAATATTCGGATGTAGATTTCCATCACCCGCGTGACCATAGATAAATAGATTTAATTTATACTTCTGCCTAATTTCTTGTAAACACTTGATCATTTCCGGTACTTGAGCACGTGGAACGGTTGCATCTTCTGAGATTTTTGTGGGCTTAATTTTTACTATTGCAGAAGAAAGACTTTTTCTAGCCTTCCAAAGCTTTTGTCTCTCTTCCTCCGAGTTAGCAATTACAACCCTTCTAGCTTTCAGGTTTGCACAAATATCGGCAATGATCTTTGCTTCTTCATCTATAACCGATTGATTACCATCAACTTCTATTAATAATACAGCGTCTGCATCTAAAGGTAATCCACTTGGAGCATATTTTTCCGCACAAGCAATTGTTAGTGAATCCATAATCTCTAGGGTCGCTGGCGTTACTCCTAATCTGGGAATTGTCACTATCGCTTCTCCCGCTTTATTAAGGTCATCAAACACAACAAGTAAAGTCTTTACAGCCTTTGGCTTAGGAATGAGACGCAAGAATGCTTTTGTAATCACACCAAGTGTACCTTCTGAACCAATCATCAGGCGCGTTAAGTCATATCCCGTTACATTTTTTAAAGTTTTGCCACCGGTAGCTATTATTTCCCCCGTTGGAGTAACCAGCTCAAGCCCTAGCACATAATCTTTTGTGACACCATATTTAAGCCCTCTTGGGCCACCAGCACATTCAGCGATATTTCCTCCTATTGTGCATGTTGATGAACTAGCTGGGTCGGGAGGATAGAAAAGCCCTAACTTTTCTACTTCTAAATGAATATTTCCAGTAGTTACTCCCGCCTCCACTACTGCTACCATGTTGTTACAATCAATTTCTAAAACCCTATTCATTTTAACTAATGACAAAGCTATTCCACCTAAAACCGGGAGGGAGCCTCCACTAAGTCCTGTAGCAGCACCTCTAGGGTAAACTGGTATTAGCTCACGGTTAGCTAACTTTAATATTTCTGCGACTTGTTCAGTTTGCATTGGTAGTACTACAACTTCAGGTAAGTAGGATTTAAATGTTACGTCATAGCTGTAAGTAGTTCTTTCTTCTAAAGTATCAAGTACATTATCTGATCCTACAATGCCTTTTAGTTCCTTAATTATTTGTGGATTCAATTCCTCACTCCCCATTTCCCGGTTCCAATAGTCTGCTTGGACATTAACTTGATATAGGCTCATTAATAAAAGTTATTCGTGAAAACCTGCCATTTTCCTACTAGGTTTTTATTCTAATTTACAAAGCTAAATGAGATGAATAGGTATTAACCGCAGATTGTGTCCTAATCAGTAACAGTTTGTGAACATTTAGTGAAGTCTATTTATTTATAGAAAATATTTAGTACAATACAATTAGTTACCCTGACTCAGTAACTAGTAAGTATTAGGCACCAAACTCAACTTCCTTTAATTCTAAAGCACCACCCTCGGGGAAACCGTAGTGGTGCTTTAGATATTATCACCCTGAGAGGAGAATTATAGTTATGAAAGAACTATTTTCCATAGGCCCATTTACAGTACATTTCTTTGGCTTAATGATTGCTGTAGCAATAATAATTGGCCTGCTAGTAGCTTTAAGAGAGGCTAGAAGAAAGAACCTCGACGAAGATAAGATATTTAACTTACTATTATATACACTTTTAGGCGGTTTTCTTGGTGCCAGACTAGTTTATGTATTCATTTATAATCCAGGATACTATTTAGCTAACCCAATTGACATATTATTTGTACATGAAGGTGGGTTATCAATTCATGGTGGTATCGCTGGAGGTATCTTAACAGGTGTTCTTTATGCAAGGATAGCAAAACTTCCATTATGGAAAACATCCGATGCTATTATTCCTGCCTTGATTCTAGGTCAAGCAATAGGAAGAGTAGGTTGCGATGTCTTTGGGGTTCCAATGGTAAACCAATATTTCTGGGGAGTTGAGGTTGAAAACACAATTCTTCACCCCGCACAAGTCTATGAATTCATACTGAACTTCTTGCTTTTCGGATACCTTTGGTTAAAGAGGTTAAATCAACAATATGATGGGCAGCTTTTAGTCCATTATTTACTGGTTTTTCCTGTGATCAGAGCCATAGTAGAATTATTTAGAACTAATCCTGAATTTTTGGGTGCTGTAAGTGTAGCCCATTTAATGAGCGTTGTTTTTATAATTTCGGGTTTAGGACTTAGAAGTATACTAATTAAAAATTCATCTCATCCTGCCAAATCTATAGGAATTAAGAATACTGACATTTTGAAGACAACATTTGTAACATTAATACTAATATCTATCTCATTGGTTATCTTCTATGTAGTTCAAGGCTAGATAAAATGTGTACAAATCATAAAAGTTTCACATTCTCATTCAAAATAATTCACAATTTTGTTATAGACTAGCAGTAAAAGAGGAGGCATATATAAATGGAATTGTTAAGTAAATATCTACCAATAATTTTTATTTTAGGAATATTATATATGATGATGCGAGGTGGAGGCTGCTGCGGAGGCCATAACAATTCTCACGATCAGTCTCAAAAAGATAATAACAACCACAACGAAAAGAAGAGCTGTCATTAGATATTATAAAAAAAATAATGAAACTATTTAATTACAACAAAAGGATTCTAAACTGGAATAGTATAGAATCCTTTTATTCTTTGCTATGATATCCTGCAACAGCCTATATTTGCGTGCCTACTGTTTATTGATCTATACTTCTAAATCTAGGGCATCTAAAGCTTCAATAAGCATCATTTTGGGGGTCAATCCTATAAAGCCTCTAACTAAATCTCCTTCTGGGCTAATTATATACGTTGCTGGATGCATTCCTTCGTCAAATGCTTCCTTAAACTTCTTTACTTTATGATCGTCTTTGTTTACTTCTACCTCAATATACTCATAGTTTAGAATATTACCATATTCTTCTTTTATTTCAGCCATCACGGGCTTCATTTCTTCACATGGCATTCATACTTTTTCTGGAGTAGGATCTGTATATATAAAAACTATAGTATACTTTCCATTATTCTCCATTAATTCAGAAAAGTTAAGCTTGTTATCTTCATCTAAGATGTTCCTATAAAAATAAGTCCCCAAAAAGCCTAATAATACTATTCCAACTAATAATAGAATAAGTGTTTGGCTTTTTTTGTCTTTTAAATTTTTTATAGCCATATAAACCTTCCTTTCTGGTTTTTGTTGGAATATCCATTTAAATGGTTCTGTTGATTTTATCAAGGAAATTATTATAATACACAAATGTGATGAGAATGTGTATTATATTTAACATCTAAGATGAGCCTAAAAATGTATGTCACATTAATAATATTCACAAAAAGTTCAAAGCTATGTCACCTGTAGTACACAAAACTTCATTATAATAAGAGCACTAACAAATCCAACCTCTTGTATCTTGGTATCCAAGATACACCCTTTATCCTCATGGGTAAAGGGTGTTTTTTTGCTCAATGTTACAAAAGCCATGGTTACTTACTCCAGAAATCAAATATAATAACAATAATCCTGTCCCGATTCCTGCAGCTTTTGAAACTCCTGCCGAAGATCTTCCAGAGAAGTAGTATCTAATTCCCTTGCTATAGCATTTCTAATTCTTGTCCATAAGTCCTTTGTGGCACATAGTCCAGCGCGCTCACATATCTCGGAATCTTCTTCAGCAACACAATTAGTGGGGGCAAGGGGTCCTTCTAAACACCTAACAACATCTCCTGCAGTAATATCTTTTGGTTCTCTGTTAAGTATGTAGCCTCCTTGAGACCCCCTCACACTCCTTACAAGACCTCCCTTGCGTAGGAATGTCATTAATTGTTCTAAGTAACCTTCTGATATGCCTTGTTTTTCAGCAATATCACTAAGGGGAACAGGCTCATTAGGATTATAATTAATCGCCAACTCAACCATGGCCCTTAAACCATATCTAGCACGCGTTGAAAATTTCATTTAGTCAACTCCCGTAACATTAAATATACACTACTTAATTCTATTTTATTTGACAAATTACATCCCTATATATTCAGAATAAATAGCCCTTGCCGCCTTCTCTTCTGTTACATTTTTAATTATTGCCCGGCCATCTGAAAATAGAGTAAATTCTATCTCGCCTTTTTTGAAGCTAAGAAAAAATTTATTAAAGGTGACATCCCCCACTTTTTTTAGTTTATCATAAAAAGTCTTAAAATCTAGCTTACCTTCAATAGCCGGAACAATTTGGATAGAGTTTTGTCCACAAAGGGAAGATGCATATGATGAAAATTTTCTGCTTAGAAATTCAAATTCCTTGTCAACACAGGCTTTACACTCTCCATTTTTATTTATTTTAAAAGTTTCTATGGTATTATTCCAGATATCAATAAAGAGTACCTCTTGGCGAATTGTTAAACTGTTTATTAATATCTTTAATGCTTCAACAGACTGATAGTTAGCAACTATTCCTGTAATCATATTAATTACCCCAGCGGTACTGCAGGTATCATGGGCACCAGCTGTAGGCATTTTATCTATAAGGCAGCGGAAGCAGGGGGTTTTTCCAGGAATTATGTTCATGGTCATTCCATAGCTTCCTAAAGCACCTCCATAAATCCAAGGAACACTATGTTTTATACTTGCATCATTAATTAAAAATCTAACTTCAAAATTATCACTACCGTCCATTACTAAATCTACATCTTTAATTAATTTAGATATGTTTCCTGCATTTACATCAACAACGACAGAGTCAATGATAACATCAGAATTAACTTTTTTTAAGTGCTGTGCTGCAGCAATGGCCTTGGGTAATCCTTGCTTAATATCATTTTCATCATATAAAACTTGTCGCTGTAGGTTGCTTATTTCTATAAAATCCCTATCGACTAGTCTAATATATCCTACTCCTGATCGAACAAGATTATTGGCAATCACCGTTCCAAGGGCTCCCATGCCAATTACCGCTACCCTTGCCTGAGATATTTTTTTTTGGCCTTCCTCTCCAATACCACTAAATCTGACTTGCCTTGAGTATCTCTCAGAAATTGACATTAATCTCCCCCCTTTTGCCTTATCCTCTTAAAGCATTTTTAAAATCCTCCAACAAATCCTCACAATCCTCTAGTCCTACTGATACTCTAATTATCCTATCATTAATCCCCAGGTTCTCCTTGGTTTCTTTAGGCATTGCACCATGGGACATTTTATAAGGATATGAAGCTATGGTCTCTACACCTCCCAAACTAACGGCAACTGCGGCAAGTAGAGTATTTTTTAAAAACCTTCTCGCTGTTTTGGTGTCAACTGTCTCAAAAGAGAACACAGCACCTGGTCCATCGGCCTGAGATAAATGAACTGCATGGCCCTGGTGATTTTCTAATCCTGGATAGTATACCTGTTTTATCTCTGGTTGCTCTCTAAACCAACGGGCTAGCTTTATTGTGCTACTTTGTTGATAATCCAGTCTAACCTTTAACGTTTTTAAACCTCTTAACAATAACCAGCTATCCAAAGGCCCAAGAACAGCTCCAAAACTGTTTTGGATAGAATAAACTCTATTTGCTAGATTTTCTCCTTTAACAGCAACTAACCCACCTAATACATCACTATGTCCACCTATAAACTTTGTTGCACTATGAACTATAATATCAATACCTAGTTCTATTGGCCGTTGTAGGTAAGGGGTCATGAACGTGTTATCTATTATAGTTATAAGATCATGCTCCTTAGCTAACTCAGCCACTTTTTTTATATCTGTTATTTTGAACAATGGATTTGAAGGGGTTTCAATAAAAATAGCCTTTGTATTGCTTTTTATTTCTTTCCTTATCGCATCTATATCTGTTGTGTCTATAAAGCTAACATCTATATTAAAACGACTAAAAATGCTCCCGCTAACCCTAAATGTTCCTCCATAAATGTCCTGACTTGCAATTATATGATCTCCGGCGGAGAAAATTGACAGCACAGAGGCTGTAGCTGCCATTCCGCTTGAAAAAGCAAACCCCCTATCGGCCCCTTCCAAATAAGCTATGGTTTCTTCGATAACTTTTCTGGTAGGATTTCCGGACCTAGAATAATCAAACTCAGAGGGGTCATCAATATCCTCTTGGTGATAGGTTGATGCTTGATAAATAGGAATACTAAGAGCTCCAGTTAACTTACATTTATCATTTCCATTATTGATTAATTTGGTTCCAAATTTCTTTTCCAATATTATCCCTCCATTGCCTGCTTTAGGTCATTAATTAGATCTTCAGGATTTTCTATGCCCACAGAAAGTCTTAGAAGCCTATCATTTACACCTAACCTTTCCAAGATAGGTTTAGGTATTGCTGCGTGAGTCTGTAGAATAGGATAAGTGATTAAGCTTTCTACACCCCCAAGACTTTCAGCATAGGAAATAACTTTAACCCGATCCAGGATTTTTTCGACGTACTCAACATCTTTTACCTTAAATGAAATCATTGCACCAAAACCACTTGCTTGCTTTTTAGATATTTCATATCTTTCATGTTCTGGAAGTCCAACATAATACACTTTATCAAGGTAACACTTCTGGGATTGTAACCACTTTGCAATTTGTAATGCATTTTTTTCTTGTTTATCCATTCTTATTGCCAGGGTCTTTATTCCCCTTAACATTAGCCAACTGTCAAATGGACCTAGCACAGCTCCTGTTGATTTTTGGATAAAAAATAATCTCTGCGCTAGTTCCTTATCATTAACGACCAGGAAACCTGCCAGGGTATCATTGTGCCCGCCAAGATACTTGGTACCGCTGTGAAGAACAATATCTGCACCTAAATTTATTGGCCTTTGAAAGTAGGGAGTCAAAAATGTATTATCAACGATTGTCATTAGTTTTTTACTTTTTGCAAAGCTACATATCTTATTAATATCTGCTACCTTCATCATTGGATTTGTAGGTGTCTCAATATAAATTGCCTTAGTATTTATTTTAAAAGCACTTTTTATATTGTCAAGATAACACGTGTCTACATAAGAAAACTCTAGCCCACGTTTAGCACATATCTCCTCAAAAAATCTATATGTACCCCCATATATATCATCAGACACGATAAGATGATCACCTGGAATAAATAATTCCATTAATGCTGTTTCTGCTGCCATTCCACTTGAAAAAGCAAAACCAGCAAAACCATTTTCTAGCTTTGCAATAGTCTTCTCTAATTCTTCTCTAGTAGGATTTAATTCTCTTGAATAATCATAACCTGTGGTTTGATTAAGTCCAGGATGCTTAAAAGTAGCACTTTGGTATATTGGAAAGCTAACAGAACCTGTATACGGATCACTTCCCTTGCTACCATGAACAACCACTGTATCTTTATGCAGATGCTTTTTCATTTTTTGCCACCTTTCGTGTAAAGTTTCTTATAAGACTTCATTCATGCTGCCTGCTCTATAACCTTGTAAATCTAGGGTAACATAGTTAAATCCAATCCTTCTAAATTCTTCATTGACTTTGTCCATTGTGCCGCTTTCAAAAAACTTAAAACGTTCATCATATGAAACCTCAATACGAGCTATATCTTCATGATGACGAACACGCACAGTTTTAAAGCCCTTATTTAATAAGTACACTTCTGCTTTTTCCACCATATTTAATTTTTGTATGTTTATTTCATGTCCATAGGGGAATCTGGAAGACAAACAAGCGAAAGCAGGTTTATCCCAGGTAGGCAAATTGTATTCTTTTGACAATTGTCTAATTTCTCTCTTAGTTAATCCAACTTCTTTTAAAGGACTTACAATTCCCAATTCTTCTAATGCTTGCATTCCCGGTCTATAATCTCCTGTATCATCCAAATTAGAACCATCCAGAATATAGTTGCATTGATATTCTTGTCCAACCAACTTTATTTTGGAAAATAATTCTTTTTTACATAAATAGCATCTATTAACAGGATTAGTTGAAAATCCATCTATCTCTAATTCCTCACAGGTGATGATAAGCTGTTTTACGCCTAGTTGTGCTGCAAACTCAGATGCCAATTTAAACTCTCTTTCTGGAAAAGTAACGGAACGAGCAGTAACAGCTAATACGTCATCCTGTAGTACATCATGGGCTACCTTTATCAGGAAGGAACTGTCAACTCCACCTGAAAAAGCTACCATAATCCTTTGCATGTTTTGCAGCATATTTTTTAATTCTTCTAGTTTATCCTTAATCTCCAACATAATTCCTCCTTCAAGTCATATACACACAGTAAACCTATAGGCTTAATAAGTTATTACATATTATAATAGCAAGCTCTTTCTATTGCAATGCAAATTTAAAAAATTGTTCTACGCAAAATTTATGCTTATAACTTGACATATAGTTGATTTACACTTAATATTAGAACATAGACTATTAAACCTAGCGATATACTAGGTATTTGGAGGGATTTAAGAAATGGAAAAAATAGCAAAAAATTTAACGGATTTAATAGGTAATACTCCACTGCTCGAAGTTACAAACTATAGCTCAGCCAAAAACTTAGATGCTAGAGTAATTGCTAAACTAGAATATTTTAATCCGGCTGGAAGTGTCAAAGACAGAATTGGATATGCAATGATTAAAGATGCTGAGGATAATGGTTTGTTAAACAAAGATTCTATTATTATTGAGCCAACTAGTGGTAATACAGGAATCGCTCTCGCCTTTGTAGCTGCAGCAAAGGGGTATAGACTTATCCTGACAATGCCTGAAACAATGAGCATTGAAAGAAGGAATCTACTTAAAGCTCTAGGAGCTGAATTAGTACTCACCCCTGGTCCAGAAGGTATGAAGGGAGCCATATCTAAAGCAGAAGAATTAGCTAAATCTACTACAAATTCTTATTTGCCTCAGCAATTTACAAATTTGGCAAATTCGGAAGCACACAGAAAGACAACTGCTGAAGAAATCTTAAGAGATACAAATGGTGAGGTGGATATATTTGTAGCTGGTATAGGTACAGGTGGAACTATAACAGGTGTTGGTGAAGTATTAAAGTCTAAAAATCAAGCCATAAAAATAATAGCTGTGGAACCAGCAGACTCTCCGGTACTTTCTGGAGGAAAACCAGGACCTCATAAAATACAAGGTATTGGCGCAGGTTTTACGCCTGATATTTTAAATACAAAAATTATAGATGAAATAATTACTGTGAAAAATCAGGAAGCCTTTGAAACAGCCAGAGAACTAGCAAAATATGAAGGTTTATTAGTAGGAATATCCTCTGGTGCTGCTGCCTTTGCTGCAACACAAATGGCCAAAAGGCCAGAAAACGCAGGTAAAAATATAGTAGTCATCTTACCTGACACAGGAGAAAGGTATTTGTCTACTGTGCTCTATCAGGCAGAGTAGAGTGTGAAATATGAGGGCAATACATCAATTCATGATGAATTGCCCTCATCATCCTATTCTTTGTATCTCTATGGAAGCCCTGTTCTTTAGAGTACTTGATGCACTGGTCGAATTTTCAGATCTTAATACATAATTTTTCATCGTTTGCTATCTCTCTAAAAAAATCGCACTTTAAACAATCTTTAAACTTTTTAGCAAATGTTCCTTGAACTTCTCCCTCACAAAATGTTCCAGCTACTTTCCAGCAATATCTTCCTGCATTATGTCCATCATTCATTCCATTAGAGGTATTATCTATGGCTGCTGGACAAACACCTTGCTCAACCTTTTTACCTCCTGGTTCCCTTCCGCACCTTTTATATTCCCAACAATTCTTCTTCATGAATTTATCCTCCGTTTCCATATTTGACTAAAATTTTTACTACCTTTAATGAAATCATCAAAAAACACTGATCAACATCTTTAGAGCAGTAGCACTTATAAGAATAGCTAAGAAGCCTTTTAATACTTTTACAGGTATGTACTTACTTACACTTCCTCCTAAATATGCCCCTGGCACAGTACCTATAATAATTGCAATGGCAAGACTCCACACAATTTGGTTTGTATATGCTTTGGCTAAAAAACCAGATAAGGCTGAAAAGAAAACTATTGCCAATGAGCTTCCAACTGTTATTCTCAATGGAATATTTAAGACAAAAAGCATAACTGGTACAAGGAGAAAGGCCCCGCCTGCTCCGATAATTCCTGCTAGTACGCCAATAATGGAAGTACAAACCACAGCTAGTACCTTATTAAAACTTAATTTAGTGCCTCCAATTCTTTCATCTTTAGGAATAAACATCATTAGTGCTGCTATAAGTGCAAGCACAGCAAATATTTGTTGCATTACGGTCTCTGAGACGTACTTTGAAGCAAATCCTCCAATAAATGACGCTATTATAATTGTAGTTCCCATCCATTTCACTAGCCGTTTGTTAATATAATTGTCAGCTCTATGCACGAGGGCAGCTGTTCCTGTAGCGATTAAAACCTGTACAATTGTAATACCTGCCACAGTCTGCATACTTAATTGTTTAAATCCTAAAATAGAAGGAACAAAATATAATAGAGGAATCATTATTATTGCACCGCCGATACCCACCATTCCTGCAATAAAGGCACCTATAAAGCCTAATATTGCTACTATTACCGCTACTTCCATGTAAATATCACCTCTCCAAACTACACTTCTCACCTTCTAGAAAATCGCCTATATCCATGTACCCATCCAGTCCTTCCTTCAATGTCCATGTGCTATATCCACAGGCATTTAGAAGCGAGCAAATTTGAGCGGCTATTATACCTCTTTTACTTATTATTATTACTTTTTGTTCTAATGGGATATCCATTACCTGTGAAGAGAATTTATAATATGGAATATTTACTGACCCAGGTATTCTTTCCTGTGAGAATTCTTCCTTTTTCCTCACATCTACTAAAAAATATTCTTTAATATCTCCTGATACTATTAATTCTTCAAATTTCGTTAATTCAAATCCGTACTTATCATTTGGTATATTTTCAAAAAAACTTTCTGTAATCTTAGTTAAATTTTTTTTCATTTTGTTATACCCTCCTACAATTTTCATTTTTATAAAAAAGCCATCAGTTCAGCCTATTTACTTAAAAGGAAATAGATGTACCATGGCTTCTTTTTACTCATGCAACCCTTAAAATGTTATTCAGAGCATTTTTTCCTTCTTCTATATATCCATTTATTCCATTTTCGAGTATATGTGCTTTGAATCCGATTAAATTTAGTAGTGATAACGATTGTGCTGCAGTAAAACCAGTATTACAGATTATTAATATCTTTGTATCTAAAGGTAAAGATTTTATATTTCTTCCCAGCTCTTTAAATGGAATGTTTGAAGAGTTTGGAAAACAAAACTTTTGATATAAATTCCTTTCTCTAATGTCAAGAACTTTAAAATCCTTTATTTCTCCCGTAGCTATCATCCTATCCATCTCTTCATTATTAATAACATATTTTGAGGCAGATATTTTGGTCAATTGGTTTACTATTTCCTTTGGAATTTGCATTTTATTCCTCCTTTTTTTATGTTTTGTTCTAGCTTTATAATACAAGATGCCTATGTTTGTTCTTTATCCTTTGTTTGAGTGTTTCGTGAATTATTATTGATGAAATTATGAAGCTATAAATATCAAATTATAATCACAGTAATTACACATTTTTTTGATAAATTAGAACGAAAACCTATTCTGGAATAATTGTAAGGATGTGATTAAGTGTTAGTTAACAATATTACTGAACTTATAGGTAATACACCTATAGTTAGACTCAACAGACTTCCAGAAGCTAATTCTGCTGAGGTATATTTAAAGCTTGAAAGCTTCAATCCTAGTAATTCAGTAAAGGATCGAGCGGCTTTAAACATGATAAATGAAGCAGAGAAACAAGGTCTATTAAAACCTGGGGGAACAATTATTGAGCCTACATCCGGTAATACTGGTATTGGATTAGCAATGGTAGCTGCAGCCAAGGGCTATAAAACTATTATTATTATGCCAGCATCTGCAACTGAAGAAAGAGTAAGTTTACTAAAAGCTTATGGTGCAGAAGTAATTTTACAACCTGCTGAAAAGTTAATGGCTGGATGTATAGAGAAGGCTAAAGAATTATTGAGCGAAATACCTAATAGTTTCATGCCTAATCAGTTTATTAACATGGCAAATCCTGATGTACACAAAACCACAACTGCTTTGGAAATATTGAAGGATATGGATGGAAAGCTTGATGTATTTGTTTCTACTGCTGGTACAGGTGGAACAATAAGTGGAACGGGAGAAGTACTAAGACAATATTTAGCTGATTTAAAAATCTATGTCGTTGAATCTAAAAATTCCCCTGTTATAGCAGGAGGAATTCCTGGTAAGCATAAAATTGTTGGTACTGGTCCGGGGTTTATACCTGATACGTTGAATATGAACATTTTTGATGAAATTGTTCATATTACCGATGAAGAAGCTCTTTATACAACAAAGGAATTAGCACAACAGGAAGGTATTTTGTGTGGTCCTTCAACGGGAGCTTCTACTTTTGTAGCTCTAAAAATTGCTAAAAAACTAGGACCAGGCAAAAAAGTACTAGCTGTCGCTCCTGATACAGGAGAAAGATATATGAGCATGGAAATATTTTAAAAGCTATTTTTATATGTAGCATACTGTGTCCTAAGTAGTAACAGTTTGTGAACAATTGGTGAACACTATTTATTTATGCAACTTGTTTATGTAGAATAAAGCTAGTTACTAAGCGCCAGTAACTTTGAGTTTTCAAAGCCAAAAACTCAACTTCCTTTTTTATTCTAAAGCATCACTACGCGAGTGGTGCTTTAGATTTGTATACTCTATTAAGGAAAATTTTATTGACAAAATCTATTTCTACAACTTTATTATTAACTTAGGAGGAAATATAAAAATGCAGGTTAAAAAATTGATCCTGTCGGTATTTCTGATTTCTCTTTCCTTATTCACATATGAAATTAGTCTAATTAGATTATTTTCTACACTTATGTGGTATCAGTTCGTATATTTAGCCATATCCATTGCTATCCTCGCTTTAGGACTTGGAGGCATACTTGTCTATAAAATTAAGAATGACAATCAATTGTATTATGATTTTACTGCGGAAAATATTTTAGAACGAAGTTCTCTTTTATTAGCCTTATCAATTACTGCTGTAATCTTTATCATTTATAAAGCACCCTTTTTCACCCTCGCATCCTATTTTTATATTCTCCTTGGAAGCTTCCCCTTTATCTTTGGAGGAATGTTTTTAGCTGAAAGCTTCCATCGCTTCACAAGAAAAAGTTCATATATATATTTTGCTGATTTAGTAGGATCTGGAGTTGGTAGCATTTTGATTATTATGCTTTTAGATAACTACAGCATAGCTGTGGTTTCACTATTCATTTCTTTATTTGCTCTAGTGGCATACTTTTTACTCAAGCCTATACCAAAATCTCTCACAGGGGTATTGAGTGTACTAATTTTAGGGTTAATACTCTTATTATCAGGAAGTACGTTAGACAGAATTATTGGCAACTTTAGTGCATACTCTGGAAATGCTAAGATGTTAGGCCAAATCAACGGAAATTCCAAATCAGTCTTTACTACTTGGAATTCTTTTGCACGTACCGATGTAATTGAGACAGATAGCACGGAAGACAAAATTGTATTGATAGATGGTAGTGCTGCTTCCAGAATGATACCCTTTGATGGTGATCTAAATAAGGTAGCTTATTTAAAAGAAGAGATAGGATACTTGCCCTTTGCCGTAGGAGACAACTCCAATTCACTAGTTATTGGTTCTGGAGGAGGCATGGACCTGGTATTAGCCAAATTAGCTGGTATTGAAGACATTACAGCTGTAGAAATAAACAAAGGGTCAATTGAAGCGGTTCGTGAATTTGCTGATTTTAATGGTAGAATATATGATTTGCCAGGGACCAGGGTGTTTAACCAAGATGGGAGAACATTTGTAACCCAGAATAATGGAAGCTATGATGTAATCTACCTATCAATGGTTATGACCCAAGCGGCAGAAACTATTGGGTATGCTCTATCAGAAAACTACATCTATACAGTAGAAGCTTTTAGTAGGTATCTTAATCTTTTAAATACGAATGGAAAATTAGGCTTGGTTCTTCACGTGGAAAGTGAATTACAAAAGGCAATAGCTACATCGGTCAAGGCTCTAGAAGATCGTGGTTTAAGCAGAGAAGAGGCTGTAAATTCTATTGCTTATCTTAATAATAATCATGGGATGGATTCTCATTCTCGAATATCTTATCCACTGCTTATTGTTAAAAAGGAACCTTTTACGAAAGCCGAGGCTGAACAATTACAATTACTGGCAGACGAAACTGGGAAAGAAATACTGCATCTACCCTATCTTCAGCCTGACAAAACACTAGTTTCACAGAACATGAGCAGTTGGGTGGTAACTGATAACTCCCCGTTTTTTTATAATTCCGGAGGCAATACAATTCCTGTGACTATTTTGCTTATATTAGCAACTATCTTTTTCATTGGCAGGAAGGCCTTAAGGCCATATAAGGAACAGTTCAGAGAACCAACAGTTAAGCCCTTTTATAATTACTTCATTTTACTTGGTGTTGGCTTTATGCTTATTGAAATACCCTTAATTCAGGTATTTATATTATTTTTAGGCAACCCCATTTTAACCTTTACATTAGTTATCGCTGCCATCTTAACAAGTGGTGGACTAGGAAGTTTATTGGGAGCTTATCTTAAAAAACTTCCTGTTACCGTCCCAGCAGCTTTTATAGTGATTTACACCTTATTTCTAACCTTTGCCTTATCAAATATTTTTGTGTATTTTCAGGGAGGAACTCTACAGTTTAAAGTATTACTTACAATATTGATCATCCTGCCTTTAGGCTTAGCCCTAGGTATACCCTTTCCTAAAGGGCTAATAATAATGGCAGATAGAAAAAATAAAGACTTAATACCTCTAATGTGGGGAGTAAATGGCTGGACTTCTGTGCTAGGTTCAATATTGGCTTTAATCATAGCTATGATGTTAGGGATTAATTGGACATTAGGAATTGGAGCCCTGCTCTATCTTATATTTATTATCAATTACCAAAAACTAATCAACACGCAGGTTTCAGAGTAATAATTATTATCTTAGAAAAAGATAATATACTGGAAATACAACTAGTAGTCACAAAAAGTTCAAATATATGACCTATATACTACACAAAGATTTGTTATACTAAAAATGACTCATAGGTCTGAATTTCTTTTATCTTGGGATACCAAGATAACCCTTTATCTTTATAGATAAAGGGTCTTTTTTTTTGCAACTCAACCCACTTTTAAATATGATATAAAAAATGCCCGGCTTAATTACATCGGACATTTTGTATATAAAGGGCTTATCTGCCCATCATGTATTGCCGCTATCTTATGTTAATGTTAATAGTCTTTTACTTCTTTTTTTTAAGATTTTAATACGTCCCTTTTGTGTTTATATTCTTCTTCAGTAATTTCGCCAGAGGCAAACTTTTCATCTAGGATATTAAGAGCTGATTTTTTATTATCACCTTTATTTATGATTTTGGTTACTAACAATATCACTCCCAGAAATAGAAACACCCAAACTAGCATGCTCAAGAACATTCCAAGCCACCCATATTCAAATCCATATCCAAACATATGCATAATATAGTCCTCCCTACTTGTAAAATTTTTTCCAATTTATTGGTGAAGTATTCTCTTTCATTATAAAGATAGTTTTTGATGAATTTGTGAATATAACAAGTAGATTTTGTTAACTATTTATAAACCAACAACCTTTATTAAAAAAAACTATGGAAATCACCGTGCACATTTATCACAGATTTTAGCACATAATTCATAATGATCTTTCGAAAACTGCCCACTCATTGACATTATTGCTACTGACATTTGACACATCATAGCACATTCAACTAGTATACTTAGGCAATTTTTCCTAGCATTAAGATCAGGTTCATTCAAACATGCATTAAAACATTCATAACAAGCCTGGCAAGTACAATACAATTTAATAAAAATGCCCGATGTTATTTCCCCATCGGACATTTTATATTAAAGGGCTTATCTGCCCATCATATTACCCATTCCATGACCCATTGAGCCGTTCATCATCCCAGACATACTACCCATACCCGTTGTTTCCATCGCCTTGTTCATATCTTCAAAATCAATGCCTTCCATCATTTCAGACATATAACCCACGTCAACTGAATCCATCATTCTATTCATGTCTTCAAAATCAAATGAACCCATCATCTGATTCATAATACCTATACCCATACCTTGATAAGCAGTACTTTCTATCATATTTTTCTTTATGTACTCAAGTACTTCATCTTCTTTAACAGTATCTACTACCTCTACCTTCGTTTCTGATGCTTCTCCTTTAATAGCCTCTGTTGCATAAGCAATTCCACCCATTGCACCAACTGCCAAAAAAGCTGAAAGTGTTACCGCCATAAATTTCTTTTTCATTTTGCAAAAACCCCTCTCTTGTTTTAAATTATAGTAGTCATTTTTTAAAATTGTTATTAAGTTAGTTTTATTATAGAAGAAATATTTGACCAAATTATGACCATTTTTAGATGCATTTTTGTTTTTTTCCATATTATTCCTAGTTCTAATCATAAAGAGAATACATAAAAGCAACAGATATTATAACCTGTTGCTTTTATCATATGTCTATCTTTCATCCTAATATTTTTCCATATTAATCGGTTAGTTCTGGAGCAGCCTTAAAAGTTTTTAACCTCATTGTATTTAGCACTACGGAAATTGAACTAAAGGCCATGGCTGCAGCAGCAATCATTGGATTTAGGATAATGCCATAGACTGGCCATAACAAACCCGCTGCTACTGGAATTAGTACAACGTTATAAGCAAAAGCCCAAAACAGATTCTGCCATATCATAACCATGGTTGCCTTTGATAGTCTAATTGCTGTCGGAACCCCTCTCAAATCACCTCGAATAAGTGTTATATCAGATGCCTCCATGGCTACGTCAGTACCCGTTCCAATGGCTATTCCTACATTTGCCTGAGCTAGTGCTGGTGCATCATTAATGCCATCACCAACCATTGCAACTACTTTGCCTTCCTCCTGCAGCTTCTTCACCTCTTGTGCCTTGTGTTCTGGTAATACCTCTGCCAGCACACGGTCAATTCCAACTTGACGGCCCACAGCATCAGCTGTACGCCTATTGTCTCCTGTTAGCATAATAACCTCAATTCCCATCTTCTTAAGTTCTTTGATAGCCTTTAATGAGGTTTCTTTTACAGTATCAGCAACAGCAACTATACCCGCTGCATTTCCATCTATTGCAATAAACATCGGCGTTTTTCCTTCATCGGCTACTTCATCTGAAGCATCTAACATCCTATCAGAAACCTCAATATTCTTAGATTTCATTAAACGTAGGTTTCCTATGATAATAATCTTATTTGATACCCTAGCCAATATTCCATGTCCAGGAATTGCTTCAAAGTCTTCAGGTTCATCCAAATCAAGTCCCTTTTCTTTTGCATCTTTAACAATGGCTTCACCTAACGGGTGTTCTGATCCCTTTTCTACAGAGGCTATTAGACGCAAAACTTCGTCTTTCTGATAACCGTCATTTACTATTAAGTCGGTAAGAGAAGGTTCCCCAAAGGTAATGGTACCTGTTTTATCAAATACTATGGTCTTTATTCTGTGAGCGGTTTCCAGACTTTCAGCACCTTTTATCAGAATGCCGTTTTCAGCGCCTTTACCTGTACCTACCATTATAGCTGTGGGAGTTGCCAACCCCAACGCGCAGGGGCAGGCAACAATAAGTACTGCGATAAAGGTAGTTAAACCAAAGATTAAAGATGGTTCTGGTCCAAAAGCCCACCATAGGACAAAGCTTAATGTTGCTGTAATTACTACAGCTGGAACGAAGTATGAGGAAATAACATCCACAAGCTTTTGAATTGGAGCTTTTGAACCCTGTGCTTCCTCAACTAGCCGTATAATCTGGGCTAACATGGTGTCTTTTCCCACTTTGGTAGTTTTGAATTTAAAAGTACCAGTCTTATTGATTGTAGCACCAATCACCTCATCGCCTACAGACTTTCCAACTGGCATACTTTCTCCTGTTAGCATGGACTCATCTAAGGTTGAACGACCATTTACAACTTCACCATCTACAGGTACTTTTTCACCAGGACGAACAATTACTATATCACCTATCACTACATCCTCAATAGGAATATCCTTCTCCTGATCGTTTCTAACCACTCTGGCTGTCTTAGCCTGCATACCCATTAAGTGCCGAATAGCTTCTGATGTTTTACCCTTGGCTTTTGCTTCTAATAATCTTCCAAGAAGAATTAAAGTAGTAATTACTGTTGCCACATCATAGTAAAGTTGATATGGAAAACCTAGACCTGTCAGAAAAGTAGGGAACAATGTCATAGCTGCACTATAAAGCCAAGCGGAAGAGGTCCCCATTGCAACCAAAACGTTCATATCACTAGTGCCATGAGATAAGGCTGCATAAGCTCCTCTGTAGAACCTCCATCCTGATATAAACTGAACAGGAGTGGTTAGTATAAATTTTGTCATTGGCAATACTAAAAATGCTGGTACCCATTGACCCCAGCCCTCCACCATATCCGGTAGTGAACCAATTAACACTATGGTTGTCAAGACTGCCGCCAAAAGAAAATCAAGTCTTAGCTTTTTCATTTCCCTTTCTCTTTCTAGCTTCTCCCGGTCTTCGCTTGTCTCCTTTGTCCCCTCAAAAACCTGATAACCAAGGTCAACTATTGCACTCTTAATATCAGCTAGGGAGATGACATCATTATCGTACTCTACTGTAACCTTTTCTGTTGCCAGATTAACTGAAACAGAACTTACTCCTGCTATCTTTTTAATGCCTATCTCAATACGCCGTACACAAGAGGCACACGTCATACCGCCAATAGGTAGTGTAGCTTTCTCAACATTAGCTTGGTAGGCACTATAACCCATTTCATCTATAGAATTAATAATTTCATTTACCTTAATAATTGTTTCATCATAATTAATAGTAACCTTCTCAGTACTAAGATTTACATTAGCCTCAATAACACCATCTATCTTCTTAAGACCTGTTTCTACTCTGCGAACGCAGGATGCGCAGGTCATACCTTTAACTTTTAATGTTACTTGGGTCACAATAAACATCTCCTATCTCGTCAATAATCTCTAGCTTCAAATAGTATTTCAAACTATGTCTATTTCGACCTTATCCAATGAGCGTGACTTTATATCCAGCATCTTCTATTGCTAACTTCAATTTTTCATCATCTACTTCATGTGTCAGTTCCACTATTGCAGACTTTCCTGCAATATCCACTTTTACTGACTTAACACCGCATACACCTTTAATTGCCTCTTCAACATTCATTGCACAATGTCCACATGTCATACCTTCAATAAAGATTTTCTTTGTCATATTAAACATCCTTTCTTTAGTAGATTGTTTATCTTTAACTCCAACTACTTTGCATATTTACCAATTAGTTCAATAATCTCATCTACCTTTTCATCGCCATGTCCTTCTGAAAAGGCTTGTTTCACACAGTGCTTAATATGCTGGTCAATTATTTTCAAATTTGCTTTCTTAATTAGTGCCTGTACTGAGAGTATTTGTTTTGAAATATCTACACAGTATCTGTCATCTTCAACCATTCTAATAATCCCATCTATTTGTCCCTTAGAAGTTTTTAAAAGATTCAAAACTTGCACTTTATCCGAGCATTCCATGTAAACACACCTCCATCTTTATAATCTCCAATAATCAAGTTCTTATTTTTTAAAAAGGCTACCCCTCCCCATATTGGGTGGGCTTGATATTATTATACTATCTTATTCTTATCTGTCAAGTAAATATTTACATTAAAATGAGCAGCAATTGCATGCTGCCCATTTCAGATATTTTCTTCACTTTGGTAATATGTTTATTACATTCCAACAGGAAGCTTAAACGGTATTAATTTCGATGTATACATAGTCAATATATCAAAATTTCCCGTCAGAATTAGTATTCCTAGTATAATAATAATACCTCCTGCAACTATACTCAGTCCTTTTGCAAAACTATGGGTTTTGTGAATTACCTTTATAATCTTATCCATATAAAGACCTGCTATCAAATAGGGGATAGCTAATCCTATAGAAAATACAAACATTACTAGCATGCCGCTTGTTGCTGATCCTAATGATCCTGCCATGATTAAAATGGAGAATAAAACTGGTCCAATACAGTGGGAGCAAGCAACGGCGAATAGCAATCCCACTACAAAGGATGAAAAATATCCTGACCCTTTCTTAGCATCAGCTTCCCCAGGCATTCTACATTTATCTAAAAATTTAATCTTGATTAGCCCTAACATGCTCAAACCAAGTACAATTATTAGGGTTCCACCAAACACTTCAAAATATCTACCATACTTTGCTAGAAAGCTGGCTAGTACACCCGCTGCTCCGCCAGCTAGTGTAAAAACAATGGTAAAAGCTAAAACAAACATAAGGGTATTACCTAAAACATATTTTCTTAAAGAGCCACCACTAGGCAGGCTCCTTAATTCCTTTAATGAAAGTCCAGTTATCATGGAAAAGTATACTGACAGCATGGGAATTATACATGGTGAGATAAAGGATACTATTCCAGCTAAAAAGGCAATTAAAAATATTGACATTATAGGTTATTCCTTTATGCCTAAGAATTCTTTTTCCCATACAAATTCTCGTACTGGAATGTCTATAAAGTCATTGATTACTAATTTTATATACTTAGTATCAGCTGTAATAAATCCGTCATCAGGAAATAATAGATAGTTAATCACATGATGTCCCCCACCACTAAATAACTCCCATTTTGGTTTGCCTTCTGGACTTTCTCCCTTATCATTTACTAAAGTGGCATAATCACTTAGATCATACTCGTTTAAATCGTAACTATGATTGTCTATAGCCACTACAAAGGAAAGGTATCCGTCTTTACCTTCTCCCAGGGGATCTGCAAAAATAATACCCATAGTTAACTCACCATCACTATTGTAACGTTCATAATCCTTAGGACTTAGATTTATAAACTCCCCACTAGCTTCACCTTGGTCATCATTATTTATTAAACTATTATTTGTCGTATCATTGCAAGCTACTAAAAATATTAGCGAAATCATTATAATTAAAAAAATATATATCTTATACCTCACTTTTTTGCCTCCCATGTTCTGAATTTAATTACTACCTGAATCTTTAACAGGCTTCTCTTTAGAATCTTCACAGTCCTCATTATTATGCATTGATTTCATCATAAAGATATGCATTAAAGGGCATAAAAGTAGGATCAACCAAGTCCAGTTAAAACCTTCTACCCTGCCAAAGAAAAATACAACTGCAATCATAGGTATTAAACATAGTATCATCATCCAACCGTGTTTTTTAAGCATATTATGTTACCCCCTCTTAAATTTACTTACTGAATAATACACACCTTAAGAATTGCTTTAAGAATAGGATACTAGAGAAATATGTTTAATTTTTGAACTAACTATGTCTCTACTATGAAATTGCAGAGAATAATAGTAAATTTATAAGTGCAGAGTAGATAATTAACATTAAATAAGTACAAATAATCATCATATGCTTGTTATTTTTAGGAATAATAAGTTTATAAGCAAAGACTACAATATTTTTCTAGGTGGAGGCAATCTAAATGTCTAAGTATCTAAAAGTTATAATTGGTATTTTAATCCTTATAGGCTTGCTTTCTGTACCCTTTTGGTATAATGCTGGTCAAGAAGTAGAGAGTCCTGAAATTAGTTTAGATACTCCAGAAATTCAAGCATTAGAGGTAAAGGAATGCATAGAGGACACAGATTATATGAGGGAAAATCACATGAAGCTACTTGCTGATTGGAGAACTTCAGTAGTTAGAGAAGGAGATAGGGTTTATGTTGCAAGTGATGGACAAGAATATCAAAAGTGTATACAAGAGACGTGCTTGTATTGTCATTCTAATAGAGATGAGTTTTGTGATGCTTGTCATGATTATGCAGGAATAGAACCTAATTGTTGGGATTGCCACGATAACTTATAATTTCAGCTGTTCTTAAAATTTTTTGCGCGTTACAATAGTATTTCTACACATTGTAAAAATTACAATTGCACATACTGAACACTAATGAACAAGTTCATTAGTGTTACTAGCGTGGACAACGGTTTCTTTTGCAGGTAAGATACTTATACAATATTTCCTATTGCTATAGAATCAATGCATTTCCTATTAAGTCGGTTAAACCCTTAACTTCTATCTTTATATTATAATGCTTCATAACATGAGGTAGCTGAGCCTTACATATGGCACAAGGAGCACAGAGAATCTCTGCTCCTGTCTTCATCACAGAATCTGCCTTGGCCTTGCCAAGCTTCATGCGGAGCTCATAATCTTCGTCCATGAGAAGCCCGGAACCCCCACCACAACAATAACTCTCATATCCCCTCGGAGCCATTTCAATAAAGTTTGAAACACATTCCCGTAAAATCTCTCTTGGTTCCTCCACAATACCCGTAGCACGGCTCATGTTACATGGATCATGGAATGTAACGGTTTTTATATTCTTGTTTTTATTAAACTTAATTCTTTTCTGCCTATAATAATTTAAAGCCTCCTCAAACACATGAACTACAGGAAAGGGCAAAGGACCGTTAATAGTTTTAGTAAACATACGCCACGTTCTCCACCCATGTCCACATTCACCCGCAACAATTCTCTTAACTTTTAACTGTTTACCAACTCTAATTAACTTTTTATTGTGTGCTATTAAAGTAGGTTCATGAAAAAAAAGGCCAAAATTAGCCGTTTCAATGATTTGACTACTAAGAGTCCAACTAACCCCTGCAGCATAAAACATCTTTGCAACACCCATGAGTCCGTCAGTATTTGAAAATAAATCCGCAGAAGATGGATTATACAAAACCTCTGCCCCTACCATATCAAGGGGAATAGCAATGTCCTTTCCTGTTTCCTCCTTGAGCTCATCTTCTAAGAAATCTATTGAATCCTCTAGTGCAGCAAGAGGAATACCCATATTGTTGCCTGTTCTAGTCAGATTTCTAGTGACATCCATAATAAACTTGGGAACCATGCCCAGATGTGCAAGGACTTCTCTCATTGCTATAGTTACCTCCGCTGTATCAATACCCTTAGGGCAAAATACTGCGCATCGACGGCATTGATTACATTGATAAAAATACTTGTACCATGAATCTATAGTATTGTTATCCAGATTAGATTGACCATCAAGTTTTCGCAGAAATGCGGGACCTGCTGCAAGGTGTTTCTTATATACTCTACGAACCAGGTCAGTCCTCATAACTGGTATATTATTTTTATCTTGAGTACCAAGGTATGAGTGACACTGATTTATACACGCTCCACAGCGGGTACAGTTTTCCATATAAAGAGCTAGTGCTCTTTTATTTTTAATAAATCTTTCAAGCAATTCGAGTCCATAAGCAGGCTTTGCACTATCAGGTATCACCAAAGCATCAATTGGAGATAAGTCTTTTGCCAGATATGGAATCAGCTGTTTGTTGGGTTGTAATGTCATCTTCTTTCACCTGTCTTTCAATCTGATTTTTAACTAAACTCTGGGTAAAAAAGTAGCCACATGAATGGACCAGCTTTGAAAAAGGAAAATACAGTAAAAACATTTGCACTAAAGTAAAATGGATCAAAAACCAAGCGTTTTTTGGTAACGGTTCCATACTATAGATTGCAAGTCCCCAAATATAATTTCTAACTTCTATCAACTCTACTCCGTTGAAAAATCTCATAGCATTTCCTGTTAAAATAATTCCAATAAGCAAATATAATATTAAATAATCGCTTCTTACTGAAATAATTCTTATAAGATGAATAAAATAACGCCGTAGCAACAGATACAGAACTGAAATCATAAGCAGAATTCCTGCAAGATTACCAAAAAAATTTGAAAGAAGCTTACTTTCATCTCCAGATAATCCAAGGTATGTAAAATGCTCTCCAGTAAAATATATCCCAAGTATATGACCTACCAATACAACAATTAAGGAAAAATGAAACACAACTGAGAAAAACCAAAATATTTTATTGTTACCATAGAGAAGTGTACGGAAAGTAAATGTTTCTTTTAGTAGAATTTTTATTTTTCCACTCTTGGTTAAAGGTGATGGAAATACAGTTAATTCGTAGGGTACTGGTACCTTAACCCAGTTTTTAATTTTAATAGCCATATTTATCATAAAAAATAATGCAGTTATATATGGAAGAATATAGAACAAAAAAAAGAGGATTGCTGATAATCCCATTTATTTAATCTCCTTTCTCGTTTTAAATTTATCCGATGGCTTTTTAGAAAGTTTTTATATGTATTGCCAGGCTTATTATAAAAGTAATATTTGATGAAAATATGACCATTATTTGATTTATTTTAGTCTTTTTCCATATAACTCTAGTTTTACCCTTTTGAGCAACTTCATCTATTGCTTCATGGATTTGACGGAAAATTAGTTCCAGCTTCTTTTCAGTCCGACAGCGATGTAGAATTATTTTTTTGCTGTGATAAGCTTTACAATATCGGATAGTAGATTTTTAACTTCAACTATTGAAAGCCCTGCCTCTAGCATATTAGCCTCAGTTATTCTATTAATATTAACACCATGATATTTAACGGTTAAGGGGTTCAAAAAGTCCATTACGGTTCCTACTACACTCTTTTTACTTCTTACATGTTCTAAAAGATAAATCTCGCCTTCTGGTTTGAGCACACGGCCTAGTTCTTTAAAACCCTTTATAGGATATGGAACAGAGCAAAAGACGCAAGCAGCTATTATAGTATCAAAGGTGTTGTCAGCAAAGGGTAACTCCTGTATATCCGCTAACATCAATTCAACGGGAATATTAGTTTGTGAGACTTTAGACTCTGCAATTTCTAACATCCTCTGGCTGAAATCTACTCCGATTACTTTTATTCCTTGAGGATAGTATGGAAAGTTTGCTCCCGTACCAACACCTGCTTCTAATACAAGTCCCTTTGCGTTCTTACAAAGTATTTCTCTCCACTTTCCCATCATCATCCTATCCATGGGTCCCATCATCTTATCATAACTCTTTGCTTTTTCATCGTACTTATCTCTAACCCTTTGCGTAATCTCCTTTTCCATAAAACCACCATCTTTTCGTTGTTATTAAAATACTTTAAATTTAGTGTTAGTTTAATCCCATAAATTATGAAAACAAAAAATGCCCGACGTTATATTTTCCCATCGGACATTTATATAAAGGACTTATTTGCCCATCATGCCACCTATTCCTTGACCCATCATACCGTTAATCATTGAGTTATGCATGTCATCCATACCCGTTGACTCCATTATCTTGTTCATCTCTTCTATATCCATACTTTCCATCATCCTTTGCATGTCCTCGAAATCAACCCCTTCCATCATTCTTGACATGTCGCCAATACCCATTGATTCCATTATCCTGTTCATTTCTTCAATATCCATACTTTCCATCGTTCTTTGCATATCTTCAAAATCAATATTATCCATAATTTCCGTCATAGATTCTATATCCATGTTTTCATAGTTTCTGCTCTCAACCTTATTTTTCTTTATTTCCCTAAGAACTTCTTCTTCCTTGAGATTGCTCTCCACTTCTAGCTTAGCTTCTGTTACTTCGTCATTTAGATTTGTATCCTTTGCATAAGCAATTCCTCCAATTATACCCACAACTAACAAAGCCGATAGTGTTACCGCCATTAACTTCTTTTTCATATTTAAAACTCCTCTCTTGTTTAAATTATAGTAGCCCTTTTTTGTTATTTAAGTTAGTTGTATTATAAAAGAAACATTTGATGAAACTATGACCATTTTTAGATGCATCTTAGTATTTTTCCACTAACTATGACAATAATTAAACCCTGGGAGCCCCAGGGTTAATTATTTCTATTTACTTGGGATACTAAAGCCGAATGTACTTCCTTCTCCTTCTTTACTTCTGACCCAGACATTCCCTCCATGTGCTTCAATAATACTCTTAACAATAGCCAATCCAAGTCCCGTACCACTTTTGTTGCCCCTGTTTCTCGATTTGTCTGCTTTATGAAACCTCTCCCATACTAGATCTAAGTCTGTTTTAGGAATTCCACAACCAGTATCAGAAACTTCTACATGAATCTGTTTTATATCATCTGTATATGCCTTAATTGATATTTCTCCTTCTACCGTATGGTTAAGGGCATTCTCAACTAGATTAATCAGGACTTGCTGTAATCTATCATAATCTCCATCTACTTCAGGCAGATCTTTTTCAATGCTTATATTAAGTTCTAAATCTGTCTTTAAAATAGAGGGTTTATACTTTTCTTGAATAGCCTTTAAAAGATAGGTGATATTGACTTTTGTTTTTGAAAGTGTAAAGTTTCCTGTTTGCAATCTAGAAAGATCAAAGAGTTCATTAACCATTCTTTTTAGCCTTAATGTTTCCTGAAATATGACCTTAGCATACCTATCTTGTTCTTGTGAATTCTCAGCTACTCCATCAATTATGGCCTCGGAATATCCTTGCAGTAAGCTTAATGGGGTTCTCAATTCGTGAGATACATTGGCAATAAAGTCCCGACGCATCTGCTCAATTGCCCTTTCCTTTGCTAAGACCTTTTCCAACTTGGACTTTTCATGGGATAGTTCTGATATTTTATTTTTTAACTGGTTCGAAAGGTTATTTAAACTAGCACCTAACAACCCTACTTCGTCTTTACTATTAACCTTCACCTTGTTGCTAAAATCACCTTTTGCCATTTCATTTGCAACCTTATTCATTTGTACCAAGGGTTTAGCTAAGGTTTTAGATAAAAAGAAACTTACTGTACTTGCTAATATAATTGCAGCTATTGCACTATATATAATCAACTCTCTCATGGAGTTAATGGTATTAGTAATTGGTGCAATTGGCTTAAACATCATTATTATTCTTTCTACACTATCACCCTGATAAACTGGAATAGCTACTGAAAGCATGGGCCCGTCAAAATGATGGTGATGGTAACCCCTTTTTACAATAATTTCACCAGCAAAGACTTCTGCCAACTCTCCTGGGCTAAGAAGAAGTCCAGCAGGAGGCTCCATCATTGAATCACATGCTTGAGTGGTTCCATCTCTTCCCACTATAACTATATGGGAATCAAGAACATCGCCTAAAAGCGTCAACTCATAGATCAGATATTGTGGATCATCTTCTTCATTTATTATTTCTGTTAACTTCTGACCACTATTGATAAGATCAGTAGATATTTGGGAGTAATAAAAGTCTTCTAATAGACTAAATAGACCAAAACTAAGAAACATCAAGACAACCATAATAAGCAAAACAATTGCCAGCCATTGTTTTAAGATAATACTTCTATTAATCATTGAGTCACCTCAAATTTATATCCTACTCCCCAAACAGTACTAATATAATCAGGACCACTATCTCTTCCCAGTTTTTCTCTTAACTTTTTTACATGGGTATCTACCGTTCTTAAATCTCCAAAAAAGTCATAGCCCCAGATATTTTCAAGAAGCTGGTCACGGGTAAACACCCTGCCAGGTGAACTGGCCAAATAATATAGTAAATTAAATTCTTTCGGAGTTAGACTTAATTCCTTATCATCTAGTAGTACTTTCCGCGCTACAGGATCCATTTCCAGTCGAGGAAACTTAAGTGTTTTTTCTTGCTTATTATTAGGCAGAGTCCTTTTTAGCATAGCCTTCACTCTATGAGCTAACTCTCTTGGGCTAAAGGGTTTCACTACATAATCATCGCACCCTAATTCAAACCCAAGTATTCTTTCATACTCTTCTCCTCGTGCTGTAAGCATAATAATTGGTTTATCACTAAAACTCCTTATTTCCTTCACCAAACCAAAACCATCAAGGCCAGGCATCATTACATCAACTATAAACAACTCATAATCCTTCACTTCTATTTTTTTAAGTGCTTCCTGAGAGTTGGCAGCTGTTTCTGCAATCAAACCTTCTTTTTTTAAATATATTTCAACCAAATCTCTAATACCTTCTTCATCATCAACTACTAAAACTACTGGTTTATCCATAATTTCACCTCCAAACATACACATTTAAGATATTTCTATCATTATATCACTGGTGTAGTTAAAAATACACTTAGCCCTTTTGTGCACCTTTTAAGATGTCCCTTTTATGTTTATATTCTGCTTCGGTAATTTCTCCGCTCGCTAGCTTTTCATCTAATATTTTAAAAGCTATGTTCTCATCATCTTTGTTTGTTATTCTGTTTGCCAGGAATATAAGTCCTACAAATAGAAACACCCAGAATAACATGTTTAACAACATCCCAACCCAACCGTATCCAAAGCCATATCCAAACATATGCACAGTAGGTTCCTCCTTTTTTATGATTCTTACTAGTTCACTTCCAATCTGATTATATTATATAGTTAAGATTTGATGAAATTGTGATTATTATCAGTAGTTTATGTTATTTAAAAAGCTCACCTTTTATATAGATGAGCTCTCTTCGTTAAAACCTGTTCTTTTTGTTTATATCTTATTTTGGGTTCCCCTCAATCCATCCTCTTCATCAAAATACTGGTTCATCATTCCATTTTCACCGTGACAAAATTCCCACATATTTTCATAAAACTCTTGATCAGATCTCTCAGGAACCGGAATTTGTTCACTTTGTGTTGCTTTTACTTCTGCAAAGGATACTGCCGCAACTCCCAAAATCAATAATACTGTTACTGCTAAGATCATAAGTTTTTTCATATTATTTCATCCTCCTAACTTTAGAATTTTAATACGATTAAGCGGTTGAGCTAAGTATAGGAGACAAGTTTGATAGTTCTTGGACGAAAATGTGTATATTATGTGAAATTTACCTAATCTTAAATGGAGCAATAGAAAAGCCCTCCCGAAATTCAGGAGAGCTTAATACTAATAATTGTTTATAATAGTGCTTTGAGTCGTATCTTATAGAGATTGCGACGTAGATACTGATTAATTTTTACTTATAAGTTAAGTTTCTTTTCTAGTTTGATTCCATTATAATTACCTTCTTGAACCATTCCAACATACTCAAATCCAAGTCCACTATAATATTCATTTAACTTATGATTTGAAGCCTGACAATCTAATCTAATTTTACTTTTACCATGTTTAATTGCAATTTGTTCACAGAATTTAATTATAGTCGCTCCAATGCCAGAAAACCCTATATCGGTAACCAAATTATGAATATAGTAACTTTGTGAACTGTCATTCCAACACCTATCTTGTTCTAATAATGCAAATGCTCCTATAACACTGTTTAAATCCCCATATTTAACAACATAAAGTTGACCCTTTGATACTAATTCTTCATAATAGTTTTTGGGATAGTATTTGAGATAATTCGTTTTATTCCATTGACTTATGTTATTTTCATCCATCCATTTTATACGTTTTTGTATAAGTATCAAAATTTCATCAATATCTTCATTCATTGCCTTTTGAAAAATATATCTATCCACGACATAGTTCTCCCTTCTTTTCTAATCTATAGTTTAACTCTATAATAAATCAAAATAAAATTTACTCAATTATGTAAATGATTTTTGCCGCACATTATTCAACTAATATTCATTATACCTTATTCTTCTGTTGAGACGCATTATCAAATGTTCACCTGCTTTTGCTTTTAACTTTCTGACAAACAAAAAAGCAGCTCCTGGGCCTACTAAAAAACTCGCAGCTAATATGGACCAGGTGCTGCTCTTTTGACCTAGCGTTACTTTACCGACCGACCTTAGAAACTAACACCAAATTTATGGGCGGTAAGGTATAAGCGTTTGAGGTAGACATTCAAAATGAGCTCGAAAGAATCCGTTAAAAAGCAAAAATAATTTAGTCCTGTATATCCATATTCTTCAGGAGCTCATACAACCCTTTAAGGCTATTTGGTTCGGTTATTCTATAAGTGTCTTCTGAGTGCAGTCTGAGGTAAAGCTTGCCATTAGTACCCATGTGAAGATGTATGGTTTGTGCCTGATAAATACCTAAATCATTGGGGTCAGTTTTTACATGAAGAGTATAGTTCTCTCCCACAATAGGTTTTGCACTAAATGATGTGCTATCTGACACTAAAACCTTGCGAAGCCTTAGATCACTAAGATACACCATTAATACTTCTAAATCTTCTCCAACTAACTCATACATTTTATAATAATCATCCAATACAACGATTTCGGCACTATGCGGTGTTGCCCCCAATTTATCTATAACAAGTTCATCGGTACTGAAAGTTTCCAGAAAAGTATTACCGATAATTAAAACAAATGCTAATATAATAAAGCTGTTAAAAATTTGTCTTTTAGAGAACATTTTAATCTTTTCTTTGTGACCAGATGAGTCTGAGCTCATATCTTTTGGATTATTATGATTATCCATAGGAAATATACTTCAGCTCCTTCTTATGCGTATTTAATAGATGATACGTCTCAAGCGGGCGGTCGGAGACCGCCTCTTCTTTGGATTGAAAAATTAAGCTGTTTCATTGGTTATTTTTTACTGACTAAATTCCACATTTATAAATATCATATTACCAGTAGATTCATCTATATAATACTTTATCTTTAACGTGCCCCTTTTTTCAAAATGGTCTGTATCTCCTATAACTATTAAGGACTCAATTGCATCTATAGTAGACATGGGTCCTTCTTTTATTTCGTCCCCCTTCTTCTCTAAAACATACATCATAGGTTTAGAGTAGGTTTCGTTAAAATCAGGCAAAAATCCATTCGATGCGTATTGGTACTCTAAAAAAGAATATTCATCTAGTATTGCATCAATCATTGTCTTGCCATCTTCAAGATATGTTCTTTCTTCTTTTAATTCATAGAAACAGGCACTAGAATAACTCCATCCTGTTGCAATATATGTATTACCTTCTAGGTCCCATTCTTTAGTAGATTCATGGAGGACATCTTCCATATCAAAATTATCAAGTGCTACTTGATTCACATGTTCAATTGACATAGGATCATATTCATAATAGTATTGATAATATTTCTGATTAAAATAGGCATACATAAGCAAACTTCTAAGATCTGGTTGCTCGCCTTCCAAAAAAGTTGGAAGGTGATCAAATCTTTTTTCTAAAGCTAAATTAAAATAAATTGATTTTTTTATTGCTTGTTCTTTCCTAGATATGGGATTAATAAATACACTACCATTTATGTAATCAACCTTAGCATCTAAGGTTTCAGCAACAAATCGCAATGGAACCATTGTCCTATCGTTTTTTAAAAAGGGAGCTATGTCTAGGTTGCCTATAGCTTTGCCATCTTTATATACCGCTTTTGAATCTAAGGCTAATTTTAGTTCAAAACCATCTGTGTCAAGATTAATTGTAGGACTTAACCTGAGCTTAAAGCCATCTTGATTTATAATAATATTGGGATCTTGCCAAATAACATCAGCACCTAGATTCTCAGCAATAAAGCGTATAGGTACCATTATCCGGTTATTGACCAAAGTTGGCTGCACATTAACACAATCAATCTTCTCATCATTAATATAAATAGAAGATTCAGCTAAAGCTGATACAGATGTAAACAGCATAATTAACGCAACTAATACACCAATTAATTTTCTTTTAAAAATCATCATTACCTCCTCGAAAAAATTTTTTCAATCTACTTTTTTATTTCTGAAAATGTATTTATTCTCTTTTATCTTTAATTGATATTCTATGTTGTAGAGGAGACCTTTGGTCTCCGCTTTTTTCACATTATCCATCAGATGTGTCATTGGTGCATAAAATTCCTTAAAGTCAGTTTAGAATCATTTCTAGAGCTTGATGTAAGCCCTTAAGGATCAATAATATGGAATTTCAATAACCCATTCTTTATCTGATACAAATATAGCTTCTTTAAAAGATAAATATAAGGTGTCTAAATTTTCTGGTAGAGCTTCAAAATACAAGGTCTGATATCTTTTAAGATTATGAAATATTGTAGCAGCTTCTTCCATTTCAAGCTGCTTATCATATATTTCCTCCATCTTTGAATCTAGTTCTGGAATCTCTCCACTCATCTCTTTAAATTCGTATAGTGTACCTTGGTTATCTTTCAATATGGGTGAACTCATTTCAATCAAGCGCCCAGATTGATAAGAAAGAACAATTTCTCCTTTATTTAGATCAATATTTTCTACCTTCACCATAGTACCTTCTATTTCTCTAGCGAATTCTTTCCATTTGTCATTAGATTTTTTTATATCTAGCTTTACAGGGTTAGTTTTTTGCATGACTATGTTTTTTAGAATCACTTTCAATTCTGAGGGTTCTTTAACTGGCAGGTGATATTCGGTAGATGATATACTGCTTTTACTACTACCTCCCCCAGAAATCTCATAGCTATCAATTATTTCTTTGTTGTTCATCAAAACCAACGTGTCTTCTAGTATTATTCTACTAAAAAATGGGGAGTCCCATATTTCACCTATATCCCACTGTCTTTTTTTTACTAAACAATAACCTCTCTTTTCTGTTTCATCGGCTATTGTATCTTGTAGTCCCCAGTTTATACTAGTTGCAGTACTGCCTAGTATTAATTCATATACATAAAATTCAAAACCATCGCTTTCAGATATTAGTCCACGTATTATTTCATGGTCATTACCAGTTCTGAAAACCGGCACTTCCATACTCCAATCCCCACGCACACCGTCTATTTCTTCAAACTCCACCATAACTGTTTCTTTCTCAAGATCCAAAGATGTGTAGAATAAAAAAATACCACTTGCTTTACCATCATCAGTTCTACTAACACGCCATGTTGAACTAGAGGTAAACAGTTGACTAGAAGCTTGTTTTATCGATGGGTTAGTTCCACCCGTAGTCTCTGAATGTCCTTCTTCATCCTCCCAGGAGGCAATTAATATGACTCTGACTGAATCAGCAATAAGCTGATGAACTGTAAAGGTTATACCCTGGTCTTTAGCAGTAAGCTCTAATACAGGAGCTTTTTCACTTGCCCATACCAAGCCTTGGTCCCGATCATTTGAGTTAATAATGCTATCTAGCACTTCACGATTACTCTCTTTTTCAGTTTCTTTTAAACCCATGCCATACTCTTGGGCTATATTATTACATCCAGTTACTGAAATAGCTACAAGGATTGCTAACAATATTAGTATGTTTGTCAAATATCTAAGCATTACTTACACCTCACTTATTGTAAAACCTGCACTTTAAATCTTAGTTTCCTGTATTTTACTTCACATTTTCCATCTGATACGCCTAATATAATATCAAATGCTGTTAGAATCTATTAATGGAATATTAAGCAAAAGCTTAGCTAAATGATTCCAAGTAAAATAGTTTGCTGAAACTATTTAATGCTTAACCCTAAATAAATAAACCCTAGAGCTACTAAATATGCAATAAAGAATAAAATTCTGTTTTGTTTAGACGAATTTTTCATCCAGCCCCATCTTTTTTTATCCACATCCAACCAATAAAAATCAGCTATAACTGCAAGTGCAATTATTCTTTTGTGAGTCAGAGATGCCTTCAGGAAAGCCAACGCGTACTACTGCCCTAACTGAACCTCCGGCAGTAGCCGTAGCAGTGGCACACTCAGAGTGGACAACAACATCCTTTCTCCTTCGTAACCAGAACATCACCTGACTTATAATTTTCTTGACCATCCTAAGTGAATGGAGTATCCATGGAAATAGAGGACCACGCCCATAGGAGCGTTGTATTTTAAAAAGCACACGTGCGGCGCAAATAATACCGGCGACATTTAGTATAGTGCCCGTACTAACATAAAAAACTGTCCAGCCTGTAGACATCATCATACCCCTCTCTCTAATACATCACTGCAGGCGTATTCTACAGGCATTTTGAAACTCCTGCCGGATGTTTATCTATTTCCTCAAAAATTAAGGCTATCTTGGCAGATGGAAGGAATAAAAGATAGGAATTTGCTTTTTCCTGCAACAACTATAGAATTTTCTGTCATGAATGTCAATCTAATACGATAGATTCATATAGTTATTACTTCTCAGCTAACTGCCAGTTATTAGCCTTATCCGAAGTTAAGTTTTCCCCCCAGTATATGGATACTGGTAAGTAATATAGCTTTAAAATTCCTTCTTAATTAATTATCCTTCGAGACCGAATCAAGTGTTCACGAAGGTAGTACG
>Ga0209643_1000281_pt1 | contig 113687 bp, 124 predicted proteins | sample AutmiccBRH37_all_FD_187383 | JGI IMG/M metagenome (GOLD analysis project Ga0209643, IMG submission 187383) | Deep subsurface microbial communities from Mt. Terri, Switzerland - Autotrophic microbial communities BRH/37_all (SPAdes) (version 2) | ecosystem: Environmental > Aquatic > Deep...
CGGAAACTAAAACATAAGCTCCCTTTACTCCTGTAAAGGCAAAATGCATTATCATATCAGTGGCCACATTTGTGCCGTTATGCTTCATTACGGCCAGTGTACGGACATTAGCTAAAGAAGCACCCATAGCAACCTCTGTCGCAACCATTTCATTACAGGACCATTCAGAGTAAATATCAGGTCTTTCTTTGGCAATTACCTCTAGGATTTCTGTAGCAGGTGTGCCGGGATAGCCGGTAACAACCTTTACGCCTGCTTCGATGGCACCCATAGCCATAGCGTCGTCGCCCATTATAAACTTACGTTTCTGCACAATTTTGTCCTCCTTAAAAAATCTATTCTTGCCGCTTGCTTCTTACCTCTTGCCTCTTGAATGTGAAATGTCCCCAACTAATATTATTTAAGAGCAGCTGTTAAGGCTTGCAGCCTATCCTTTGATACCTGAACCATCATACCGGCGTCAGTAGAGTACATAAGATACTGAATTCCTCTATCAGCCCAGTGTTTGGCATCTTCAGGTTTAGTGATGAATGTACCTACTGCCACACCAGCTTTCCGGCAAATCTCTGTGACTTCTTCCATTACTGCAATAACCTTGGGATGGCTAGTCTGACCGGGAATCCCTAAGGATTGGGAAAGATCCCAGGGGCCCAAAAATAAGACATCAACACCTGGTACCTGGACAAGTTCAGCAGCATTTTGAGCTGCCTTTTGACCCTCAATATGAACTACTGTCAAGACCTCCTGATTAGAAGAAGCTATATGTTCAGGTGCTGCTGTGGAGGAATATCCACTGGCCCTGACAAAGCTGCATAAGCCTCGATTACCTTCCGGATAATAACGGGCTGCCTTAGTTACCAATTCTGCCTCTTCCCCCGTCTCCACCTGAGGTATCTGAACTCCTTCAGCCCCTGCATCTAAAGCCCGCATTATAGCCACTGGCTTAGGCTCAGGAACTCTCACCAAACCGGTAATGCCAGCACTTCTTGCTGCCCGCAGAAGATGTTCTACATGGGGAATATCAAAACCACCATGCTCCATATCTATAACAACGAAATCCCAGCCGGTATGACCTAAAATTTCTACTGCCGCAGGCCCTAAGCGACCGAAGGTGCCCAAGCAAACCTTTCCTTCCTTCAGCTTGGTTTTTAATTTATTCTCTTTCATATCAACCCTCTCTTTCTAAATAGTCTATTAGTGGGCGAGACAAATAACTAAGGTTGAGGTTGAGGTTAAGATTGAGTTTTAAAAAAATACTTAGCCTTAACCTAGCGGAATGAAATGCAGCGAAACCTTAGCCTTAAATGTCTGGCCACTGTCCACTGAGCACTGGGCACAACCCACAAAAAGGTTACCTAAATACCCAGTCACTAGTCACTAACAACTAGCCCCTAGCCACTTTTATTTACAACGACATCGACAACCTGGATATGCCAAATTCCCTATGTCCCATAATTTCAGCTTTAGCTGGTTGACCATTAATAACATCAACCAGGTAATTAAACAATCTTTCCTCAACATCAGCTAGTTTTTCTTTTCCTTGAATAATGGGACCGGCATTAACATCGATATCCTCAGCCATGCAGCCCCAGGTTTTGGGATTGCCAGTAATTTTTATTACCGGTGCAATAGGATGTCCTGTGGGTGTTCCCTGCCCTGTAGTAAATACAGCAATTTGCGCACCACCGGCCATCATTCCGGCTAAAGATTCCACATCATGACCCGGAGTATCCATGATAACCAGACCTTTTTTTGCTGGCTTTTCAGCATAATCAAGAATTTCCTGAACAGTGCGGCTGCCGGCTTTTTTAATGGCCCCCAGAGATTTTTCTTCTAAGGTGGTAAGTCCCCCAGCAATATTACCGGGAGTTGGATTACCCCCTCGGAAATCTACTCCCAAATTAAGATAACGGTTTTCCACTTTTTTAATGAGCTCGAGAATCTCCTGCCCTAATTGAGGGGTAGCTGCCCGACGGGCCAGCAAATGTTCAGCTCCAATCATCTCCGGTGTTTCAGACAAAATAACTGTCCCTCCCAGATCAACTATCCGATCAGCAACACCACCGGTTACTGGATTGGCAGCCAGTCCTGAAGTTGTGTCAGAACCACCACACTCTGTTGCAAAAACTAAATGCTCCCAGCCAAAGGGCTCCCTTTTCATATTTCCAAGATTAGCTGCCATCTGGCTCGCCTTTTTAACACCCTCTTGAACTGCAGCCATTGTTCCCCCAGCCTGCTGAATTGAAACATAATCAACGATTTTCCCTGACTTAGCAATACTTTCAGCTAGTTCTACGGCGGGGATGCTCTCACAACCTAATCCCAAAACTAAAACCGCACCTACATTAGGATTAGCTGCTGTACCTTCTAATGTTCGATAAACCATATCCTTATCGGCACCTATCATGGCACAGCCATGTTGGTGGGTAACCCCTATAGCATTAGGAACACTAGCAGCGATTAGTTCCGTTGCTCTATTAGCACAAACTACCGATGATAATATCAAAAGATGATTTCTTATTCCCACTCTACCATCGGGACGCCAAAAACCCATAAGTTCCTTCATAATTTACTCCCCCTTTTATCCATAATCTAATCAAGTTTTGCTTTATCCGATGACTAACCGCTACTTATCTCCCACTTATAAGTAGCACTAAGTCCCTGGATAAGTTAACTAGACTTCAGGTGTAGCCAAAACTCCATCTGAAGTAAGTTTTCCTTTATCTCCCCGTCCTCTAGCACCATCTACATTGTGAACGTGAGTATGCTCGCCTTTTTTAATATGTTTAATAGTCACACCAATTGGTTCACCATATTTAATTACTTCCATACCTTGAGCTATATCCATAAGAGCTAACTTGTGTCCAAAGGGTATTGGGTTTAATACCTCTATTTCCAAGCCTTCTTCGGTTTTAACCTTTTCACCCGCTGTCAAATCCCTAACCGCTGTAGCTACATTATCCTTAGGATTCATTACAGCTAAACTAATGAGATCTTCCATAAAATCACACTCCTCTTTGTTAGTGGCTAGTTGTTAGTTACTGGTGACCTGTGCTATGTCCTTAACAGGACAGGTTGAGGTTTAGGTTGAGGTTTAGTTTAAGTAATATTAGTGTTTTTCTCAACCTCAACCTAGCGAAGCGAAACCTTAACCTTGCAACTATGGGCGAAGCCCCTAATCATGATATCCCAACTTCTTCGATATTGCCTTTGCACCAGCCGTCAATTGTTCAATGAGATAATCCCTCTTTTCCAGAGACCACGAGGTAAGACCAGATAAGCTGATGGCGGCTACTACCTGGCCTTTATGATCAAAAATAGGTGCAGCAAAACAGGTAATATCGTGTTCATGCTCCTCAGCATCTATAGCATAGCCCTTTTGTTTGACCTGGAGAATTTCTCCTAGAAGCAGTTCCTTATCAGTTATGCTTTTTTCCGTATTTTTAGATAGCTTTAAACGGTTTAATACTTCTAAAATCTGGTCTAACCCTTTATAGGCTAATAAAACCTTACCTAGTGACGTGCAGTGCAGAGGAATAGTTTTACCTTTCCAGGAATTTAGGCGAACAGGACTTGATGGCTCAACCTTCTCAATATATACTCCCAGATCCCCTTCTAAAACTCCCAAATTACAGACAAAGCCAATTTTATGGGCTAATTCCTCCATAACAGGCAAAGCTTCCTTAATCAGGTCTGTACCTTCTACTGAGATTACACCCAGCTCAAATAGTTTTAATCCCAGGGAATACCCATTTGCAAGATCTTTACGAATATATCCTCTCGTCTCTAGGGTTTGAAGAATACCATAGGTGCTGCTTTTAGGCAGATCAAGGTCCTGGTAAATTTGGGTTAAGGCAGACTGTGGCTTTTCTTTAAGGTATTCCAAAATATCCAAAGCTTTTTCAATTGCTGGTACCAGATAGTTTTTTTTCTCATTCATGACTGCTATCACCACATTCAGTTAATTTTTTAGATTTCCACTTTTCGCTTCATCATTAATGTTTTGAAGCCCTCCTGACATACCGTACCATCTTGTTTAACGATTTGTATGTATAGTTTTATTACACCCCGATCCGGTTTAGATGAACTAGCTTTTTTATCCTCAACCATAACCTTAACGTGAATTGTATCACCAAAGAAAATAGGAGCCTTAAACTGCCAGGATTCAACATTTAGAAAAGCAATAGCTGTTCCTTCTAGAATACCAAGTCTAAAAAGCAGACCATGTGATATGGCTAAACCTAAAAGTCCATGTACTATTCTTTTGCCAAAAGGAGTGTTCTTACCAAACTCCTCGCTGGTATGAAGCTCATTATAGTCACCACTTAATGCCGCAAACATAACAACATCAGTTTCCGTTATCGTACGGGTTGGAGTAAAGTATTCTTCACCAATTACCCATTCATCAAAATATTTACCCGACATAGTTTTCCTCCCTTATCGTTCAGAGTACTGAACGTTAGTTTAAGATACTGTTTATTATCTTTATTCTCCGAAGTCTAAAATAATCCTCCATTAGTTTCATTTATTTTATTATTTTTTTATGTTTTATTAGTTTTTTTAAGAAACAGAAGAAAAAAAGCGGCAGAGAGAGGCGCGGTTCAATAGAGAAACTTATTGAACCATACCCAAAACCGATACGGAAAAGTAAGAGAGAGGCATTGTCCCATAAGGGATAGCGCCTCTCTATTATTGTTATTTGCGAAGTTCTAAACCATTATTACTTAATGCATAAAAATTAAAATTTCAATACTTTGTGTTAGAAGATTCGAAACGTTGAAATTCGGAGTAAGAAATAAGGCTGAATAATGTATTGCTAAACGTTATACAATAAAATATAATATTTAAAAAGAAAGGTGGTGCTATTATGGCTGCTAAAACAGCAAATGTCCTCGCTCGTGTCGAGCCAGAAATAAAGGAAAAAGCGGAAGCGATCATGTCAAAACTGGGGATTCCGGCTTCCGTTGTTATCAATATGCTCTACAAGCAAATTATCATGACGAAAAGCATTCCGTTTTCCCTGTCGCTTCCTGCCGATCCAATGGCACGGGATGAAATGGATGCCGACACGTTCAATGCAATCATGCAGAATGGTTTGGATGAAGCAAAAGCTGACCATTCTCGTCCAGCTTCTGAGGTGTTAGTTGATTTAAGACGAGGATTATAGCTTATGGCAGACAATACGTATACGGTTAAAATCACCACACAGGCGGAGGAACAACTGCAGGAAATCGTAAAATACATTGCTTCCGAGTTAAAAGCACCGAAAGCCGCCTTGCGGTTGCTCAACGAAATGGAACGTTTGATTTCGTCGCTTTCACAGTTTCCGCAGCGGGTTGCGTTGACCGAGGAAGAACCGTGGCGAACCTGTGGCGTTCGTAAAATGCCTGTGAAAAACTTTCTTATTTATTTCTGGGTTGACGAAGAAAATAGTAAGGTGCAAGTTACCGCCGTTATTTACGGCAAGCGGGAACAGCTAAAACAGCTTTCGAAGATAGATATGGAGTAAAATACTGCAAATTAAAGGTTTTTATCGTTAAAAGGGCTTGGCCTCGTTTGAAGCTAAGCCCTTTCGTGCATATTTATATTAGATAATATAGATACCATCTTTACTCTTACCCATGGTTCAATTAAAAAACAAAAGGAAGCCGCCTAAAGGCACGTTTCAATAGGGAAACTTATTGAACCATGCCCTAGACCGATACGTAAATGCAAGAGAGAGGCGTTGTCCCGCAAAGGGATAGCGCCTCTTTTAGTAGAACTTAAAGGTCGTGAATATTTATTGACATATGTTATCATATATGATAACATAATTATTATAACAGGCATATATTATTAAAGGAGGCGGCGGTTTGGATTGGCAAATAGAATTCTATCAAAAGGAAAACGGTGAAATCCCTGTTGAAGATTTTTTGTTGTCGCTGAATCCAAAGCTGCGCGCCAAAGCATACAGCGATATATTGCTGCTTAAAAAGCTGGGTATCAATATCCGCGAACCCTTTTCAACCGCAATCAAGGGTGAACGCTATAAAGGATTGTTTGAGCTGCGGGTTAAGTTTTCATCCGATATTACAAGAATATTTTACTTTCTATATGAAAAAAATACCTTTATATTGTTGCATGGTTTTGTAAAGAAAACCAATAAAACAACCCAACGACAGCTTGAAAAAGCATTGAGCTATAAATTAGATTATGAAAGAAGGTGTCAAGATGAGTAAAGCAGGAGTGAAATTTGAAGATATTAAAACAAGGTTGATGAAAGACGAGGAATTTAAGGCAGAATATGAGAAATTAAAACCTCGTTATGATTTGATCGCACAAATCATTGATGCTCGGAATCAACTGAACATTACTCAGGAAGAGCTTGCATTACGTGTTGGGACACAAAAATCCAATATATCCCGTTTCGAAAGCGGTGCCTACAACCCCTCACTGGATTTTGTCATCAAAGTTGCCCGAAGCCTCGGCAAGGAAATCCATATTACGATTAACTGAGAAGTATAGATTGCTATGCAAAAAAAGTAATAGAGGATAGTATCACGAAGATACATTCCTCTTTTTATGTTGCAGTTGTACCTATGGCTCAAATTTTATACAAAAAGGAAGCCGCCTAACTTCTGTCGCTTTTTTTGCGATACGTTACTATTAATGGGGTATAACTCTAGTTCCTGTAGATTCTGTAGCGCTTAGTTACTATTTTAAATACTTTTGATAAAAACTTGTACCAACTCATTTAATTTAACATTATCCCAATGTTTTTCTATTTTTTTTGTTTCCTTAGGGTTTTTAATTAATTCCAAAAGATACTGATTCCAACCGATTGGCATTGTAGGCTTTTCTTGGATTAAATCCTTGAGAATCAATTCCAGTGGAGCAAAATTATTGAGATACTTCTTATCGAGTTTATGCAATATACTATAGGCTTCCTGCCATTTTCCTTGTGCTGCTTTTAATATAACAAAATCAATTCTAGAGCATTGTCCCGTTGCCACTGACTCCGCTAAATATTTTTCCCCTTGCTTTAAATCACCATCAATTATATAACTTCGCCCTAAGCTATTTAGAAAATACCAATTACCTTGATGATCTTCAACTACTTTCTTCAAATACGGAAGGGCCTCTTGATACTGCCCTGCAGAATAAAGACTTAAAGCTAATTTCTCCAAATATACTTGGGAATTAGTTAAATTATACAGCAGCTCATAATAATCCTTTGTTTTCTTCCAATCTTTTTTATGATAGTTATAAAGATTGCTTAACATGTTTAGAACATGGAAATTTGAAGAATCTTCTTGGAGATATTTTTCATACCATGTGATTGCTTCATCATATTTCCTCTCTAAAACCAGCCTGTCACCATCAATTAGCCCTTCATCGGAAGTGAAAAATGTTGATAACTTTTCTTTATCAATGTGGAATTGATATCCGGAGCTTTCAGCTAAAAAATTATCATCCCGATCAAAGGCTTTAATATTCCAGACAAACTCTCCTCCGGGAAATACTATGCCAAACAGGGATGAGGGGATAACCCCTTCATCATCAAGGCTGATACCTTTAGATTGGGCAAGGTCGGCTTGAGTTAGGGTAATTTTATTTGAGGGGATTTTATCTTTTACTACACTGCTGCCATAACCTACGCCATTTTCACGCCTTTGAACACTGCCCATTTCCAGCTGATAATATGCAGCGTCCATTACCGGCTCCCAGCTAAAGGTCAAAGAGTCTAATTTTTGATAACTAGCCCTTTGTGGCTCTAAGGTCTTAATTAATGGTACTAATTGGTAGCTAGTTGTTATCTCCTTTCCTACGCCAATTTCAAACTGAGCATCGGGACGAGGGACTAGTGTATAACCGTCTAAATATGCACTCGGAAGGCCTAATCCTAAGCTGTAGCTGCCCGGTATAATTCCGGTGAATTCAAAGTTGCCCCATAAATCAGTGAAAACATAAGGGGCCTCCTTAATTTCATGGGAAGAAAATCCTTCTCTAGTCCTGTTTTCATCTATTAGGAAAATTTGTACTCTCTCTAAAGGAGCACCTTCTCTAGTTACAGTCCCTTTTATAACACCTTTTTCGTTATCATTATTTTCCTCTGCAAGCTTATTCTTAATTAATCTTGCATCTACTTCTTCTTTAAGGAAGTCCTGATTAGCCTTCAAATCTTCTTCGGGTAAATCTTTGGGTAGATTATCAAATACCTTTTTATAAGTATCTTCGGCCTTTTTATATTCTCCTAACTGCCTATAGGCATCCCCTTCTAACAAATATAGATTAGAGACCATACTAGTAGGGTTGTTTGTCCGATATACGCCAATCATCTCTAGAGCTTTTTTTGGCTGATGCATTTTAAGATATAATTCAATCAGCTTATAATTGCACTCAGAAGAGATAAATTTTCGCTTATTATCATTTTTTAGCCCCTGCAATAAATATTTTTCAGCTTCTGTAAACCGCCCCAGGTTATAATACAGCTCACCTAAACGCAAAGGTACAAATTCTGCATATTGGGATTTTGGATAGCTTTCTAATAATTTCTTATAGGAATTAATGGCAACATCAATACCTACCCCTTCCATCTGATCCATGGAGGATGTTGTCATATGTTTGGTAATAATCACTCCCCCCCCACTAAAACTTCCATAGGAAGGGGGTTCAATACTCAACGCCAGCCAGTACAACGCCTCTGGTGCAGTATAACTTTTGGGGAAATATTCCACAATTCTCTGGTAGAGAATTTGAGCTCTTTCTTTTTGTTCCGGCTCCTCAGCATAGGATCTGGCCATACCGAAGAGCAGGTTGGGCAATAAAAAATATGTCCCCACCAGAACCAGTATTATTATTACTACCATGTTAATTATTTTCACTTTATATTTAGCCATAGCTATTTACCTCCACTAGAATTAAGACTAATCCGAACAACCTGTTCACCAATCTTTTGTTCAATATAAAAGTCATTAAGCTTATTAGCCTCTAGGTCTTGAGGTGATACCCAGACAAATTGAGCCAGTACATAGCCATATATAATTGCACCCATAACCCCAGCGGTCAGAGCCTTACTCTTGGATAATTCTATTGTTTTCTGCCACCACTTTTTAGGCAGCTTTGATTTAATCTGTTTAATTTCTGACTCACTTAGCTTAATCTTAGAAAAATCGGCTATTAAACAATCCTCAATAAGCTCATCAAGATTCTTATTCTGCTCAAGTCTTTCTGCCATACTATAAAACCTCCTCAACCAGAATTTGTTTTAATCTTTCCCGGCCCCTAGATAACCTGCTTTTTACTGTACCTGGTTGACAATTAAGAATTTCAGCCATTTCCTCAATCTTTAAGCGCTGATAGTAAAAGAGAAATATTACTTCCCGGTATGTAAAGTCCAGTTTTTGAAGAGCCTTACGGATACTCTCTTGTTCAAGTTTTTTTAATACCTGTTCATCAGTTGGTTGACCTAAATCCTTTTCTGCAACAGTCTCCATATCAATTAATATTTCGTGCTGGTTTTTCTTTTGCTTAGAAAAGTCATAACACTTATTGACGGTAATCCTATAAATCCAAGTATATAGGGAGGATTCCCCCTTGAAGTTTTTTATTTCCTTAAAAACAGTTAGTAAAACTTCCTGGCAAATATCCTGGGCTAATTCCCTACTTTTTAAATAAAAAAATGCAGTCTGCAAGACTTTATTTCCATATGTATCAAGAAGCCGGGAAAAAGCCTCCTCCTGACCCTTCTTTAAGCCTTTTATTAATATATCTTCAGCCAATATTAGGCCCCCCTGATCTCTTCCTCTACTAGTTTGACTACCAAAATGGAAAAAAGGTTGCAAAAAAACCTGCACTTTCTGCAGGTTTTTTTGCTGATGTCTTGCTATTCTACCGAAAAGATTACAGGCTTACCATCTATTTCAATAACACCAAGTTTACTGGATAATTTAACAGAAATGATTTCGCCCTCCATATTCATATCTCCTTCGTAGAAAAGGCGAATTAAAACCTGCTTCTGCCCCAGCTTTTCCGTAGCAGCCTCAAAGGTCTCCGGTTTTATTTTTATTTCCTCAACAAGCATAATGCTCCAATTTTTCTCTTCTATATCTTTAAGTAAGGCAGGGAAGCTCAACTCTTTTATTTTCTCTTTATCCCCTTGAGTTGCCACGACAAACTCTTTAGCTATCTTTATAGCGTGGTTTTCAAAGTCCTGGTACTCCTCCTCAGCAATTTGCTCCGGAGTTTTGGGCTCTTCTTTAGGGCTTGTACATCCTATGATAAGACCAATAATTATTAAAAATAATAGTGCAAGAAATACATTCTTTTTCATTTCTTCTGCCTCCTTCTGTATGCAATAAGCCACCTAAGTCATTTTCAAATCGTAATATAAGTGTTGAGAGTTCAATATACCAAAAGCTGTGTATGTCGGTTCACCCTTTTGAAAAAGCTTTATTTGCGGCACACTGGTAACTTTATATTTTTCTACAGTATTTGGCGCATCTTCAACTTTGCATTCAAATACTACCATATCCTTAAAATTAGGAAGTATGTCTTTTAGATGTTGCTTAGCAATGATGCATCTCCCACAGCTTGGAGAAGAAAAAACTATTAATACTTTCTGGTTCAAGGAAATGACTTCGAAAAAATTCCCATCATTTACTCGGGGAAAAGTATACTCCATAATAATCCTCCTCGTGTTAGTGGCTAGTCTATGGTCTATGGTCTATGGTCTATGGTCTATGGTCTATGGTCTATGGTCTCTAATCTTATTTCTTATTATTCATGTAACCCTAATGGTCCGTGTTTTCTCCATTCTAAATTCTAAATTCTACAATTCTACATTTTAATTTCGTGTCCATCGTCTATCGTCTACAGAATAGACATGCAATGCTTGTGTCAGACGCACGATATTCATCCGGAAGTATTGTCAGACCAATAATATTACCGTTGTGTATGTCAGACGCAAAATTCTATCCCTGAAGTACTGTCATTTCCTGAGCACTGAGCACTGGGCACTGGACACACTCTTTTTACATCCCGCTGCTCTGAATGTAAAATCATGCTTCTTCCAGTATAATACATAGTCTTTCCCATTCTTCATATAACATTGGCAGTTCTTCTTCTGTTCTTTTAAACTCTGCTACTTTTAGTCTGCTTTTTTCTTCATCTTGATAGGTATTAGGATCAGCTAATTCTCCACTTAGAGTTTCTTTAAACTGTTCTAAGCTTTGAATTTTTACCTCCAAGTTCTTAATTTCTTCCCTAAGCTTGGATTTATTGACTTTTGGTTTCTCCTGGACTTTAACAGTCACCTTTACTTTCTGATTTTGTTCCTCATCCTTAAGCCGCTGAAGTTCATCCTTTTTTTCTTTGTAATAGGAATAGCTGCCTAAGTAATTATTCAGTACTCCCTTTTCTAACTCTAAGGTTCGCTGGGTAATCTTTTCTAACAAAAATCTATCATGGGAGACAATCAAGAGTGTACCGGGAAAATCGCTTAAAAAATCCTCAACAGCTTCTTGGGAAGAAATATCTAAGTGATTAGTAGGCTCATCTAAGATCAAAAAGTTTGGCTCATCAAGAATAATCTTTAAGATAGATAATCGACCTTTCTCGCCCCCACTTAAATCAGCCACTTTTTTAAAAACATCCTCATCCTGAAAAAGAACTTGAGCCAGTTTGTTTCGGGCTTGCCCTTCATTCAAGGCGTAATTATCCATAATTTCATCGATAACCCTTTTATTTTTATCCAGGTTTTTATGCTCTTGGTCAAAATATCCCACTTTTACCCGGGAACCTAGAGTAACTAGTCCTTGTTTAGGTAAAAGGCTACCTGTTGCTAGCTTTAAAATTGTTGATTTGCCTGTGCCATTACCGCCAATTAAAGCCACCTTTTCTCCTTTATATATATTGACGTTAAGCCCGGAAAAAAGTTTCGTCCCATCATAAGCCATCTCTAACTCTATTGCCTGCAGAACAATATCTCCTGTTTCTCCTGGTGCACCAGCTTTAAGTTCAAAAGAATTTTGCCCAGGGAGCTTTTCAATTCTCTCAAGTCTTGATAATTGGCTGGCCCTTCCCCGGGCTTGTTTGGACTTTATACCTGCCTTATATTTCAATATATACTCTTCTATTTTTTGTATTTCCTTCTGCTGTTTTTCATAAGCCTTTGCTTGGGCCAGTTCCTGTTCTTTTTTTAATACTAAATATTTACTGTAGTTACCAGAGAAAGTTTTTAGTTGTTTATTATCAAGCTCAAAGACTTTGTTCACTACCTCATCAAGAAAATAACGATCATGGGATATTAAAAATACCGCACCCCGATAGGTCTTGAGAAATGACTCCAGCCATTCTAAAGCTTGTAAATCCAAGTGATTTGTAGGTTCATCTAAAAGCAGGAGATCCGGCTCCCGTACTAAAAGTCGGGCTAAGCCCGCTCTGGTTTTTTCCCCGCCGCTAAAGGTATTGACATCCCTATTCAAATCCTCATCTTTAAACCCTAGCCCCTTTATAATACGACGGGCAATTGCCTCACAGCTGAAGCCGCCAGCTTCTTCATATTCATGGGTTAACAGACTATATTTATCTAATAGCTTATCCAGGTCCTTGCCTGACCTTTCTCCCATTTCTTTTTCTAGGCTCCGTAAATGATCCCGCATTTGGAAAACGTCGGCAAAGCTATCCAAAACACAATCCATAAGAGCGGTCCCTAGAGGGTAATTAGGAATTTGTTCGAGATAGCCCATGGTGTATTTGTTACCTATGGTAACTTCTCCTCCGCCCAAATGCTCTTCTCCTGTTAAACAGCGAAACAAAGTTGTTTTACCAGCCCCGTTTGGTCCCACTAAGCCTATTTTTTCCCCTTCGGTGATAATAAAGCTTACGTCTTCAAAAACTGTTTCAACCCCATAGGACTTGGTTAAGTTTTTTCCTTGCAATACAATCAAGCTATCCACCCCAAATATAAGGTTAAGGTTTCGCTTCGCTAGGTTAAGGTTAAATATTTCTTAACCTCAACCTTAACCTTAGTTATGTTTTTAGACTATTGTTAGCTTATCAGAGTTTTTAGATAAAAAAAAGACCTGCACTCAACAGGTCTGGGAAGAGGGTGTTATACCTGGGACAATGGTGTCCCCATCATATTAAATAGCAAGTTTAAAAACTTGCATAGGGCAATAGCTAACACATTTAGTACAACTGATACATTTTTCTTCATCAATTTCTGGACAATTATTGCCCTTTTGGATAATAGCACCCGTGGGACAAACTTTCACGGAAGGACATCTATGATTCTGCGGGCATCTGTTTTTATTAATATTAATTTTCATTACCTGGACACCTCTTATATTTATTATACCCCCCAGGGGTAATGTAAATATACCATATGTTCTGTAGTACTGTCAATATCATTATATGGAGATAATAAGATGTAATTCAAACGTTTAATTCCGCTTTTAATTAAAAGTTAACAATTATTTAATGTTTATTTAAAAAAACGAGCATATGTATCCAATTCTTTAATTACTTTATCCAGTCTACCAATCTGCTCTCCAACAACAGTTAGGCCATCTTCCTGATCTTGGGTACTACCTAGAATTTCCTGAGTAGCCGCAGTTATTTCTTCGGAAACCGATACTACTTCTTCTATTTTTACTAAAAAACCCTTCTGCTCCTTTTCTATCAATTCTATACTGTTACGTAAATTATTAATGTTATTTACAACTTGGTTCACCTTTGCTTCCATTGTTCTAAAATATGTTCCGGTCTCATTTATCTTATTATTTTGCACCTCAATAATACCCATAGTAGAATTTACTACTTTTATCGTCTCATCCATTTCATTACCCATACCGATGACTATACCCTTTATCTCAGTAACAGACTTTGCTGTCTCTTCCGATAACTTTCGTATTTCCTCAGCAACTACACTAAAACCCCGCCCATGCTCTCCAGCCCGAGCAGCCTCAATACTGGCATTTAGAGCTAAAAGATTGGTTTGATCTGCAATATTATTTATTGTAGATACTATAGTATTAATAGCACCTGATTTATCCCGTAACGCCGTCATCTTTTCCACTGTATGATCAGCATATTTTTTGGTTTCACCAGCATTAACCAACAAATTATTAACAGACGAGGCTACCTTAGCATTATCCTTACTTGTTTCTTGGCAAAAATTTGTAATATCTTGAGAGTTAACGTCCAGATTATAAACAATCTCCGCAAGTTTATTTGCAAAATGATGCATATCTTCCGCAGCGGAAACCTGATTAGTTGTCATTTTTGCAGTTTCCCCCAAAGAACTGTTTATTTCTTTAGTTGCAGAAAGAGAAGCCTTAGAGCTCACACCTAAAGCCTGATTTACTTGACCCAGCTCCTGGGAGGAGAATTTTATCTGGGCCAATACTCCGCCAGTAATAGCCAATATATTATCCAAAAGCCTTGCCATATTTCCAATTTCACCTTTAGCTGATTTATTATAAACAACACAGTCTTTACATTCCTTTAGTTTTTCCACAATGGTTCCCTGAGTTTGGTCTTTAGTTTGGTCTTTACATCGAGTTCCAGTTAACTCCCAGCATCGTAAATTTTCATTTTCATAGCCTACACAGTCATTTTTCTGACAATTTAATTCCTGCCAACACTTTATTAGGTTTGTATTCCTATTGCGTGTACCAACCTTACCATTTTCCACCTCTTCCAATGTATCAGTCATAAGTTTTACTGGGTGAAAAAGGAACTTATACAGGTATAAATTATAGATAACTACAAATACGACCCCTACCAAACTGGCATATTTTAACCATATCAATTGGCTGGCAATACTTAAAAATATCAAACCTACTATTGCCAAAATACTTGTGCCTAAAAGGAAAAACAAATTCATATTTTTCTGGATCCTTTTCACAAATTAACTCCTCCTAAAAATTTACTAAAATTATCCTAAATAAAATTCGACATTTTTTTTATTAATCCTGTTTATTGGATTAATAAATCAATTCTTTAATTTCTAAGCCGACTCAGTTCAGATCGGGCTATTTTACTAAGCATAATAGTATCCATACTATATAAAATATATCGAAAACCCTGTTTAATTCTTTGTTGTGCATCCTCAACAAAACTACTGGTAAAAATCCCCGCTATTAATCCTGCCTCCTTTATAACATCTAATGACCATACTATTTTTTCTTCCAACAAAGGATGACCCATTTGACCGGGAATTCCTAAAGATTGTGATAAGTCATATACTTCCACAATATCAGGAGAATTAACAGATATGATTGAACCTACTACTGTTTCCCCATTCTTGAGTTTGCTTTAATAATATTCTTCATATAATCACACCTCCTAAATATATGATCCTTCTAACTTCTCTAAAGAAGCTTTACACCCTCAACCTCAATATCCTTAAAAATTAGAAAATTTTTTAAATTTAAAAAAAGCTTATTATTCTTAGCTTCTATTCCTTTTTGAACATAGACCTCAACATTATCAGCTAAATGAAAATGGTAATAACCTCTATTACTATCCGGTTGGCCTATTTTAGCAACAGGCAGAGATACACCTCCACAGCATACTTTTGTGGAAATGCTATTGATAATGATTTGTTTACTTTTTTTATCCTTTAAATAATCTTTTAATTTATCGTTAAGTAAGATTTCCATAAAAACCCTCCTAGTATAGATTTTGCTCTATTATATCACTATCCTATATCCTTTTTAATACCGTTTGATTTATTTCTAGGCAGGATTTTAAGAAAAGTTAGCAAATATAAGAGATAAACTGTTACAAGCAAATATTTTCAAGGGGTGATTTTTATGAGAGTGCAGTTAGTAACCGATACTGCCGCAGATATCCCGCAACATATAATAGATGAATACAACATTGAAATTGTACCACTCAGCATTATTTTTGGTAATGAAGTTTATTTAGATGGAATTGAAATAACTACCCCCGACTTTTATGAAAAAATGGCAGCTACCAAAGGGCTGCCTAAAACTTCACAGCCAACACCTCAGGCCTTTGTTGAAGCTTTCCAAAGGGCACATAGTCGTGGTCCCGTCCTTTGCATTACACTATCCTCCGGCCTTAGTGGTACTTATCAGAGCGCTGTTTTAGCCAAAGCTATGGTAGATTTTGAAGTAGAAGTAATCGACTCGCTAAATATCAGCATAGGTATAGGCATGCAAGTTATAGAGGCCTGCCGTTTAGCTGAGAGGGGCAAGTCACTTCAAGAAATTAAAGAAGCCATACTTAAATATCGTTCAGAAATGATAGCCTACTTTACCCTAAATACTCTGGAAAATGCAGTAAAAGGTGGACGGGTTAAACCCTGGGAGGGAGGTATTGCCCAGTTCTTAAGTATCAAACCGGTTATGAGTACCCTGCCTGACGGTACCCTGGGGAACTCTGAGAAAATAAGAGGACGAAAAAAAGCAATTAAAAGACTCTTAGAGTTAGTTAAGAATACCAAAATGGATTTTTCCTCCACGGTAATTGGTATTGCCCATTCCTCTGAAGAGGACGAAATAAATCACATTATAAAAGAGATAACTACTAATCTAAACCCAAAAGAATTAATTATCACAGATCTAGGTCCTGTATTTGGAACCCATGGCGGTTTTGGGGTAATTGGAATAATTGTATAAAGTCTAGGGAGTCTAAAAGTGGGCAAGTGGGCGAGTTTAGGCGCAATTAGGGACGGTTCTTGACTTGCCTGGTGGTGAATAAACTTAGCTTAAAGTATAAAAGAGAATCCATTTTTTGTGACGTAAAAAGTATTTATTACATATTGTATTATAGATTTCTACTAAACTAAACAAGGTGATGTTCAATGAGTATATTTGGCTTGATTTTAGTTGCGACCGCAGTTGCAATTGACGGTTTTTGGGGCGGTTTTTCCTTTGGATTAAGAAAAATTAGAATATCACTGCCTTCCTTATTAATAATATCTTCCTGGTCCATCATTTGTACAATGCCAACTATGTTGCTGGGATACAGTCTACAGCGTTATATATCGGTTGAAACCGGGAAATATCTGGGTGGGTTTCTTTTACTACTTTTAGGAATTTTTACCTTAAAGGAAGGTCTGAAACAAAGAAAGGAAATGAAAAAAGAACAAAAGAATAAAATTGGCTTTAAAGATTTACTTAAAATAATTCATAATCCCCTTTTGGCTGATATTGACCACGAAAATGATATTAAACCCTTTGAGGGTACTCTCTTAGGCATTGCAGTAGCTATGGATGCGTCTATTGCCGCCTTCACCTTATCATTTTTCGGTTTTAGCCCTTACTTGACACCATTTTTATTTGGTCTAACTCATTTTATCCTCATAGGCTTAGGAAATATAATTGCCCGCAAAAATATCATAAACCGTTTAGGAGAAAAGTTTGCCTTATTGCCGGGAATCATTTTAATAACTTTAGCTATACTTCGATTTGTATAACAATCATAGCCTATGGTCTATGGTCTATTGTCTATGGTCTATTAACTATTGACATGATTCTGAGTGAAAGGAGGAATAATTATATACTTAACAAATATAGCAAGAGCAAATCTCAGGGGAGGGCCCCTTGCTCCTCAGATTAGAGGCACAGTAATCTTTCAGGATGTAATAGGCGGAGTTTTGGTTTATACAGAGGTATTCGGCCTTCCCCCATACCAACCTGCCCAAAACAATGGTGACCCTGTAGGTCCCCACGGTTTTCATATTCATGAAAACGGGATCTGCTTAATAGGCGACCCGGATAATCCCTTTCAGGCTGCCGGCGGGCACTGGAACCCGTTTAATCAACCCCATGGAAATCATGCCGGAGACTTTCCTGTTTTATTTTCTAATAATGGCTATGCTTTTATTAGCTTTTATACCAACAAATTTAGCGTCCGTGATATCATTGGCAAAGCAGTAATCGTTCATCAAAATCCCGATGATTACCGCACTCAGCCTGCCGGAGATGCAGGAAAAAGGCTATCCTGCGGAGTCATCAATAATATTTTATTTTAAAGGGGCGAAAAAATAATGAAGGGGGACGTAATTTATGTAGTCAGGCATCTCCGAAAGCCAGAGCAGCAACTGGTATTAAATTATTATAAGAGTTGTCACAAAAGGATTTTTTGGCAGCAGTTTGAGGATGGATTCCCAAGCTACAGACACTATGGAATAGATATAGGTGACGGTACTGCTGTTCATTTTCGGGGCGATAGATTCCTTATCCAAAAATCAGCTTGGATTCAAAGAACTTCCCTCCAAAGCTTCTTACTAAATGATGACTTGTGTATTGAAGAAAATGTAAAATATGCATTTACACGAGAAGATGTTAGAAATAGAGCTTTGAGTCAAGTAGGTGGGAATTTTGACGGATATAATTTTATTTTTAATAACTGCGAACACTTCGCTAACTGGTGCGCCACAGGCCAAAGGCTCTCTAAACAGGTGCTGTTAAGGTAAGGGGACACACCTTCAATAATATTTATCACCTTTTTTTCTATAGAAGCATATCATGAATTGCAGATTCATTAAAAAGAAAGGTGATAATCTATGAATACTTTACCTGTAGAAAAGGCCTGCCTGGATGCAGCAACTGAGAAATGCCCCTGTGCTGCTGCTGTTACTGGGGACTGCCCCGTATGCAATATTCTAAATCATGGCCAAAGCTGTGATTGCAGCCTAAACTGGGCAGGAATGTGTATTTATCAGTCCTATCTAACCAATGGTTCTCAATTATCCAAAACTTCTAACGATAAGATTGAAGTACTGCAGAAAATAAGTGAAAAGGATTTTCTCAAGCTTGTCTGCTTTATTCCTAGTCATTTGCAAAATATTCAAGCCTTTCAATTTGTCAAAATTACTACCCAAAATTTTAATAAAACCATTGCTATGTCCGGTGTAATTTCAAAAGTTGTACCAGAGCAAAACTTGATTTCTCTTATCATTATGGATACTAATTATGAGATTCCTTTGAAATACGGCCCTCTGGTAGCAAAAGGAACAATACTTGAATTAAAACCTCAAGGACCAGCATTACCAGAGCTGCCTTGGGGTAAGATGCAGGATGTAATTGTCTGTGTTGATGGTTTTTGGCTGGGGATGGTAAAATCCTTAATTGATGAGTTGAAAGCAAAAGGTAAAACAGTTAAAGTAATAGGCCCTTTTTCTCATAAAATCGTTAATCAGTTATTGTCTACCGCTGCCGATAAAGTAATTTCTTTCGAAAAGCTAACCGAGATTAAAGAACTCCATTATGATACTATAATCAGTATAAATACACCGGCACTTCAGAAAAAACTTCTTTCTTATGTCTGGCAGGAGAAAAACCGTAAAACCTTTATTTGCGTAAATAATGATGCAACTTAAAAAACGCCCTAGGGCGTTTTTTAAGTTTTCATTGCTCAATATCAATATATTTCTTTTTCCACTATTACTTCGTAGAGTTTATGGCCCCCTTCTTCAACTATATCAAATACGGGGATATTGACACTGTTCGTGATGCTTTCATAGAGTAGTCCCTGGTCCACATATGCTGCTTGATAATCATTAGAGGAAAAGCGGAATTGGGGGTAATAGGGGTTTACTGTAAGAGCCGTCACCCGAACTTCTTTTTTTACCCCTATTTCCAGACCAAAATTTTTTAAGCGAGTAAGAAGGTTATAAATATGTCTAACCTCACCACAGACTAAAAGCTTTATGGCATCAGGTAAAATCAGCATTTTTCCCTTTAGCTCTTCCCCTGCCTGAATTAAGTACTCAAGGCCCTGTGAGCTGATTACACCATTAATTACTACTCCTTGATTATTTAATAGAATAGCAGTTAGCCTTTGAGCAGCTTGGATGTCCAGTATCGAATCCACATTGACCATATTCTCAGTTTTAGGGAAAACTGGGTATTGGAGGATTTCCACAAGATGTTTTGTTTCCCAAGCAAGATCAGTTAGGTTAGATGTTTTAGCCGCTCCAGTAGCTAGTATTAAACTATTTACCTCAACCATGGGCGCTATCCGGTTTAAAGCTCCGTCAACAATTATAAAATTGGCCCCATAATGCTGTAAGAGAGGTAAAATCCGGCGCAGTTCCTTACTCTTATTTGGTCCAGCGATAAGAAGTGTGCCACTTTTAATAACTTTTCCCAGAATTATTTTACCCAAGGGTGTAGCTATATCGGTTTTTTCCAGCAATTGAATTTGAGCTGAACTAACCTCAAGACTTCGCTCAGCTACAGCTACAAGTGCCCCGGGCCAGACCTCAATTTTTGGCTTGGGTAATCCGGTAATATTATCCATATCCTCACCGTCATACCCAATGCTAGTTAAGCCCAATAACCTGTTCTTATCCTGTTGTACTTGGTCCATAATCGCTTTGGTAGTAGTGGTTTTGCCTGTATTTTTAGCTGTTCCCGCAATACCTAGTATAACGGCCATATTATTCTTCCCGAACGGTATTATATCCGGCCCTACCAGGGAAGGCCCCTTCTTCTTTGCTTCCTAAGACACCATCATATAATGATTGAACGAAGTCCCCCTGTTCTGCAATCTGAGAAAGAACATTTTCAATCCCTATAACCATCTGTTCCTGCCAGATTTGAGCCTTTTCTGTAGGTTTTATTCCTGCAAGACCTAAGAATCTGAAGCTTTCCTCCACACCTCTTAAGGTATCAATTTTAGAAGGTATACTTATAGGTCCTCCTGAGTATGCTTCATCAGCAGAAGCAATGGATATTGCATCAACACCTAAGCTTGTCGCTAAAAGTGCATGCAGAGCTGTAGATAGAGAGGATTGCACCCTATCTTCGGTCTGGGTTAAAAACCCGATAGGTGCACCTGGCCAAATTGGAGCATCAACTATACTTCTCAATGCATATATTTTGGCGGCATTAAAATCAATATAGTTATCATCCATCTGTCCACTTACCATTACCTCCGGTGAGAAGGCAAATAAAGGCTGCAGTATAGGCTTAGCTCCTAATCTTACCGCCAGATCTGCTACTATCAGCATCCCGGCAAAAGCTTTATAAGCTGGAACTCCGGTTAATTCCTCATTTGTAACAACATCAAAGGGCATTTTATATTTAGCAGCATATTTGATGGCATGAAAAGCATCTATAGTTAAACGGGCAGGATCTGTACCGGCCGCCAACGACCCATAACAGATATTAATCTTAGTTAAGTCTGCACCTATTTTACCGGCCAAAACAACGGTTTCAGCTGTATTTAAACCTCGGTGAGCCCTTACCTGCCATAAAGTGGATTTTTCCAACATCCTATGAATTCTATATAAATTATTAGGAGTGATAACTGTACCATCCTCCTGATGAGTGAGGTTACCGTTTAAAAAGCCTTCGGTTCTAGCCCCCCATGAAGGGTCAAAATGAACTACACCGTCAGCACCCCATCCTTCACTAGCCTTAACATGAGCAATATCCATAAAGGGACATCCCGTGCCATACTGGTTCCAAACTATAGGCAGCTTCTTAGTATGCTGCAGCTTTTTAACCTTCATCTGTTTTTGCATATTACTAATATAGGTATTTAGACTGATAAGTTCATCCTTAGAGAGCTCTCTAGTTTTAGGATGCATTACTCCCTTGAGATAAAAATCCTTTGGAATTTGATCACATAATTGGGCATAGTGTTTATAAAACTTACTGTCATCCTCTTTCTTTAGAAAGGCCTGATAATCCCAATCATTTTCTCTAAGTTTAGCCCTTTCTACCCCCGGAGATGTTTTATTAGCAGCCCAGGCTATAATCTGCATGGTTATTTTTTCTAATAAACTACCTATCTTTTGATTCTTATAGTGGTACGTATAAGGGGAGGCAATATCCACCTTTTCCTTTTTTATTTCATTTTCTTGGGGACTATATTCCCTCCCCTCCACAAAAGCAACCGCTTCCTCCACTGTAGTTCCCGGGCCAAATCCAGCATCAAAGCCTAATTCTGCTGCAATTTCCGGCCGAACAGCCATACCACCAATACCTATACGGACATTATCTCTCAAGCCTGCGGCATCCGCCAAATCTACAAAGCGGGCTAACAATTCAGCAACTCCATAACCTAAAGTGCGGCTTAAAAGCAGGGTATCAAAGCTTCCTTCCATACAAATACGAATAATTTCTTCCGCCGGAGTATCAGGAGGCAGTAATTTTGTTTCTAGACCGGCTTCATTAAGACCCCTCTTTATCATTTTTAATCCTATATCATGAACGGGGTCTAAAGGGGATAACAAAACCTTTTTAGTCATTACCTTTTACCTCCTCAGCAAATAACCACCCATATTGATCCCCTGGTCGGTGCATATAGGCCCTAGCCCTAATTCTTGCTCCCGAACCAATAAATTCAATAAATACCAGATCTACATCCTTAAAGCCCAGGTTTTTCATCATAGCTAATGCTAACTTTTTACCCTCTTCTTCACTCTCACAGACTAAGAAAGTTTCTACGTCTAAAGCATCTATTACTCTCTTTAAAGCATCAGTCACAGTCATACCCCCATATGAACAAAATATCCTACGGAAGAATAAGAATATTTTGTTTAAATTAAAAACGGAAATTTATATTAAAAATTTAATTAAGATAAAGTCCCTATTAATTATAAGAAAGACCTGCTCCGCAGGTCTTTCTGTAGCTACAGTACCTACAGATTATAATTTTTTTTACAATTAGTTCACTTTTTTGTTATATAGTCCAGTCATACCAGCTTCAGCTACCCGCTTATGAATAGCATCCACATCAGTTGTATAAAGACCTAGCTCCCTCATGCGCTCAAAGTATACTGAACCGGAGAAGGTATATTTCTTAGTAAGGCCTTCTTCCGTGGTCATTTGCTCTTTGACATAATTAATAGCATCACCAATAGCTAAAGAAGTCGGAATCTCTACTAACTCTTTTTTTGAAGCATAACGTACTGCATTATGACCGGCTAAGCTACCGGTAACAATAGCCTCGGTGTGACCTACTAAGAGACCAGCCTTTTCTCCACCACAGAAAAGATTATCTAAGCCTTTAGTCTTCAGGAAATTATCCCGTGGGGATAACGCCAAATAACGCATGGAATTACCTATACCGCCGGAATAAGGATCCTCATAACGGGCGTTTTCAAAACCGGGAATTCTCCGTAGAGTATCCAAAGGATAATAAGGAGACATTAATTTTGCATGACCTGTATCTAAAAGAATAACATTTTCTTTAAATTCAGCTAAAGCATACTGCTGGCAGGCTTTAGACTCTAAGGCCCCTTCCTTTTGCAGCTCCCTAGGAATAGGCACTACTGCAACACCCTTAGTGTACAGCTGTTTTTGAATCTCTTCAGAAAGGGATTCCATATGCAATTTGCAGGAACCACTCATGGCTCCAAAGGTACCATCAGCCTTTTTGCCCATGAATTCTTCTACTCCACACTTAGTAGCTAAAGCAATTCTAGGACCAAAGGTTGGACAGCGCAATATACACATAGCACAACCATTGCCGTATTTCAAGCAGTTACCTTGAGGTCCGGCAGTACCAGTAGTTTCAACAAATACATCTGCCTCATATTCTCTGCCTTGTTCATCAATCACAGCAGTAATGGCAGTACCATTCATTTTTACATCTTTTACTCTTTGCTTAAGTTTAAATTCCACGCCAGCTTCAGTAAGTTTTTTTCTTACAGCCGGTTCTATTTTTGCTACATCATAAAGAGTAGCATGTTTATGCCCCGGAAATTCCATGTTTTTGTGGCGAGCTGTTTCTTCTGTAGCATCAAAAAGTTCATGGGCACCCATAGCAATTGATTCTTCAGTAGCCACGAAACGGCCATTATTTCTCATTATTCCACCGACTAAGCCGGTCCCTAAAAGCATATCTGCCCTTTCCAAAACTAATACTTCAGCACCTGCTTTCCTAGCAGCTAGACCAGCAGCAACACCGGACCAACCGCCACCTACAATCACAACTCTCGGCATCTTTTCTCCTCCTTGTGGAAATATTTTGAAAACTTAATTTAAATGAGCAAGTGTGACAGTGCCCAAGCTTGCCCCAAGGCTAAGGTTAAATTTATAAATAAGGTTAAGGTTAAGGTTAAGGTTAAGGTTAAAAAGATAAATATTAAAGCCTTTTTCTCAACCTTAACCTAGCGAAGCGAAACCTTAGCCTAGCGAAGCAAATCCTCAACCTAGGTTTACCTGTAGCACTGCAGCACTATGTTTACCTAGCAACTGGCAACTAGCAACTAGTCACCAGTTATTAATTAAAGTACTCCTGCATGTTTGCAAACTATTTCAATTAGCTTAACTAAAGCTTTAACAGCATAACGAGTCTTTTCAGGAATTAACTGTCCTTCTTCATCACAGGTACCTAAACCAGGTGAAATATAGATGTTTGCATCATAGGCAATTGTTGGTATAACACCGAATTTAGTCATACCAGTCTGTAAGAGGTTTGTTCCTGAATACATATCTTCAATAGAGAAAATAGGAATACCCATTTGTCCATTTTTCCAAGTACCTTCATAGTTAACTTCAATTGCAGTAGAATTATAAACCTTAGTAATTTTAATTCCGTCTTTAAACTTCGCCGGAATATTGTTAAATTCCTCTACAACTATTTCATATAGGTCATCAACGGGTTTTGTCAATACTTCTGGTGTATCTCTTAATACCTTCAGAGCCTGGAGCTGAGTTAAGAGAGCCTCTTTACCTGGGTCAAAGGTTACATAAGCAGCTTTGCCATAGGAGGATGGGGTTCCCCAACGGTCACCATGCATGCCTAAAGCTCTGCGAATTTGTACCATTGGTTCTTCTTTACCAATAATCAAACCGCTAGTGGCAGCGCCTGTAGCCTTATCCATACTATATGTAATTACATCACAGCCAATTTTAGCAGGATTAATACCAACAAAGGGCAATCCCCAAGCATTATCTATAACATAAGGAACATTGTAGGAATGAGCTAACTCAGCAATATATTTGCACAGTAAAGGAGTACCCTCTTCATCCTGAGCACTATATCCATAACCTGGGGATGGATAGCCTAAGGAGGTGAAGCCTGTAAGCATAGCTTCGTGAATCTCCGCATGTAAAGCAATACTTTCAATGGAAGCTTCGGGATCAACTTCAGACAGCAAAGGTACTGGCCACTGCTTAATACCGTGAACTTCATATTTAGCTCCTTCTAAAGGAACAAATACCGCATCAAGATTATTTTGCCTTTTGCCGTGGAAGCCTAGTTCTCCAGCTGTTGAGCCTCTGTCAGCAAACATATCCTTATATTTTCCGGGAAATGGTCGACCATAACCACCCTGGTGATGTAAATGCTTTTCATAGGGAGCTATGTACCTGGCTCTGTAATTATCACCCCTGCCCTGCATGGGAGGTGTAAACAACGCATCAAAGGAAGTCCAAAGAGTAGCTTCACAAGTACTTGTAGCAGCAGCTTCCCACTCATCGCCATAGACATCTTTTACAACTTCCCTAATCTCGTCCATTAACTTAGCAAGAGGTATTACTTCAACAGCACCTTTTTCCCCTGCCTCTAAAATATCCCTTCTTAAAGGTGCGGGACAACCTGAGATAGCACCAGTTAAACCAAAAGTTCCTCTAATATCTTTAGGTATACCTATTTCGTCTGCAGCTTTAGCAGCATCGGCATATATCTCCCCAGTTTTGGCATGCAGCTCTTTATACATTTGAAATTTATATTTTGGACTCATTTTTCATTTCCTCCTTTTATTTTAGTGACTAGTTACTAGTGACTGGTGACTGGTGAATTACAGTACCGTGGCTAGTGACTAATCATTTATTTATTACTATTAGTGGTCCTGACTATGGACTATGGACTATGGACTATAGACTATAGACTATAGACAACCTTAATCTCAACCTCAACCTTAACCTTAACCTTTAATCTTTACTATCATCTCAACCTCACAGGCAGAATCTAAAGGCAGCTCATTTACTCCTACCGCTGCGCGGGCATGCTGTCCTTGATCACCAAATATTTGACCTATTAACTCTGATGCACCATTTATTACCTTAGGCTGCATATTAAAACCTGCCGCACTGGCTACAAAGCCATTTACTTTTATAACCCGGTCTATTTTGTCTAAATCACCTATAACACTTTTTATTACACTTAAACAGTTTAAAGCACAAACCTTTGCAGCTTCATATCCTTCTTGCTCGTTTAGCTCTTGGCCTATTTTTCCTTTAAACTTTAATTCACCATTAACAAAAGGAATTTGCCCAGAAGTATAGATATATTTATCAACTAAAACAGCAGGTACATATGCTGCTACCGGTTTAGGTGCTTCCGGCAACTCAAGTCCCAATTCTTTAATTCGTTCCTCAAAACTCACTATTACACCTCCTTTCAGAATATTTAAATATTCAACTTTTAAATACTGAACAATGATAACGATAATTATTATCAATGAACTAGTAAAAAATATATACTTTATTATTTAGGCTTTTGAAATGTAATTGTATCACCAATACTACAACCCAATTCTACTCCCGTTAACCTATTTTGGCGCTTCATAATAATATTAAGATGATTTGGCATATGGGTTTCATCAAAACCGGCAATATGACCGATAAGTTGATTGTTTAAGAATACTTCATCACCAGACACCATCACACTACCCTGTTCAACTTCAAAAAAACCTAGGTAGGAAATTTTGTCAACGCTCATTCCTGGACCTGCATCAATTTCATCGGTAAAAAGCAATTCATGGATTTCATTTTTTAAAATACAGCGGGAAATAGGTGCGATAAGCTTAAGCCCTCTATTTTCCATATAACCATCCAAAACAACTACCAATTCACCCTTTATACTTCTTTTAACCACATAAGGATCAGTTTTAAACATTCCTGCTTTATAAGGATCTATTGCTACCATGTATACACCTCAATTTCGCTACTCACTGATGAGCAGATTTTTCTACTATCATTTTATGACATTTACCAACATTTTTCAAGTCATAATTTTCAAAAATAATTATAATAAACCATATTTTTTTAAAACCTAAAGAACCCCGCAAAACTGCAGGGTTCTAAAAAATAAATCTTTAATTTTTAATTAGACACTAATCATTTCTCGGGGTTCTTACATCTTACCCCAGTATTTATTTACATCTCGAATTAAATTATCCATATGCTCAATCATTGCCTTTTCAGCGGTATTAGGATCTTTATTAATAATGGCCTCCATAATCTTCTTATGGTCCACAATTATACTACTTTTAACCTTTTTGCGAATATACTCTAAAGCAGGAGTGAGTTGCCCATCTTGCCTGATTAGATCCAGCATAGCATCAAGAACTTTATTACCTGCTGACCGGGAAATAAGCTTATGAAACTGGACATCATATTCGGCCGCAATACCCTTTTTACTATACTTTGCCTGTCGATCGATGGTATCTTGCATTTCCTGGGCAATTTCTGGTGTAATATGCAATGCTGCCATCCTAGCTAATTGACTCTCAATAACTCTCCTGGCAACTAGAATCTCGACTAATTCGGCTTCAGAGGTACTATCTAAAACTTTAAAAAACTCTTCACCATATTCTTTTCTTTCCCGCTGAATACGCATTTCCCGTAAAGCATTTTGCCCTTGTTCTGTTAAAATCCTGCCTTTAAAGCCCTCTTTTTTAGTTAGGGTCTCCTGATCCAGACCGAATAAAACCCTGCCAACAGTTGCTTCACTAATATTTAACCCTAAACTGGACAGTTCCTTTTTTATCTGGTTGGCACCTAAGGGCGCTTCACTTTTTTCAATTACTTCTAGAATATGAAATCTATGACTTTCCCGTGGTGTTTGCAAAACACCCACTCTCCACATAAATAATTTTTAAATTTAAAACAAGATAATTATACAATACTGATCAAGTCATCGCAACTGAAGTTAGATTAAGAAGATTGCAAATATGGTTGTGACTAGAAAACCAATCATAACCGGGATAAAGTTTCGACGGGCTAATTCCATAGGCTCAACACCACAAATAGCAGCTACAGGGATTAAGCCCCAAGGAATAATAGTACCTCCGCCTACCCAAACGGAACTAATTTGTCCAAGGGCAGCTAGAACTCCTACATTACCATCGATAGCAGTACCAAAGGTTTGAGCTAGAGAGCCCACTAATGGCAAACCGGAAAATCCGGATCCATCAAGACCAGTAATACCGCCAATTATTATGGTTATAAATGCCACTGGCGCTTTACTTAGTGGAGCATTCTGAGCTAAATAGCTTCCTAAATCTGTTAACAGTCCAGTTGCATTTTCCCCAAGTATTGCCTTTGCTGTTCCTTCACTACCTAAGAAGAAGAAGGCACCAATAACAATAACAGGGGCAAATATCTTGATACCAAACATAAAGCCGTCTCGGACATAGTCAGTAACCTTCTCTAAAGATTCACCTTTAAACTGAGCTATAGCTAAAACTGCTGTTATTGCTAGGGCAGTACCACCAATTAAAGCTGTAGCATCTCCGCCTTTGAGGTCTAACATTAACATTGCTACCACATCGATGGCAAAAACAAGTGGTATTAATACGGCAAATATATAAGAACTAGTGCTAAATTTACGTTTTTCATTCTCATCATCCTTAGTAGCACCGGCCAGTTCAGTTTGATAAAGATGGGCATTTGTATTTAAATCTTTTCTTAACATATAGAAGGCAACTGCAACAGTTACAACAGCCATAACTAAGTAAAGGGGAGCACCTGGATAGGTTACCTTAGTGGCATCGGCGAGGCCAGCTGCACTTGCCGTAATTCCAGGAGCACCTTGGATAATCCAGTCACTGGATAAACCAATTCCATGACCAAAAATGTTCATTGCAACTGCCGCACCAATAGCAGGTAAACCAGCTCTAAGAGCAACAGGCAGTAATAATGCACCTATCAGTGCAACTGCAGGAGAAGGCCATACAAACCAAGAAACAATAAGCATCGCAATACCCGTCACGAAAAAGGCAATATTTCTATTAACCATAATTTTGGCTGCAGGGCGCATAATAAGGTAATCGGTTCCTGAATCAGCCATGGCTTTACTCATTCCAACTACAAGGGAAATAACAACAATAAGTCCTAAAAATTCTCCACCGGCGGCCATTAAAGCATTAAACATAACCTGGACTGCACCCACCAATGAACCTTTGGCGGCAAGGCCAATAACAAATAAACCAATAATACAGGGCAGCACAGTATCTCTTCTGGCTACCATAACACCAATAACTAAAATTACTACTGAAAAATAAATAAAGTGCAATGATCCTAAAGTAACTTGAGTATCCACATTGAAACCCCCTTATTTTTTATGTGTAAGGTATTCCCAGTTAACAGCTACCCTCCTCCTCACTGATGAGTAGTTTTACCTATAATGCCATTTTACGACATTTTCTATGAATTTGCAATATCAAATTCAGAAGTTTTGCAATTGTATAAAAATTAAAAAAACCTGCTTCTGCAGGCTTTTAGTAAATGACTATCTCTATAATCTATGGTCTATGGTCTATGAATGTGTCCCTAAAGGGTTCGTGTTTTCTTCATTTTAAATTTTTCATTCTACATTCTAAATTCTAAATTCTAAATTTCTACATTCTACATTCTACATTTCTAAATTCGCATCTATGCTCTATCGTCCTTTATCCAAAAACTGTATTAATAAACTGCCTTACTACTTCTGCTCCTCCTACTAAGGTACCTACGGTGCTGCCTAAATTAGCAAATACAACTACCAAAAGAATATGAGTAACCTTATTACGCCAAAAACCTTTGAAAGAATAAATATCCTCAGACATGTTCTCGAAATCCTGAACATTTGGCTTTCTTATCAAAGCCTCAGTAAGACCAGCAAACCAACCCGCCGCTAGAAGAGGACTTAACGAGCTTATCGGTGCAGCTAAAAATGCTGTCAATATAGAAAGAGGATGGCCAAGAGCCAGTAATGTACCAAGAGCTGCTAAAGAACCATTCCAAAGAACCCAGCTTACCATTTGGTCTATACCTGCAGCCTTACTAACTGAGAAGGTAGAAGCAATGATTATTAGTATTACTACCGGAATACTCCATCCTATTATCTTCGCTGTTTTAGATGCAGGTGGTACCCGCGAAAGTTCAGCTAGGTCATGGTCATGGAATAGTTCATTCTTTATCCCCGGAACATGACCGGCACCTAAAACGGCAATAACCTTATTTCCCGGTGCTTCTTTTATTTTCTGAGCTAAATATTTATCCCTTTCATCAATTAGGATAGCCTTAAAAAGAGGAAATGACTGGGATAATTCATCTAAAGCTGCAGTTAACATATCCTGGCTTTTCATTTTTTCCAGTTCTTCCTCACTTACTTCTTCATCAACAAACATACTTAAAATCAGTTGGAAAAACAGCTTGAATTTCCCCCAGAGACCTATGCCCCTCCATAACCTGAGCATTGTCGTCTGAATATCCCGGTCAGCTAAACAAAGAGTAGCTCCTAGTTCATTTGCCGATTCAATACCCTGAATCATCTCCTGACCGGGTTGAATACCAAACTGCCGTGCTAATCTTTTTTGATAAGAGGACAAAATTAAGTTAATTAATAACATCAAGGCTTTGCCTTCTTTAATAATCTTAACGATGTCCATATTTTTCCATTTATCAGCATCAGAGATTGATTGGTAACGGGACTGACACAGTTCTACGCAAACTGCATCAGGTTTTTCTTCCTGAATTATCTCTTTAACTTCTTCAACACTTTTTCTGGAAACATGGGCTGTCCCAATAAGGATAATTTCTCTACCGTTTATTTCTAACCGATGTACATTGCCGCTGGTCAATATATCACTTCCTAAGCAAATTTCTGTTCAAACAAGTATAATAATATCATATTTAGCAATTTTTTAATCAACTCTTTTTATATGAGCATCTTCTAACTTATTTAAAAACTCTCCAATTCTTTGCCCTTTTATTTCTAAATCTGGTTCAATTTCCTCTAAGGGCACTAAAACAAAGGCCCGTTCTGTCATTCTCGGGTGGGGTATCGTTAATATGGGGTCTTCAGAAGAAAAATTTTCATAAAGCAAGACATCAACATCCATAGTTCTAGGGCCCCATCTTATAAGTCTTTTTCTTTGAAGGTGATCTTCAATAGCCTGACAAAAGGAAAGCAGCTTATATGGCTCTACTAAAGTCTCTACCTTCACAACAACATTTAAAAACCAGTCCTGTTCCTTAAAGCCTATAGGCTCCGTTTCATAAAAGGAGGAAATTTTGAGTACTTCTATTAACGGGTTCTTATAAAGCATTTCTAAAGCAGTTGTTACATTGGTTTTTTTATCACCTAGATTGCTGCCAAGTCCTAAATAAGCCTTAGCCATTTCTTTTTCTCCTTATTTCCACACCAAAATAATCAAATATACCAGCAACAGGCGCCTCCGGTTTGCGTACCCTGACAACTGTTTCCGTTATTTCTTCATATTTTAAAATTTCAAAGGCAATGTTTTCCGCTAAAGCTTCAATCAAATTAAATCGATTGTCTGATACTACATCTTTAACTAATTGATATATATCAGCATAGCTTACAGTATCTTGGACATTATCACTTTCTCCGGCCTCTTTTAAGTCCAAGCTTAATTCAACATCAACAAAAAATTTTTGCCCAAGATTTTTTTCTTCCTGCAAGACTCCATGGAATCCAAAAAAAGCTAAATTTTTCAGAAAAATCTTATCCATATTTTTACCTCAATGCTTTCTTATTATGGCGTCAGTAACCTTAGCTGCCCGCCAATTCTCTTTTATGTCATGTACCCGCACAATATCTATTCCCTGCATAATTCCCATCACAGTAGTAGCCACAGTTCCCTCAATTCTATCTTTTGGAGGCAAATCTAAAATTTTTCCTAGCATAGACTTGCGGGAAGTACCCAAGAGTATTGGATAACCTAACTCATTTAGCTCATGGAGCCTGGCCATCACAACCATATTCTGCTCCGGGTTTTTTCCAAAACCAATCCCCGGATCTAGGATAATATTTTCCTTCCTGACACCTGCATCTAAAGCAATATCTATTGATTCTTGCAAGGAAAGTTTAATTTCTTCTAAAATATCATTTTGATATTCAATTCCAGCCTGATTGTGCATAAATATGGCCGGAACCTGCCATTGGGCTATTACCTCAGCTAGACTGGGGTCTTTTTTTAAACCCCATTGATCATTGACTATATTAGCACCTATCGACAAAACCTCTCTAGCCACCTCTGCTTTATAGGTGTCAACAGATATAGGCACATCAATCTCCTTTATCAGCCTTTTTAGTACTGGCAAAACCCTTTCCAGCTCTTCCTCAGCGCTAATTTCCTCAAACCCCGGCCTGGTCGATTCACCGCCGATGTCAATAATGTCCGCCCCTTCCCGAACCATTATATGAGCATGGGCTACAGCCTTCTCTACATCAGCGAAGTCACCGCCATCAGAAAAAGAATCAGGAGTAACATTTAAGATACCCATGATATAGGTTTTAGATCCCAAATTTAGCGTAGTATTTCCACACTTCATATTGACAAATCTATTGAAATACATGTGTCTTGACAACTCCTTAAGGGTAAAAATTATGCGTCTGACAATCCTTTGGTGTCATCACAGCGAAATCTATATTGTTTTCTTCTTAACCTCAGCCTCAGCCTTAACCTTAACCTGCAGGGGTTACTATCTTCCAAAATTAATCAACGCCAGTGCTTCCGCTCTGGATTTTGCATCTTTTTTAAATATTCCCCGTACTGCTGAGGTCAGTGTCTTAGACCCAGGTTTTTTAACACCCCGCATAGTCATGCACATATGCTCTGCCTCAACAACTACAATTACACCATGAGGTGCAAGCTTGTCCACAATGGTATCGGCAATTGTACAAGTTAATCGTTCCTGGAGCTGTGGTCTGCGAGCTACCATTTCAACTACCCTGGCCAATTTACTTAAACCGGTTAATTTGCCTCCTTTAGGAATATAGCCTACATGGCATTTACCAAAAAAGGGAACAAGGTGATGCTCACACATACTATGGAAAGGGATGTCTTTAACTAAGACTAGTTCCTCATGGTTTTCTTCCTCAAAATATATCTCCAGATGTTTTCCTGGGTCGTCTTCTAATCCCGCAAATATTTCTTCATACATACTAGCGATCCTTTTAGGTGTATTTAACAATCCTTCTCTATTTGGGTCTTCTCCAATGGCCAGTAATATTTCCTTTACAGCCTTCTCAATTCTTTCCTTATCCACGTAAAAACCTCTTCTCTTCGGCTATTTTAAAGGGAATTTCCCTTTAGGCCAATTTATTAGTTTTCCTCCCCAAGGATTTAATACATATTTTATCATATTTTGCAGGTAAGAAAGATTTTTTTCCACATTATTTTCTTCCAAAAAATTTAAGCATAATTTATATAATTCCTTCTCCTGTTTAATTGAAGATAATATTTTCTTTTCCCGGGGTACCCATTTATTATTAAGCCTAAAATACGCAGTCAAAATTTCCTTAAATAAATAATAGGCAAGGAACTTTGCATTTAAAGCATCTCCTCTCCGATTAAATAAATCTTCATAATCCTGGGTTAGCTTAAACCTTAAATACTTTAATTCTTCCTCGGGTAATGCTCCCGGTCCCTGAAGATAGAGACTTTGGATTTGCGCCAATAGAGAACTTACTTGCATATCTAAACTTATGGGTTTACTTTTATACAATCCGTGGATCAGAAAAGGCCATTTTTCCTTTATTCCCTGTTTTAAAACACTTACCGGCAGATAAGTTATATCCCAGATAATACCGTCTTTATCTGCTACTTCCCGTTCCAAAAATTGGCCTTTTGACAAAATAACAAAAATGTCTATATCCCTTAGTTTTGTAAAATCAAGCAACTCAGCCGCTGCTCCTGTTAAAATAACAGCCAAAACAGATTCTCCACTTCTAATTCTGTGTATTTCCTTTTCAAAGCTCAAGGTATATCCGTCCATATCCTTCACTCTTTCATTTTTTTACTACTATTTTACTCTAATTTTAATATTTCCGCTGGGTTAAATGCTGCTCTTCCCTTTTTCCCAGTAATAATAATTCCTAAATGCTCTAGAACTATCTCCCCTTCTCTGCCATGCCAACGCTGACTATAATCCGCCCTAGGGATATAAGTGTAATTTCCTAAGGTATAGGGATCCATAAAATAAAAATTTTCCCGATCAAAACCAATGGCTACCACATAATGCTCATTACCCGAGTTATTATGATAGTTTGTGGACTGTTTTGCCCAAGCTTGGATTAACACGATAACAGGTATGTTTTCGTTGATTTTATCTTCCAATTGACCTATTGTCATATTTAAATGACCCTCTGCATTAAAACCAAAGGTTCTAGCTAGCTCAATTATACTTTTATACTTAGTCCCGATTTCGGGATTTGTATGTAATTTCTCTGCCATTTCTTTTTCCCGCATTGCTAAACCGTAATAAAATAAGACTGATTGCAAAGCAGCTGCTCCACAGCTAAAGGTAGTAGCTTGATAGGTAAAAGGTACTTTAATTAATTTCAACATAAGGAAAGGAGGCACACCTCTTTTTCATTATTTGGGTTGGACCCAGAGAAATATCCTTTTGCTCTAGGGTTCCCATGAATAAAACTAGTATTTACATTTCAAGAGCAAAAAATCGCCTAGCAGGCGATTTTAGTGTCTTCATACGATATTTTTCCACTTTATTCATTGAATAAGGGTAGTATTAAGCAAGATACAACAGCATACCTAAAAAGTGCACCGTACTACCACCCAAGACAAAAAGATGCCAAATTCCATGACTAAAAGGCCTGCGCCAAATATAAAAACCAATACCAATAGTATAGATTAACCCTGCAGCCAGAAGCCAAGAAAAAAGTCCGTTTGGAATCATAGCCATCATGGGCTTGAAAGCAATTATTATTAACCAACCCATAAGAAGATACAATAATAAAGATACAATTTTAAACCTTTTCATCCCCATTATTTTTAATATTATTCCCGTAAAAGCCAAACCCCAAATAATACCGAAAATTGTCCAGCCCCATACCCCTCGCATTGCAATTAAGGTTATCGGGGTATAACTCCCGGCAATCAGTAAATATATAGAAATATGATCAAATAATCGTAGTACCCTTTTGGCTTTCTCATGAAAAATACTGTGATAAAGGGTAGATGATAAATACAAGAAAAAAAGGGTAAACCCGTAGATGCTGAAACTAACTATACGCCAGACATCACCTTTAATGCTAGCAAAAGCAACAAGTATCACCAATGCAACAATACTAAGCAGGGCCCCGATACCATGGGTTATGCCATTAAAAATTTCTTCACCTATAGTATATCTGTTTACTAATTTTTCATATTCTCTATTCTCATTAGCCGTCATGGACATCCCTCACCATAAATAATTTCCACCTCTATTTTATACCATTAGTACTAATTTTAACCACCGTTTTTTATCATTTTAAAAAATAATTCCCTTAAATTAAGAGATGTCATCTTTTAAGGGTTTACTTTCTATTAATGTATATTTTGCTATCCTTGTCATTTTTTTAATTAATGCCTCTCTTTGCATAGCTTCCGTCTTTGTTTCAAATACTTCATAATATCTTAGAGTAACCGGAAGTCGTGGTCGGGTATACTTAGCACCTTTGCCTTGGTTATGTTTTTCTATTCTAGCTTTAATATTAGTTGTCCATCCAGTGTAAAGAGTACCATCTTTACACTCTAGAATATAAATAAAATACATTATTAATGCCCTCATTTTTTTTTAACTTGTTCCGCTAAGAGAAACTTTATCTTGCCTTACTTTTCACTTCTATTATTTTTCCTTTATACATATCCTTGGCTTCCATTTTTATTTTAAGTTTCTTCTCATAGTTTTCCAACAATTGTCTCTCTTCTTCTAAGATAATACAAATAGATATTCCTTCTTTACCTGCTCTCGCGGTTCTACCTGCTCTATGCAGATACTTTTCGGCCTCTTCGGGAATATCAATACTAAATATGTAATCTACATCTTTTATATCAAGCCCCCTAGCAGCTATATCAGATGCTATAAGCAGATTTACTTTTCCTGTTTGAAAATTATGCATAGCATTTTTGCGCTCTTCTTTATTTGTTTTTCCGTATATTGCTTCTACCTTTTCTCCATGATATTTCAGACTTTCAATGGCATTTTCTATTTCATATGCAATATTAATAAAAGCAATAGCTCTTTTAGGCTTTAGTATAAATAATAGTTTTCTTAAAACAGCTACTTTTTCCCTGCGCTCACAAGTAAAAAACATATGCTTAATATTTTCATGCAGGACTGTCTTATCCTTAATTTTTATAAATTTATAACTTTTCATCATTTCTTTAGCCGTTTCCAAAGCACTATTGGTAATAGTGGCTGAAAAAAACATTAATTGTCGTTCTTTTAATGTGGTCTTTATAATTGCTTTTATTTCCTCAAGATTATTTTTATCTAAAAGTCTATCGGCCTCATCAACGATAATTGTTTCGGCTGTATGTGCTCTAATTACTTTCATTTGAATAAGTTCCAGTATTCTCCCCGGAGAACCTACTATGATATGGGGTTTGTCTTTTTTTATATTTTCCATTTGTCTCTTTATATTAACATTTCCAATTATCGGGGTTGAGATTATGGGGATGTCTGAGTTCTGGGCAAGTTTCTTAATTTCTGAATTTACTTGTATTGCAAGTTCATGAGTTGGTAGCAGGATAACTGCCTGTATATCCCTTTTTGCCCATTGTATTTTTTGAAATAATGGGAGCAGATATGCTAAGGTTTTTCCGCTGCCTGTTTCTGATTCCGCTATTATGTCACTGTTTAATAGTATTTCAGGTATAGATTGTTCTTGTATTTTGGTAGGCTTTAAAATGCCGCCTTTTTCTAGCCCTTTAATTATTTTTTCATTTAACCCCAATTGTTGAAATAAATTTTCCATGTTTATTTATCAGCACCTCTTTTAAAAATCATTTTCATATTTTTTAGTTTTTTCCATTTCTACATAATTTAAGCCTAAAAAACAAAACCTTATTATTCTCAATAGTGAGTTATCTAAGCTCTGTAATTATATCATACACCAAAAAGTGCACTGGGAGAAACTACTCCAGCGCGTATTATCCACTAGTTAACTAGAATTGTAATAAAAAAATTAATTTGTAAATTTAGTAAACTCTTTTATAATAGATAGAGATAGTTCTAAGCACGAGTAATCATGGGAGGGCAAAAAATGGAGAACGCCGGATATTTAAAGGACGAGAAAAAGCAGCAGGCGCTCTTAGCGGCGGTGGTGGTGACAGGAATTACAATCATGCTGAATAACACGACTGTGAGCATTGCCCTGCCCAGCTTTATAACTATATTTAACACCGACATCCGCATGGCACAGTGGATAGTGGTGGGCTATATGCTATCTTTAGGTATGGCAATGCCTTTAGCCAGCTACTTTGGTGAGCGGTACAGCTACCGCAAACTATTTTTGACCGCGCTGGCTGCTATGGGATTGTCCTCTTTAGCCTGCGCCAGCGCCTGGGGACTTTACAGCCTGGTGTTTTTCCGCATAGTAAAAGGTGCTGTTTCCGGGGTACTTATACCCTGTACCATGACCCTGTTATACCGTAATATTCCCAAGGAAAAACAGCCCTATTACCTGGGCGTCACCGTTATGTCTCACTCCTTAGGAGTAGCGATAGGCCCCTCCATTGCCGGAATGCTACTGGAATTTTCCAGTTGGCATATCCTTTTTCTCATTAATGTCCCTATGGTGGCTTTGGCTCTATACCTGAGCTGGCGTAGCCTACCCGTAGACCTTGGACAAAATAGGGAACCGATGGATTTTGCCGGTATCCTCATGGTGGCTGTAGGCACCGGTCTGGTGCTCATTGGCTTTACCAATGTACAGGTCTGGGGCGCAACTAGCCCCAAATTCATCTTTTTTCTAGCAGTGGGATTACTGCTTAGCCTGTTATTCATCATCAGGGAGACCAATAGCAATCAGCCCATTTTAAACTTCAAGGTCCTAAAATACCGTCCTTTTGCCATCGCTCTGCTAATAAATTGTGTAATAGCAATGACCTTAGGCATAAACGGTATCCTGGTGGCAGTGTATGTCCAGACCATTTTAGGCTATTCACCTATGGTATCCGGACTGATTCTTATCCTGCCCTCAGTAGCCATGGTAATGGGAAATGTAGCCTCAAATTACCTCTTCAACAAGGTCTCTAGCAAAATTTTAGTTTTTTCCGGGCTTATGATTGCCGCCATAGGTAATTATGCCCTGAGCCGGGCAGGACTTTCCACTGGTGTTGTTGCTATTACCATATATATGAGTATCCGTCTTCTGGGCATGGGTATAGTTAAGATGCCTCTGACTGATTACGGTTTGGGAAATGTACCAAGCTCTTTGACCGGCCATGCCTCATCCATGTTTAACTGGGGCAAGCAAATAGTATCAGTCATATCTATCAATATTCTAACAGTAGTGTTGAGCATTAACACCGCCCGTTATTATGCCGAGGCGGGCTATAGCGGTGAAATTATCCAGGGCACTGCCAGCTACGCTATTGCTGCTGTCCAGGCTGTCAATGATGATTTTCTTTATTTAACATTTTTTATGGTTGGTTCCGCCCTACTGTCTTTACTCATGGACGGAAACAGTAATACAAGCACTTTTAAAAACCAGCGTGCTGTACTTAAAAATTAAGCCTACTTCCTTAAAGCTTACCCTTTGCACTCAAAAACAAAGGTACTTCTATGGCACTAATGGGCTTACTAAATAAATATCCCTGAACCCCATCACAATCAGCTTGGAGTAGGCAATCCAACTGTTCTTTAGTTTCTACACCCTCAGCAGTAATTTCCAAACCCATCAAATGAGCAATTGTAATAATAGCTTCAACTAAATTAGAATTATTTGCTTCTAGACAGATATCGGCGATAAAAGATTTATCAATTTTCATCGTATTTAGAGGCAGCCACAGAGTCGATAAGGATTGATACTCCAAGAACAGCTCCTGATTTTCCATAGCAGTTCTTAAACTATTTTCAATGTCAATCTTTCTTAAAATTTCTTCTTTCATTGCTTTATTAAAAAACTGAATGTTATTTTTACCTAGTTCTTTAGCCTTATACATTGCAGTATCAGCATTTTTCAATAATTCATCAATATTATCCCCATCATCGGGGAATATTGCTATACCCATACTGTTTTTCTATTTTTATCTAAATTTAATATAAAAACCAAAAACCACCGCAAGGGTGGCTTTTAGGAGATATTAAGTCCCCGTTCATAAACTTTTCGGATTATATAATCAATCTCCGGCTCTTGAATAATGAGGTCCTTTATCTCATATTTTTTGGCTATTTCAGCCAACAGTTGTGCCGAACTTATTTCATCCCTGTTAAATTTCAGCCATTTCCTCTGCCCTTCTTCTCGAATCAGCTCTACACCCTTTTCCTCAAAGGGGGCATCCCCTTCTAAGTCGATAATCAGAATACGGGCCGCGCCAAAAACCTCCTTAACCTTAGAGAGTTCCCCATCGTACATTATCTTCCCTTGATCAATCAAAATCATCCGTTGGCAGAGCTTTTCAATATCTGCCATATCATGGGTGGTAAGAATAACCGTTACCCCCCGCTCTCTATTAATTTTCTGAATAAATTTCCTCATCCTGTCCTTAGCCACAACATCAAGACCGATAGTCGGTTCATCAAGGAAAAGAATTGAGGGATCATGAAGCAGAGAAGCAGCTATATCCGCTCGCATTCTCTGACCCAGGGATAATTGTCGGACGGGTGTATCTAAAAATTCTTCCATTGCTAAGATATCGATAAAATCAGCCATGTTTTGCCGGTAAGTTTGTTCAGGAATCTGGTAAATATGCTTTAAAAGCTCAAAGGAATCCTGGGTAGGCAAATCCCACCAGAGCTGAGTCCTTTGTCCAAAAACGACCCCAATCTGTCGGGCATTTTTTTGTCTATTCTGAAAGGGAACAATTCCGTTTACTAAAATCTCTCCGGAGGTTGGGACAAGTATTCCGGTCAGCATTTTGATTGTTGTGGATTTACCCGCCCCATTAGGGCCGATGTAACCCACTATTTCCCCAGGGGAGATATTAAAAGAGATATCATCAACAGCTTTTTTACTGATGTATTCACGCCAAAAGAGACTGCGAACAGCTCCCAGCATACCTTCCTGCCGCTTATTAACATTAAATGTTTTACTTAAATTTTTTACAGTAATCATAGTAAACCCCTTTCAACCATTATGAACCTGTACTGTTATACTTGTTGACACCTTTTAGCCAAACTTGAAGGCTGAGCCAGAAAAAAATAATACCGACTAGTAAACTTAAACTCCCCCAAAAGGGAGGGAAAATGGAATCAGTCTTATTTAATAGTAACAGTGACGGTAAATAATTAACAAAAGCAAAAGGAAGGATAAAAGTAATGACCATCTGAATTGCCCTAGGGAAGATTGATAAAGGATAGTTTATTAAATTCCTTAATGGAAACATTATTACCCAAAAGACCCTTTCGGAACGGGTTGTCCAAAAGGCTATAGCCGAAATCAAAACCATGATTCCACCTTGGATTAAAGCACCTCCCAATAAAGCACCGGAAAAAACCGTCCATTTCCAAAATGACCAATGGAGAGATAGCTTAGAATACGCTAGGATAAAGGCTAAGATACTGAATAAAAGTTGTCCAATAGCCCCTATATCAAATTTCATCGCCATAAAATGGAAAAAAGGATGTATGGGTCTAACTAGGAAACGGTCAAAGGTTCCTTTAACAATATATTGATCTAAAGTACGAAAATGAAAGAAAAAAATAATAGAAATACTCCAGGAAAGAACAGACAGCGCAAACAGAAAAATCAGCTCCCAGAAAACCCAGCCCTCTAATGTTTGAAAGGAGTATAGCAAGACCCATATTGTTATACCCATCCCAGTATAATGCATCATCCAACCCACAATATTCATAACAAAGGCATAGCGATACTGCATTTGAGCCCGGATGCTTGCCTCTACCATATACCAATAAATATGGACTGCTTTCAAGAAAGACTGCATCATCCCTACCCCCCTTGTACTATAATTTTGTTAGCTGCCCGCGACCAGACAAACCTTAGAATTAGAAAAGAAATCACCAGCCAAAGAAACTGCACGCCCAATGCAGGCAATATTTCCTTACCGCTTAATTGTCCCACAAAAATGGAATTGGGCACGAAGAAAATACCCTGAAAAGGAAGAAATCGGGCCAAGGTGTTTAACCAGCCGGGGAAAAACCACAAGGGTATCATGGCTCCTGAAAAAAGAGAAATTGCAAAGTAAAAAATATCCTCAACTCCACCAGTCTCTACCAGCCAAAAGGTAAATAAACCGAAAGTAAGCTCCAGACAGTAACGGATTAAATAGCCTAATAGGGCCGAAAATAAAAACAACAGCCACTGACCTGGCGAAGCTGGTATTACAAGTTTTAATAAAATAAAAATCACGCTATACAAGGGAAGTATTGCTGTAATAAAATAAAAGGCTATACTCCCGAAATCTGCAAATAAAAGCCTAAATGGGTAATCATAGGGCCGTATCATTTCAGAAACAATATCTCCTGTTCTAACCTTCTCTTGTATATCCCATAAGGGGGTACCAGCACTGTGCAGACCCTGAAGCATCTGGCTGATTAATATATAGCTGAAAACAGTCTGAAAGGTAACCCCGGAAACGCTTTCTTTACCCTGGTACAATCCATACCAAATAAATCCCCACATAAATAAAAATATTACATTAGATAGCACCCGCATCCAGGCTTCAAAACGGTAAGCAGCAGCCCGTTGAAATGATTTCCTGCTAAATTCCAGGTACATCCTTAAATTACCCTTTAAGCTAATCATCCTTAAGCTCCTTTGGCTATTTCTATTCTTTACCAATATATTATACAACAAAAAGAGAAAGAAAAAAGCGACAGAGGGTGGACCTGTGGACCTACCTCTTGTCGCTTTTACTTTAAACCCAACGGGAATTACCAATATCGTTATGGATTTGCCCCTTGATATTTTTTATAACCAGCACCGAGCACCAGATTGTTATTGAATTAATTAAAGGAATTATAATCAACACCGGAAAACCTCCATTCATGGCAATGACTTTTGCTGTAAGTGCAGTCATTAAAATTGATAAAAAGACGATATAAACCGGTGCCATTAAATATCCCAAGGGTCTTTTCTTGATTAAAAGCACCCCAGATAAAAATGCTAGAGGTAAAAGAATTGACAAATCGAGGCCCTGAACAATCAAAGTTGTATAATGTTCAACATCTTTAGGAATCTCTCCTTTTAACAGTGGTGGTACAACTACTTGCAGCCACAGTAGGGCAATAGAAATTGTATTAAAGATGAGAACCCCCCCCACAAATCTGACAGGTGTTTTTTCATGAAAGCGGGTACTTAAATTCCCTATATTAAATGAGAATATTGTTAGAAAAAAAGCAAAGAAACTAGTTGAAAGGAGAATTACATAAACCAGGAACATTTTATTAAACATACCCATAACCAAGTAAAAAAGGTATGTAACCAAAAAATACCCCAAAGTCCCTGCCAAAAGTATTCTGCCTCGAAGTGATCCTTTTTGTGAAAAGTAAAGCCCTATTAAAAGTAAGGGTATACCTAAAAACATTGTGATAACATCCTGAGCAATTCCTTGGGGAGCTACTTCTGCAGACATATGCTGATAAATGCCGTTTCCATAAATTAATACTGTTTCACCGCGAACAGATGTATGCTCATATGGCCCCGGACCCTCATTGGAGAATATGCCGGCTGCAGTTGCAACTAATGAAAATACTACAATACATAAAACTAGTAACGTAATTATTCTTTGAGTTTTCATGATAAATCCTTCCCCTCATATCTTTAATCTTTAATTTTTTATATATTATTCATGGACTGTACGATCCTATTAATATTTTCCTCCGAAATATCTGTTAAGTCTTTATCTACCTTAGCTATCCTCTTGACCATGAGCCTTTCAACAGGATTCATTTTTTTAAAAACAAATTCTCCTCCCAAGAATTCCTTGGCAACAGCATTATTCAAAATTTCTAAAGGAAAAGAATCCTTTAATTCCTTCTCAGCTTGATCTTTAAACATTCCGCAGATGAATAGTCCTATGGTTTTATCTTTTAAGATACTCCTATTATCTGAACAAAAACGGCTTACTTCTTTTTGAACCTTACCTATGTATATTGAGCCACCAATAACCACTTTATCATATGCTGCAGGATCTAAAGCCTTGGAAGTTTTCAAATTACATAAATCAACTTTGCCGTTTAATTTTTCCGAAAGCATTTGCGCACACTTCTGAGCACAGCCGTACTTGGTTGAATAAACAATTAACGTACTCATCCCAACCCCCCTAAATATGTTTTTTTCTAATGAGATTATTTCTGCGTTTCTCCCAATTTTAGCAACTTTTCATATAGCTTATTTAATCCATAACACATTATATTTAATTCTTCTTCGCTTAGGTCTTCAAAAAACTCATTTAGAAAACTTTTACTTTGCTCCTGCCTTTTATCCCAAAAGGCATAACTTTTCTCTGTTAGCTTCAATCGAGTTGCTCTACGGTCCTTTTCGTCTTTTTGCATTTCTAATAGATCCCTTTTTTGAAGTTTAAGGGCAATTTGTTTCACATTTTGATGGGTACTACCCATTGCCTCTGCTAATTCACTTAGAGTAGGCGGGCTATTAAAGAACTCCTCCATTATTGCTGTCAAAAACCATTGTTTTGCAGTCAAATCATATCTTGCTAAATCACGGTCCATTATTACCTGTAATTTATTTGATAGTAAAAAAATGCTGCCAAATATAAGCTTTTGTTTTTCAAGAATATCATCTCTATCCATAAAATCCCCCCTGATTAGGTAATATATTACCTTTATAAGTAATATGTTACCTAATTGATTATTTGTCAATATTAATTAAGAACTTTTTTAAACTAATTTTATGGTTTTGATTTATAAAAAAATAAGCCCTGTTTTAAGAGGGGCTTATTTTTGTTCATCTAGCGATTTGATAATGTACTTCATTTTGGGAAAGACATTAAGGGCATTATTAAAAAATACATCCTCATGGTATTCTACAGGAATTATATCTTTAATAAATTCAACATAGGGGGCAATGGGCACAAGGGGCCAGTCTGATCCGAATAGAATTTTGTCATATCGATTGGCGTATACTAAGCCCTGCTGGATTAACTCAACATATAACCTTGTATCCTTCATCCGTAGCACTTGTTCTTTGTTTCCTGCAATAAGCCCTGATACATCTGCATAAACATTGGGATTTTTTAGGATTAGTTCAGCTGTGTCCATAACCCAGGGAACCCCCAAGTGACAAATAATAAAATTTAGATCCGGATGATTTACTGCCAGCTCATCTATAGTTAGAGGGTGGGAATATTTTAATAGACCTTGCGCTGATTGGGTATCCCCACAATGGATGGCAACAGGAACCTTGTATTTTTTTGCAAGCTCGTATATAGGGTCATAGATTGGATCATAAACGTAATAATGAAAGTATCCTGCATATATTTTAATACCTGTTGTCCAAATCTTTGTAAGTTCTTCTTCAATAATAAACAATTCTCGACTACCCTTTTGCAGCTCTATCGGATTAACTCCAACGCAAGAGAGCAAGCAATCTAGAGTTCCATCCTCCAGAGCTAATTCCATTGAATGATCGAAGGATTCATAAGGGTCTCGTCCAGGTGTATTCATAACAACTCCGGCAACTACATTTCCTTCTCTAAACTCCTTTCCTAGCCCTTTAGCACTATAATCTATTTGGGAAATTTCCCTAGAAGTTTTCTTCAAGCCCTCTCTGTTAGAAAAATGAAGATGGGCATCAATTATTTTCATAAAACATCCCTTCCCTTAAGCTTATCTGTAAATATTATTCTATTTTCTCTACTTTAACATTAAACTCCCACCTTTCGCCAATGTCAAAGTAAATGTGTAAATTAACTTAATATATATCACAAAAAAAAGAGGCATTAATGGTATCTTTGTCTAACATTGTTATTTAATTATCTTTTAAAGGAGTAAATTTATGCATACAAAAGTACTGGATATATTAAAGAAATATTTTGGCTATCATAATTTTAAGAAAGGGCAAGAGGAAATTATAATGAGTATCCTAAAAAAGCAGGATACCTTTGTGATTATGCCTACAGGTGCTGGTAAGTCACTGTGCTATCAAATACCGGCTCTATTATTAGAAGGAGTAACACTGGTCATCTCCCCCTTGATTTCCCTAATGAAGGACCAGGTAGATACCCTTGAAAATATGGGAATACCCGCTACTTTTATAAATAGTTCCTTAAGCTTTGCAGAAACAGAAAAAAGAATTTATCAAGTAAAGCAAGGAAAGTATAAATTATTATATATTGCTCCTGAAAGATTAGAATCTGCAGGCTTTGCTTCCCTTATCAGCAATTTACAAATAGATTTTGTAGCTGTGGATGAAGCCCATTGTGTATCCCAATGGGGTCATGATTTTAGACCCAGCTATCGCCACATTCCTGACTTTATTAAAGAATTGCCCACAAAGCCAATAATTGGTGCTTTTACTGCAACCGCAACTGAGGAAGTAAAAAAAGATGTGGTTAATTTATTAACACTTAATAAACCCAATATTTATATTACCGGCTTTAACCGTGAAAACCTTTTTTTATCCGTAGTTAGAGGGGAAAATAAAAGGGATTACGTTTTAGACTATGTCAGAAACAATAGAGACCAGGTAGGGATTATTTATGCTGCAACCCGGAAAGAAGTAGAAAGCATCTATAAAGAATTGTCCCTTGCCGGCTTTAATCCTACAAAATACCATGCAGGACTTAGTACAGAAGAGAGAAAACAAAATCAGGAAGCTTTCCTTTTTGATAATAATAATATAATTGTGGCAACAAACGCCTTTGGAATGGGCATTGATAAATCCAATGTCAGATTTGTAATTCATTATAATCTGCCAAAAAATGTGGAGGCTTATTATCAAGAAGCAGGGCGGGCTGGCAGAGATGGTGAGCCTAGTCAATGTATTCTCCTATTTGGTCCCCAAGACATCCTGCTGCAAAAATTCATGATTGAACAATCGGTCACCTCCCCGGAAAGAAAGAGTAATGAATATAAAAAGCTGCAAGAAATTATAGATTATTGTTATACCCCAAGCTGCCTTCGTAAATTTATTCTGGAATACTTTGGCGAAGAGGATGTGCCGGGAGATTGTGGAAATTGCTCTACATGTACTGATGATAGCGATTTAGTAGATATCACCGTTGATGCACAGAAAATTTTCTCTTGTATTATTCGCCTCAAACAAAGATATGGCAGCACCTTTATTGCCCAGGTTCTTAAAGGATCAAAAAATAAAAAAGTCCTAGAATTAAACTGTGACCGCCTATCTACTTATGGAATTATGACTGAAGCTACAGAAAAGGAAATTAGGGATATAATCAACCTCTTAGTAGCTGATGGTTATCTTAGTTTGACTGAAGGGCAGTACCCTGTCGTAAAAATTGAAGAAAAAGCCTTAGCGGTTCTTAAAAATGATCAAAAGGTCTACCAAAAGGTGCAAAAGAAAAGAGAAAGGCTACCAGAGGATAATTCCTTATTCGAACTACTTAGACAATTACGTAAAGATATCTCTAATAAGGAAAACGTACCTCCCTACATTATCTTCCCTGATAGTACTTTGAAGGAAATGAGTAAATTTTACCCACAAGATGCCCATGCTTTATTAAAGATTAAAGGCGTAGGAGAAAATAAACTGCAAAAATATGGGGATGTGTTTTTAGCCCAAATCAGAAAGTATGCTGAGGAAAACAATATATCACGAAATATAACAAAAGAGGCTAACGAAACCACTAAGATCAAGAAGAAAATTGATAAAACACCAAGCCATTTATTAACTTTAGAATTGTATCAAACAGGGTTACCTTTAGAGGAAATCGCCCGGCAAAGAGAGCTAACCTTGATTACTACTCAAAATCATATTATTCAATGCGCTCTAGAAGGACTGGCGGTAAACCTTGATGCCCTTATCCCGCAAGAATATGAAAATCTAATTTTGCAAGCTATAAAGACAGTAGGTGGAGAGTATTTAAAGCCCATTAAAGAAAGTCTACCGGCAGAAGTAGACTACTTTGCCATTAAAGCAGTATTGTGCAAGTATAAATAATACCGAAATAATAAGTCATCCTTTTTATTTTTCTTCTTTCATGAAACCGTATTGTAAAAACTCCATTAGCTGCTTGATAGTTACTTCGAAGGTCAAGCCATTGGTAATGATAAATTCGGGATTGGCTACTGCCTGGACAGCGGCTAATACTGCAGTTGTCACAATGCGGGGATCAATATCCCTAATATAAGCCTTATTTTTGTCATCCATAAAAAATTTACTCTTGATGATGTGCTGGGCCTTTTCCATGCGAAAGTCATCAATCTTTTTCCAATAATGGGGATAATGCTTGCGTAAATCCTCCAGTACCAGAGGATTGTTAATTATCCGCCCTACATGAAGTAATATGTTGTGCAACATGTGGGCCATGATTTCATCTGGCCTGTGCTGGGTGGAAACAAATTCTTCGATCTTTAAAGCCACTTCCCCCATAAACTTATCCAGTGCAGCTTCAATTATTTCATCCTTGCTGCGGAAATACCGATAAAGAGTACGTTTGCTCAAGCCAGCCTCAGCCGCTAGTTCATCCATGGTCAGCCTATAAAAGCCTTTGGTCCTGGAAATCTCCAGAAAGGCAGAAAGAATTCTCTCTTTGATAGTAACACCTCCGCTTCGCTAGGTTAAGGCTAAGGTTGAGGTTGAGAAGAAAAGAAAATAAGATTTCACTTCGTTAGATTAAGATTTCACTGCATTTCATTCCGTTAGATTTTTTAAAGTATATTCTAGCGAAGCTTAATCTTAATCTTAATCTTAATCTTAGTCTTAGCCTTAGCCTTAGCCTTAGCCTTAACCTTAACCTTAACCTTAACCTCAGCCTCAGCCTCAGCCTCAGCCTCTGTGGCTTATTAAGCGATTTTTTTCTTAAACTTCAGGGTACTTGCAATTAGTAGTACCACGGAAAAAACTAGCAGGGATACAACCTGCCCTACCAGGTAGGGGAAGCCAATCCCTTTTAATACTATGCCCCTAATGATATCCAGGTAGTAAGTAAGGGGAATCACATTGCTAAGATAATAAATAAAGGGGGGCATGGCATCCCTAGGAAACATAAAGCCTGATAACAGGATACTGGGCAGCATAACGAAAAAGCCCATCTGCATGGCCTGCATCTGAGTCTTGGCTACATTGGAAATCAGGATGCCCAACCCCAGGGAAGCTGTAATGAAAAAGAGGGTTAATAAATACAGCTCCAAGAGGCTGCCCCTAATAGGGACGCCAAAAACGGTAACACCTATAATCAGGGCCACAGTAATTTGCAAATACCCCAGGACGATATAAGGTAATATTTTCCCGATCATTAGCTCTAAGGGTTTGATTGGTGTTACCATTAGCTGTTCTAGTGTACCCCTTTCCCTTTCCCTGACAATACCCATAGATGTAATTAAAACCATAGTCATTGTTACAACAATACCTAAGATAGCCGGAACCATATAATAGGCCGTTATTCCGTCCGGGTTATACAAGGGGCGAACCCTTATATCATAAGGTGGACCAGAGAGTTTTACCTTTTTGGCGAGCATCTCCTGGGACTTGATGAGCCCAATAGAATTGGCTATAGCAATAGCCTGATTGGCAACCATGTTGTCACTAGCATCCACTAAAACCTGCACCGGTGCTGGAACACCCCGGTTTACACTAGTAGCAAAGTTGGGAGGGAAAACGATCCCTACCTTTGCCTTCCCGCTATCTATCATTTTATTCACATCACTATATTCATCAACTACATACTTAATGTCAAAATAGCCCGAAGCACTGAAGGATTCCAATAAGGCCCGGCTTTCACTGGTTAGGGACTGGTCAAAAACCACTGTAGAAATATGTTTAACTTCCGTCTGGATGGCAAAACCAAAGAGCAAAAGCTGGACTAAAGGAATCATAAATATTAGGCCTAGGGTCATTTTATCGCGACGCATTTGTAAAAATTCCTTGTGTAACACTGCTATTATTCTATGCATAACTTTCACCTGCCCTCTGACGTTTTGCTAATGCTATAAATACATCCTCTAAGGACGGAACTATGGGTCTGGGTTCTACTCCGGAAAAATCCCGCAAAGCTCCAATATGTTTTTCATCATCCAACAAAACATGGAGCAAAGGGCCATGAATAGTACAATCCTTAACATAGGGTAAGTTTTCAAAAGCGCTAATTTTCTCCATAGCCTGGGGTATGGCTAACTCCACCAAGAAGCCCTCAAGGGTATTCCTTTTTAGATAGTCAGGAGTATTCACAGCCATTAACCTTCCGGCTGAAATAAAAGCAATTTTATGACAGCGCTCCGCTTCGTCCATAAAATGAGTAGTAACCATAATAGTTGTACCTTGATTTGCTAATTCCTGAATAATATTAAAAAACATCCTTCGGCTGGTGGGACTAACACCGCTGGTGGGTTCATCCAAAAAGATAATAGCGGGACGGGCAATTATGGCACAGCCTAGAGCTAGCCGCTGCTTCCAGCCCCCACTGAGATTAGCAACCAGTTCCTTTTCACGACCCCTTAAACCAGCCATTGCTAACATCTCCCCGATACGCTCCTGTCGCACCTCCCTAGTTATGCTATAAATACCGGCATAAAAATTTAAATTTTCCAAAACTGTAAGGTCATCATAGAGACTGAACTTTTGGGACATATAGCCAATGTAACTTTTAATTTTTTCTGTTTCCCGCAAGAGATCATAACCGAGTATAGTGGCTGACCCTTCAGTGGGTTCCAAAATACCACACAGCATTCTAATGACAGTAGATTTTCCAGCACCATTTGGCCCAAGAAAACCATAAATCTCACCAGGCTTAATTTTAATATTAAGTTTGTCTACCGCTGTGAACTTACCAAAATCCCGGGTCAAATCCCGAGTTTCTATAACATATTCCATTAGACCACCTCTTTCTCTGCCAAGGAAACAAAGATATCGTCCATAGAGGGCCCGATTATCTTAAGGGATCTAATAAGAATCCCTTGCTGTTCCAGAGCCTGCCGAACATCATCTAGTGTGGTAGTCTCCTCTAATACCAGGTGATAACGATCTCCGAAAAAGTAGAAATCCTGCACTCCAGCCAGCTTTTGGAGAATAGTTTTATTTTTTGTCTGGGCCTGCAGCTCCAGGATTGTAAAGGGGAATTTTTCTTTAAGTCCCTGGGGTGAATCAATTTTCACTACCCTGCCCCTATCTATAAAAGCTACCTTAGTACAGAGTTCAGCTTCATCCATATAGGGGGTAGAGGTCAAAATGGTCATACCCTCTTTATTAAGATGATACAAAATTCTCCAAAATTCTTTGCGGGACTCGGGGTCTACACCATAGGTGGGCTCATCCAAGACCAAAATTTTCGGACGGGTCACCAGGGCGCAAGTGAGGGCCAGTTTTTGTTTCATCCCTCCTGAGAGATTGTCGGCAAAACGGTCTTTGAATTCGATAAGATTAGTAATCGCCAATATTTCATCAGCCCGTTGAATTATGACTTTCTTATCTAGTTTATACATAGCACCAAAAAAATTGATATTTTCTATTACTGTCAGGTCTCCATAAAGGCTGAACCTTTGAGGCATATAGCCTAGATTTTCCCTTTCGGCCAGTATATCAGGTGCAACACCTAAAATGGCGACCTGTCCTTTATCAGGTGTAATAAGGCCACAGATCATACGTATTAAGGTAGTCTTCCCAGCTCCATCTGGACCAACTAAACCACAAATTTCCTGTTTGGTTACGTGCAGATCCACTGCTTTGACAGCTTGAATATGGCCAAAGGATTTGCTTACTCCGGTGGCATTAATCATCTTGGCCGCCTCCGGGAAAAATCACATCAGCAGGCATACCAGGCTTTAAGATACCATTTTCGCTCTTAATCCTAATTTTCACAGCAAATACCACATTTGTACGTTCTTTTTTGGTCTGGATGGTTTTGGGTGTGAACTCACCCTTGGTAGCTATTTCCTCAACAACACCTTCAAAGCTTTTAGCTAATCCACTCACTGTGAAGTAAACCTTCTGCCCTAGGGTTACTTGGGGCAGATCATCGGTAGGTATATATATCCTAATCCAAAGGTCATCTAGATTAACAACAGTAGCTATAGAAGTACCTGGTGTAACATACTCTCCTAATTCATAATTTTTTGACAAAACCACGCCATCAAGGGGTGAGTGAATTGTCAAATCTTCCAACATGGCATCTGTGGCTTTAAGGATAGCCTTGTTCCTGTCTATTTCGACCTGAGCAGAATTAATGAGTTCCTGGCGACTACCAGCTTGCAAAAGACTAAAACGAGCTTCAGCGGCCTGTACCTGATTCTTAGTGATTTCCAGGGTCATCTGAGCCTTCTCATACTCTACCTGGGTTATGGCCCCAGCCTCAAATAGATTTTCCAACCTTGCTAAATCATCAATTGCCCTTTGAAGATTAGTCTTAGCAATATTCACGTTAGCCTCTGCCTCTTTAATCTCTTGAATCCTTGCACCTGACTGCAGATCAGCCAAACTAGCCTCAGCTTTCAGTACGCTTAATTTATCTCTTTCACGCTGGGCAACTAGATCATTGCGGCTTAATTCAGCTACCGGCTGACCTTTTTTTACCGGATCCCCTGATTTTATATCAAGAACTTTTATTGACCCAGCCAGCTTAGCATGGAGGTCTACACTAGTTGCTTCAATTGTTCCTGAAGCCTGGATTTCTTCGGGCCCGCCCTTAAAATATGTCTGCCAGGCCCATAAGGAACCTGCTAAAACAGCTAATACTACGATAAAAACCGCAGCTCTCTTTTTCTTCTCCATTAACCTTCCTCCTCAACGCGAAAAGTGTTTAATATATAAATGTACAAGTATACTAATGTCACCTTTATAGTTTACTTGGTTTTAGATTAGCATTAATTTATTAAATATACAATGAAAAATTTTCTGACTTGTTAAACAAGTTAACACAAAAAGAGGCAGCAATTAAAAAAGCTTTTATATGTAAATGCTACAAAAAGGGAATTCAAGTATAAGCACTCAAAGTTTTATTGATAGTTTAGAGGAATTAAAGGTAATTAACAGAATTATTCCCATGCAAGACCCTTTCTTTTAATAATTAACTCAATATTATCCAAAATCTACTGTTTTTATAGGAAAGGAAATAGATGTGGAGAAATTAAAAGCTGGACTGTTCTACTCTTTAGGTAGTATATATTTATCCAAAAACTTGCTGGACAATCCCGAACCAAAAATATTACATATATCTGATACACCTACTGTTCTTTATTCCCAGCTAAAAAGAATAATAACTAAAATTCAGCCTGAATATATTATCCATACCGGTGACCTTGTTGATAATATTAAGCTTAGTATATATCCCTCCAGAATAGATGAATATTCAAATGGAGTCGACGAATTAATAGAAATTCTCGAAAGTTCATCAGCTAAAGAAATACATATTACTTTGGGTAATCATGACAATAAAAATATTGTCCGCAACTTCACTAATAGAAGTACTGTTTATGAAAAGAATGCAGTGATAAACATTGGAAATATCAGCCTTAAAATTAGCCATTATAGTAATGACTTTATTATCTCCCCTAGTAATTTCAACTTATTTGGTCATGATATATCCTTAGGGAGCCAAGTTATAAATGGTAAGGTTTTCTTAAATGGTATCCAAAACATAAATATTATTGCTCTTAACAGTAAAAAGGTCTTTTCTTTACCTTATCCAATAGGTACAAATGAAAGCCGCTTAGGTAAATTTAAAATAGGAATGTAGCGTGAAATAATTGAAAATGGGGAGTTGAGAATAGAATTTTTCATGATTTTCTGTGCCTTGAATATAGGGAAAGGAATGATAGTCTATGTTATCATTAATTAGAAGTGGCCCTAAAATACTAATAATGGAAAGTGGAGCTATCGAAAGATTAAAACAATATCTTGAGGAGTACTTTGCCACCTTAGCCTGTACCTTTGACCAAGCTTTTGAAGAATCTTCAGAAGAATATACTATTATCCTTGTTGTAGAAACATTAAAGGATATTGTCCATATTGATGATATTAAATATTTATTTTTAGTTGAAGAAGATTCTGACATGTTCTTATGCTCGCTCCATAATGACCGAAAATGCAATCTAGTAAGCCAAACTAGGATAGCTCCTAGAATACTCATTATGAGGGCTTTAGGAGACATTGAAAAAATAATTGAAGAAATTAATAAAGATCATGCTGCTACCTCGGGTTCTTTCCTTGAATTGCTTGATAATAATAACAGTAGAGGGACTATATTAGCATTTACAGAGCAACCCTTGAATAAAAAATTAAGTATCAGTGATCTATATGAAAAAACCCTTTTCATTGAGGAAAAATATTCGACCTTAAGGAGAAGTATTCGAATACATGGCTTAAAGTATCTAAATGAAGGTTTAGGCAACAAGGATTGGTTTGAACTAGAAATCAAAATTTATGATAAATTTGAAGAATATATGCTCCACTATCAGCGTTTATTAAAAGTTATCGAATTTCTAGAGCTGGGAATTATATTAGGAGAGTCCTGGGGTCAAGATAATGCCCTAATCTTTAAGACAGTAGGCATCTACCGCATTCGTTTCTTTACATTTTATGAACCTGAAACCATAAAAAAATTATTAATAGGACTCGAGTATCTCGAAGATGGGACAAGGGTTGTCGATTATGACGTTTTTTATAAGCGGAAAAAAATATACTGGTCTGATGTTCGAGAAGAAAAACTCAAGGACAAATCTAGTATTAGTAAAAAATACCGTCAGCAAATATTTGTAAAGCTTGATAAAAATCAAATAGATGAAATCAGCCAAATAGAAAGAAAAATTTTAGCGACAAGATATTAGTTTGACAAAATATTTAAAAGTTAGGGATACCCCTAACTTTTTTAGTCTATTGGACAGAAATTTCCCAAAGATACAATGAAGCGATTGAGCCATAAGGAGAATACCTTTTTCGATATCGTGCAAAGTCTTCCTTGGAGAGTTTTTTAAGACCATATAAATTCATCATTCCTCTGCGTATAGCCAAATCATTATAGCTTACTACATCGGGGCGGCGGAGTGAAAAAATAAGCAGCATCTCAGCAGTCCAAACACCAACTCCATTTAGTGAGGAAAGCTTTTCTATTACCTCACCATCAGTTAGAGTATGAAGTGAATTAAAATCCACCTTACCGGATATATTAGCTTCTGCAATACCTTTGATGTATCTGGCTTTTCGCTCAGACATACCACAGCCCTGAATTTCAGACAGGTCTTTTTGAGCAATATTCTCTGGTGTAATGTTTTCAAGCAATTTATATAGTCTATTACATACAGTTTCTGCAGCCTTAGTTGAAATCTGCTGACTGATAACGGAAGAAATAATAGCGGCAAAAGGTTCAGGATTGATCTTTCGCTTTATTATGCCTATTTTATCAATAGCTGCACCAAGCTTTTTGTCTCTTTTTTTCAGGTATTCTATTTCCTCTTGACCATATTTAATAATATCCATGCATTTTATCACTCCCTTTAACCATGTTCATCAATTAATCCCCACCTAAAACCTATATACTCTTTAATTAATAAATTCATGTCAAGCTTGTCATCCTGAGCAATAGCGAAGGATCTAAATATTTACGCGACTTTTAAACTTCTATTTCTAATGCTATGGGGCAGTGATCACTCCCTAAAACATCCGAATGTATTTCAAAGTCTTTGATTTTTGCTTTAAGCCGTTCCGAAGCAATAAAATAATCTATCCGCCAACCAATATTTCTCTCTCTGGCATTATTCATATAAGACCACCAGGTATAGGCACCTTCTTGCTCCGGATATAAATAACGGAAGGTATCAATAAATCCTGTATTTAATATTTCTGTCATTTTTCCCCTTTCTTCCTCAGTAAACCCTGCATTCTTTTTATTTGTTTTGGGATTTTTCAAATCTATCTCCTGGTGGGCGACATTTAAATCACCACAGAATATCACAGGCTTTTCTTTATCTAAACTTATCAAGTAATGTCTAAAAGCATCCTCCCATTCCATTCTATAGTCCAGCCTTGCTAGTCCCCTTTGGGAATTGGGAGTATAAACGTTTACCAGATAAAAATCTTTATACTCCAAGGTTATTACCCGCCCTTCCTGGTCATGTCTGTCCAAACCTAAACCATAGGTTACTCTAAGGGGTTTAAGCTTTGAAAAAACCCCAGTCCCAGAGTAGCCCTTTTTTAGGGCATAATTCCAATATTGAAAATATCCCGGCGAATCAAAGCTGAGCCGGTCTTCCTGCAGTTTTATCTCCTGTACACAGAAGATATCAGCATCTACCTTGTCAAAATAATTTGCCAAGCCTTTTCCTAAACAGGCTCTAAATCCGTTAACATTCCAGGATACTATTTTCATGCTATCTCTCCTCAAAATAATAGATTATATGTTTCAAATCGGCACGGCATGTTGAAAAGGAAATATGGTAATAATAGCGAATAGCTTAGATATTCTGAATAAAAAAGGAGTTATAAAATAATGAAAGTGTTAGGTAATTGCAATATAACCGGGATAGGCAGCTTGCCGCTAAATGATGTTTCAGCCAGCCACAATTTAATAAAAGAGACCTTTCCATTGATTCCCCACTGGCCACAATTACCCAAGCTTGGTGAATCTGAGGGGTTTATCAATCAATACTTAACTCCGCTGATAGATATAGGCTTGGTGAGAGTAGTGGAAGGAAAAACCCCTTACTTTGATACAACGAGAGCAGACTTTACTGATTTGCTGACGGAATTTTATTCACTTTATTTAGAAGCCGTTGAAGGGAATGAAGCTGCATTGGCCAGGTTTGGCTTTGCAGATGGCTCTGCCAAAGGGTTCTATTCATTCACTCAAAGGGTTCAAGATAGCTTTTATGCCGAGGCAGAAATTATAAAAGGCCAGGTTAGCGGTCCACTTACCTTAGGCTTACAGGTAACCGATAGTAATAAAAAAGCCAGTTTTTATGATGACCAGCTGCGGGACGTTTTAACCAAAACCCTCGCCTTGGCTGGAAAATGGCAGAGTAAAAAACTGCTCGAACTAGGTTTGCCGGTAATAATATTTATTGATGACCCCGGTCTTTACTCTTTAGGTTCTTCAACCTATATTACTTTAACAAAGGAAGGAATCATTAATGAGCTGAATCAGGTAATTGAGGCAATAAATTCAACAGGTGCACTAGCAGGCAGTCATACTTGTGCCGGTACCGAATGGCCGTTGTTATTTTCTTTAGACTTAGCAGTTGTTAATTTTGATGCTTATGAGTATTTTTCTTCAATGAGTGTTTACATAAAGGAAATTAATGAGTATTTGGCTAAAGGTGGCATCTTATCCTTTGGCATTGTGCCAACATCTGAAAAGCTGCTTCAAGAGACTACTGCCAGCTTAGTGGCTTTATTTGAGCAGCAAGTGGATATATTAGAGCAAAAGGGTGTTAATAGAGAAAAATTATTACAGCAAGTTCTAATTACTCCAAGCTGTGGTACCGGTAGTCTCTCTGAAGAGTTGGCTACTTTAGTATATAAAACTATTGTCGAAGTAAGCAAGGCTATTAAAGAAAAATATAATCTTTAATAATTAATGAAAGGGTCAGAGAACACTCCCTGACCCTTTCATTAATTTAGTTTATTATCTAAGAAGCTGCAGTACTCCTTGTGGTGCTTGGTTTGCTTGAGCCAGCATTGCAGTTGCTGCTTGTTGCAGGATATTATTCTTAGTGAACTGCATCATTTCGGCAGCCATGTCCACATCTCTGACTCGAGATTCAGCAGCTTGTAAGTTTTCAGCTGATGCACCCAAGTTGCTAATAGTATGCTCTAATCTATTTTGTAAAGCACCTAAAGCTGAGCGTTGATCAGACACACTAGCTATTGCATTATTTATCGCTGTAACCGCTTTGTTGGCAGCGTCTGCTGTATCCACTAGTATACCCTTTTGTACACTAGCTTCTGATTTAATACGTCCGTCAGTAGTCATAGCAGCTGCTTCTGACTTTAAAACAGAAGTTGCAATATCAGCAGTTCCAGCTGTATTATGGGCAGCATCTTTTGTTAAGGTTAAGCCTGCAAAAGCCTGACTAAATTTAATTATATCTGCATTCGTATCAATTGCTACACTTTCTGAAGCCCCACCTACAGAAGCAACAACCTGTAATTGCCCCGTGTTTGCTCCTGAGACTGTTCCCACTTGTAAGCCTAAGGCTTCAATAGTCCTACCGGAGGTATTATCATTTAAAATTCCTACTGAAGAATTACTTCCAGAAGTAAGAGATTCAATAACTAATTTTCCTTGACTAACTGAGGCATAGTTCTGACTTGAGGTTCCAAGGGCGGTATTAGCAGAAGCATTAATAGCATTGGCTACAGCAGTTGCATCACTTCCATCAGTTAACCCTACTGAAAATTCAGTACCATCGATAGCTATCCTTAAAGAACCGGAAGTAGCATCTGCACCCCCATATGTTCCTGAAGTAAGTCCTAGTGCTGCTAAAGTTTTACCCCCATTATCGTCTTCTCCAATAATGATATTGGCATTTGAGCCAGTCCCAGCTCCGGTTTTTACATCAGAAGAAGTTAAAGTAATTATTGTACCATCATTAGCAGCCAACGCATCACCATTATCGATAACGCCGGCAGTTTCAGCAGCAGCATTTATAGCTGTTGTCACAGCGTCAATATCATCACCATCTTGGAGTGTAACATCAAAGGAAGTACCATTTACAGTTAAGCTAAATGTTCCTGCTGTTCCACTTGCTCCTACATCGGACATCCCTGTCTGACTAGTAGCACTAAGAGAAAGACCTAAGTTTTGCAAAAGGGCACCGTTAGCGGAAGTTGTACCATCAGACTCAAAGTCGCCGATAATTTTAACTGAAGAACCAGTGCTGTCGGTATTTGAAGTAATAACTATACTACCCGTGTCCTCACTAGCATAGGTTACGCCAGTAGTTCCTAAAGCAGTATTAGCTGCAGAATTGATATTATCTAACACATTGGCTAGTGTCGAACTTTCATTAATAGTAACATTAAAGGCGGTATCATCAATGCTCATTCTGACCACGCCGTAGCCGGTACCATCAACAGAGCCTGTACCTGTACCAGCAGTAGCTGCTACACCTTCAGTAAATCCTGCTACAGTAGCAGTTGCTTCATTAGTAACTGAGTTTAGTACAATTGACTGGTCGCTGCCTTTTTGGGCTGTAGTGAAAGTCATAGCATCAGTAGCAGTATCATAATTGGCAGTTATAGCCTGACCCGCAATTGCAGAAAGTTTAGTTGATAGGGCAGCAGCTAGGGAGGTGCCAGAATCATCTTGAACACCATTCTGGGTCCAATCGACACCTTCAGTAAGAGTAACATTAAAAGCAGCACCTACGCCATTTCCACCGTTTACGCCTGCCATGGTGAAGTTAAATGTTGTTGTCCCGTTGGTACCGTCCGCAGCTACACCATCTGTAGTAAAAGCTGCAACTCCGGCTCCATTATCTGTAACATTTGTTAATGTTATTAAATTATTGTCGCCTGTTACACCTCTAGTAAAAGTTAATGTGTCATTGCCACTATCGTAGTCAACCGTTACAGACTCACCCACCTTACCAGAAAGTTTAAGTTGTAGCGCAGCTGCTAAACTTGCACCATCTGTATCCTGGTCAACGCCTTGAGTCCAATCAGTACCAGCAGTAACAGTAATATCAAAGGCAACTCCTACGCCATTTCCACCGTTTACACCTTCCATGGTAAATGTAAATACTTGATCTGTAGCATCTGTTAAAGCATTTGCATCAATAGCTCCAGTCACATAAGTAGCTTGACTAGCCGCAGTCAAAGTACCATTACTGCTAGCATCAATTGTTCCAGTTGCATAGGTGGCAGCTGTATTCATTGCCTTATATGCATTAATGCTCGCTGAAGTTGCATCCGCACCTGCACCAAAAACAGCTGTTGCAACGGCTTCTGCTGCTTGAGCATCATTGATAGTTTGGGCGGCACTAGAACCCTGTAGTTGACCAGCGCTATCAGCTTGCAAGAGTGTACTTGTGATTCCTATAGTTTGACCTGCATATTGAGCTGCTCCAGTGCCATCACGAAGAACGGCAGCACTAATTCCTGCTGAATCATTTGCGATATTTGCGGTAATTACATCGCTAGTTACACCTAAACTCTTAGCATCCATCTTGCCAATAGAAAAAGAAACGTTTTGACCCTGGTTTGCACCAATCAGAACACTTTTGTCATTAAATCCACCGGCTAATAAATTATTCTGGTTAAACTCGGTAGTGTTTGAAATCCTTGAGATTTCATTAGTTAGCTGATCAATCTCAGATTGAATATTTTGCCTGTCAGAATCAGTAACTACATCTGTACCTGCCTGCACTCCCAATTCTCTCATTCTCTGTAAAATAGCATGGGTTTCTTGTAAAGCACCTTCTGCAGTTTGAATTAGAGAAATACCATCTTGGGCATTTCTTGTAGCCTGGTTCAAGCCCCGAATCTGACCTCTCATTTTTTCACTGATTGCCAAGCCTGCCGCATCATCACCAGCTCTGTTAATCCTTAAGCCTGATGAAAGCTTTTCTAAAGATTTGGCACCACCTGCTTGGTTCATACCCAACTGACGATGGGTATTCATTGCCATTAAGTTGTTGTTAATTCTCATTAATAATTCCTCCCTGTTTTTTTTGTTTTTTTTTGCGAACATCCTTTTTCGCAAAAATTGTTCCTCAATAAGCCTATGGCCACCTTGACTTATATGGGGAAATATAGATTTAAAAGGACGAGTAAATTATCCCTTTTACAGCATCCTGCTGAATAAGATAATTACTCGTCCCTGAAATCACATCAATTTATTCTAATGTCTCAAATTTCTTCCTAGGCTTCTTCAGCTAGTCTTTTGGCCTCATAAACCTCACCCCTGACAATGCTTACATCTTTGGGAGCTTCAATGGCAAAACGCAAGGCTCCCTTATCACTTTTCACTACCTTAACCTTAATATTTTCTCCTATCATTACATACTCCCCAGGCTTTCTACCAAGTACCAACATTTTGTCTTTCCCCCTTGAAGTTATTTTTGTTTGAGTATTTTTAGCTTTCTCTGGAATAAAAAAAAGACGATTTGCTATTACCTACCTCTTTGCCTCCTGCAAAGAAAGTAAGACCTAACAAAATCGTCCTTGGGTACTAAGTATTTAATTCTAATTGATAGTATAATCCGTTACTAATTATATCGTTAGTTTTTTGAAAAACTTTAGAGTATTTTTTTAAAAAAATAGAACTATTTTCACAAGCAACCTGTCATCTCTTTCAAGACCTTCCGAAGAACAGGTTTTCTCGTTAATAGTTCAAAAATAAAAACTCAACTTATATTAGAGACCGTATTTTTTAATTAAAATTAACACGCCTCTTTCTTCCCTCTTTCATCTTCTTGCTCTTCATAAATTTCTCCTCGGACTATATTTATTTCCTGAGGTGCTTCGATTGCCAGCCTTAAATCACCATTTTCACTTTTAACTACTTTTACGATAATAGAATCGTTAATTACAATATACTCACCCGGTCTTCTACCTAGTACTAACATAATATATGCTCCTTTCCTTTATTGTTTAAGAATTCTTTAAATGCGACAAATTTTGATATTAAACACCAAAACAAAAGGAATTATGACGACAATAGCGAAATGTTTTATATATAAATATTTTACTCTTAAATGATAGCTTAGAGCTTCAACACAACCTTAAGTAAACCTTAAATATTCTTTAAAAGTTAAAGATGCCAAGATACAGGAATAGGAATTCCCGAAAAAGATTTACCTCATATATTTGATCTTTTCTATAAAGTGTCTAAAGTAAGACTTCTAGTCACAAAAGCAGCGGTCTAGGCTTAGCTACCGCCAAGGAAATTGTAGAATACCAGGGTAGGCAAATATGGGTTGAAAGGTAAGCTCACTTTGCTGAGCATCATAACTTTAGAGGAGGACGTACTTTGGCAGGGGAAACAATACTAATAGTTGATGATGATGAGGATATCAGAGAAATACTTACTCTATATTTAGAAAAGGAAAGCTATCAAGTAATTATAGCTTCGGACGGACACCAAGCAATAGCAAATGCCCTCACCGCCAATCCAGATTTAATTATCCTGGATATGATGCTGCCAGGGCTAGACGGAATTGAGGTTTGCCAAGAAATTCGCAAACAGCTAACAACACCTATTATTTTCCTCAGTTGTAAAGGGACACCAATAGAAAAATCCATGGGTCTGACAGCCGGCGGAGATGACTACATAAGTAAACCATTTGATGCATTGGAACTCTTGGCAAGGGTAAAAGCTCATTTACGCAGAAGCCGAATGTTAAAAAGAACAAATAGTTCCGATAAGCTCTTAACATATCCGGGCTTAACTATAGACTTAATAAGTTTATCAGTTATGGTAAATGAAAAACCTGTCACTTTATCCCCTAAGGAATTTCAACTTCTGGCATTATTAGCTCAAAACCCTAATACCGTATTTAGCAGCGAGCAGCTGTTTCAATCACTTTGGGGTATGGAAAGTCTTGGAGATCACCGAACCGTAATGGTTCACATCAGCAATATCCGGAGGAAAATCGAAAAAGACCCCCCCCACCCTATCTATATAAAGACTATTAAAGGTGCTGGTTATAAATTCTTTATGTCTTAGGCATCCTGCTTCGGATACCACATAAATAAAGGACGCCGACAATTTAATTTGTCGGCATCCTTTATTAACTAACTTACCAGCGGAGTCAATAAATATGCACAAAGTGTTGCAGTCAATAATCTTATCAGCACACCTACAACGGCTGCTTGCATAGCTTCTTTTTCATTAAGATCTGTAACATTTGCCCATACTGCAGGAATCTGACCAAAGGGAACCTGAAGGGGGAAACCTGAGTTAGCCAAAACAAAGGAACCAAGAACAAGTGCCGGAGCAATTGCTGCTTCTTTTAAATTTGCAACCAGAGTTCCCATTGCTAGGGTGTTAGAAACCAATATTGTCAAAGCACCGGTTATAGGTTCAATTTTCAAAACTCCCATAACACTATTTAGAAAGCCTTGTGCATATTGCCAGATGCCAATGTATTCTAATGCACCTATGATTGCGAATATTACAACAGCTGCAGGAATTATTAATAGGAAGAGAAGTTCTGCACCTTCCCTTGCTGCATTAAAGATTGTAGGAAGAGCAGGAGTAGTTGGAGTGAACCTTGGCAAATTATCTAGTGTAATTGCTTTTGTATCTCTCCAGATAAATTTTAATATGAAAGGTACTAAAACCAAGGGAAGAAATAAGGTAATAATAACAACAGGAAATACACTAATACCTGCCATACTTAGAGCCAGCATACCTAACATGAAAATAGAAAATGATGCTGGAGCCTGTACCATTGTGGCAATAGCTATCTTTTGTTCATCTTTAGTAGCTCCCGCTTTTATGAGAACAGGTCCTGCAATACGGCCTGCTGCATTTACGTCTCCTAATATATTGTAAACACCTGGGACCACAACAGCAGAGTTAATACCTATGAACTTTAATATTGGAACAAATAATCTCATTAAAGCATCTGTAAATCCTAACCTTTCAAGAATTCGGCCAGTCATTACGCTGACTATAATAGCGGCCCCAATGTTCTTACCAAAGATAAAAACATTAAAGATACCAAATGCTTTGTTTACCATTGCATCGAACATTCCAGCTATATGATTAGATCCGAAAAACAAACCTATTAGTGATAATCCTACTAGACTTAAGCCAACATACTCAATACCTGATATGGTTTTTCTGCTAGTTGTCGTTACTTCAGTTTCAATTTTCGACATTTGAATTCCTCCTTTAATTTTTTTACTAAGATACGAAAGTTATGAAAAATAAATTTATAACTTAATACCTAATTAATACCTCCCTTCTATTTTTTTGTTTTAAGTAAGAACTTTTCTGTAATCATATCTGCATATTTCTGGATACTCTCACTTCCAAATTTATCAATAGGAACTGAACACATTCTTTCCCTAAAGATTACAACTTCAAGTGAAGGTAAAAGGGTTTTAATAGCCCTTGCTAGTGGCAGTCCATTTTCAAATATTTCAAGAGAATGGGGATTACCGACAATGAAATTTAGCCCTAATTCCTTAGCTTTAATTACTAATGGATTATCAGATTTAACCCTACTGATTGATGCCAAGATAGTATCAATTTCAGGATTTTCCCGCATTACATTTTCCAGATGCTGAGGGCTAAAGCCAGTATGAGGAAATATATGGAGTATATTTTCCACTTTACTCGCCCTAGTACCTAGAAGAATCTCCCCTTGAACTGCTACACTTGTTTCTTCAATTTCTACACAGCTTCTTATTTCCTTCTCAGCTTTCAGAAATTCTGTTTCAGCATCGATATTCATGAAGTCTTTAATTCTATCCAATATATCTCCTAAAGTTTTTACTTCATCCAATGCCTTACCCACATAGAGTATATTTCCCGAAACTCCCCCGTAGCCAACTTCTACACGATAAGCAGAATGTCCATGAATATAGGAAATACCTGGATGTAATCCGTGAAATGCTTCGTGAAGTTCCAATGCTGCAATTTTATACAGGCCAAGGTAGGTCTTAATTAGAACTCCACCAGAATTAGCTGCATCTGCTATAGGATGGTGTGCTAATATTGCATTAACATCTGTGGAACCTGCCAGTTCAATTGCCGACTCAGTCATAGTCATCATTACTGCAATCTTTTTGATTTCCATTTCTGGGTCTCCAAATACCAGCCCCGGGGTCTCTGTTATAGCTTTACCAGGTAAATTTGAAGATTTCACCACAACAAAAGGATTTTGTGAATTGTACATCTCACTAATAGTTTTAGGCAACCTCCCTCCCGTTATAGTGTCAAGAGCTTGTACCAAATCTGAAACTAATACCTTTTCCATAAAAATTCCTCCCTTGAAAATTTAATTGTAAAGATTATACTAGGAAACTTATTTTTGATATAAATTTTTCTGCACTAAAACAAAAAACCGCCCAAAAAAGAAAATATAAGAACATAACTCTTTTCGGAGTTATAACTTAATTGTTCCTTCATTGGACGGTCTATCAGGCTCTTAAATTACAAGCTCCCTCAGCCAGTCGTATGATCTTAACAATGAGATTAGGGCACTTTATAAAGTTCCCTTCTCCATCTATAACTTTTTAAATTGTTTTAATAGGCTCTTGCAGAATAATTATTGTACCTGCACTTTCAGTCTGGACATCATAATCTTTTAAAATTGTTATGATTTTAAAATTAAACTGCTTTTCCAATAATTCTTTTAATCTTGCTTTAAAAGCTGTTAAAAGAATATAGTTGACTTCTAGGGTAGAAAAACCCCTGCTATCTAATGTGGCCAGAGCTGGAATCCTCTTATTTTTTGCAATTATAACAATAATATTTTCTGTTATGAATACTTTCTGCCGTTCCAACCCATAACCAATAACTTCCTGGTTAACCTGGTTGTTAATCTTAATAATTTCCTGACTTAGGTTGGAGGGAAAATACATATTAACAACTCCACTTATATTTTCACTGGAAATAAACTTTCTACAAATAAATGCATATTCCTTCTTTTATTTGAGAGTTTATTATTTATTTTTTTATACAAATTAAAATACATAATTATTAAGAAAAATTTTAAAACTTAACCCCACTTAATTACTTCATTCAATTAAAAAAGTGTGGCATAACCACACTTTAAGTAAACCATCTATTCTCGATTTATAATTTTATCAGCATTTTACTATTTACAAATTCAGTTATGGATATTACAAATCTGCCTCTCTCGTTCCAATATATTTCTATATCTGGTCTTGCAAAAGGAATATCAAAGGCTTTACCCCATTTATCTACGATCCTTATACCTAACATATCTCGAATAGTACCGGGATCAAGTAAAATATTTGTTTCAAATATTACATAAACATCATCAATTTGCCCCTCATTCAATTCTAAATACTTCCCAGGTCTTGCCTCTAGTGTCCCCAAGCCTAATACCCTGTCGTCAGTTTTATAGCTATTACTTCTCCCTATGCCTGCTATCCTAGATCTCGATAAAGCTGTAAAACCATTTTTGTAAATGTCACTTCCCCTTGATTCAGGGATGATAAATCCATGGGATCTAAGGGATATCTCTACATAAGATTCATCCTTAATAAACAAGGGCTTTTCAGTATAAAGCTCAACGGATAATTTCATATCTTTCCCTCCTTTGCTTTTGGATGTTTCATCCTATGTTAAAGGAGGGCTGTTGGTTACTAAGATTTTGCTCTTTATATTTAGTTATTTAACTTTTTTTAATAAAATTACTATACTTAGCAGTTACCAGAATATTATTTATTACTGTCCCCTATAACATCTCCTCCCACTAACAATAAATTTTTATTTTTTTTTGATTCTTAAGAAAATTTCAAGATCGGAGGGGCTAGAACCTTCTCGTATAGAACAAAGCAAAAATAAATGTTATAATTAGAGCATCTTGCAATAAGGAAAGAAGATAATAATGAAAACTAATTTTAATGATCTGGGTATTTCATCCCCCATTTTAAAGGCTATAGAAGAGATGGGCTTTGAGACGCCTACAGAGGTACAAAGCAAAGCAATTCCCCATATACTGGATCATAAAGATCTGATCGTCATGTCTAAAACAGGCAGTGGAAAAACTGCAGTTTTTGGCGTTTCTATGCTGCAAATGACTGATCCTAAAGCAGCAGGACCCCAAGGTCTGATTCTCACACCGACAAGGGAACTGGCAGTCCAGGTAGATAGCGTTCTAAAACAAATATCAAAGCATCTTCCTCACAAGACAACGGCTGTATATGGACAGCACAATATGAATGTTGAAATTCAAGCTCTCAAAAAAGGCGTTTCCATTGTTTCTGGAACACCCGGTCGAGTATATGATCACATTCGTCACGGTAATCTAATAACTAGACATATACGATTCTTGGTACTTGATGAAGCGGACAGAATGTTAGATATGGGCTTTCTAGACCAAGTGGTAAGAATTATCAAAACCCTCCCCAAAAACAGGGTGACTCTCCTGTTTTCAGCCACCATACCCGCTGAAATCCGTAAAATTTGCAAAGAGTATATGAAACATCCAGAAACTATTGATATTGAGTCACAAACCAAAACAGTGGATACGACTCAACAAATATACTACCGTGTAAATAATAATGAAAAAAACTTACAGTTGAGCCGCCTACTTCTAGTTGAACAACCGGAAAGCTGTATTATTTTCTGCAACACACGAATGGCTGTCGATAGGGTTCAAAGCTTTTTATTCCGAAAGGGATATGCTTCTCAGGCGTTACATGGAGATATTCCCCAAAGTAGACGGATGAAAACAATAGAGCAGTTCAAGCGGGGAGAGTTTCATTTGCTAGTAGCCACAGATGTTGCGGCCCGTGGTATTCACATCGACGGCTTGTCTCTGGTAATAAACTATGATGTTCCTATCGAAAAAGACAGCTACGTGCATAGGATCGGGCGTACCGGTAGAGCTGGAAGCGGAGGCCGTGCCATCAGTTTGGTTACAGGCGAAGACATCATGAGCCTCTATGAAATTGAAGAGCATATCGGAGCTATGATTGAAGAAGCGGAATTTCCATCTGAGGCAATTTTCAATGAGTACAGAGCTAGCGCCAAAGAATGGGTGCAATCCAACTCACTGAAGACCGTAAAAGAAGCTCAGAATAAGCCTTCATACACAAAACCCCCTCAGCAGCATCAAAAGCACTGGGACCGACCAACCGAGGTTAAACCTAGTTATCAAAGATCCAAAAATATCTGTGCTGTAAATTCTGTTGATCAGGCAAAACCTGTCCACCCAACCTCTAAATCCGTACAACCCCATTCCACGGAGGTCGATGTGGCCCAAGCTAAACGAAGCACCGAGATCATCCAGAACCAGAAGTCTACCGCTAAGAAGCCCTTTCTTCAGCGATTACTACAGCGCATATTGAACAAGTAGGGACACTTATTCAATCAAATACCGGGGATAAAATAATCGGGTGATCACCATCAAGTTCAGCTTTAAGTTCTTCCTCATTATTAAACATTTTCTCTGTAGTATTAACTATTTTATGGCTGTCGTTATTACCAATTGAAATTACTAAAAGAATTGGTTTATTATTTTCAATGTTTTCTTTTTCATTAACTTTGATTTCTCTAAGACTAAATTTGTTTTTATAATTTAAACTTGTTTTGCTACGAGTGCATTACTAAAGAGCAAAATGGTAAAATACAATAGTTTCTTATTAAGCACCTAATCACCCCTTTCAAGTAATTATTAAGAAGCAAAATTGGGATTGATATTTTTTTACCATCTATTATCTAGCTTTTTTAATATTTCCTTTAAAGTTCGATCCATGGATGCAACCTTTATCAATAAAAAGATAAACCCACCGATAATTAGAATCCATAAACCTAAATTAAATAGAATAATTAAAGATGGAAATGAGGTCGAAATCCACCATGGTGAAGAGTTCATATGACTTTTTCCTTTCATTATCTTTTGTTGGATTTTGCGCTTATACTAATTGCTTAATTTATCAACCTTTTTTTCAATTCTCTTGACCGTCTCAATTAATTCCGTTATAAGTTCATCATCATTATTAGCCTTTTTGCCGTCCTTAACTTTATGTTCTGTATATAATAAGTAGGCTAGTCATTTCAACCCACATATTATCAATAGCAACAACTCCTCCTTTTTCCTATTTCAATGGTACGACTTTTAAATGCTGCTTCCCGTCCTCTTGTATTATAAATAACACGTATTTTCCTCCCGGTGATACCAATAGATTCCCCTTCTCCTTATATTGCTTAAGAATAGTAGAATCAAGGTTAACCAGGTCAAAAATCACTGTACCTAATTTCTTTTCCTGTAAAATATAGTGCTTGCTTTCGTCAACTTCGGTTTCCACCCCATTATGTATATCAACAACCCAGTGTGATACTTGGTTGCCCTCATATCGTGAAACTAAGATCTTATTTCCATCTGCTGACCAAGCCAATCCGGTCTGATTAATGCCGTTATTTTCATTAGAAATTTTACTTAGTTCTGCTGTGTTAAGGTTTATAATATATGGCTCACCCTCTAGTAGAGCACCTTTTATTGATTTAACCATATTACCTAAAAGGTACTGCCCATTGGGTGACCAAATGGGACGAGAGATAAATAAAGGCTCTCCGGTCCACTCTTTTATTACTTCTTGTTTTTCTAGATCGTATATCGCCAACTTTTGCCCCAGGCTGCTTCTGCCATCTCCACCCATTTCAATTGTTGGTTCTTTTTTATCCCATTTAAGGTAGGCAATCTGTCTTTTCTGGGGTGACAATGAGCCCTCAAGCAGGTTATGTCCCTTTTCGTTTAGACTGTATGCTTCTTTCTTAAACTCAAGGTCATAAATAGCTAAGGCACCTTGTTCCCAGTTTTCATAAAGCAACTGTTTTTCATCGGGTGAAAAGGAAAGTCCATACGTATAGACAGGCCAGCCATGATCAACTTCGGTGGGCAGTTTCTGTTCTGCCAGTGTTATTAAGTCGATAAGGAAAGGCTGTCTTCTTTTAGAATCATAAAAAAGTATCATGTTTTTTTGTTGGGGTGATATGCTATAAAATTGTACTTTTTGATATTGCTGCAGTTTGCCGTCTCTATACCAAAATAGACCGGGGTTATCTCCAAATCCGATTAGAACTGTTCCCCTGGCATCTGGTAAAATGTCATTAATATAAACGAGTCCGGTAGCTGCTTTTAATACAGGCTGAAGCCGCAACTCCTTTTCATTAATCACACCATAGTGGATGGAAGTATGCTGATCATCATATAGTCGCAAGGTAAATTCATAAGGGGAAATCCAATTGATATGCTGGATATTATTCAGGGGTCCTGTGCTATAATGGCCCTTTTCATTTGTAGTCCGGTATTCAGCCTCAGGCTCTAGTTCTACGGAGGCTTTAAAATCAGTGGGCACTTTTTGTTGAATGGACGGTTGTTCCGGAGCCGGAGTTTCTGATGGCTTTTGAGTTATCGCTTCTATTAGTTGTTCAGAATCCACCTGTTGCTTGTTTTCTTGAAACTCTTGATTATTAGATTTGCACCCTTGAATGAAGATTAACAGGCATAAGGAAAATAATAATAAGACTAATATCCTTTTCTCCATTTAATCCACCTCCAAATATAAGATAAACAGATAAAAATTCAACCGTTATATTTGTACCCTTAATTAGGATATCATTACAGTTAGTCAGTAAAAAAAATTACTCAAGTCTGCCCAGCTGGGAATATACTATTTCCCGTCCATCTTCACTAACAAAGAGAAACTCTTTTTCAGCATAACTTAACTGGTTATTGTTAAATTCCACCGTTTTACTACTTTCCCCATCAAAATCATAAATAACTACATACTGTTTCCTTACCTTGTTTTCCTCCCGATAACCCTTTATTACCAGCTTACTACTATCAGTACTCCACATCATATCTGAACCAAAAAAGTCCAGGCCAAAATTTTTACAGTTTAAAGTTGTGATTTTATCACCTTCAGGATTAACAACCTTGATATTCTGGGGAAAATACCTGCTGCCATCGTTGAATTCAATTACGGCTATCTTGGAACCATCCGGTGCAGGGCGAGGAATATGGGCATTTTCTAGCAGTTTTTTAATCTGACCTGAGTTAATATCTAATTTATAAATATCGGCTATTCCTTTGTACTGCTCCCGCCAGTTTTCCAAAACCAAAGTATTATTATCCAGCCAGGCAAAGTCTACGGGAAAAAGGCTTTGGGAGTTATTGTGAAAATAGGGTAGTATTTCTGTTTCGTATTTCCTAAGAACCTCTTGGCCTTTATCGTCCATGATATATAACTTGAGGGGTATCCCCATGTCGTCATGATTATTCTCCTTAGGTCTATAGGTGAAGACGGCAATTTTATCATCAGGCGCAGGCTTACTGCCCAAAATCCGCTCATTTCCCGGAACCTTTATTTCTGTTATTTGCCAGGAGTTAACATCTAACAGCTCACTGTGCTTGATAATTACTCGTGGGGATTGATTAAACCAGGAAATATCCTCCCAGCCTCCCAAAGCTTGAAAATTCTTATCAAATTCCTTTATTTCTCCGGTTACGGTATTATAAAAAGACGGGCTGCCGGGATAAGCATCGCCAGCACTGGGATGATGCCTAATAAGAGATATCCATTTCTTATCCGGGGAATAGTTAAAGTTGCCATACTTCCTTCCGGCAAAGGATTCTAAAACCTCCTCTTCCCCAGTGTCCGGATTCCAGGAGATTATGTTGCGGGCATAAATATATTTACCCTTTTCTAAAACCTCTCCCGTAGTATTATCCCTTTTGGAGTACTCTGCACCCTCTTGATCCCAACCTTCAGCGGTATAGTAAAAATCCGCTGTTCCCTTTAGAACACTGGTGTGATAGTTTGTTAATTCCAGGTCATAAGTAAATAAATCCGTAGTAAAGGAATGCCCTTCATTATCAGATTCGAGCAAATCCGCTCCCCGCCTGGTAAAGGCAAAATAATCACCATTTGGGGACCAGAAGGGTCCTGTTAAATAATCAATTTCCCCTATTCCTTGTCCATTAAGAACATCATATATATAACCGCTGGAAATTTCCGAACCTCCAATTCCTAAAAGCAGATACTTCTCCTGGGGAGACCAGTTGATGGTTGGTAAATCTCCCATAAAAGAAATTTGTTTTACCCGTGCAAAATAATTCTCATTTTTACAGTAAACATTATAACCCCCATTGTTACTGACTAGGATAATTTCATTCTTTTTAGAAGGCGAAGTGTATTTTTCTTTAATTCGCTTTTCAAACTCATCTTTCATTTTCCCTTCCTGGGGCAAATACCACTGTCCATAGCCATTTCCGGCCATATTGTTATAAGCATACTCCAATACCCCATCCTCTTCCCAGGCAAGGGGTCGGTAATGTTCCTCCTGATTACCTTTCTTTATCACCTTGGTCTCTTTAGTCTCAATATTATACATAACCAGATCTATAGTTCCGTCTAATTCCCATTCAATTGGAGGTTCGATTGATCGCACACTACCTAAGGCCACCCACTTGCTATCAGGAGACCAGACCGGTTTGCCTACATAATTAATACTGTCGATCCTGATATGTTCTTCTACATCTACAAACTCACCCAAACGTAATGCAGAGGTCCCAATATCCGCAATTATATACTGGCTATCGGGAGACCAATATAACTCTTCAATCCTGTCCTCTATGTCTTGGACTACTTTGGGCTCCTTTTCCCCTACCTGCCAGATAAAAAATTTCCCGGTCTCTTTAAATTGATCAAATACTATATAAGCTACTTTCTTATTATTAGGAGACCAGTTTTCCGAAAAGACATTGGGTAATTCTTTTAAATATGCTTTTATAGACCATTGGGAACCATCAGACAAAGCTTCACCTTTGACCTCCTTTTCTTCACTTGGTGCAGGAATACTGCTCGGTTTTTCAGAAGGCTCCTCCTTCTCTTTTCCTGAGCAGCCAACTGTTAACAAGCTTACCATTATTAAAAAAATCAAAAGTTTTTTCATAAATTGCTCCTTTCTTTCTCCCGATTCATTTATAAAGGAAACTTACTTCAGATGGAGTTTTGACTCCACCTGAAGTCTTCAGTAATAAAAAACCCAATACTACTCCGCTTAACTTATTTGGTAAGTACATAATAATAGGAAACACAGTGGAGGTATAATTCCTAGCTAATAAGGTGGCTCCCCCTTATTTTTATATAGTCTATTTAAGTTTCCTCTAATACTTTATTTGGTATCGGGACTACTAATGATTTATTTAGGGAGGGAAAAAAATGAGAAGATATTTTGCCTCTCACAGGGTGCCGTTATATTTATTCCTATTACACAGTTTTCATTGCTATGAAAGCTATTGATTGTTGCTGAGTCATCCTGAGGGAGGTACGACCGAAGGATCTTAAGATGACGGGAATGCTTTCGTTTATCGTGGTGCGGGCAACGCATGATAATTCTGTAAAACTTTGAAAATTGACCTTTATTTTGATGTCAATGTAACTAGAACTATTTCCGGTCTAATATTAAATCTAATTGGGAGACTACTTTCACCTAATCCGCCTGTTATAATCATATTAGTTTTTTCTTCACGGTAAAGTCCATAATCATATTTGGGAAACAGACCTTGTCCGGGTACAATTATTGCACCAATAAAAGGTAATCGAATTTGTCCTCCATGAGTATGCCCTACTAGGATTAAGTCAATTTTAGATTTAACCCCTTTAGGGAATATTTCCGGAGCATGGGCTAATAGTATAATGGGCCCATCATCATCAATATTAGTTAATGACTTTTCCAGGTCATCCCTTCCTGAATACGGGTCATCAACACCCGTTAGCCAAAGATGCTTATGCCCTTTTTTTAATTTAAATGAATGGTTTTCTAAAATATGTACTCCCAAGGAAAGTAAAGGCTCCCTCATTTTATATCCTGACCACCATTCATGATTGCCCGGTACAAAAAAAACTGGTTTATCCTTTAAGCCTTTAATTAACTCCAAGCCCGGTTCCAGCTTGGGGTCTGTTTTATTAACTAAATCCCCGGTTATAGCTACTAAATCAAATTGTTCCTGATTAATAGTTTTCAAGAGATATTTCTGCTCATCACCAAACCATTTGCTATGTAAATCGCTTAGGTGGAGTATAGTGAATCCTTCATATTCCTGTGGTAAATTAGAAATTCTAATGGTATATTTTCTAACCGCTATGGAAAATTCCCCCCATAGCAAGTAAGTCACCACAGCACTTCCTCCTATTATGAAGCTCCTTCTAGTTATAAGCTTTTTAGTCATGACATTCTCCTAACTTTTATCTGTCTTCCATCTTATTAGGCAGGCTGTTAAATCAAAGTCACTATTGACCTATTATAGGGACGAAGGAACATCATATTTTGTTTCACATAGTGTTAGTACCAAACACTAATAAATCATTACAAAAAAAAGATGGCAAAGAATACATCTTAACCATCCTTTTTTATTACTACATAATGCCACTGGTATTAAAATTTAGATATATGAACACTTTAGAAATGATGCGTCTTAAAAGCCCATTTTGATACCAATGCTTATCATCAACTTTTAAGCAAGAGGATTTTTGTCGGTAATAAAGCTATGCCTTACAAAAGAAGCGTTGCAGATGGCTTTAAACTCATAAACATAAATGCTCATCTATTGGAAAATGGTTATGACAGCGCAACCGAATATATTTATGAAAGTGCAGATGGAAAAAAATATACAATTACAGAAAAATTCAAGGCCTTTGTTGACCCCGCTGTCTATAACAGTTTTCAAGCCTTAGAAAGCAATTTTGGGCATAATCTTTATTTTGTTGAGCATAATGCCAGAAATACAACTAAAATTATTTACTTGATTGGCATGTATTTTGGAGAAATAACTGGCGACATCTCTACTAATGACGCCCTGAATATTTTAAAAAGCCTGGTCTAATGCGACAGGAGAACCTTTTCACCCCTGTCGCACCTTATTAAGCCAATTCAACTTAATCAACTCTTAATAGCTCTATATGTAAGTTTGATTATATTATAATTTCTAGCTGGATTGGAAAAAATAAAAACGGCCGCCATTAGTAGGGTGTTTTAAAGAAGCTGTCATCCTGAGCGATAGCGAAGGACCTTACGTAGTGAAGAATCTTAAGATCCTTCGGTCGTTCCTCCCTCAGGATGACACAGCAACAATCAATAGCTTTCATAGCAATGACAATATTACTTCCTTATGACACCCTGACATTCGGCGGCAATGCTGTGGATATAGCTTTTTACCATAATTTTGGGAGTTAGACTTTAAATTATACAATTTCGGTGTTTTGCTTAACTTCTCATTATACTTGTGATATACACAGATAATGGAATCTACTCTTTGGGTTCGCTTTTAGATTCAAGTGTTTTGATTCGTGCTTCTAATTCTTCAATTTTTGTCTCTTGATGTATAAACACCGTTATTAGAATGGCAATAATAAGTGCAACAAAAACAAGGATTGCCCAAAAGTTCTCAAAAATAAGTATTCCACCAAAGAAAAGAAAGATATAGCACAGTATAAGGCTTATTGCAAATGTTCCAAGAAAATTTTTCATTACTTATTCCTCCTTTATTTCTACAGTAACAATTAATCAGATTTTATTTAAATTCTATAACGATACTATCGAAATATTTATTGTCAAAATATACATCAAATCTCCATATGCCTTTATGTGGAATCGTTTGGCTTGTTATATTCTCCTGAATTTGTACACCTTTTTTATTTCCATCTTTATCTGTAGGTATTTTTTCATCTTCATTGATTAACACTTGCCTGACTTTTGGTACATAATGGTCTTCCCAGCTTATATCAGCATGCAAACTATTAATTGCGGTCAATTTCTTTTATCTTGATTTCTTCCGTATTATTGCTGCGGGAAACCAAAGCCAGTTTATCTCCCTTTGGTGACCAGGTGGGGTAAATCTCATGGGCTAGATCGGTAGTAAACTGTTTAGTCTTATCCTTTTTCCAGAGATAAAGATCCCAATTCCCGGTCTTATTAGATGTAAAGACGATGCTCTTCCCATCAGGAGAGAACGCCGGATGTTTCTGATAACCAGCGGTAGACTCCATTGAAGTTAATGAGTTCTTCGATAAATCATAGAGTAAAATTCCTGTACCTTCCCTTTTAAATGATCTTACTGCATTAAGACTTTTCCATTGTCCCACCACTATGCTGTTTAGGTCGGGGGACTGATTACTCCGGTCAAAATTAGGTATTTGTCCTTTTCCTAATAACAGCTTACCAGGCTCTTTTCCGTCTTCTTTAACCTGAAAAAGATTATACCGGTAAGCATGGCTGTGATTATAGTTTTGGTGGGTTTTTAGGACCAACAAATTGCTATTATCCTGCCAGCCTACGAAAATCTGTCCATCTACCGGATGCAGGCCTTTTCCATCATTATTTGCCACTGCCAAAGATCTAATGTTATCCGAATGGGCATCCACTCCCCCTAAATCCAGCTGGATAGCAATTCTTTTACCATCTGGGGACCACCAGGCCGAGGCATTAAAGGGGCCGACCCCAGCAATTCTCTCTAAATCTGCGGCGGAAACCACTACTTTTTCTTCCTTACCTTCACGATCTACAATACGTATCTCGGGTAGAGAAAGCTTGTCTGACTTGGGGATTATTTTAGCATACAGGATAGATCTATCATCAGGAGCCCAACTGGCCCTCCCAGGCCAGCCCAGACCGGTGGCTAAAAGCGTTTTATCCCCGTTTTTAAGACTCATCTTCCAAAGTTCTGCGGTATCACTCTCTTTAGGTCGTACCAGGTATACTATTTCTTGCCCATCGTGGGACCACTGCGGATTGATAATTTCTTTATCTCCCTCAAATTCAGTATGGTATGAAAATTTAAGTGTTTCTGCTTTCCCTATGGACTGGTTTTGGATGCCGTTAATCTCTAAGGTGTAGATTGTATCCGGTTGAAGCTTTTTCTGGGGTTCCAGGTAGATTTCCCGGGGGTTATGTTTAGAACCTTGTACTTTAAAGTTTAATTCTGGTTCAAAGGAAACTGCCTTTTCAAGGAAAACGGGATCAACTTCCTTAGTAAAAATTAACTGGAAAACCGTATGTTCTAAGGGCAAAAACAAGTAGGGATCATCCGGAATCACCCTCTCTAAGGGAGGCAATACCGGGGCCGGTTGAACAGTCGAATTTTCAACTTTTTCTGTATCAATAGAAGAACACCCGTAGATAAAAAGCACCAAAGCAAGAATGCCTGACAAAATAATATAGTGTTGTTTCAACACGAATATCACTCCTTTGCCATGTTAGGTAATTTAAAACTATAGTTGAATTACAGTTCCTTCAACTGCTTAGAACTTTATTGGAAACAAGTCGCGAAATTCCCAGTAATAAACAAACTACACTAATTACCCATAAAACACCGGAAGTACCGATACTCAATGACGCATTTTCCGAACCCATCGGATTATTACGTTCAAATGTATTAATAGCTTCTAAAATTTTATAACCCGCAAAACTAAAGAAAACGATATATGCAAGAAACCATCTGAATGCTTCTTTGTTGAATTTATGTTCATACCAGAGAGCAATCAAAGAAATAAGCTGAATTGCCATGACTATTATAAAACCCCAGTTAAGCATTCCGTATACTTCAGCTTCTAAATACATTTCCCTGCACCTCCTTAATTGGTTTACTATATATGGCCCAGATTGTTTTTATATTTTTAGGAATAATAAGCAATATAAGTTATTTGAGTAGGAAAGGAATTTAAAAGTGTCAGCTTTTATACCTTTAGCAACTACAATTATCTTTGGCTTTTTCAGTTTTCTTTGTTTTTATTATGCCTTTAAACCTTTTGAAAACGACCACGAAGATTACCTTGATGATATTCTCTCTCATGCCAGTTTCTTTGAAATTATACAATTATTTTTTTTCTTGCTTTTGAAAATTTGCAAGAAGTTTTTGCCGCACAAAATTTATATTATTGCATTCCGTATTTTTTGTTTTTTAATTGGTGCATTATTTTTAGTTCCTATAATAATAGTATGGCTGCTTTACTTTAGCTAGTTAAAGAATGATTACGCCGTATTTTTTACATGACACTCACCTAGATGTTATACAAAGTAGAGGCTCCCATCCTCCCGTTGTTTTAAGGTAAAAGTGTCCGTATACTCAATCAGGTCAAAACTTTGAGAATATGGTCGCACCAGTACGGCTGTTATAGTGCCGTCGCTGTTTCTTACAACCTTTTCCAGACGCTTGCCCCTTAAAGAACCCTTATAGGAAGGCCGGGGGGGCTGTCTTTTGTCGCCTGGGCTGAAAAGAAAGGCTTTTCTTTGCGAATCGTAGTTGCCTGCACTAATTTGGGATACGTCCAGGTCGTCTAAATCAAAATATCGCTTTGCATATTCAAGAACTGTATCCAAGGGAAAAAGCCGCAGGTAACTGCCTTCACGATCAAGTTCGAGTTTCTGGGCATCATGCTCGTTTATGTACTTGGCCCAGCAGAACTGGGCTACATACCAAGGATTTATTTCCTTTGCATTGTTAAAGTCACGAGAGATCCCCACCAAATTAGCTGAATCAAATAAATATTCTTGCCAGAGCTTTTCCAGCTCTACCGGGTCCGTAATCTCACCGTAATTTAAATTTACCTCTTGTTTAGTATTGTCCGGAACTTGCACCGGTGAACCTTCATAACTCTTTTGACATCCGGTAACAAGTATTAGAAGCAAAATAAGCCAAATAAATATTAGAAAATGTTTCATCTTCATAGATTAACACCTGCCCTGTTATAGTGTTTCCCATATCCTTTCCCTAATTTTCCCCACCTATTTTAAGTAACCCTAATCACAGATAGACTTTCCAACATAATTACTGATTAAATTATGTTCCCCTTCTAAGGTTTTAGAAGCTTTAAAATATAATTGGTGGTAGCCTTCTCGGTAAGCACCAATTTCGTCACCCTCTTCAAAATGCGGCACATCCATCAGATGCCTTCTTATATCTGTTAAGATACGCCTGGCATCAATTATTGCTAAAACATCTCTATGTTCTAGGGCATACTCACATAAACCTTTGACTGTATTCAAGTCATCAATGATAGGCTGATAAGAAGTAAATGCTTTGGCACCATCCATACAGATATCTACTCCATATAGATTATTCCTTTCATAGGCATCCCAGCGCTTATGCTTCTTATCAATAAGTTCTTTGTAGCGTCCGTCCACCACTACCTTTGCTAACTGGTATTCTGATGATTCTATAAAATCACCGAAATCATTAACTCTGTTATCTTTTAGACCTTGATAAATCTTTTTTCTTAAATCGTAGCGTTCTTTGCCTGTTAAAGTTGGTTTTAATTCATAAGGATTAATTGCTTCAACTAAACTAATGACCTCTTCTTCCGTTAGGTTATCCGGGATAGGTTCTGCAATCACTTCCTCATTGGTTTTATCTACTGATGCCGCTTCAGATGAATTTTCTTCTATGGGCTCACCTTCTGGAAATGCATTATTGTTTGTTTGACCACAACCCAGCATGAAAATACTTATAAAGCAAAGTAATATAGTTAAGATAAGGTTTTTCCTATTCATAACAAATTCCTCCTCTACAAACTCTCTAATTCTCATTCATAGCCAGGATGGCTTTATTAGTCCAGTTAGGCAAAAACATATTCTATATTTCAAAATTAACAACTCCTTAATATTCTCCCATTTATCTAAACTTCTATATTACATAAAGGTGTAAATAGATTAATTAAACCTCACCTAATTTATTAGTACCGAACATAAAGAAAACATTACAAATTATTACCACTCCCAATAAAAAATGAAGGTTTTTTCTTTATCCTTTGCTGTTTTAACGGCATACACGGCTATAATGTCATCCAGTTATCTACCCGCATATTATCTTAATTTCCACCTGATAGGTTTTATAGGGCAAAACCTTTCTTGATTTTTGGGCAAAAGAAAAAGGCGCTGATTCTCAGTGCCCTTAACTATAGTCATCTGTGTAATCACAAGCCTCTTTATCACTGCCCGCCATCCTTTATTTTAATCTTATCTCTACTTCCTTCCCAAGGCATCGGGCAACTTTAGCCAGAAAGTCAAGGGATGGCATAGCCAATCGCCAGATTTTTGTAAAATCAATATCCTTCCCATAGTCAAATTCTATTTTACATATTTACCTATATTTTTATTTTTTGTCCGAATTTATATCTTCAGACGGCCAAAGGGGATTGCTCTTTAGAATTTCCTCAACTTCTTCAAAGCCTGTCTGAAAGGCATGATTATACCGGGCACGCAGTGCAAAGACATATTTAGAATTGCCGGCCAGCTTACTCGGGCCGATAGCCGCACTGACAAAAAATTCTCCTTTATTTAGGGCGCCACTGCTCAAGTGTAAAAATCATAATTGGAATGTCCTGACGCGGGGCATTCTGAGTCCAATCCGGATGCCGTATTAAAAGCTGTGGGCCAGTTTCAGCAATTTCAGCTGAACTGGATACGCCTTCCCATTGTTCCTCAATAATCGTATACCCTTTCCAAGTTTCCGGTAAACCTCTGCAGGGTAGAAACTCGTATCCTCCAATTTTTGAATGCTGTTCATACTATCTACGTATTTTTCAAGCCTATCCACATTATCAGCCATTAAGGAAATTATTGAAAGCATTTATGTCATCACCAAAATAAAGGTATTTTCAAACTTGGGATCAATGAGATTTCATAACCTGTTATATTTGTTTACATATATGTATATTTTTTATTGACGTATATGTATATTATGTGCTAATATAGAATTAGAATTTCTGTTCTATACATAAGGAGGGAAAGAGTTTGGTATGTTCTATACTATCTGAGTTAAGCAAATCACTTGAGAACGAAGCTAAAAGCCTAATCAAAGCTAACAAAGTCAAATGGAGTCCACATGCTTTGACTGAATTGGACAATGATGGCGTTAAAACAGATGAGGTCAAAACAGCAATTGATTCACTTCAGCTAATTGAGTTGTTCTGGACACATGGCTTTAACTCACCGAAATGTGTTTTCTACTTGCAAATCCCGGGAAAACCACATTTCCACATTGTTACTCTATTGAGTGACGACAGTATCCTTATTAAGACTGGATATTTAGCTTTAGACCCAAACAAATTCAAAGGTGATGGAAAAACAAGAGTACGTGATATTGAAAAATAGGATTGGAGGGGGCCTTTCCCCCTTCCAAAGCCATAATATAAATGTTTGCAAATTACTAATATAATTTTAGACAAATTATTTAAGTTTTTAAAATGTACGAATACAAATTGTTTTTTGTTTAATAATTAATACTGAGAGGTGATTAATAATGAAATGTGTATTTTGTAATTGTGAACTTAAGAAACACACTCAAACAATTGAACGTAGATTAAAAAATCGAATAATCTATATTAATAACGTTCCAGTTGATATTTGCATAAGTTGTGGAGAAGTTTACATTGATGATAGTATTGTTACAGAAATGAATAACATGCTAAATAGAATACAGTTTAAGGATCTTAACAACGTTTTATTTGTAGATTTTAATGAAGAGAGAGAAACTAATTTTAAACTTTTTTCTCCTCAACAAAATAAATTAGCGACTACTTAGTTATGTCTAAGAATAAAGAAGTCTTTTTAAAGAACAACTTAAAAGAAATAAGGCAACGACTCCAAATAACTCAGGATGAATTGTCATCAGAAATAGGTGTACAGAAATCTTATTACAGTCGTTTAGAACGAGGAGATTTTATTCCAAGCATTAAAATATGCTTAATTATACATCAGGCACTGCTCAAAATATATTTTGATAAAACAGGAAAACATTTGGAAAAACTGAGTATCGAAAGACTCTTTTATTTACAATGATTTATTGCCCAACTAATTGTTGGGCTTTTTTGTGTTCTCTTGATTGAGGATTTAGCCTACGTGTCACCATTTCTGACGCTCACCAACCTCATAGTAGTTCCCTTGATAAACAATAAGGGCAGGTGCCACAATGCCCACAGGATACCGATTATTAGACTGGAGGTCAGGGCACTGTACCTGGACTGCAGCCTAAGCAAGGCAAATCCGCGCCCTGCCACTTCCTCAGGTATGGCAGGGAGCAGGTATTTCAGGAAAGTAAGGAGCAACGTAAGGGACGGTATTCCTCTCAACTCCCTGCCCCATTTCTCCCTTTAAACCCATAGAGGCAAACATAATTACCACACTTCCCAATACTACCACCATGTACCAGAGGATTCCTACACGCCAGCGCAAGAGAGGTTTGAACACTTCCTCCCCGACTTTTTTACCGTATAAGGCACGAGATACAATAAAGACAGCCGCCAGCGGCCCAACACCGCCAACCATTAGGAGGGTGTTTTAAAGAAGCTGTCATCCTGAGCGATAGCGAAGGATCTTACGTAGTGAAGAATCTTAAGATCCTTCGGTCGTTCCTCCCTCAGGATGACACAGCAACAATCAATAGCTTTCATAGCAATGACAATATTACTTCCTTATGACACCCTGACATGCGGCGGCAATGCTGTGGATATAGCTTTTACCAAAATTTTGGGATTTAGGCTTTAATATACAATTTCGGTGTTTTGCTTAACTTCTCATTATACTTGTGATATACACAGATAATGAAATCTACTCTTTGGGTTCGCTTTTAGATTCAAGTGTTTTAATTCGTGCTTCTAATTCTTCAATTTTTGTCTCTTGATGTATAAACACCGTTATTAGAATGGCAATAATAAGTGCAACAAAAACAAGGATTGCCCAAAAGTTCTCAAAAATAAGTATTCCACCAAAGAAAAGAAAGATATAGCACAGTATAAGGCTTATTGCAAATGTTCCAAGAAAATTTTTCATTACCTATTCCTCCTTCGTATTTCTACAGAAAATATAAGCAATCCTAGTTTCGCATTTTAGTTGTTATGTTCATTATTAAAATTAACATAATAAATATGGAAATTAGTTAATAACTATATCCTTTATTGCCGTTAATTCATCAGAACTAATTTTTTTTTTGCCATCAACCCTAGGAAATAGTTTTATTGTAATAGAGTATTTCCCAGGTTCAACTCTACTGTCATTATTATCTTTATAGTCCCAAACCCCTGAAAACGAAAGCTTTTCATCCTTCTTTAGCTTATTTTGAGTAATTGCGGGCAAATAAATTTCCTTACCGTAGGACCACCTGTAAACTTCTTTGCCTTCAGTATTCTCAACGAAGAAATCAAACTCCCGTCCCACATCGAAGTCAAGCCTTAAGATTTTCTCTGAAATATTACACAGGAAAAAGACAAGCTTGACTTCGCTCCCTTCCTGTTTGATATCCAATTCAGTATCAAATAATCCTGTTACAGGCTTTTGGGATTCTTCCTTCCATTGTCTCGCTTGTTCCATGAACTCGGAACTTACTTTGGTTATCTTTTTCGATGGTTCAATTATTATGGTATTACTGTCTGTTTTCACCTTTGTATCAAATTCAATCTTACTTCCCTTTTTGTGGATATCCTTGGCAGGATAAAAAGCATTTCTTAGCTTCAATATTTTACCCTCAACCACTAAATTTGCTTTTTCGTATAAAGCAGATGTGGGATTATATATGGGTGAATCGCTCCGGACCTTTACAATATTGTTTTCAGTGTTTATTGCTTTACTTGTACAAGCAACGTACAAAAAGATTATCATAACTATTATACTCAGTAATGTTATAGATCTTTTGAAATTCCTCATTTTTATCATCCACCTAAGAGAAACATTTTCTGTATTTAAGACGTAATAATATCCAAATTGTTCCTTCAAAATTTCATATAATCGAATTCTGGCTGAATAACTATTTTCCCCTCCTGGTCGCCTTTTCCGAAACAATGTCTCTGTCTCCTACCCTGCTTCATACATGACCACGACGGCTCAACTTATAGCTTTTCATAATATTAGTACCGGAAATTCATTAAATATGTGGCTTATCTTAAACCCACATAAACTACTATCCCCCTTTTGCGCCTGCAGCACTAAAAAAGGGCTGGTACATCACTTGATTTTCCATGTCTTTTTTTCTCTTCCTTGGCTTCTAATTCATCCTGAAACTTTAATGTTTCTTCTAATTCAAACGCCAAATATGGATGATATTAGAATTAAGATGAGGAAAGGCGGATTATAGTTTTAATTTTACTAAATTAGTATTATAATTTATACATGGAGGAAAGATATGAATGAAAGAGAAATATTAGAATTAATTAGGAATACCACCCTACAAAAAGGTTTTATCTTAACGGAACATGCTTCTGACCAGGCAGCTATTAGAAAAATGAGAAGCCCTGATATTAGCGATATTTTATTAAATGCTAACCGTGTTATAAGAAATGATATAGGCAAATATGGGGATAATATTTACAAGATAAAGGGTGGTGCAAAAAACAGAAGCTTAGCTGTTTGTATCGCAAAAAATGGCACTTTAATAATAACCGTGATGTAATGGGGGGGTGTTGAATTTGAATAAAAGTAATTGTGGTATTTGCGAAGGAAAATTAATCACAATAATAAAAACGAGGAAAAAGTACATTATAGATAACGTAGAATATTTTGTTCCAAATGTCAAAGTTCTAAAATGTAGTAAATGTGGCGAAGAATTTATAACCGAAGAAGTTCATGATTATATTATGGATTATATTGAGGAAGCCGATAATAATCGTATATACTCTCTTACAAATTAAGAGGAGGGGTATCCTTCGCAAAGGAAACCCCTCTATTTGTTTCAAATTAGCATGAACATCAAATTTCATTATTTCTTCATCATCAATTAATTTAGCTTTTTTCTTTATGTTGAATCCCTTCCCTTATTTCTAAACCACAGATTTCACATCTTTTCATTCTTTCACCATGCTGTACTAAATAGTTGAAATATGCAACAAGGGTGGTTAGTTCCGCCCTTATTTTATAAACAAAATTTACAATTGATACAACATAATATACCCCTAGGGAACCTCTAGGGGTATATTATGTTTAATTAAATACTTTAGTTGCACAGAGAAACCTACCTTTTAAATAAAACTAATTACACCTCACGGGGTCTCACAAAACGCTTTTACTATTTACACTGATTTTCAGTTTACTGGACTTTAATTATTAATTGACATAGTTCATTTTAAATTTTTTTTGCTTTTTATTACAGCAAAGACCCCTTCTCCCACTCCATCCATTATTTCCTGAATTTTATTTTCCAATGTAAATATTGTTTGCTTTTTATCCAAGATTGTAAAACGATTTGTTTCTAGTAATTTAATAATTTCTTTTGCCGAATGAAAATGAGCATGCTTGTAAAAGTTGTTCGAGTGTTTTTTCTCATTATAGAGTTTCCCCAGAGGAGTTTCTCGGTCTATAAACGCAATGACAAAAATGCCTTCATTGGAAAGTATTCTCCACACTTCTTTGAATGCCTTATTAGCATCCTTTAGAAAACAGTCTGCCGTTACCATTAAAGCATATTGGAATGTTCCATCTAAATAAATTAACCTCTCAGTACAGGTTACTTGTAAAAACAGTTATTGAATATGTCTGTATAATATTCTAGTGACAAATTTTATTAAAATGTTACTACTTTATCCGCCCATTCTACCATTTCGACACAATTAACCATTTTTCCAACAGGACAAACTTCAGTTCCATCCAAATTTCTTAATCTTAGACAACTTCCGCAAGCAAGCAATTTACCTTCAAGTTCATGGAAGGTTGATATTTGGGTAGCCACATCGAATGTTTCATGGGTAAGGTTGACAATTTCCACACCTTCACTCACGAGAAATACCTTTACCTCATGACCTTCTTTCTTTGCAGTTACTGCAAACCTCATTGCACTCCAGGCTTTTTCGTATTCCTTTGTTTGTATAATTACTCCAAGTTTCATTTCAATTCCTCCAATTTTTCAAATTTAGATTATTAATTATTGCCTACACTAAAATAAGATATCCACCCACATCTTGATTGCTGAGCCGCAAATTAAAACAGCTAAGATTATTTTTAATGTTTTCTCGGGAATAAACTTACTTAATTTACCTCCTAAACGGGCTCCTGGAAAAGCACCAAGTGTTATTGCTAGGGCTAAAGACCAAATCATTTGACCTGACAAAACTTTACCAATAAAACCAGAAGCCGCAGAAAAGAAAACAATGCCTAAAGAGCTACCCACAGTAATTCTTAAAGGTATTCTTAAAATATAAAGCATTATGGGTACCAGCATAAAGGCTCCCCCTGCACCTACTAGACCAGCTAGTGCACCAACTATACCTGCAGAGGCTGCTGCAAGTGGTTTGTTAAAGATTAGCTCTTCACTTTCTGAGGTATTCTTTTTAGGGATAAACATCATTACAGAAGCAATTAATGCTAAAGTAGCAAAGATTATTGAAAGAAATTCCTCGGGAACATATTTTGAACCAAAGCCACCTATTAATGAGCCAATAATAATACTGGTACCCATCCAAATAACTAATTGACTATTAACAAAATTATTAGACTTATGAACTAATACCGCACTACCAGTTGCAACACAAACCTGCACAATTGTTATAGCCGCTATAGTTTGCATAGACAATTGCTCTACCCCAAGTAATGGCGGAACAAAATATAGTAAGGGTATCATAATAATGGCTCCCCCTATACCCGCCATACCAGCTATAAACGCTCCTACAAAACCTAAAATTGCAACGATTAAAAATATATTCAAAATAATAACCTCCCAATCTAAAAGGGTTAATTGTTATAAAATTATTTCTTCTAGTTGATTAATTACAGTATCTAATTCTTCTTTGGTAGTATATTTACCAAGACTAAATCTTATTGCACCATGTCCAACCTCTTCCGAAACACCCATTGCTTTTAGTACGGGAGAAATGGTGGTTTGCCCTGAATGACATGCAGAACCCGTTGATACGGCTACATTTTTAAGTCTATCTATAATTTCGTGACCCTTAAAACCTTTAAAGCTAACATTAAGCGTATTTGGAAGCCTTTTCTCGGGGTGACCATTGAGTTTTATTTTATTATTAAATCTATCCTTTAAGCCTGCTAGGAAATAATCGGTTAATTGTTTTATATTATTGTTATTTAAGATTTGACTTGCAATTTCACATGCTTTTCCTAAGGCTACATTATAAGCTGTATTTTCAGTTCCAGCACGCCTTCCGTCTTCGTGACCTGCACCATGAATTAATGGTTCGACAGTAACACCTTTTTTAACATATAAAGCCCCTATTCCTTTGGGGGCATATAGTTTATGCCCTGCTATTGTAAGGAAATCTAGGTCAAGATCTTTAACATCAATCGGTACTTTTCCTACCGATTGTGAAGCATCGGTATGAAATAGAATGTTATGCTTGCGGCAAGTTTCCACTATCTCTTTTATAGGTTGGATTGTCCCAGTTTCATTATTGGAGTGCATAATTGTAACTAGAATGGTTTTATCGGTAATATTTTTTTCTAAGTCTGCCGTCCTAACCATTCCGTATTCATCTACTGGCAAATAGGTAACCTTATATCCTAATCCTTCCAAATATTTGCTTGGGTTTAATACTGCTGGGTGTTCAATCATCGATGTAATAATATGGTTCCCATTATTCTTATGGGTATGGGCAACACCTTTAATTACTGTATTATTTGATTCACTGCCACCGCTTGTAAAAATGATTTCTTCTTTCTGGCAGTTTATTAAATCAGCTATTTGTTGTCTGGCTTTTTCAATTGCTTTTTTAGCAGCTATACCCAATTCATGATTGCTTGATGCATTCCCAAAGTTGTTGTAAATATAAGGAAGCATAGCATCAGCTACTTCTTATCAATAGGTGTTGTAGCATTATAATCCAGATAAATCACAAGTAGTATCCTCCTTCTTAGCAGTATAGTTAAAGCTAGTTTAACTTGCTTTTTTGTAGTTATCATCTTTAAAACTAAGAGCACTTCTTGGACATTCAGCAATACAATATGAACATTTTAAACAATCGCCATCATTTACAACACCAATATCCCTATAAGAACCAGGTTTTATTTGCATACGGCATACTGCGTTACATCTACCACAGTTATTACATACCTCACTTACTAATAGAGGTTGTTTGCCACGACCTAAAACATTAGCCATGGTACCCATGGGGCAAAACATGCACCATATACGTTGATGATAAATAACTCCCAGTAAAAGCCCTATAATAGTTGTTACCGTCAAAATTGTAACAAAGGGTTTACCCATGTAATAGTAGTCACCCCATACCTTTGGTAGCTGTAAAGCTACCATGGACATTAAAAAAATTAACCAACCTAAACGGAAACCAGGATGCCGAAATAATTTAGGAACTTCCTTTTGCCTACTGAAGCGGCTAAGAAAAGAGTCAAAGAAACTCCCCCTAGGGCACATCCAGTCACACCAATACCGCCCTTTGATCACCCCATATCCCATAGCCATAACCATACAGAAAACCATAAAGTAACTTAATGGAGGATAAAACCAGCCTCCGATTAATAAAGCAACAAGTATAAAACCTAGCCACTGCTGAACTTTAAGTTGTTTATTGGTTTTTGAATTTATTTCTATCATATGATTATTCTCCTTTAGCTTAAGTTTTTATTTAATTTTATAATTGCAAAATGTATAATACAAATATATAAATATATAGAAAACCATTGAAAATATCTATGGTTAGGGGTAAGAGTATCATAGTTATGGATAAATATGCAGAGAGATGACTTGATTCCGCTTTAAATCTAATACACCTTTCTATATTCTTCAGCAGCAATCATTTAGGTTTAATGACTGAATTAATTTCTTCATTTTTGGAAAAACTGCAAGTGCATTTTTATAAAATACATTTTCATGAAAAGCCTCTGGTATTATATCCTTAATAAACTCAATATAAGGACTAATTGGCACAAGTGGCCAGTCGGATCCGAATAAAACTTTATTGTATTGACTAGCATATTCTAAGCCTTGCTTGATATATTCGACATATAACTTCTTATCTTGCATTTTCTTTATTTGCTCTCTATTTCCTGCAATAAGTCCTGATAAGTCAGTATATACGTTATGATTTTTAGATATTAATTCAGCTGTGTCCATTATCCAAGGAACCCCCATATGACAAATAATGAACGTTATATCTTGGTGTTTCACAGCCAATTCATCTATAGTTAATGGGTGTGAATATTTTAAAAGTCCACGAGATGATTGTGTATTGCCACAATGAATAGCAACTGGAACATTATATTTTTTAGCAAGTTCATATATTGGGTCATAGATAGCATCATAAACGTAGTAATGAAAATAACCTGCATAAATTTTGATTCCTGTAACCATATTTTTATTAAGTTCTTCTTCAATAAAATTTATCTCGCTACTGTTTTGTTTAATTTGTTCAGGATTTACACCCACACATGATAATAGACAATCTAACGTTCCATCCTCCAGAATAAACTCTTTAGGATAGCCAGATGGTTTATAAGGTTTTCGATCCGGGGTAGCCATTATTACTCCAGCAACCACATTTGATTGTTCAAATTCTTTTTTTAGTCCACTGGCACTGTAGTTTAAATAACCAATCTCTCTAGCAGTCGTTTTAAATCCTTCTCTATTTGAAAAATGAAGGTGTGAATCAATTATTTTCAAAACACTTCATCCCTTCGTATTTTTGTTTTTAAAATAATAAAATACATTTTCTCATTTTAAGACGTCACAGCTTCATCAAGCCCCATTTCTTTAATTACCTCCATGTTCTAATAAGTATTCCTCTAAGGCAGTTATAACCTCTGCACCATCACCAACTGCCGTAGCCACCTGTCTTAACCTCTTTTGCCTAATATCACCAATAGCAAAAACACCAGGTAGATTTGTTCTAAGCATACTATCAGTTAGTACATATCCATACTCATCAAAACCAATTTCCCTTGGTAAATAGTCACTATTAGGTATATAACCTACAAAAATAAAGACCCCCGAAGCATTAATTCTAGTTTTTTCTTGAGTTCTCACATTATGAATTGTAAGCTCCTCTACATTTTCAGTACCTCTGATTTCATCTACTACACTATCCCAAAGAAACTCAATTTTTGCGTTATTAATGGCCCTATATTGAGCTATTTTATTGGCCCGTAGTTGGTCACGACGGTGTATGATTGTTACCTTTTTACAAATTTTTGCCAAATAAAGAGCTTCCTCTACTGCTGTGTCCCCTCCCCCTATTACTACAACTTCTTTATCTTTAAAGAAAAATCCATCACAGGTAGCACAATATGATACACCTTTACCTCTAAACTTACTCTCCCCGTCAACACCTAATACTTTGGGGCGAGCCCCGGAAGCAATAATTACAGCTTTAGATTCATAAATTTTATCACCTAACTTAACTTTTTTTTGATGCCCCTCAACTTCAATCCCATCTACATATTGGAACTCCATATCTACACCAAATCCTACAGCTTGTTCATAAAACTTCATCATTAACTCTGGTCCAGAAATCCCTCCTGGAAACCCAGGATAATTCTCAATGGTATCTGTAGTAGCCGCCTGGCCACCAGGAGCACCAGTTTCTAAAATTAATGTTTTATATCCTGCCCGGGCTGTATAAATTGCCGCCGTCATGCCGGCGGGACCAGCTCCAATAACAATTACATCATACATAATCTTGACCTCCTATAATAAATTCCTTTGAAATTCTATATAACCTGTTCTTTTAAGTGACAATGTTCTATGAATAAAACTTAAAATTATAATTATTATAAAGATAGTAAAATATAGAACTTCAAAACCAATTGTATTCAAAAAGCTAATTGCTACTTAGGTCTTTAATTTATTTAATTTTAAAATAATAATTTATATAATACAAATATATAAATATATGAAATATTATTGAAAAAATCTATAATTGAGAATTAATAATGTTATCGTTTCTTTCAGGAACAAGATATTTAATAATTTTTACATGACCGAATTGATAGGTTTCCGCAGATTATTAATTTACACACTATTAGACCCCAGATCAAAAGTTCTGGGGTCTTCTTAATATACACTTTGGTTGAGAAATTTTTAACCTTTTATTCACCAATATCCTTCAGTTTAGAATGTAATAATTTTATCACTGTTAGTAACCCATTCAGCTAATTCAGCCATTGTAGATTTTTGTGCGCCCTCAAAATAAGGATGATTTTTATAAATTCCGCAACGGGCCATACATGTTCCACATACCTTAACCGGAACGCCTTGGGAAATAAGCTCTTTAAGCATTTGAGATAAATCCTGGTCATACCCTTCAGGTGGCTTGCAAATGTCTCGTGCCATATCAACAGAATCATTCATTAAAAATATTCTTACTTCCTGTCCTGTTTCCAATAGTTTTCCTGCCAAACGCAATCCATTCCACGTTACATCTGTACTATCATAGGGTTCACGATTAAAAATGATTAGAACTTTCATAACAAAACTCCTTTCAAGATTTTTTTATTTTTTAAATTAATAAGTATGCACTAAAATCCCTAAATTCTGGCCCAGTATTGAAAACATCATGTTCACTCTCACTAAACTTCGGAAATCCCGATAATCCTCCTAATTTCCTGAGTGAATCAAACTGGTCCCTTCTTCCCGTTACTATTTTGTGAACATACGACTGATGACCAACATCCCAGATAATTTTATCAGAAGGTGAATTGAACACCCTACGTAGGGCAAGTGTCAGTTCTACCACACCTAAATTAGAAGCAAGATGACCCCCTGTTTTAGATATTTTATTAATCAAAAAACTCCTTATCTCAACTGCCAATTGGGTAATTTCCTCAAAATTCAGTTTTTTTATATCATTTGGAGAGTTGGCTTTATCCAAAAGGTTAGTCAAATAGGTCTCACCTTCATTTTTAGTTCTAGGTAATTTTATTTAAGCATTCTCCATTTTCTCTTTTTGTTTAATTTTATATTAATAAAATGCCTACTACAAATATATATATGTTAAAATTACTATTGAAAATATCTATAGTTAGAGGTGAGTAATAATGAACTTTACCCATTTAAGGTCCTTTTACTATGTGGGGAAATATTTGAGTTTTTCTGAAGCAGCAAAAAATTTATATATTAGTCAGCCCACAGTTTCCATACAAGTAAGAAGATTAGAAGAAGAATTACAAGTTAAGTTAATTGAACAATTGGGAAAGAAAGTCTATCTGACTGATGCAGGTAAAAGGTTATACAGTTATGCAACTGAAATATTTAAGCTTGCAAAAGAAGCTAATTTAATGATAAATGATATTAGTGATTTTAACATTGGGCAAGTTTTATTAGGTGCTGGCACAACAGCAGGCATTTATTTGCTTCCTGAATTACTTGGTTCTTTTAAAGCAGACTATCCAAAAGTAGAAATTAAATTACAAATAGGTAATTCTAAACATATTACTCAAAGGCTACTTGATAATGAAATTGATTTTGCAGTAATTGGTGAGGGGCTGGATTTAGATTTAGATTTAAGATCTCAATCAATAACTAAAGATGAGTTAGTTTTAATAGTCTCACCTAATCATCCTTTGGCTATAAAAACTGAAGTATCTATTTTAGATTTATGTAATGAAACATTTATTTTAAGGGAAAGAGGTTCTAGTTCTAGGGAAATTTTCGAAAACTCTATTATAAAAAATAATGTAAAAATAAATGTAGCAATGGAGTTCAATTGTGTAGAAGCTATTAAAAAAGCAGTTTCAGCAAATTTAGGTGTTTCTGTTGTTTCTAACAGTTCCTTTAAATTAGAAAAGCAACAAAATGTAATTGCCAGTCTAAAAATCAAAGACCTTGATTTGGTGAGAAATATTTATTTGGTTTATCATAAAGACAAAGAATTTGCAAATGTTATTAAGAATTGTATCAAGTATATATCTTTAGGAATAGACATTAAGTGAAGTTACAGATTGCTACATTTATTCAAGTAGTCTTTTCAAATAGTAAAATAAGAGAACCCCTTTAAAAGAGAAGTTCTCCCATTGTCTTTAAAAACCGTAAAATGCAATTCCACCAATAATACAAAAAGAAACAACTTTCCATGGGGCAACTCTCCAAAACATTAGCATACCAAAGGCGATAAGGGCTAAGCTAAAGTCAAAAGGATTATTTATTGCTTTGGTCCAAATAGGGTCATATAGTGCTGCTAATAATATCCCCACTACAGCTGCATTAATACCAGTTATTGCTGATTGAAACTTTGAATTCATTCTTATAGCTTGCCAAAAAGGCAAACCACCGATAATGATTAAAAATGAAGGGAGAAATATGGCAACAGTTGCAGTCAAAGAACCTATTAACCCCTTTGCAACTGCACCCAAATATGCTGCAAAAGTAAACAATGGACCTGGTACAGCTTGAGCGGCACCATAACCTGCAATAAATTGAGTTTGACTTGCCCAGCCTACAGGCACAACCTCAGCTTGGAGTAAAGGAAGAACAACATGACCCCCACCAAAAACTAATGAACCGACACGGAAAAAACTATCAAAAATTGCAAGAAGTTGATTGTCACTTACTTGTCTTAAAAGTGGTAAGCCCAATAGTAGAACAATAAATATAACCCATGAAGCCAAAGATATACCTCTACTAATAGGTATATTGATGCCTAGCGAAGAATCCTCAACTTCTATTTTAGGGAGAAATAACCACCCAAATATTCCTGCAAGTAAAATAATTAATATTTGTTTCATGGTGAAAGGTAGTAATAAAGTAAGGACAGCAGAAAAAACTACTATAGTCGCTCTAGTTTTATCAGGAGCTAAAGATTTTGCCATTCCCCATACAGCATGGGCTACAACGGCAACAGCAACTATAGTAAGACCATGAAGCCAGCCTGCATTACTAATATCATATCCTTGAACGAAGGTAGCAAAAAGGAATAATACAAAAGCTGAGGGAAATGTAAAACCAATCCAGGATGCAACTCCCCCCATCAATCCAGCCCGTAAAATACCAATTGCTATACCTACCTGACTGCTTGCGGGTCCAGGTAGAAATTGACAGAGAGCTACTAAATCAGCATAGCTTTTCTCATCTAACCATTTGCGCTTTTCTACATACTCATTTCTAAAGTACCCCAAGTGTGCTATAGGACCTCCAAAGGATGTTAAGCCTAATCTTGAGGCTACACTAAACACTTCAATCATCTTTCGGAAGAAGTTAGTATCTTTATTCAGGTTATCATTTTTTTGCACAATTATTTTCCTCCTTAAGCTTCATAAATCATTTTCGCGGTTGCCTTAATATTATGTTTCATTTCGTGTATAACTTATTGAATTAAATTAATGAAAATATTTTTCCTATCTTATTATCCTAACCTCTCCTTATTTTCTCTACTAAACCTATTCCCATTTGCAAATTAGTTGCATTTTAAAATTAATACTTGAAACTCATTTTCTGCTTAGTGAAAGTGGTTAATAATTGTTTAGGAACTTTTGCATAATAAATAAAAAATTAAATCCCTTGCCTTCAAAAAGATACTTTGTTAAAATAATATCGTATTCCGATATCATATCGCGATACCTAAAATTATATATATGGGTAGGAAAAAATGCAATACTAAATTTTAAGGAATATTTAATCTAAGGTATTTTAGAAAAAGGAAATGACCGTTAAGGATAAGATTAGAAATGAGGAATCGAAAGAGGCTTAAGAATTTATAAGATTAGGGGGTAAAATTTAAGTGTTTTTACTTAAAGACGTGAAATACAAAGATATTTTATATATTAAGGACCTAGAGATTCCTAGGAAGAAAATTACTTCTATTGTAGGAGAAAGTGGTAGCGGAAAATCCACACTGCTAAAACTTTTAAATAAATTAATAAGTTGTGATACTGGAGATGTCTTTTATAATAATCAACCACTTAGTGAAATAGACTCAGTTGAATTAAGAAGAAATGTAGTACTGCTTCCCCAATCTCCTTCTATCTTTAGTGGGAGTATTAAAGATAACCTCTTGATAGGACTAAAGTTTTCTGAAAAGCCGCTAGCTTCCGATAAGAAGTTAGTTGAAGTGCTAAAGCTGGTCAAATTGAACAAGGAATTAAGTGAATATGCAAATAATTTATCTGGTGGAGAAAAACAAAGACTAGCTATTGGTAGAGTACTTCTGCTGGAGCCCGAAGTATTACTATTAGATGAGCCTTCCTCAGCTCTTGATGAGGATACAGAAAACATGATTATTATGGCATTAGTAAACTATACTAGGGAAAAAAATAAGACCCTTATAATGATCACTCATTCTAAAAATGTAGCCTATCAATTTTCTGATAGAATTATTGAAATAAAAAAAGGGACAGTAATAAATTAGAAGGGGGTGTAGTCTATGAACGGAGTAATAGACTTACAATTATGGCAAATGGCAGCAGCCTATCTTTTCATTGTAATTTTACTCTTTATTGTAAGAGCGAGAGGTATCTCACGGGAAAGAGAAATTTTAGTTTCTACAATACGAATGACAATCCAACTTATATTAACAGGCTATATTCTTGTCTTTTTATTTGAAAATATAAACCCACTATACACAATTTCTGTAATAGCAATTATGGAAGCATTTGCTATTTATAATATTTTCACAAGAACAAAAGTGAAACTTTCGAGACCGCTCAAAAATATAATTGCTTTTTCTATGCTATTTGGAACTTTATCAAGCCTTATGTTTTTCTTACTTGTGGTAATTAATATTTCACCTTGGTATGATCCTAGATACTATATACCCATTGCAGGAATGCTTATTGGTAATTCAATGACTGGTATTTCATTAGGTGTCAACAGGCTTGTAGATGGGATGATTTCTCAGAGGCATCTTGTTGAATCTGCATTAATGCTTGGTGCAACTCCCAAAATGGCAGCGAAAGATTATGTCAATAATGCTTTTGATGCTGCCATTCTTCCAACAGTTAACTCTATGGTCGGAATGGGTATTGTCTTTTTGCCAGGAATGATGACAGGACAAATTCTCTCTGGTATATCTCCTATAACTGCAATTGAGTACCAAATAGCAATCATGCTTGGTATTGTTGGAAGTGTTGCATTAACTGTAATATTATTTGTTCAACTAGGCTATAAAACATTCTTTAATGAGCATAGTCAGTTAATAATTAGTGATTAGAAAAAAACAATTTAATTATTCCCCGCAATCATTAAATAGTCCTGAGGTCTATATCCAAACCTCAAATCCGATATTTTCTTTTGACAATTTAATTAATATATAAAATAATAAGTTAAAACCTTGTTAAACTAAACAAACCAATATATCTTATTTAAGGTGAATACAAATGCTATATTTTTATGAATTTTTTTATAAAGCCTTCAGTGGCTAGCGTTTTTTGCAATTATTCATGCTTTCGCAGATTGGGGACATGTTTTCATTCCAATTCAACAACAATACTCTAGCGAACAAACATACCTAATACTTCGTATTCTTAGGATTATTGTTAATGCCTTATCTTTTATGTTTATAGTTCAGTTTGGTGTATCGCTATGGATTAATACCAAAAATAAGTGTGGAAAATTGAGGTTAATGCCAATAACTATTTTTACTTTATGGTTATCCTACCTTTTTATTACTATCCTATCCTATGATTATAGGAGTAATCTTGAGTGGATACGAATTGGCGATATTTGGTCCAGATATTTAATGGCTTTTCCAGGTGCTTTTCTATCGGGTTATGCAATTTTACTACAGAAAAACGAATTTAAAAAATTTGGTTTTACTAGATTTCTTTGGTCTTTACAAATTGCAGCTATTTCTTTCATTATTTACAGCTTGTCCGCAGGACTAATTGTACCTTCTGGGTCGGTTGGTCTATCTACTCTAATAAATTCTGATATGTTTTTCCAAATGACTGGAATACCCATTGAAATTATAAGAGGTATTAGTGGACTCGTTCTTTCCATTTCTATAGTTATAATTTTACAAGTATTTGATAAAGAGTACATTCTTCGTATCCAAGAAATCGAGATAGCTAAAGCAAGATTAGAAGAAAGAAATAATCTAGCACAAGATTTGCATGATGATATTATTCAGTCTTTGTATGCTACTAACTTAGAAATAGAGGATATTAAACTATCGGTTGATAAAATAAATGATAAAAAATCTCAGGAAGTATCGGAAAAATTGTCTTTTCTTTTAAAAAACAGAAGTAAAATAATAGATCAAATTCGTGAATATATTGGTGAGCTAAAGATGGCTAATCGTGTCGAAGTATCTTTGCGGAAGCGCCTAGAAAATTTGATTAATGAATTTGATTTAAAAAACAAAATGTATGTAAAATGTGAGTTTGATTTAAAAGATGAGCTAGTTTCTTTAACTACCCAATACCATTTAACTCTAATCTTAAAAGAAGCTGTAAGTAATGTTATTAGACATGCTAAAGCTCAGAACTTCTTGGTAAGAATAAGTAGTAATGACACAGATTTGATATTAGAAATTAGTGATGATGGAGTCGGGTTTAACGAAAGACCCGATAAAAATTACTACAAGAAGGGTTTAGCACAGGGTCTGAATAATATAAAGAAAAGAGTAGAAATTTTAAATGGCTTCATAGAAATTAAAACCAAGGTTAACGAGGGAACTAAAATTATTATTAAGATACCAATTAACGGAGGTCAGTATGATTAGATTAATGATTGTTGATGACCAGAAAGTAGTCCGCGTAGGATTAATTAATATTTTAAAGCATTACCCTAATCTTAATGTTATAGGTGAAGCAGGTTCACAAGATGAAGCTATTAAAAAATCTACGGAGATTAAGCCTGATGTAATTCTCATGGATGTAAAGCTATCAACTGTGGGACAGATTAGCCAAAATAACGGAATATCTGCCTGCCGTAAAATAAAAGAAATTTTACCCAATACAAAAATAATTATGCTTAGCTCATTTGCTGATGATGAATTAATTCATGAATCCATCTTAGCTGGTGCTAATGGATACTTATTAAAAGGAATAGATAGTAAAGAATTAATAAAATCCATTGAAATGGTCATTGATGGAAAATCAGTTTTAGATCCAAATATAATTGATAAAGTATTAGTAACGATGAGGAAAATGTCAAAACAGCAAACACTTTTGGATAAATTAACAAAACAGGAAATAGAGATTCTGAAATTGATAGCCTTAGGTAAAAAAAATAAAGAAATCTCCTCTGCAATGTGTCTAGGTGAAAAAACCATAAGAAATTATATAAGTCAGATATTATCGAAGTTAAATGTTAGTAATCGGGTAGAAGCAGCCAATTTCGCTTTACAGAATGATTTATTTAATTTTAAAAAGGACATGTCCTGATTTTTTGCTGGATATGTCCTTTTTATTTGTGACATTTTTTGAACTGAGGAAATGAGTATTAACACTATTAAATAAACGGGTAGTAAAGGATAATCTTGTTAAACGAATATTCACCATTTCATGAACAAAGTTGTTATATATTTCACAGCAAGGTGGGTATTCAAAAAAAAACCTAAGGAGGAGATGAAATTGTCAAGAGACGGTAACAAAAATTATTCTTCAACTAGTCCGTGGATTGCATTTGTTAGAATTTTTTTAGGTGCTTTTTGGCTGTATGAGGTTACAATTGGTCATAACTGGAAAACAGGTAGTTTTACCTCAGGTCCCCACCCTGGTTTGTTTGGTCCTGAAGCAGGTAGTTATTTAATTGAACAAGGTAATGCAGGAATAGAAGCAGGTGGCTGGGCTTGGTTTGGTTGGTTTTTAGAAAATATTATGTATCCTAACGCTGCTCTTTGGGGTTACTTTGCAGTTGCAGTACAACTTATTTTAGCTTTTGCTTTTCTTTTTGGGATATTTGTTCGACCAATGGCTTTATTGGGATTAAGCATGGACTTATTTATCTTCTTCCTAGGTAATTCTCGAATACCTCCCTTCTTCTCACTTGGGCACTTATTTGTACTATTTACAGACGCTGGTATGCATCATGGTATTGATGCCTGGATTATTGATAAGTATAAAGAAACCAAAAGTTTTACTTCCAATCTACTAAGGTCTATTATCACACTAAATTTCATTACACCTTCTATGAGACGCATAATTGCATCCATTTGCACTATTCTCTCAGTTTACTTTTTATTAGAACTGGCAATGATATCATCTGGTAAAATGAAGATGGTTAGTATGGATTTAGCCGTTTTATTTGGCTTTGTTGCCTTTGGTCTTTTTGTTTACAAGGATAAAATGGATAAAGTTTCTTTAACGGTTTCCCTTTTGCGAATTTGGCTTGGGTATAGATTCTTACATGAGGCTATTGTTCGTAATGTACCAGCTGTAAACGGCTTGCCTGGTTGGGGAACGAAGCAACAACTAACTGAAGTATTTCAGTTTATTAGCGAAAAACATTGGGGTATTTTCTCAAGCATAGTGGCAAACTTATTTACTCCTATGGCTGGTATTTGGTTAACAATCTTTATTATTGTAAATACATTGGTTGCTATTATGCTTATCCTTGGAATACGAACTCGCCTAGCAAGTAAAATAGGTCTTATATACTTGTCCCTGCTCATTGTAATTGGTTTTACCCGTTATGCACCTTTTGTTTTCGGATATTTATTTGCTGTTTATACTCTCGATGGCGGCAAATTATTTAGCTTTGATAGCCTAAAGGATTATAAGCCGAAAATTGGAATCAGCTTATCCAATACTGCAATAGTTACTTTATTTGCTGTAGCTGTCATAGCAGTTGTAGCAGCCAATGTTGATCGAATCCTCCCCGATGGATATAAAACCAGCATGGGTCCAGTAATGGGGGCTATGGTAGCGATGTTAACTTCTATAATTGGTTTATGCGGTGCATGGCAAAATGGATTTGCATTCGTATTTGGTGCAAATAAAAAAGCTCAGCTAGCAAAGTAAATAAATTAGTCTACTTTTATAAAAAACCACTTAGCAAAAAATCACTAAGTGGTTTTTATAGTTCAATCCTTAATTTCTTTAAAAAGTTCAAAGGCTTTCCTCTTTGCTTCTTCTAAAACTTCAATTCCTTGATTAGTAATTTTATAATACTTTCTTATCTTACCTTCGACATTTTTTTCTTCTATCTCTAAAAGCCCTTTTGATTCCATTTTGTGAAGTATCGGATAAAGTGTCCCAGGACTCATATCATATCCATGACCCTGAAGTTCTTCTATCATCCACGAGCCAAAAAAGGGTTCTTTCTTTGCATGATGAAGAATGTGTATTTTTATGAATCCAAGAAATAATTTCCTAATAATCTGTTCCTGCATGACTATCACCTTACCTGCTGTTTTTTGATATCGCATCCCGATATTATAAAGTTAGTATATCAGAACATATTTGTATAATCAAGTAAGTTGAACTGGCACAAAATTTTTCTTAGTCAAAAATAAATGGAAAACTAAAGCTTTATAGTTCCATAAAATTCATTTTCCTTTTATTCCTATCTTAAAAAATTATCTAAATCTACTAATGACAACTTATTAACGACTTCATAACCATTTCCCCTTCCCCTGGGCTTAATTATAACCGTTCCCATGTTTGGGATTTGACCTAACCCTAACCCTTTGGGGAAACTGTGAGCAATTATAACTTTGTTACTCCCTGAAGGTGGCTTGGTCTCTAACTTTGATTTAAGAGAATGTAATATTCTATTTTGTTCATCATTAGATAAATTTCCACTTAACCTATAAATTTCAAGCCAAAATGGGTCAATTTGAACACTTTCTGAACCGAATGCACTGCAAGCTTATAATCCTTTATGCATTCATTTAAAATCCTCTACCTAAGTTAGCGAACAAAATTCTTGTTTTGTCGTAGCAATAATAATGGGTCACGAACAACCCCCTGTGTTGTTTCGTGACCCATAGGAAATAGTTTTACTGTAATAGAGTATTTTCCAAGTCCAACTCTACATGTTTTTATATTCTATCCATTGTCTTAAGCTAGTTCCTCCTATTTATCAATGTCAGTGATTCAGAATGTCCGCTCTCATATTTTCAGTGATGCGTACGCCCCGGCGGGAAAAATGGGTTGGCCCAAATGCAATCACAATAATGGTTGCGAGAGTGAGAACTACTTCCGTTTGTTCCACTCCGGCATTAGGGCCTACTGTATTTGACACGGCATGGAAGATGGTAACGATGAGCACGCTGCCCTTAGAGTTGTTATAGAGCCAGGTGTATAGAACAGCAACGGCTATAACCCCAAGGAAATAAGGTATTAAGGGATACGTAGCCATAGTAGTTCCCTTGATGAACAATAAGGGCAGGTGCCACAATGCCCACAGGATACCAATTATTAGACTGGAGGTCAGGGCACTGTACCTGGACTGCAGCCTAGGCAAGGCAAATCCGCGCCATGCCACTTCCTCAGGTATGGCAGCAAACAGGTATTTCAGGAAAGTAAGGAGCAGCGTAAGGGACGGCATTATCCTCTCAACTCCCTGCCCCATTTCTCCCTTTAAACCCATAGAGGCAAGCATAATTGCCACACTTCCCAATACTACCACCATGTACCAGAGGATTCCTACACGCCAGCGCAAGAGGGGTTTGAACACTTCCTCCCCGTCTTTTTTACCGTATAAGGCACGGGATACAATAAGGACAGCCGCCAGCGGCCCAACACCGGCAAATACATATAAAAGTGGGCTGTTGAAGGGAAAAAAGCCGTGTGAGTATGCTGCCTGTGGTACCCAACCTAGCCACGTTATAATAAAGGCCAGGATATAAAAAGCAAAGACCGGTTGTCTTCTCATCCATGTTTGAATGCGTTCAGCCATGATGGCTTCCTCCTTTTTATCAAGATCATTTGGTGGTCTATTGATTATCAAACGGATATTTAGATTGCCCCCGAAGGTTATCCCATCTTCAATTAAAAATAATGATTAAGTATTCTCTACTAACCCCTGATTTCCTTCCCAAAATTTCCATTAATTTCACATAATTAAGGCCTTTGAGAGGGCTATCCCTAATTAATATAGCATTGGCCGGGTGTAATAAGGAACAAGCTTATAATGAACAAAATAGTACTATGCAACAAGGGCAGGACGAACCTGCCCTATTCTTATATCGTTAAAATGTAGATACAGTGCAACATTAAAATAGATACTGTTAATCCAATTCCTTAAAGCCAACAGGTCCTCCGAAAAGATTTAAGAAGCTTACTATTTTAACAGGACGTTCAGAGTTAGAATCTGTTAATTTTTTGATTCGATAAAGAATGTCTATACCAACGTCTTCGGATTTTTCAACAGAAATTATTTCTATCTGTTGTCCGCTTTGACCAATTATAATAGCATATGTTTTTAAACCTATTTGTGCCATTCCCTTACTAGTATTTTCACTAAATGGAATATCTGCTATTTGGCTTTTTATTTCTTGAGGAGCATCCGACAGTGTTAACTCTTTATACGCGACATCTTTTTGCAAATAAAATGTGACTGAAATTAGTGCTAAAAAGATTACAATACCTATTGTGAATTTCTTTTTCATCAATTTACCATTCCTCCTGCTTACATTCTATATGTCATCAATAAAACCAATGGCCGTGACTGGGGACGGTCCTTTGACACGCTTGACATAAATACTCATTTTTCTTGCCCCTCATCCTCTGCACAATTCCTATGTTCAATCCCAAAAGATCGGCTATTCCTCGAATTGACAGCTGAGTTTTTTTTCTTAGGTTTAATATGACTTCCTGCAGATAATGCCTATTACAATGAGTCTTTAAATCAGTAATTGACAGGTTATTGTCCTTTAAGTATTTTTCCACCTCCCAAGAATTATCCATCTCCTGAAAAATAAACACATCAGAATCATCTTCCTTTATATCTATAATTGAAAAATTCCTTAAAATTTTCAATAGCTTTGTTTTTCTCCTGGGAAAATAAAGCGAGTATTTCCCAGGTATCTACCAGGTCATTATTCTTATTATCCCTTTTACTTACATAATCAATATAACTGCTCCATGGATATTCTAAGATATCACTTACCATACCTGCCTGATAAGGATTATTATGTATATATCTTACAACTGCCATAAGATGTTTTTCATCATCAATAGTCTCACTCTTAAACCTATCCTGAAATAAATGGCCTACTCGATTATATTTCTTATTAAAAAAGCAAGCATAACTGGTATTAATTCTTTTCATTACACCTGCAATATTTTCTGTTCTAATTAATAGATGAACATGGTTATTCATTAAGCACTATCCATACAGGTCAAAAACTTCTAATAGCTTCTCCCGGTCCCTGTCATCTTTGAAAATTTCCCTTTTCTCATTCCCCCGAATCATTACATGATAAAAACCAGACTGGCATATGTCTACTTGTCCTTGCCATTAGATCACCCCCCTAGAGTATTCTATCATATTTAAATTATGCTGTGTCAAAGGACCGTCCCCAGACACATTTTAGATGCTATTTTCTTGATAATAAAACAATAAATATACCCTATCATTTTCAGAAAGGTAGGTGATGAGAAAAAACTGGTCACAACATATACAGCAAAAATTATTAAAAATGTCATTAAAAGGAATATAAATATAATTCTGAAAATTTATAAAAATAATATTAATAGTAGGAAGGAAATTAAGGTCATAAAAAGATAACTTAGCTTACCTGGTAATTTAAAGTACAGTAGTATTCCCGAAATAGCCGAGATAGAAAAGAAAGCAACTAATAAACTTGAATAATGAATAAGTCGCCAAAAACCATTAGATTCCCAATAAGTATTTATAAAGTAGGCATCTAAAATTAAACTTTCCACTTTCATCCCTAATATAGCAAGGGTTAGGAAAAGTAATAACTGCCATTTAAAATGAACAATATATTCTGAAATTTGTGCCGGAAAATAGTCCTCTTCCCATTTCTCTTTCATGTTAAATGGAATTACAGTGACAATTGTAAAAATTAGAACCGAAAATATAATCAAATCTAAATATAATATCCCTATCAAATTAAAAAGATCAAACAATATTCCCTCGGACATAGGTTTCACCAACTTAAATAAACTATGTTGCTTTATTATTACTAATTTCCTTTTCGCAAAAAGCATGGACCCCTTCGTTTTGATTAAATTTCTTTTCAGTATTGTCTATTAGCTTATCAATTTTTTAGTTTTCAAATGATATAAAAAATTAAAAGTTCATATCCAACAAACAGGACCGCTTTATAGTTCTATAATCCCGCCAGGTTATTTGCGGCTAATAAAAAACAAGCCCGAAGTTATTAAATTCGGATTCGCATGCTTGTGCATCTTCAACTTTATCTTGAAAAACCTTGAAGGCTAACAATTTCTACATAAAGTTAAGAAAATTCTAATATTATTATAAAAAACTATAGAAGAAGGCGTTAATATGAAAAGAATATTAATTCTGCTGTGCATAGTTTTGCTTATTACTTTATGCTTATACAACCTAGGTAAATCTATATTTGTTAATACAGACTTAACTGACTTCATAAAAGAACCTAAAGAAAACACCCCAGAACAACTCTATCATGATATTGCACTAACACTCCTTGCTCCCCATATAGATATTGCCCTTAATAATTATTATGGTGAACCCACACAATATGGTTTATATGATACTAATATATTAGATATTAATAGACCAAATGGGCTTTATAAGTTTGATGTTAGACTGAAAGTGACCCCATTTGTTGGTGCACATAATACAATTGGTGAGGATGTAATCACTTTTAGAATTTCAAGCGGAGAAGTAATTTTTTTAGATTTTGTACATTTAAAAGACTATCCAAGACTCCAAAATTAGAATTAATACATTCTATGTTGTAAGAAATATTACATTTATAGGGACATAATGTATTTACTATAGATCAATTTTTCTAAATTCTATTCTTCTTCAAAAACTTGGGCTACAACCTCACAAGTATTACCTTTACCAGATTTTAATAAGTATTCAATAAAATATCCTTTATAATGTTCACTGTATCTCTTCTCAATTACAATTTCAGTAAATTCACTGGCTTTAATACTAGGGTTTGCAGAAAATTTATCACGGGTACTATCCTTAGTAAGTTCTATTATTTCTCTGTCATATTTCAAATCCTTGATTATAGGGTCCCCTTCTTTAGTAAAACCAACAACTCTTATCATATCAGGAACATTTCCTTGAACATTGTCTACAAAAATATTTAGCTTTTCGAGATTATAAATTTCTTTTGGTGTCTAAATAATATCATTATTTTCAACACCTAAAATAATAACATTTTTTTTCAAATAAACTCCCCCTTATTATTTTTAGACGACTATACTGGGGAATAGTTCCAATCTTTCTTAACTATTATTAGATAGCACATATTTAACTATGAAATAATATTTACAGCATGTGCATTATTAAAGGCTAAAGATAGTTTTCTTTAGCCTTTATCGTTACTTATGAACACTTTAGTTGGACGCGAACTAAATACCTTACTTTAATTCGTACTAAAATGAGTAAAAAAGTTTGTATAAGGAAAACTAGGTTTGAATATATTCTTGGGGTGATATAGGTTTACACTAGAGGCTAATTCTATTCACATAGTAATCGTCAAATAGTCACCAAAAAACATAACAAGCAGGGTGCAAATCTATTTCCCGTTTTTAAATATAATGATTAATTGACTATTTCAATCTTTTCAACCAATTTTCCATCTTGTTTAAGCCACTCTATTAATGTGCCTTTTCCATATTTATACTTTATCAACTCGTTTTCAGAAATAACCTGTTTTCCAAACGAACTAAGAGAATCCTGTGGTTCCTCAACTTCCTTATTATTAACGTCATATATCCCTACGCCTTGATTTTTAAATAAATGAAATTCAGAAGTCAACTTCCTATTAACCATAAATTTACTAATACCATTTTCATTAATATAATTAACTATTCTACAGGGATAAATATCATTATTGGTAAAAACCAATAAAAGAAACTGCCCTTTTGCTTTAACAACTTTATAGACTTGTTCCTTATCTAAAAACCATTTATCTAAGAAAGGGGCTAATTTTTCTTCAAATATTTTATACTGTTCAAGCATAATTTCCTTTTCCCGCCAGTCAATGTCTATAAGTTCCTCTTCTTTAACATCAGTTCCGCAAACTTTGCATCTATAAGTGTAAGGGAATACAAAAGGAATCCAACAAAAGAAAATTCCAAATGGTATGAATAAAAGTATGATACAGACCACTACTCTCAATCCAATAGAATAGCTTTTTTCTATGCTATCACTCTTACATTCAGGGCATAGCTTCACTCTACCAACTCCTCATGATATTTATTGCATATTTAAATTTACTGTAGCCCTTAAGGCTATTTCTCACTGATATCAATAGTATACTTCTGCCGGGGCAGGAGTTTCCCCATACTGTCCAGTGTTAAAGAAAACTTCGAGCTTTGAGAATCATATAGAGAGAAAAAGAGTTCTCCGTCTTTACTATATGTGAAACGACCCTGGCCTTGCTTTAGCTCCTTTTCATCTGCCAGGACGAAGTGGGGCAGTAAATCCTGATACCCTGTATCTTGTGCTTTTTCCAGCCGGTAATTGATGAAAACCCGCTCCTTTTCCCGCCATGCTTTACTGATTATTATTTTCCCTTCTTTTAAAGGTATCACCTTATCCAATTTAATTTCTGCCTCTTTGCTAAAATCCAGGCTAATTTTATCCATGTTGTTTGCCTTGGTAAAAACATAAATGGGAGGCAATAAAAGCTCAACTTCCTCCGTTTGCGGCTCCACCAAGTCAAATTTCAAGGACATTTCCACCTGACAGGGAAACTGGGTAGTTCTATATTCACCGCCTTGCACAGTAATTTCCTGACGCCGGTTTAGATCATACAAAGCCGGCCGATTGGTAGCAGGGTCCTCACTCCGGAAATTGACCCCAAAAGTGGCCGCATAATTAGGGATAAGACCTCCGGGAGCCGTGGGACCGGGTGGTGGTGGCGCATCATCTGGGATTTTACTAAAGGAAGTAGGGAAAAAAGCTTCTCTTCCCACACTAATTCCGGCAACAGAGCCGTCATAGGGCCAATCCAGCTTTAACTTAAATTCCGATTGACTCACACCCAAAACTGCTTTTTGGAGACCGATAGTAACACCTTCCACTTTTTCTTCCATATTAGGATAAACTATCCGGGTATGCTGTAAGGTTTGGGTAATATCCACCGGAAAAAGAAACTCTATTTCTTCTTTTTCCTCAGGATAGTTCAAGGCAATACGAGCTTTTTCCACCTCGGCTTTAAGTGGCTCAAACTCCACTACATAATATTTTTTCTGTAAAACCCGACTGCTTCGCTGCATGTATTCCTGGCCGGTTTCATCACTAAGGGAAATTTCTAATAACTTCTCTCCGGGTTTAGCAATTTTTAAAAAAAGGATAGTCCGGGAGTTATCAAAAATTCCTTTTTCCAGTGTGATTTCCGTATTATTTAATGCTCTAGTTTGGTTAATTTCCGTAAAAAGCCCCAATTCGCCGACCAAACGGTAACTGGGATCATCCAAGCTTACATGCTTTCCAGCAGTATAAGAAGCATAACCTATACCTGCTCCGCCCAATAGCAGAAAACAAATTCCCAGTATAGCTGTTTTTTTGAGGCTGGCTATTAGTTTATCTCCTACCCCTTGTTCCGCTTTAAATTCCTGTTCAGGCAAAATATCTAACAGGGGCTCCTTTAGTTCTTCCCAGGTTTTTTGACAGGAAATACATTGGGCCAGATGTTTTTCTATATATTCTTTTGTTTCAGGACTCACTAGATTTTCCGAGTATAAAGGAAATAGATCTTGTATTAATTGACACTCTTTACTCATGCCTGTTCATCTCCCTCTAGTTCTTGATAAACCTGGTGCAGATTTCTTTTAGCCCTAAAAAAGGTAACCCTAGCCCAATTAACTGTTTGACCCCAGATTTCGGCAATCTCTTCATAACTTAACTGTTCATATTCCTTTAAAATTAATACTGTTCGATGATTCTCCGGAATTTTTAATAATGCATGGGCAATTCTTTCCCTTGCTTCCTGGATAACAATTTGCTCACCGGGGTCCTCGACCCTAAATTCCGTGTCCGACCAGGGGTATTTATCAAAAGGAAGCCATTTATCCTTACTTTTCTTGCGCAAATTTTTGAGATACACATTGCGGGCAATGGCATAAAGCCATGTTTTAGCTGACGATTTCTGGTGAAAGCGATGGATAGAAAGGCAGGCTTGATAAAAGGTTTCCTGGGTCAACTCCCCTGCCTCTTCCATATTTCCCGTCAGACGCAAAAAATAGCGTAAGATAAGATTTTTATAGAGTTCATACAATTGTTGCACTCGTTCCATAATATTACCACAACCCCGATGTATAGATTACAACTTATCTTCTTAACTTCTATACAGACGGGGCTAAATCCTATTATGAATTTATCCTTTTATTGTTTCTTCCGTTAACATCTTCCTAGAAGCTACTACCCTTCTCCGTCCTTGGGCCACTATTTTCTGGACTTCCTGAGGAGTGATAGATAAAACCTGAGCAATTTGCTCATAGTCATACTTAAATATATCTTTGAGAATCACACCACAACGTAATTGGACCGGTAAACTAAGTAAAATCTTTTGCACTTCCGCTCCTTCTTGGAATTCTATAAAACCGTAGTATTTTACAAATTCCTGCCAAATACCTTTTAATAGTAATAAACTATTGTCCTGGCAGTGCTTATAATGGCCTTCAATGGAAAATTCAACCAGTTTTTCCGCTGCTTTCCGGTTGCCACAAAGGCGGTAGGCAAATTTATATGCAAAAAATATTATTTCGTTATCTATATTCAAACCTGACTTCATAGCTCTGACCAACTCCTCATTTCTCAACTATTTATTTAGTACCGTTTAGAGGCTATTCATTACAAAAAAATATAAATTAACCCGAGGTTGATTTGAACCTCGGGCTAGTTTATATTTTTTAAAGTAATATTGCTCCAACAGCATTATTGAAAAGGGAAAAAAGAAAGTGTTCCCCCGGAAAACAGCCAAATGGAAATTAATAAAACTAATAAAAATTTTTCTGATGTATCTCAAAAAAACCTCTTGATTAAAAACTTCAATTGTTATGGTAGCTATAATTCTGGCAAAAAGAGAAGTCAGTTCCCATGTATAGTCATAATTTCTTACTGCCGTTATGTTCTCAGTGAATGTAACTGATTGTACCTCCAAGCCTTTCGCATCTACATTGTAGTAACTGTCAAAAGCATACCGTTCATATACTTCTTCGCTAACAGCAAACTTGTCATATTCAGGGAAGTAGAGTAAAATTTTAAACTTGGATGGAGGATAGTACCCCCAAGTAAACTGCGAAGTTTCAGTACAATCACTAAAGTATTGCAAAAAATGTTATCCGTCTTTATCCTTATAGGATGCAAATTTTTCCCAAATTTTGTATCCTTCATCACCCTTATGATATCTTTGGTTATTACGGTGCTCGTCTATAGCACTGTGCGGTCCTGTAGAACTTACTTCTGACAGTAAAGTCACATAATATTTTTCATTTTCAAGTCCTTTGAAATCGATCACAACTGAAGGTTTGGGGCCTATACTTAAATTAACAATGACTGAAACAACCAATTTCTCAACTTACAATTTCTCAACTTATCTTTCACTTTTTGCAGTATTGTTGTTTATTAATTTTAATCTTTTTCTTAAATCGTAGCGTTCTTTGCCTGTGCTCCTCTACAAACTTTCTAATTCTCATTCATAGCCAGGATGGCTTTATTCGTCCAGTTTAATGGAGATTTCTTTATTAAGGAAAATGGAGGAGGTAAGATTGTCTATAGTTACCCCAATGGTTGAGGACTTCTTTATAAAATCAGCTTCTATAAAAGCTCCCATCCTGTTGCCGGGACCTTGGCTTCTTTGACCTAAGTTCCCTTTCTCCCCTTTTTCGTTGGTAACAGTCATCATGTTTGCAATTTTTCCGTATTTTGTAACACCATCTCCGCCAGAATAATCATCATTTAAGGCGGATATCGCCCAAAAGCCTTCGTAAGGCTCTTCCATATTGTCTTGTAGTTGGTGGAGAATTTCAATATTTAAACCCCGGTCATCAACAAATACTTCTTCCAAAAAGGTTTTATTATTCCTCTTTTCTCCTAATAATTTATTAACTTTAAATCTTTTTCCGGATTCTTTATTTAGGTATTCTTGATAAGGTGCCGTATCTAATGTAAAAGAAACTTGGTCGGTCCCTATTAAACTTAGCTGTTCCAATTTTAGGTGAAGCTCTGTGGGGAGCTGGTCAAAAGGCAGAAAAGTCAGGCGAAAACCGTTTTCTTCCTCAGTACGATATATACCTGTAAAATGTCTCTCTTCATTATCATTAGTGCCAATCTTGGCTTTTAAGGTATAGAATTGTTCCTCTTCCTTTCCCTTTAAAAACCCTGTAATTTCATTCTCCCCTACCCCTAGAGTTAAGCTTTCTAAAACCAGCTTCCTGCCTAAAACATCAATTTCCTGATTTAGATTATAAGTTTCTTCTACTTCTTTGGCTTTTGCAAAATTTATCGGCACTCTAATTTGTATATCCTGGATAAGTTCCAGATTATTTTCATAATTTAAGACAATACCGCTTATAATCACATCTTCCACTTGCTCTAATAAAGCATTGGTGTTTCTGTCCCTTAAAGAACTAAATGTCAGTCTGCCATAATATTTACCATCAATAACCATATTTTCCTTAGGATAACCGCCATTATACCCCGGGGATGAGATTAATACATCGGGATGGCCTAATTTAAAGTTAATTTCTTTAAGTTTTTCGGGAAAAGAGCTCAGGGAATAAAAGATATATACCTCTTTACTGTTATACCAAACTTTCTCAATAGTTAAAGCCATTCCTTCCTTAATTTCCTGTGTGATTTTAGGTTCTACCACAAGACCCAAATCTTCAGCTCGTTTCAGGCCCGGTGTATGTTTTTGTCTATATTCCTCTACTTTATTTTCCGAAGGCTGGCATCCGGAAATCAACATAAAAAATAGAATTAGGATTAGGCAAAAACATATTCTATATTTCAAAATTAACAACTCCTTTTTCTTCTCCAGCTTATCTAAACTGCCATTTACAAAAAGGTGTAGATAGATTAATTAAGCCTCACCTAATCTATTAGTGATAAACATAAAAAAACATTACAAATTATTACCACTCCAAATATAAAAAAAAGAAGGGTTTTACATAAGGTTCTCTTAGTGTTACTCTTTTTAGGCCGCACCAAATATACTATTTCTTGCCCACCGTGGGACCACTGAGGATTGATAATTATTGTTACTTTCTGTCCGAAGATCTCCTGTATTCACTTACCATAATAACTGTCAACCACAATAACAGGCTTCCATAAAAAACATACTGGAGTAAAATATTTAAAGGATAACCTAATAGCTTTTTGCTGAAAGTTACATAACCTACCCAAGTAACGATTAAGGACATGCCCAGGTTTATAAAAAACCTGTTTGGGGCTGGGAAATTTCTATTTTGTACCCAGCGACGTACTAACCAAAAGAGAGCTATGGTCAGAGCAAGAAATGTTGTCGCCCCCCGCCGGGTAGTTACTAAACCTCCCCAGGCGCCAAAGGTGGGAGTGAAAAAAATATGCAGATTTTCTTGAGGTAGCTCCCGGAAGTGACCCTGCCATTTATTTCTGCTTATCTTCTCCAAAGGTAATGAACTATGTAACTTATGGGCATAAGGAATATTAAGCGTTACCGACAAGTCTTGAAAGCCGTTCCAATAGGAAGCAGGGTCTAAAAAATAATCAAAACGATAGATAGGATTAAGTGCATGCAATTCATCCTGTCCCGCTCTGACTACATAGCTTACCTCTAGTTTATGCTCTTTATGGGCGGGAAATAAAACATTAAAGGTTTGTACTCTATATTCTGTAGGGCGAAAGTATTCCGTTGACCTTCTTAATGTCGCCAGTTCATAAGTCTGTCCTGTCCAGGGGTCTACCCAATCCTTATAAGTATTTTCCATAACCATTGCACTATCTAAATAACTGTCCTTTTCTGTTAGAGTGATTTCTTGATCATTGAATTTAACCTTCCAATCGTAAGAATAACCTTCCTGGGGAAAGGCTACGGGAATTTCCAGATCTTTAGCAGCATCATTAACCATCCTATATGTTGCTTTAACCCTAATTTCCATAATTGGGTTATCACCCAGTAATAATTCTTTACCTTTATGGGCTTCAAGAAGGAGTTCTTCACCTATTATTCTGATCTTATCCTCTTTTATAGGCATAATATTACCGGTCACAGTCCCAGGGTTTTGCCAATACGGCATACCATTAGCCGACACCTTGCTTGTTCCCAGAGCTAAACTTATGACTACTAGTAAGGAAATAAAGCTTAATCCTTTAATAAACAAATTCAAGTAAAATCTCCTCCCCGTTCTTTGTCTACCTGCGGATTACTTATTTTTGCTACACCCCGTTCAATAGAATTCCGGCTTGCTGTTCACTTTGAAGATAAGCAGCACCTACAGCCTACAGTAGGTGTAATAGATTAATTAAACCTCATCTATCTATTAGTACCGAATATAAAGAAAACATTACAAGTTTTTAAAGACATAATATAGGAAGAAAATTCAAAACAAAAGCAACTTTCTAGATGTCCTGATTAGCTATGACACTCCATTTTGACCTATATCTTATCCTATCAACAATTATATTGCCTCCACATCTAAAGGTATTCCTTTTGACTCATTTCGCTCTAAGCTAATTGAACCCTTAGGGCATGTCGAAATACAGACACCACACCCCATACATTTATCTTCAATAACCTCATATTGAGAACTTATTGCATTAAAAGGGCATTTTGTAAGACATAAGCCGCATCCAATACAAAGACCTTTATCTATCTGAGCACAATAACCTGATGGAGACATTATGGGTACTCCGTGTTTTACCATTGCCTCAAGTCCTAGACAGCAGCATTTGCAACAATTACATATAACATAAAACCTATCTAAACAAGCTTCTTTAAAGTAGGCAGTATGTATTGAGCCCTGTTTATGTACTTCGTCCAAGAGAACTAATGCCTCTTTTTGCGTTAATCTTTTGGATTTATCGGGATGGTGTTCGATAATAAAATCTGTGAAAGGCTTACCAATAATCATACAAACCATTGAAGGCGAGCAAGGCTTTTGAGCTGAGGCTCTACAAGGACACTCTAGGACAACTATATCCAAAGGATTAGTTAAAACTATTTTTCTTGCAACAGGATAAGGAATAATTTTTTCAAGGTCTTTTAAAGGTATACTTTTATTTATTGTTACAATTTTTTTCGCTAAATTAGGTGTTAGAATTTTTGAATGATATCCCTCCGATACCTTTTCCGGACCTTTTTTTGCAGCTTGGGGAAGCAGAAACCTAGCAGTTTTTATATATTTATCCGGCCACCTGGCATAAAGATACATATGTAAAAAATTTCTAAGGTTTTTGACTCCATGTTCTTTGAAGCTAACAATAGTTGAATTCTTAATCAGCCCCCGTTCTGCCCACAAAAAAAATATAGTAACTAAAAAAACTATTCCCGTAAATAAATAAATCATAATAAAAGTGCAACCCTTCCATGATTTGGATTTTCCACCGTGTCTGGGGACGGTCCTTTGACACGCTTGGCATAAATACTCATTTTTCTTGCTCCTCATCCTCTGGGGCAGCAGGTTTTTGTGATACCATTCTTTGCACGATTCCTCCACGATTCCTCTGTTCAATCCCAAAAGATCGGCTATTCGTATTGACAGCTGAGTTTTTTTTCGTAGGTTTAATAGACTTCCCGCCGACAATGCCTATTACAATCAGTTTTTAAATCATTAATTGAATAGGTTATTGTCCTTTAAGTATTTTTCCACCACCCAAGAATTATCCGACTCCTGAAAAATAAACACGTCAGAATCATCTTACTTTATATCTATAAATTGATCATCATTCTCCTTGTTAGAAAATTCCTTAAAATATTCAATAGCTTTGTTTTTCTCCTGGGAAAATAAAGAGGGTATTTCCCAGGTATCTACCAGGTCATTAATCTTATTATCCCTTTTACATACATAATCAATATAACTGCTCCATGGATATTCTAAGATATTACTTTCCATACCTGCCTGATAAAGATTATTATGTATATATCTTACAACTGCTATAAGATGTTTTTCATCGCTTCTGCAACCTTATTTAAGCTTTGTCTTATTATAATTAAATGGTATGCTTGTCCCAACTACTACATCATCTATTTTTTCAATAATTAACCAATCATCCATATTACTCTGGTGGTCAAATTCTAAAGGTGTAATTTTTTCCAAAACTCCAAATTCAACAAGACATAAGCATTTTTTATTCCATCTTTCAATTTGCTTTTCGGACAAATTAAGTCTGCTTTGATTGTCCATAATTATTTTCAATGATTCTTCTTTAGAAAGATTAATATAGTTTTGAACTGCTTTCACTGTAGCCTTTGCAGAAATAAGTCCAGTTCCTTTTTTCATAAAGTACAGTGTTTCACCCTCCAAAACTCTGCTGTGTGGAATTTTTCTTCCTGCGGCACCTCTAATTACCATTGTTTTTGTTCTATCAAGGATCTTTTCTAAAACCTTTTCTTTGTCATCACAATAAACTAAATGTACCATAGCAATCTCCTTCTTTTTTTTAAAAGTGATAATACTAACATCTAATTATTAGATATTCCTCTTGATATTTCTATTTAGCCCGAATGTCGCTGTTATAAAACATTGCGGGGCGGCATGGTCGAGTAAACGGAGTGCATCACTGCACCCGCTTCTCACAGAACCGGACGTGCCCTATTAAGGCATCCGGCTCTTCATAACAACTTTCGCCTCCGTCTTCATGTCTAATAAATACTTACACGAATTC
>Ga0209643_1000282_pt1 | contig 113423 bp, 128 predicted proteins | sample AutmiccBRH37_all_FD_187383 | JGI IMG/M metagenome (GOLD analysis project Ga0209643, IMG submission 187383) | Deep subsurface microbial communities from Mt. Terri, Switzerland - Autotrophic microbial communities BRH/37_all (SPAdes) (version 2) | ecosystem: Environmental > Aquatic > Deep...
GCCCGTATTGTTTATTCCATCAAAACGGGCGTAGCACATAGCGCAAAGCGTAGTTAACGTTCCTGCGCTTCCGTTGCCGCCTTTCCACACCCCGGATTGGCAAGATGAACTTACAGCCGTTTAAACCAAGCAATGCGCTGGGAGCTGGTTGCAACGAGCGACCTGATCATGAAGCAATCGCTTGCTGAAAGGATCGTGCTGGTTGATTGGTAGCTGTACCAGCCTTCGGTGTCGGCTTTTGAAGCGGCCTCTACGAGGCCATTCACAACAATTTCCACTCCCATCGAATCACGCACATCTCCTCGTATTTGCGCATACACCAGGGCATTGGCGCCGAGGCAGTAATTGACGTTAAAGCTCAGTGGTGTACGAGGGCCAACATCAATGCCACCTCCAGTTGCCCACACCCCGGATTGGCAAGGTTGTTTGACTCCAAGGCTTATCCTCTCTGCCTTTCAAGGCTTTTTGTGTCACCGCATCACTGTAAAAAAGTGTGAGCCCCTCCTGAAGGCGGTTCGGCGTGCATGCAGAGAGGGTCAAGCATGATGATGTCCGCCTCGTTGACAGTCTCCAGATACTGATCGGGTGCCGGGATCGGGCGCTTATCGCGCAGCGCTACCATTAGGTGCCTTAGCAGGGCATCTTGGGCGCTTTGTAGTGCGATTTCTGATGTTTGCCCTTGCCCCTGTACGCCCTCAAAGTCGAGCACGCGCACAAGGACGCCTGAGGGCGTCTGCTGGGCGATGGCGGGGTAGGGGACCAGGTGATTGATGACTACCTGCTGGCCGCGGTGCTTGTTCCCCTCCAGCTTCTTGACGAGTTTGGAAGCTTGAAGGTGTGTGTATCGCTTCAACATGGCCAAGCTCTTGTGACCGCTGATGGCAGCAATTTCCATCACGTCGAGGGTGCCCAGTTCAAAAAGGCGGGTGCACGCCTCGTGACGCAGATCGTGGAAATGCAGATCCTCGATTTCGAGTCGAAGCATCATGATGCGCCAGGCCGATTTGAGTCCGTTGCTTGTGTAGTTGAAAACTCGACCTTTCGTCTTGACGCCCAGCCGAATGAGGGCATCCCGCGCCTTGATGCTCAATGGCACATCGCGCTTGGACCCGTTCTTGGTTTCTGGCAGATGAGCGATGCGGTTCCGCAGGTTGGTGTGCTCCCATTCCAACTTCAATATCTCCCCCTGCCGCATGGCAGTTTCCAGGGCAAGGATGACGATGGAGTAGAGCTCCTGGGTTTGGTGGCCATGGCAGTAGCGCAGGATGAGGCGCTCTTCCCTGGGCAGTAGGCGTCGATCTCGGCCGGGAGGTGACTTTGGCTTGCGGACGTTTGCCACTGGATTGCTGTCGCACGTCCCCCATTCGATCCTGCCGATGTCGAACACATTGGACAGGAGCGACATCTCCAGCCGGACTGTTGCCGGCGAGATCGACTTTCCAGTTCGCTGGTTCAACTGCTTAAGCCGATCGTCTCGGTAGTCTGCGATGTCAGGGCTGGATATCTCGCGCATCGTTTTGGTCGCGATGGGAGCCCTCAGGATATGAGCAATGCGATAGCTCTCCTGGGTGTACCCCTTCTTGAGGATCGATACCTTTTCTCGGTAGAGTTCAAGGCCCTCAGCGAGGGTGAGGTTCTTCTTGCGCATGCAGTTCTTCCAGCTTTGCCTCGATCAGCACGGCAAGCTGGCTATACGGGATTTCCAATGCGCGACAGAGGCAGATGACGGTATCGAGAGTCGGCGAGCGCAGACCGCGCTCAAGCAGACTGATGGAGGTGCGGTCGAAGTTCGAGGCTTCACTGAGCTTGTCTTGCGACATACGACGCCCTCGACGTAGCTCGGCCACAACAAGTCCGAATGCGATGTTATGGCTGAGAGGGGGCTTCTTTGCCTTGCTCAACGACCTGACCTATAAACAAAGGTCAGGATTTTCGTTCTGCAGACTATTGTCGTCTGCGGACAAGAGTCGTCGGAGCGTTTGACAGCAGCCGCGGCGAGCGTATAGTTCAAACCATTTGGTACAACGGAAGTCGTTTCGGAGGGAGGTACCTCATGTCTGGTCTGGATCTTCTCGGCGGGGTTATGACCAACCGCTTCTGGCAGGGCCAGCAAGAGGCTGGAGCCGAGCGCGGCTGGCAAGCACACGCGGGCATGCTTCAGCGCAAGCTGGATCGGGCGAACCAGCAGAATGTTTTCCTGACCGCGCTGCAGGAGGCGAATAACTACATCCTGCAGCTCGCTCTTGATGCTCTGCAGCGCGGCGAGACTGGCTCCCCTTTGCTCAGCAAAGAGGCGCGTGACTCGCTTCGTACTCGTTACCTGTCCCAGAATCTGAAGGCCAAAGGTTATGCCCTCAATGAGGGCGACTGGAGCATCCGGCCTTTGTGATGCCATGGCCCTGAAAGGAAAAAGCCGACCATTGGTCGGCTTTTTTGTTTAAGGGCTTGATATTTAACACAAAAAGAAGGGCCATCAAAACGATGGCCCTTTTTGTGTGCTTACCCGCCGAATAGATCCTTGTTCGAAGGACCTGGTCGCTGCGGGGAACCATCCGGCGTGTCGCCACCGCCACCTGGGCTACCTGATGGCCCTTTCTGACGGTGCCCGCCGAGGCCGCCGGCAGCGCCATGCTTCGTTTCCCTGACGCCGGCGACAAACACATCCTGGCCGCTGTCGCCCGCGCGCTCCGCGTCGGCGATACCACCAGTAGATCCATTACCGATCCAGCGCAGGATGTTGTCCGGCACCCAGTGGATCAGGCTGAAAACGATGTGCACCACGGTGGTCATCATCACCACATAGATGGCCACGTAGGCGATGAAGCTGACGATGCCCGTCATGCTGTCGGCCTGGATCCCGGAGACGACTGACATGAAGGCCGCGTTGATGTAGCCAACGATTGGCTGAGTTAGCAGCATGCCGCCGAGAAGGCCGAACAGCATCAGTGCTGGTCGCATCACCAGCGACAGGATCATCATGTAGCCCTGTCCAGCTCGGCCGACGGCATCGTCTCCGTCTGGGTGGATGTGGGCTACGGCAAACAGCGGGGCCGCGATGACCGATTCCAGAACAAGAACGAACCAGTTCACGATCGAGGTCGTCCAGGTGATGAACGGGATCATCGGGACATAGGTGCTCAGCGTCACGCCGAAAGCGAACAGGGCGAGCAGCATGAGGGTGATGATGCCCGAGAGGAACTGGAAGACTGCGCCTGCGTCAAAACCAACCTTCACCGTAGCCTGCGCTGCCCAGGAGTTCGCGACGCCAGTGGCGGTGGCCATGGCTGCGAGCATCACCTCGCCGGTCGTCACGATGACATCACCGAAGCTTTTCATCTGGCTCATGTGGTTGAGGTTAGAGCCGGCGATGCTTTGCGTCATCTGGTTGATCGCGCCCATGAACGGGGCGGACATCATCTTCTTGACGTACTCCCAGGCCCCTTCACCGTCACGGGGCTCTCGCACGTTGGTCTCGGCGTAGTAGGTGTTTCGGACCGAGTCGACGCGGTGCTTGGCATACTCGTCGGCGGTGAGCATGACGTCGGCGTATGTCTGGAGGGTCTCCTTGGTCTCCTTGTCGACGATGGCAATGGGATCGGCTGCTGGCAGACCGTTCAGAGTGGACTGCATCACGTCGTTCATCTTGACAATATGATTGTACCAAGTCCCGGCAAACAACCAGCCGCCGTCCTTGGCGGCCTTGAGGAAGTCCGCTGCAGCGCGATCACTGGTTTGCATCACGGCAGTCCTGGCGGCGGCACGAAGCGTGTTCTCGTAGGTGTTCGCTGCGGCGTCGATCACGCCCGGGGCCGGCTTCTGCCCGGCGACGATCTGCTGCGCCGTCGGCCGGATGTCCTGGATCATCTGCTGGATGGCTTTGGCGTGGGCAGCAAGAATTGGCTCTTTGATGACCTTGGTGTTGCTATTGCCCTCCGAGGCCTCCCAGGATTGCTTCCAGGTGAGGGCGCCGCACACATCGGGGTTGATGTAGGAGTTGTCGTTGGCCTTCCACTTGTAGTCGGTGACGTTATAGCTCGCCTTGTTGTACTTCTGGACCATGTTGATGCCGCCGTAGACGGGTATGGCATCCGTGATATCGACATCGATCTCCCCGGTGTTGACGACCTTGCGGGTGGATGCGACAGCCTGGATGCGAGTTGACCGGCCTGAGGCCTCAAACTGCTTGTTCATCGCCGCGGTGCAGACTTCGAATTTCAGGATGTTGGCTGCGAGCGGTCGGGAGTCAGGGATCAGCGGGCGCGACAACATCCCGTCCTTGCCGATCTGGTCGACGGCTTGGCTCCAGATTGCATCCCCAACCCCGACGCCTTGAATCGCGAGCCATAGCACCATGATCTGGATAAGCGAATAGCCATGCCCAAGCGGTAGCAGCAGAGCACCGCCGGCGGCGGTACGCAACGGGATCCAAATGTCACTCATCTTCCGGCCAAGGACCTCGCCGTCCTGAGCGGAGTCGACAGTGCCTTTGATCGTGGTGTAGGCGATAAAGATCATGCCCAAGAACATCACGGCACCACCGAACACGGACATCATGCTGCCCAGCACGTCCTCGGTCTCGCCGCCCTCTACGTTCCCGCCAGAGTGGATGGTCCCCACGATCGAGCCGAACACTTCTTCCAGGAAGTCAACGGAAGTGTCGCCCGGGGGCGGGGTGAATTGGTTCAGTCCGCCTGAGGATTCAGCGTGGGCTGCTCCCCCGAAGAATGCGGCCAGAAGTAGGCAAAGCAGCAGCGATTTTCTCATCTGGCTGTCCTTTAGCTGTGCTTGTTGGAAGAAGTAGGCGTGGGGGAGGGGAGCGTGAGTTCCGGTTCATGCGTATCCGCGTCACCCAAGCGGCCCAAGAGCCTCTCCGAAAGTTGACGCCATGCCTGACCGCCATCTTGGCGGCCGGCGGACGACGTGTTTGCTTCAGGCTCGGGAGAAGGCGACGGTTCGGCCCGCTCGGTTCGGATGTGTTTGATGACTCTTAGCACGCTGATCACCAGTGTTGACGCTAAAGCGTTTAGTCTTGATACTTGCAAAAGATAACACAACGAAAGTCCGAGCCATAAACCAATGTTAAGCCTATCTACTGAAGATGTTGCAGAGCACTGGGAGCAGGTTTCGCCTGAACTAGGCCAACTGTTTGCTTCGATTGAAAGGGCAGAGGATTGGGCCCTGGATAATCACCCGGATATCGCCGAGCGCCTGCAGAGCTTCGGGCTCCGCCTCTCCGATCCGGCGGCTGCGGCGAAGCTGGCTGATGCGGATCGAAATGACCTGCTGTTCTTTCTCGTCTACATCAGCAGCAGCAAAGCATTCCGAATCGTCCAGTGGCTGGACGAGCACCACGCAGGACTGGGGTCCCGTCTGCTCGGAGTGCTCCTGCAGCAGGACTCCAATGGCGTTTTCTCGAACGTCCTCGATCCGATGTTGGCCGGCACCCTGGTACAGCGCCTTCAAGTAGTACAGAACACTCCGTTCTTCCAGCGGCTTCTGGCTCCCGAATTCCTTGGGAGCCTGTCGAAGGCCATCACGAACTATCACCAGGAGAGGTCGGAGCGAGATGAATAAGTTTCCGTCGATGCTCGCTGTTGGTGTGCTGATCGGTGCCTCGACTGGAGTGGCCGCGATGAGCGCTTCCGATGCGCAACGCTATTGCGAAGACATTCAGCAGGGCCAGCAAAAGGCCCAGGAGGAGTACGTCAAGATCTACACCCCTGAGGTGAACCCCACGGAGGTGTTTCAGAACTCGATTACTCCCTGCATGGACCAGATATCTCAGTACGTTGGCGGCCTAAGCATTCCCGGCCTGGGGAGCATCCAGGGGCTGATCGACAAGATCGGGAAGGAGTTGCTGGAAAAAGGTTGCCAGGCTGCGAAGCAAGAAGCGCAGTCTGCAGGGCAGCGAGCCATCGAGTCGGTTCGTCGCAGGGCCAACGAGAAGAGCAGCGGCAATTACAGCCAGGTCATGGGCACCGTCGGCTCGCAGATCGGGACTGTAGTGCCCGGATCCGCTGGGGAAACGGCGGGCCGCGTCATCAACATCCTGCAGTAGCTTGAGAGGCCTGCGATGAAAGTATTGAAATTTTTTGGTCTCGGCGTCGCTGCCTTGGTGGTCGGCCTGGCCATGAGCGGTGCTCCGCGGGAAGCCGAGGCGTGCTGCGGTGACGGTGCCATTGCCGCCCAGGGTGCGAATGCCGCCGGCATGGCGGTGTCGTCTGCCGTATCCACTGCAACCTCGACGATTGTGGCCTGGCTGCAGAAGATTGATTCGAGCATTCAGCAGGGATTCGGCACCTTGACGCGGGAAGTCACAAAGCAGACAGCCCAGCAAAAGGTAATGATGGAGGGAGCGATCGCCGCCCAGACGCAACTCTATATGGAAAAAGTTCGGGCTGATGCGACAACCAAATACGAGTTGTCACCTCGCAGCTGCTATGAGGCTGCGACGGGAGCAGCTGCTGGCCAGGCCGGCACTTCGGTGAAGCAAACCGCAGGTAGCCTGAACAAGGCCTCTGCAGATCGTACCCTATATACCCCCAGCAGTGCGGCTGTTATTTCCCGGCACTACGACGAACACGTGGCGAAGTACTGCACGGCCGAAGAGGCTGCCCAAGGTCGCTGCTCGCTGCCTTCGGATCCTGCCATGCAGGGTGCCGATATCCGCGTCGACACCTTGTTGGGCAATAGCAACCTCACCCCTTCGCTGCTGGAGGCTGTTAAGGCCCTCATCGCGAAATTGGTCAACGCAATTCCCACCCAGAACATCCCCAAGGCCTGGGAGGGCACTGCTCAAGGTAAGGCATTCATTGCGGGGCAGTACATTGAGCAGGCCAGATCCTCGGTCGCCGCAAACTCCTTGAACCAGGCTGTCGCCCTGCGCACACCGGTCGCTGGCCTGGGGGCCGCTGCAATGGTCAACAAGGCGGACATCTCTCCGATGGAGCTCATGGAAACCCTGGTCAACGGTCGGTTCCAATCGCCTGACTGGTACACCATGATTTCTGGCTTCTCTACCGAAAACCTGCTGCGCGAGCAGAACAAGATGCAGGCCTTCAAGCTGTGGATGGATCTTCAGTCTTTCCAGCAGATGGAGCGTGTTGAGGCAATGCTCGCGACCAATCTTGCCATGGACGTGAAGTCCGATTCGGCGGCACAGCTCGAAATAGCTCGAAATGCTGCGGCGAAGGCGGGGCAGTGATGCGGCTGCGTTGGATTGCTGCAACAGCTCTAGCTCTGGGGATGGCAGCATTGCCGGTCTACCGAGCGTCTGCAGCATATTGCTGCGATCCCTGGGGGTTCGTGGGCTATTCCGCCTTCGTTCAGGCAGGCGCCAGTATGGTCTCGGATTTTACTTCTTGGGCCAGCGATATTGTCGAAGTGCTTGCAGGCGATATCTACCCGGACTGGTGGTCAGGAGTGAATGGCCACCAGGCAATCATGACGCAACAGCTCGCTGCCCAGCAGGCGCTCTTCGAGGGTAAGCAGGCGGTCGACGCAAACCTGCTGGCCCAAGAGCGTGCCGGTAGTGCAGCCGAGGACAGTATCCCCGCGAGCAGCCAGGCAGAAACGATGGCTAGCGTACAGGCGGTTGGAAAAGCGGTGGTTGGAAGCGTTCGGCAAACTGCTGCTGAAAATCGCACGCTGCAAGACGCCGCTCATGGAGCGCTCTACCAGGACCAGCTCGCGCTGATCCAGCGTCACGTCCCTTACTGCTCCGATCAAGATGCCAGCGCTGGACGGTGCCAAGCTGCGGCTGCTGCCATGCAGGATCGGGACATCCGTTTCGACAAGATGTTGGAGCCAGGGGAGGGGAGAAAAACCTTTAACGAGGCGGAGATCGAGGCGGCCCGGGCCTTCGTCAAGAACGTTACGTTTGAGATGGCCACCAAGCTTCCTGATACCGGTAGTCCGCAAGGGAAGGCTCTGCGGGCGTACGAACTGGCAGATGACGCAGTGATGTCGCTGGCCAGCAACAGCCTCAACGGGATGATTGCTAGGCGCTCTCCTATCGATGGCCAGGCTTCGTTCTACGAGTTGATGTCCAACGAGGTCGAAAAGCGATTTCTCTCTCCAGAGTGGTACACCGCTGAAAGCGGACGGACTACCGCTCCGCTGCTTACTGAGTATCTGCACATGCAAGCCCTGGAAGATGTTCTGGCGCTTGAACGAAGCCGAGCACGTGAGCGGATCGAGATGATGCTCGCGCTGCAGACCGAGCGGCTGAACCGGAAGGACATTCAGCCACGCCTCGAAAATCAACGCGGCGCTGCCGCTAGGGCAGGGCAGTAATGCACGTGTTCACCACCCAGGTACTGCCGGCAGACGTCCGGCTCGTGCGCCTTTTCCCGATGGTCCACGTGGTTAGGCGGGTGCCTATAAGTGACCAGATAAGCACCGCGATGGGAGCCTGTATCGACCAGTTGTGCTCGACGGCACACCAGGAAGCCAACGCCCTTATTGGAGTGTCCTTTTCAACTTCTGCGTTGGTCACCAAAGAAGGGGAGCAGGTCATGGTCTTGGCCTATGCCGGTACTCCTGCCTTGCTAGAGGTTGCCGGACAGGCCGACGGGGATTAGGGGCCGAATTTGCGTTCGTCACGTTCCTTGCGAAAGCGAAGGGACTTTTGCCCCGGTCCCTGCCGGGGTTTTTTTTGGAAGAGGAGGAGTGGTATGGAGCTTGTGCGCTATGCACTGACGGACCCGCGAAACGATTGTGAGTGGGTTCGGAGTGATCTTGACAGCATGATCGCTATAGCAGAACGAGAAGGCGCTACTCGGTTTCAAGGGTTCACGATCCTGCGTGACGTGGTTCAGATAGAAAAGCAGGGCGATCGCTGGGTGCCAGGCCCGTTGCAGGTTCGTAGCCTGAGCTATGAGGACGTCTGCGGGCACTATCAGCGAATCCTCTCGGCCAATCCGGGGTGTGGTCTTCAGGTCGCGAGCCACGGGCTCGTTTTCCTTGATGATGACGGGATAACGCTGCTGAGAGCGCCGTACAAGGACGATGGCGTGACGATCGACGAAGACGAGCTCTATGAGCTGGACGGCGACGTTTTCTATTACGGCCACTGGGAAGGCGAGACTCCAGAGAGCACCAGGGCGGACATTTTGTCGCCAACCCTGAGGGAGATCCCAGATCTCGAAGAGATTCTGTCGCGGAACAACTCGCGGACTTTTTTCTAGGAGAATGGTCATGACTATGATCGCTGTGAACCGGAATGCCCCGATCGCCTACCACTTTCTATTCGCGCCTCACTCTCCGGAACCTGAGGGGGTTCTCGTTGACGCTGCAGGAATGCCTGTGCTGACTGATTACCAGGCGGTAGATTGGAAGGCGCTGGCGATTTCTGCCCGTTCCGCAATCGACGGTGTTGTGCCCAAAGGTATACAGCTATTTGTGGCTGATGATGCTGCCGACGTCTTCGAGGTCCTCAATCTCTGCCCGTGGTCGGTCAGCAGTCACGTGGGGAGAGGTGACTTCTACAGTCGCTTCAAAACGGCGGTAGAAAAGCTCGAAATGGCGGATATGCGTTCTGGCATCACCAGCCTCTCTCAATACGCCGACGATTATCATGTCAACGTTCCAAGCGCCGGTCGGCGCCCTCCATTGGGCGGGATCATTATCACAGTGAAGTTTCCCAACGCTTCGCATGTGGGAGACTATCTCCACAATGTGACGCATGCCCTCTTCGGCCAGATACGGCGCGATAATGGACTGGCCCTTGGGGTGGGGGAGATGTCGCCGGCACTGTTGAGCTGGTTGGAAAATCAGTTTGGTGTCGCTTATGGTCGGCGCTGTGAATCGTACTTTGTTGGGACGACAAGGCCCCGCCCGCACTGAGTCCTGCGTTTCCGGTGCATGCCTCTGGCTCTATGCTCCAACCCTCGACCAGCTTCGCCGGCGGAGCCGGCTCGGTCTCACGTTATTGATTTTTAGGAGCATTCAATGTCCAACATCCAACTCAGCACACCGCTAGGGGAGGCCGTAGCCAGGCTCTTCTCCCGGGCTTTACCTCTTCTGGAAGGTCAGGCGCCCGGTGCCATGAAGGTCTTCATCTTCGGTGGATGTGGGGTGCACCTGCTGACGCACGCCCGCGGCAGCGCCGACATCGATGCTGAGGTCGAGGCAGCAAGGATCCTGCGCCGTGACGAGTTGGTGGCGGTGCTGGCAGATCCGGAGTTCTATGAGCAAGGGGACGAAGATCTCACGGTGGAGTTCGATCCGAACTACAACACGTCGCTTGGGCCTCTGCATGAGGACTATCGAGATCGAGCAATACCCTTGGATGGGTTCGACGGAAACCAGCCTCTGCATGTTTACGTGGCCGCTGGCGTGGATCTCGCTATTTCCAAGTTGGGCCGGTTTACAGAGCAGGACAAAGCTGATATCGAAGCGCTTATCGACAGTGGCCGTGTTGATGTCGAGGAGTTTGTTACACTGGCCACACAGGCAATCGATTATGCGGTCGGGAACCGCTCGGGCATGCTCAGCTGCTTGGCCGACGTCACTGAACCGTATTTGGAGGATGGGCACTATGGCTCGCCAAAACCCTGAAGGCAATTTCGGCAAGCTCCTGGAGGATGTAACCCGGGGAGGGCTGCGCCATGCCTCGGCGGAGGCGCTTGCGGAGCTGGCCAAGCAGCTCTGGTACGGCCAGGGAGACTTGGTGTCTGTGCTGGAGGACGAGGTTTCCAGGCGTCTACGTCAGGTCGACCAGAAGCAGCGAGCGCTGTACCTGGTGGATCGGCTACGCCGCTTCCCCTGTGTCCCGCGGGAGAAGGCCGCTGTGCTCAAAGCGTTCGTGTCGTCCTGGTCATCGCTCAAGCCTGCGGCGCGGTCGCCACGGGCGAGCCAGCTTGTGGCCACTCACCGCCTGGATAAGCTCGCGTTCGAGTGGGGGCTGGAGGAGGACGTGAGCCCGCAGATGAAGGAAGTCCTGCAGTACCAAACCCGGCACTATGCGGCTACGCAGGGCGTGAGTACCGGATATAGTGACGGTACTCCGTCGCCGGCGGAAGACCGCAGCAGGGCGGTAGTGGCTATGGCGCGGTAAAGGAATGGACAGAAGCAAGAAGGGCCGCGCAAGCGGCCTTTCTTGTTTGCGCGGGTGCTTATGCTGTCGGCAGGCGGTAGCCGTCGATGTAGCCCATAGTCACCAACCGCACGGGTAGCTGGGGAAGCAGAGGTTGATGTCGAGCATCAATTCTTCGTGGGGCCGGGGAGACCAGAAGTAGTACCCAGCGAGCCGTGCAAAATAGACGGGCTGGCCGGCAGCTTCGCCAACGACCTCGATCTGCTTCCCGAAGCTCTTGAGAAGGTGTGCTACCTCATTACGCATTGAGGTCAGCGCCTCGTTCACGAGTTGATTAGGCGTCAGGTCAGGATTCGGCTCCGCGTCGGGATCCATGCGCTGGTTGACCATGCACCAGTGATAGCGGAACGACTCCCACTCTTCAGTCGGTAGCTTGGTGGTGATGTGCTGCAGCACGGTCTGTTTGAAGAGATCCTGGTCATGCTGGGGGATGCTGTTGAGCATATCGTCACGCCTCGCTGGTGGCCGCATGGGTTGAGGAGATGGGGGACGCAGAGAAGCCGGCGAACTCGCTCTCAAGCCAGTCCTCATCCAACTCCGTAATAGGGAGGACCTGGCCCTTCTTCAGGACGGCCCGGACGATCCAGTTTGTCCAGGGCTGGCATGCCTGCATCGCCTGTTGAGCCTCCGCCAAACTCAATTTTCCAGCAGCTGGGTCATTCAGCGACAAAGTCACCGCGGCTGCTTGGTCCTTGAGGGCCTGCAGGGCCTTGTAAGCCTCGGGCATCAGGCTGCGGTGGCCTGGGAGCGATTTCACTATCGCAACGCCTGCGGACGGGACCAGCTGCAATCCCAGCTCGCTGAGCGGCCCCACGTATTGCTCTTGGTTCTCGAAAACGCCAGTAACCGCCCAGTCTCCAAAAAGTGCGTCCTTGTGGAACGGGTGTGCTGTGTGGATCTGTATACGAAGGCGCTGTGCCGTTGCTAGGTGCGTAGCGATCAGTGCCTCGTCACGAATCATTGCGATGGAAGGCTCGGTCATTCTGGTCCTCGTCTACTAGCTGTGGTGGCTCCGACCAGCTGGTCAGGCACTAGATCTTGTGTTTTCCGCTTGCGACCGTTTAGCGCGAGGCGCGGTATTGCGTATTGCTCAAGTAGCGGTGCAAGGCTTATAGTCATTTATAGAATAATAAATAATGTTTTTATAGCCGTTTAACATAACAAAGATTATACGAACAAAATCAAAGAGTTATGTGTGCCTCTCAGAACACCACGCTTCCATCCGGGATGGCGCTGGGCAGGCTTGAAATGACGCCTTGCCTCGGGTTCACCAGGTTGCCGCTCTGCTTGATGCCAACGGTGAGTGCGTTGTCAGTGCGTTTGAGTAAGTCCTCGGCAAGGCCTGCTTTGGGTTGGCCGTAGAAGACGTAAACCTTTCCGGCTTGGATGACGTTGCTGATGCCCGGCGCTTTGACATACCAGGTGGGGAGGCTGAGCTGGGCGTCGGCGACTGTTCCAGCTGCAGCTGGATTGCTGGCTTGATACGCCGCAACTGCGCTTTTGTAGACCTGCATGCTCCCGGCGATCGCCGCGATCTCTCCCTGCGTTTCGGTGTCACGCCAATCCTGGATGTTTCCAAGGAAAACTGAGGCAGCTAGGCCAAGGATGGCGAACAGCGTCCAGAACATCTGCATTGGGTGTCTCCTGGTGGGATTCCAGAGGGCTCTGGTCCACCTATATATGGGAATGTTTGCTAGAGTCGCTTATTATAATGCAACGAAAGTAAAATTTGCGCACTGTACGGCTGCGCCGCGCCTGCCGGCGACGCGGTTCCAGTGCGGATCTCATCTGGAGGGGACGAGAATGGGCTTCTTGAAGAAAACGCAGTCTGAAAACCCGGGAGACGAGGCCAGCGTCGGTGAAGTCGACGATGGGTTCGTTGAGGTCCCTGCAGATGACAATGCGGCCGATGAAGCCGCCACTCGTGATTCGCTGAAAGACCAGGAGGAAGCTGGCAAGGAGGATGAATCCGTTCTGGAAGAAGTCGTTGCGCCTGCGGAAGCGCTTGGTGACCAGGCCGGGCAAGACGATCTGATGGATGGCCTGCCCTCCTCGATCTATTTGCTGCGTGAAATCCTGCGTAACCACGATTGGTCGGAAGATCCTGCGGACCCTGCAGGCCAGATGATTGAGTGGACAATGATCGAATCCATGATCCGCTCCGCGATCGATGCCGGTCATCGTGCACATGTCGAGCGTGTATGGGCGGAGGTTGCGCCGCCGAGTCATGGCGGCCTTGCCGATGTGCTCGCTTCGCTGCCGCAGGACTCGTCAGGGGCCGCAGGTCCTGAGGAAGTTCAGCCCGCCCCGGATGAAGCGCACATTGCCGAAGATGCAGAGATGGACGTCGAGCCTCACCTGCGCACCTTCCAAATGCCCGAAGCTGATCGTCTGCCGGAGCCTTACCTGCGCACCATCAGCCCGGACGATGTGCTGGACGGTCAGTATCGGCACATTCCGGACGAGGCATTCTCCCAGCCCTACCAAGGCCAGGAATGGGCTGCCCGGCCAGAGGCCGTGCGCCCTGCCCCTGCAGCGAACTCCGCAGCGCCTCATCCTGAGGGAACGCCAACGGCCGGCGGGACGGACCTGCTGAGCAAAGCATTGTCGGCACCTTTCGCTCTGGCATCCGCGGCGGGGAGCCTTGTCCTGGGTTCGCTCAAAACGATGGGCGACCAGGCGCGATCGTTCTATCAGAAGCGTGCCGTCAATGGGCACCAGATCATGGAGCGGCAGCTCAATGATCACGCTACTCGGATCGACGGGTTGACCAGCCGGCTCAGGCAGTCCGGCATGGGTGAGTTCATCGCTGAACTGAAGGCAACCGGTCGACCGGCCAATGAGATATTCGACGGCATGAAGCCTGGCGGCCCCTACGAGAAGTTCGGCCGCCGCTTCTCGTCGCTGATGGACGACGCGGATTTCGCGTCTACCTACGCGAACTTGCAGCGGCATATGGACGAGTTCGGCGACCTGGCATCCCGATACGCAAAAGCAGGCATCGACCTCAACCTGGACTACTCCGATGCAGTCGATCGCAACCTTTCGAAGATTTCGGCCGCGACCGAAGGCTTCCCTGACATGAAAGATGGCGCCTTCAAGCATCTGCAGGAGATGGCACAGCAGATTGGGGAGCGGATCAAACGCCTTGTCGACCGGCTTATGGGCCGGCTCGCGCCGCAGTAACAGGAGGATCCAGGCATGGAGAGACCGCCTGTTACTGGGGTGTTGTTGGCCTTCGGCGCAGCGCCCTTCAAGTTCGAGAAAGACGAGTCGGCAAGCTTCTACGTCCAGTTGCAGCTGCCAACTGGCGAGACCAAAACCCTATGGGGTGTGGGCTTGGAAAAAGCACTCGAAGACTCTGGGGTGCAACCTGGTGAGGTCCTGACTGCCCAGAACCTGGGACGGCAGCCCGTCGAGGTCGATATCAAGGTTCGTGACGAAGACGGGAAACTCACGGGGGAGGTCCGTCGAGAGGTAGTGCACCGCAACGTATGGTCAGTGATGGGGGCTCCTGAGCTCGACTGGCGTAACTCCCAGGGGCAGAGTGGGGAGCCTGAGCAAGGCCATAGCGCACAGGCCGATGGCGACCCCGCGGATCCTGCATCGACTGAAAAGACCAAGGCCAGCACCGCTGCTCCCGATACTGATCAAATCTTCGCTGATGACGGAAATGCGTCTGCTCCGGACTCCATGTCGGCAGGGCCTGGAGAGAAGGGAGCGGTGCGGCCGGATACGCGGCGTGGAGGCTCCAGGCGTGATCGTGCACAGCCGCGGAGTGGCTCTCCGTCAGACCAAGCTGAAGTTGGGCCAGCTGCACAGCATCAAGGAGCCGTTGGCGCCGGCGGTGGAATTGGCCCTGACCTGGTCTCGAAGGCCTTCTCGGCGCCTTTCAACGTAGCAAGCGCGCTCGGCGGCTTGTTCTCGACCTCTTTCAAGGAGGTTGGCCGGAAGTTCACTGCGAGGAGCGTGGACGGCTATGGCGTGCTGGAAGGGCAGCTTTCGGATCTCGCCGAGGCCGTCGAGCGCAAGGCCACATGGTTGCATACACAAGGGGGAGCTGATGGTGAATGGGCGCCGGGCTCCGCGCAGACGGCTGAGGAGCTGAAGCGCCTGCTAGGAGATTTCGACACCCTCTCCGGCCGCTTTGTCGACCTAGGGAGCAAGCTTGGCTATGACTACGCCGAAACTCTCGAAAAACACTCAACTTCCATGAGGTCCGCTCTGGATAAGTTAGACGGAAAGAGCGAAATAATTGCCGAGTTGCAAGAGCTTGTCAGGAAACTTGTCGACAGGCTGGAGCAGCTGTTCTCGAATATAAAAATGAGTCGATAACATGCAGATAATCACCGACGACAACATCAGCGCTTTAATAGCGCGGCTCGATCAATGTTCCGGGCTTGTTGATGCTGCTGAGAAAGCCGTTTCTCCAGACGTGTTCGGGCGCATCAAGGCTCAAGCCCTGGCTTACGCAGGGTTCATGACCGACTTGGCGAATGGGAAGCTGCCTCGTTTTTCGCAGGCAACAATACAAAGTGCAAGTCTGGTTGAAGAGTTCTGTCTTCTGATCGAGACAGAGCTGGGTAATAAAAAATAGATAAGGACACGTATATGAGCGAGCTGGATAATCGTTTGAGTTCGGGCGCTGAAAGTATTTGGGGAAGGTTCTGCCGAGCTGTATCCGAATGCGAACTTAAATGGGCTGTTGTTCTCCCGGCAGCTATCGGAGCGCTGACGATCGTAACGGGCGTGGTACAGGAGGCTCATGGGCAAACTGACCTGATCATTCAAGGGGGGCGAGCCGCGCTGGACGCATACAAGGCCAGTCACCAGGCGAATCCTCTGACCATCCCTCAGATTGTGGTTGAGGCCTTCTCACCAGGTGGTCGAGATATGGGGTTTGGTGGACGTACTCAAGGCATTGGCGTGGGGCTGGCCAGCGTCGGCCCTCTACTGGGCGCTGCGTCTGTGCTTTTGGCGCGTGGTTTCGAGCGTATCAAGCAAGGTTTGGGAGCCAAGGCAGATCAGGCCGAGAAGGCGCGAGACGCCGAGCAGTCGCGGCAGGCGTCGATGTATCTCGGTGGAAGTGTTGCTCTTTCCGGGCTTGGCTCGAAGCCGGGCTTCTACGTCGACGGCCGCCAGGCAGGACTCGACGGTGAGGAACCGACCGCGACCATGCGTCCACGTTGAGTGGCAGGCAGTATGGGGCGGGATCTGGTGATCATCGAGGCGCCGGGAAAGCTTCGGACTTTCCGGCGCCTGTGCGAGGGGGTCGGCCTGCAGGCCGACATTTGCGCAACCATCGGTCACGTTCTGGAAGCGCCGAAAGACCTGCGCGAACTGGGCATCGCTCTGCGGGGCGAGGAATATGTGGAAACCAATCGTCGCCCGATCCGCGAAGACTCATTTCGATACCTGTGCGACTGCCTGGCACGTTGCAAAGGGCGAGTGCTGATTGCAACCGACAATGATCAAGAAGGCCATGTAATCGCAGCTGATGTGGTCGGTCTCATGGACGCTACTGGCTGCAGGCAGCCTGCGTACCGCCTGGTGCTGAACGGCCTCACCAATGATGCGATGGTAAAGGGGCTGGCTCAGCTGTCTCCGGTCGAAATCGCGTTGTCCAATGCCGGCGTCGCGCGGCGGATTGTCGATCGACTCATCGGTGGCGGGTTGTCTGATTTTTCAACGGGCCGGACCGTCGGTCGAGTTCAGACCGCCCTCCTCTCGATCGCCGAGAATGGACTGCCTCACAGCCTGATAGGGCTGTCGATGCCGTGCTCGGATGGTGGTGAGCCATTTCGAGCGGTTCTTCCTGTTACTGGTGTAGCCACCCCGGCCGAGCTTATCGCGCAACTTGATGCGTTGCCGGCACGCGAAGTTGCAGTGTCCTCGTCGGCGCGGTTGAACGAGCCAGGTAATTATGGCGACACCCTACTGTCGCTAAACGCTGCTGCAGGGCTGAGCATTTCCCAAGCAGCCGAGCTGCTGCAGGAGCTCTATGAGACGGGTGACATTTCCTACCCTCGCACGTCATCGCGTGCATTCAGTGGTGCGACGGCTGAAGTGCTGGAAAAGCTGGCCAGGGTGAGGGGGATTCGGGCCTTTCGCAAAGCAGCAGTCCCTGTCATCCAGTCGGACGGGGTCGCTCACGAGGCGATTCACGTACTGAACAACGAACTGTTGCAACGACTGGATCTAGGGCGTCCTCCTTCCCTGCAGGGCAGCTTACGAGAAGCCGCGCTGACCATTATCGCGAGGCAAGCATTTGAGTCGGGGCTGGTAGTCGCTCGTGAGCGTCCGAATCTGGACGGCTTGCCGGATGTCATCGCGGGCCTGGATTGGAGTCGTGATGCACGGCGGCCGATGCTGCCTTGGCGGCCTGTCTCTTCGGTCGCAACGAAGGGGGGCTCGCTTGGGCTCGATGTCTCACTGGTGCAACAAATGATGAAGCACGGTGTTGGTCGTCCCAGTACGTGGCCGTCCCATGCTGCCCGCTTCGCGGACCGAGGTTTTGTCGACGACGTCTATCAGCTAACGACGAAGGGGCGTCGGGTGCTTGAAGCTGCTCCGCAAGGGCTTCGAGATGTTCTCTGTACGGCCAGGATCGAGGACTTGCTGCAGGAACGTGGCAGCGAGGTTTCACAAATGGTCAATCATGCCCTGGAGGTTGCCCTCGAAGGCGATGGCGGGCTGGCTGCTCAACTGATAAGCCAGCTGGATGTTCTGCAGGACGATCAGGATGAAGAACTTGAGCACCATCACCGCCCAGCTTTCTAGTCGCCCTCCCCTCAAGCTCGCTCTGCCCACGGCGGCTATCGCGGCTGGCTGCGTGGCCCTGGCCTTCGCGTACTTCCAGGACAGCGCCCCTCCCCTGCGGCCCGATGAGGTTCAGGTGGTGAGAGGGTTCATAACTCACACTGGAGATCCCGTATTGATCGCGGCCTACAACGCCGCGGTTTCTGATGGTGAGCTTTCCAGGGCCGAGGCTGAAAGCCTTATCGAGAGGGCGAAGGCCGCACCGCCAATATTCCTGCTGACCGTTCCGCCAAAAAAATAGCAAATGCCTTTGCAGTTTTTTTAGCGTATTGTTAAGCTCACTTTGGTTTGTATATGACGCGCCTCTAAAGTGATCTTTCCCTATGGTCAAAGCATCTAATCGAATCGAGTACAGCGATTTTGAGCACATCATGATCCACCTGGCGGGGGAGCGTGGATGGACCTTCAAATTCGGCGATGAATCTGTTCCGGTCGAGGCTGTCTTCAATCATTCGACCTATGCCCCTGCCCTGCTTGCTGCAGCTGAAACCGAGCTCGCGGCCAGGCGGATCGGGGGAGACTTGGCCTTCGCTCTGGAGGGTGAGGGTAACTCCCTGTTCGGCGCACGGGTCCGTTTGGTCAGCGAGCGGAACTCATTCCTAAGCCAGTTCTGGCGAATGGCCACTACTGCGCTGATTATCGAGTCCCTTCCTCGATCAGGCAACAGCATCATGCTCGACCAGCTGCAGTACGTGCTGGGCGATCGCTTTGCTGATTACGTCGAAGCTGCTACGGCGGAGGCGTCCTGATGTCGATGTTGCGCAAGCTTCACAAGCAAGACGTGGAGCGCTTTTCCAGTGGTGAACAAACCACCGCCGTTCCGGCGGCAGTGGAGCAAGCTGCAGCGCAAAGCGGTTCGCTCCTGGACGAATTTGAAAGCATGCTGCTCGGCAAGCCCGAGCAAGCTGCAGAACAGGCTGAGGCATCGCCTGCGCAGACCAGCCAGGTTGTGGTCGAGACGCAAGCCGTCTCCCCGGCCGCATTGGAATCCAAGTCGGAGCTACCTGTAGAGCCAAAGCCTGGTGAGGCTCTCCGGCCAGAAAACCCGTCTGCAGCGCTTGTGCCAGGTTTCGCCGAGGTCCTCAAGGGCCTGGCTCCAGTCTTCAAGGCTGCAACGATCTATCCGGGGCATGACGCAGATCCGGCGAGGATCGCTGAGGCTGTACGTCGCATGTCTCTCGTTTCTACTGGCCTTGCCCAGCATATCGCGGGCCGGGTGGATCCTCAGGAACTCGATGCCGCCTGGGCCAAGAAACACCTGCATGGCTTCACCGCCGAGCTCGTGGCCAGCCAGTGGATATCCTCGGTGATCTCCCGCGGCGGTTTGCCGGCTGGTGAGTACCCCGAAGTCACCGTCGAGTTTCTGGGGGCAATGGTCGATGGGGCGTGGGCAGCATCCCAAAAGGTTTCCCTCGGCGGACTTCCTGTCGGTGGTCATGTAGGTGCCCAGCTCGCGCTGCTCACGGCAGTGGCCCCGCTGTCGTTGGAGGTTGAGCGTTACTTCGCCATCGTTATATCGCAGGTACCTGGTCTGCAGGTGAAGGCCGAGGACCTGGTGTCGGAGTTGGCCGTGTTCCTGGTCGAGCAGGTGGCGGAGCAGATGACGCGCCTCGGTAGCGGTAGTTCTGGGTTATCTGCTGCTCCTCAGGAAGTGCTGCATCGCCTGCTTATTCAGCATGCAGCAGAGGTACTGCTTTCCTCTTGGGAATATTGCCGCGGTGAGGTTCTTGGTGCGTTGAAGGATGCCGCCGATGTTGATGCGGCTGCGGCGATTCTCTCCCGCCCCGGGTTTACTCACGGTTTTCCGCTGGAGGCGCTCAAGGCAAGGGCCTCGTCATCCCTGAAGCGGCTGGTCGCCACGACGGAGTACGCCCTAACCATGATGAGGGTTACCCAGCCCACTGGGGCGAGCCATGCCTGAGGTGAGCAACAAGGGCGGCGGGCTACGAAGAGTTGGCCGGGCGACCGCTTGGGTGGGCAAAAAATGGGTATGGACCGTCACCGGCGATTGGCGTGAGGCTCGGCAGAACGCCAAGCGTATCTACAACCTGCTGAAGTCCCTCACAGGACGCACCTATCGGAAAGAAAACTTCTCGGAGGCGATCTCTCGGCTTCGCCTGAGCGAGAAGGATCTCGATGCTCGTTGCCGGTATCTGCATGCGCTTTCCGTACTGTTTGGCTTGATGACGATGGTTGCCGGCGTGTTCCTCGCTCTAGTGCCCTGGTCGCCCAGTCCTATCAACCACGGTCTCATGTCATTCGGCGTTCTCGCGTTGAGTGTCAGCCGCTTCTTGGTCACCAGGTTCCGAGTGGCTCAGATCCGTGAGCGGCGCCTTTTTGACTTCAAGTCGTGGCTCCTGCGTCGGGAGGGGGGCGTTCGTGATTGACGCTGTGCCAGTGACGGCCCCTATTCAGCAAGGTACTGCCCAGGCTCGCGAGGTCTGCATTGTTCGAGCGGCGGCCCACTACCGCGCCCATCCCGACTTAGTCAGGGCCATCATTCGCACCGAAGGCGGTACGACTGGAAAAGTCTCTTACAACAAGAACGGCTCCTACGATATGGGGCTCATGCAGATTAATAGCATTCATCTCCCGGAGCTCTCTAAGTTCGGAATAACCAAAGACATGCTCGTCAACAACGAGTGTCTGAACATTTTTATCGGCACCTATTACATTCAACGTAGCGTGCTGGGTAGTGAGGATTTTTGGAAAGGCGTTGGTAACTACCACTCTCGCACACCCGATAAGAACTATCGGTACAAACATCGTGTATGGAACAATCTCAAAGAAGTCCGGGGGCAGCAATGAGCCGCGGTAACGCCAACAAGTCCAATACTGATGAGCTGCTCTGGGTTATCGTCTTTCTTTTCGTAGGCATCATCGCGCTCTGGTACTTCGGGCACGAGAAGATTTCTACTGTTGTTATGTCACTTAGAAGATTCGAAGCGAGCCTGATTCTTTTTGATGCAGATGGCAGGCTCGCGTTGATTGAATGGCTTTCGAGCACCCATCCAGCTGATGCAACCCCTAAGTCACTTTGGTCTTCGGGCATCGTCGCGAGTCGGGAGCTCCGCTGGTACGTACTGGCCATCCTTACCGGTGTGTTTGCGTACCTTATGTACCGGGCACCCGATCGAGGCAATAGGTATTCGAATAAACATACCACTGTCAGTCTTGCGAAACAGGAATCGAGTCAGTGGCCGGTTATCTTGCCGGCTCTCGAAACTGATTTTATCGCGCTGCCGCTCAATCACTCGGTGCATGGTATGCGGGCTAAGGTTCGTGATTACGCCCGTCGTCACCAGTTTTTGGTCAGGACTGCTGCATTGGGCGAGAAGGAAGATCCTGCAGATATTGAACTGCTGGATAACAAAGAGGCGTTAAAGTTGTCACGGGCCAGGGCAATTCTTGTTGCGCAACTTGGTAAGCCTTGGGAAGGGGTGGACGCCTTGAAGCCTTATGAGCGTTCGCTCTTTGCAGCATTTGCAGCCCAGATGAATCATGATAATGACCTTGCGCTGAAAATAATAAACGAGCTCGCCCGCGCATATGTGAGGGCTAAGCGGGCGAAAAAGATTGCCTTGCTAAATTCGTTACATGCAAAACGTGCACTGCACCAGTACGCAAACACCAAGGTGGTTAAGCGTGTAGTCAGTCGCTATGCGTACAAGCGCACAGTGCTGATGGGAATGAAGGCAGCGGCTTCAGCAAATGGTGTGCTTGCGCCGAATTGGTTCAGATGGTTAAAGGCAGTTGATCGGGTTACCTGGTATTCGTTATGCGATATCGGCATGGACGTCGCCAGCGTAGAAGCCTGCGGCTTGCGATCACATTGGCTGTCAGAGGTTGTCGCTAAATCGGCAATCATGAATCCGCGTATTGATGCGGCGTTAGTAGGAATTAAAGTTGCTCTTGGGGAGATGGTGGATGAAGAAAGTGATGATTGAGCGCCTCGCGAACTTGATTCGCCGCGCCCCCAAAAACGTTTCGGTTAAACGTAAGCGTAAGCGGCTATCGTTCGAGATAAAAGCGCCGGCTTATCAGTTGCACACCCTGAATCTATCTGACTATGGAGATGGCTCACTCAGTTTCATCCTGGAAAAAGAGGCCGACGGTAATCTGTTTGTGGTGGCTAAGTCCCCGGAGACATACGGCCCTGATAAAGGCGCTATGACCTCGCTGTTTCGAGCGCAAGTTGCGAGCGAGACCGACGGCGTCTACATGATCACTCAAGTGAACAGTCTCCTGACCAAGAAGTTCTCGATATTGAAGTTGGTGGGGGTCGCCCTGCTCGCCTGGTTGGGCTACCTGTTCGTCAGCGCCTATATCGATATTGTTTCTGGCAAGGGGCGCGATATCGAGCCGTCGGCTCTCTCGTCGCTGGATGCAGTGCGTCCAGCAGTACCGGTGGCGCAGCCCCGTGCCCCAATCCCCATGACCGTCCACCCGGTCGAGGAGAGCATCCCTGCTCACCTACAAGCAGCTCCCGTTGCGGACGCGGCCCAGCTGCAGGCCATGAGTCCCGACGACATCGCCAAGCAGATCTACAACGCTGCCGAAGCTGCTCGGAAGCAAGGGATGCGCGACAACGCGCCGGCAATGTCGAGTGATGTGGCGACTGGCCTTGAATCCTTCGGCCTGGCCCCGAGCATCGACGCTGGGCAGTCGGTAGGGCCCGGCTGCGATCCCAAGCTCGCATTCCAAGTCGCTGAATAACTGGGTATAGGCGCATGGTTCACGGCGTAGAGAAGCATCACGAGATTAAACGGACGCGAATCTTTCGGGATACGCGGCCGTTCTTCGAGCAGATACTGGAAGATTTTTCGTCGTTTCATGCGATTGTTATCGTCTACGTGATACTGGTATTTCCGCTATTCTTTCTTCCTGCGCTGTTTGAGCTGAGTCTTGTTCTGGGTTTGATCTACAGCTTTATTCCGCTCTCGCGTAAACCAGATATTCCGTTCAGGAAGCGAAAGTCTCTGAACGAACTGGATCGCAACGATAAACACCCAGGTACCGGCAAGCCTCAGCAGTCTCGTGGCATCGCCTTCATTGGTAATCGGAAGTCCGATAATGCGGAAATATGGGCAGCCAACGAAGATCTTCGGACTCACGCTTTTATTATAGGTTCGACCGGCGCTGGTAAAACCGAGGGGCTAATTTCAATCGCATTTAATGCTCTGATCTGGGGCTCTGGCTTCGCATATACAGATGGTAAAGGCGATGTAAGTCTCTACGCCAAGATTTTCTCAATGGTTCGTTCCATGGGGCGCGAAGACGACCTGCTGGTTATCAACTACATGACCGGCAACGCTGACACAACGAAAAAGCGATCCGACAAACTTTCAAATACTTATAACCCATTCGCTGTAGGCAACAGTGAGAGTCTGATTCAGCTCGTGGTTAGTTTGATGGACGCCGGCGATGCCAAGGGTGATATGTGGAAGGGTCGCGCAATCAGCTTTATCAGTTCGGTTATGCCGGCACTGGTAGACCTGCGTGACCAAAGCTTGCTCATGCTGCATATCGGTGCTATTCGTGAAGCCTTGCCCTACCCTAAGTATTTCGAGCTGATGAATAACGTTAACATCAGCCAGAAGTCCAGGGACATGATGCAAGCCTTCTTGTACGACGTGCCAGGTTATAAGCGCGATAAAGGTGAAAATCAGTCGGCAACCTTTAACGAGCAGTACGGCTATCAGCAAATGCAGTTCACCCGTATTCTGAGCTCCCTTGCTGATACCTATGGACATATCTACCACACACCTCAAGGGGAAGTGGTACTGAAGGACGTTGTTGTCAATCGGCGCATCTTCCTTGCGCTATTGCCGGCTCTTGAGAAAAGTCGTCCCGAGCTAGGCAACCTTGGGAAAATCATTGTGGCTGGCATGAAGGGCATGATGGGTGCCCAGCTCGGTAATAAAGTTGAGGGTAGCAAGTTGGAGTTGCTAGACTCTCGACAGACTACGGCCCCAACCCCATTCATCGCGATATTTGATGAACTGGGCTATTACATTCCTGACGACGCGGCACTAATGTGGGCCCAGGCTCGTAGCCTCGGCTTTGCTCTCATCGCGGCAGGCCAGGACCTGCAGGCGTTCTACAGAACATCGAAAGAAGAGACGCTCGCCATTGTCTCTAACAGCAACATCAAGATTTTCGGAAAACTTGAGGACCCAACCGATACCTTTGACTTGGCCGTTAAACTCGCCGGGGAAGCCTACGTGTCGGTGGTAGACGGCTACGAGATGGCCGATGATGGTGCCGGAAGTTATCGCGGTAACACTGGTGCACGAATTGAGCGTGTCAGCCGTGTAGAACTCCAGGACTTCAAAGAGCAGGTTGAGGGCGAAATCCACTTCATGGTGAAGTCGGATATCATCCGTGCCCGAATGTTCTATGCAGACTTCTCTGGTAAGCGTTTGAGCAAGGAATATCAGCTAAATCATTTCGTGAAGGTGATCCCACCCAACGAGGCTGAGCTGAAGGCTTTCAGCATCAACACGCAAGAACTGCGTGAAACACTGCGCTCACTTCCGCTCGCGAACCAGCGTCCCACTGATGGCTACTTCGGGTATGTGGCCGAAGTAGAGGCTGGAGAGCGCTACCAGCAGTACCTCACCGCGAAGTTGGGTGTGGAGCGGGGGATTTGCTTGTTGCTGGGATACGATGACTCGGCGGTTGCGCCCGTGGTCGATCAGAACGATGGCAGTGCCGGCGGCGCGGTGGGGAACGGGAGTGTACTTGCACAAGCCCCGACAAGCGACAGCGACGCTCTCCCCTCCCTTGCGCAAGCGCCGGGTGGCACGGATCAACCCGCCCTGGCTGCTGCTCCTGCTGCGAACGTCGCCGGTGATGATGCAGCAGGAATCGTATTCGACGGTGGCCAGCTCGCTTCGATCAATATCTTCGCCGAAGTACCGCGTGAGCCGTTCGGCATCGACATCGTGGCGCTGGCATCTGCCGCCATACCGATCATCGAAACCGCGTTGGAAGGCCGGGTAGAGCGCCCTGTAGAAGAGACACCGCCAGCAGGACAAGGTGGGCTGCTCGACGAACAGGCTACCCGAGTGTCGTTGAACAGCATCGCCCTGGGCCTTGGGGCACCTGCTGCTGAAGCCGGTGCAATGGTGGAAAACATCATCCAGGCCGCGACGCAAGGCTCCGAATATCCGGTTCCTCCTAAGCCTGAAAAAGCGGGCAAGGATCAGGAAATGGAGGACGTCATGAGCAACCTGGAGTCGCTGATTGGGGGGCGTGCATGAGCATTGAGTTGGCCATGTCTCGCCGAGACTTGCTGAAGCGCTCTGTAGTAGCTGGCATTGCCGGCATGGGGGCCTTCACTTTCAGCGCCCCGTTGCTCGCTTCAACTGGTTTGCTGCTGCCTGCCAATTACGCGAACCAGGCGGACGCAGCCGCCTTCTGGGCGAAGCCTCGGGTGTTGAACCTCTATCGGCCAGCTACCGGCGAACACAAACAGATCTGCTACTGGCGAGATGGCCACCTCGATTTGGCTGGGTACCGCGAGGCCTGCCACATGCTGCGAGATGTCCGTGCCGGCAAGGCGACGGAGATCGATTTGCGGCTGCTGAATCTCCTCCGAGGGCAACAGGGTTGGCTGGAGCTTGCCTACGGTTTCAAGGAGCCCTACCAAGTCAACAGTGGATATCGGACGAAGGAAACCAACGAGGCTACAGAGGGTGCAGCGCGGGACTCCTACCACACGAAGGGGCAAGCGTGCGACGGAAAATTCCCGAGCCTTCCGATCGAATATCAGGGTCGCCTGATGTCAGCTTTCCGTACTGGTGGGGTGGGCTTTTACATAAACCGTCAAAAATTCATTCATTCCGACGTAGGGAGGGTTCGATATTGGGTACGTTAGTCGGCAAAGTGCTATCACCCATTGCTCTGGCTGCTTTTGCAAGCCATGCTGCCGCCGCCGAAACGGCTGAGGTGACTCCCGTGGAGTCCTATCTCATGTCCAAGGGGAACGCGATCGTTCAAGCGTTCCCGGCGGCTTCTGGTATGAAAGGGATCGTTGTCGACAACGGTGCCGAGAAGCGCTTGTTCTACGTCACCCCCGATGGCAAAAGCCTGTTGGCCGGTGTGATGTTCGACACCCAGGGCGCGAATCTTACCAGCGTGGATCTGGCTCGAACCGCGAGCGTAGAGCCGGTGCCACAGAGCAGTCAGTCCGCAGGCAGTCTCGCTCAGGCTTGGAAGCAGGCCGAGCAGCTGAAATGGCTGGCGGAGGGGGATGCTGATCGCGTGATGTACGCCTTCTTCGATCCGAACTGCGCGTACTGCCACGAGCTATGGGGCATGCTCCGGGCGCCGGTTGCCGCGGGTGACGTTCAAGTTCGCTGGATCCCGATTTCCATTCTTCGGGCGTCGAGCAACGAGTTGAACGCAGCGATCTACCAGCAGGCCGCCACCGAGGGCGTGCTTGTTCCGATGGCTGAGATGGCGAAGCGGCAGCTGCAGCCGGCAACGGTCACCGAAGGCATTCGCCAGAGCCTTGCGGACAACCTGGCTCTCTTCCGCCAGGCGGGGTTTCGAAGAACTCCGATGATTCTTTACCGGGATAAGGACCAGGTAAAGGTATTTGAAGGTGCGCCACTTCCCCAGAAGTTGGCGATGATGCTCAAAAAAGAGTAGCGGCCAAGCTACCAATAATGAACACTTCCTCTGCGCGGCCTACCAGCATCTGGGTCGCGCTAGCTTCAAGGATCACGTGACGATGGAAATGGAAAACGCAAAAGAAGTATTCGACGGACTCATTCGAACAGTTGTCTCGGAGGCCTTGCTGGCCGACGCCATTGAGCAGTATGCAGAAATGGAGATCGCTGATCCGAATGAGCGTGAGGAATTCGTTGAGACGTACTCCGACGAGGCATACCAGCCCGTAGTTCGGAAAGCTGTTTTGGACGTCGTTGTGGCCGTGGCGGCCGCAGATCGACTCGTCGAAGACGTCGCTTTCCGGATGGTTGTCGGAATGCTGGAACCTGAGGAAAGCAATGAAGTAATTCGAGCCATGAAGCTCGTCATGCTGGACAAGATCACCGAGGACGCCCTGTCCGATATGGAAGATTCTGCCGGCATCAAATTCAAAGGTCGTATGGACTATTTCCGCGCCTGCATCGGCTAAGTCCCGCCCAAGCGTTACCCCCTTCCCTTCACCGGCTCCGGCGCACCCTGCGCTTTCCAGATGGAGCTGGCCCTTCTCTTCTTGGCATCCTGCCAGGCCCGGCGACGGGTCTTTTCGCGCTCAAAATTGACTATCGTTTGTTTTTAATCGCTTACGTTAATAGAATCATGGTGACTTTCCCACAGATGGAGACTGCCATGACCGATACCGCCAACACCAATACCCAGAAGATCCTGCCGGAAGTCGGCGCCCGCGACATCCCCGGCGACGACCTGGGCTGGCAGGAAGTCCGCGATCTCGGGCTGGACGCCGTCCCGGGCGATCTACAGGATGCCGAAGATCTGGATGGGGAGTGAGGCGATGGCCCTGATCAAACGCCTTCGTCCCAGCGAGCCAGCTCCGACACCGGCTCCGGCGATAGACACTGTCGCCGGCATGTCCGACGCCCAAGTCGCCACGCTCTCTTTGTTGCAGCTGGAGGCCCTTCGGGTCTTTCGCACCCTGAAAGGCAGAAGCTGGAAGGCTGAGTTGAACAGCTGCTGGAGTCGGGCGAGCTATCCCGGCCTTGGTGTCCAGCATGCAGCTGTCCTCCAGCAGATCCGAAACGAGTTCGGCCCGGAGTGGCTGCAGAAGTTCAGCGTCAGCCAGCAACAAGATGCGCTTTACAAGGCTGCCCAAGAAGCGCTGCAAATTGAAGAACATCTCCGCCATGATTCCAATGCTACGCCCGAGCAGATCTCCAGCGCCAAGGACGATCGCAAACTGGCGGAGGCGGCTGCGATGTTGTGGGAGCGGGGTGATAGCCGGCAGTTCAGCGCCGATGGCCCGGTGGTCCACCTGAACATGAGCAGCGATACTTCGGTGCCTTCTCCGTCGCCGGCGTCGGCGCCGATCGAGGAGCCGGTGGATCCCCTCGATGCGGCAGCTGCACCAGGTCGCCGGAAGGGCTCCGGGACTGGGAAAAAAGTGAAGCACGAGCGAGGTGCGCCTCGTGACCATTACCAAGAGGTGACGGATCAGATCATTTCCGCCATCGAAGCTGGAACGGAGCCTTGGCGGTGTGAGTGGGACAACACGCCACGATGGCCCATGAACCCCGTAACCGGAAAACCCTATCACGGCATCAACGTGATGCTACTTCTCTCGCAGGGTTACCAGGAAAATCGGTGGTGCTCCTACAAGACCGCGCAAGCCCAGGGCTGGCAAGTGCGTGGCGGTGAAAGCGGCTCGAAGATCTACTTCTACAAGCGCCTCACCAAGGAAACCGGTGAGCTGAGTGCGACCGGCGAACCGGAAGTTCGCGTGATCCCGCTGTTACGCAGTTACTCGGTCTTCAATCTGGCGCAAATGGACGGGGCTCCTGAGCTGGAAACTACTGGCCGCGGTGAGAAGCTGCTTTCTTCCGAGGCTCGGGATATCTGCGAGGAGATCATTGAGGCCTGTGGGGCCGACATCGTCCATGGCTTCCGTCGCGCAGGCTACTCCCCTTCCGAAGACCGGATCTATATGCCTGGCAGGGAGACGTTCTCTTCCGACGCCGAGTACTACACCACTCTGTTGCACGAGATCGCGCACTGGTCAGGCCACGAGAGTCGTCTGGCTCGTGAGTTTGGGCCTAGCCGCGACTCCGATGAATATGCTCGCGAGGAACTGCGTGCGGAGATGGCCAGCGCCATGATGGCCATGCGACTTGGGCTGCCCGGAAGCGTCGATGGGCATGCAGGTTACATCGACCACTACCTGCAGGTGCTCCGCAACGACAAGAAGGAGATTTTCCGTGCCTCGCGTGATGCGGAGCGAATGGCGCGATATGTACTCAGCTTCTATCCCGACTTCCGTGAGGAATTCGAGGCGGAACACCGCGACCAGATGACAGCCGCGGTTGCCGCAGGCGCGCCGGATGACATTTTTGACGCCAGTGACTTCGACTTCGAGCCCGACTTCGAGCTTGAAGGCCTTCGCCCCTAACACAGGTACACAGCCATGTTGAACAGTATCGACGACGTTCTGGCGCACTGGCCTGCAGAGGAGCACTGGCCTGTCTCTGGAGCACGCGATCGCGTGACGGATCTCCTGCAGCGCTTCGACGATCTGGAGCAGTTGCATCGTTTCTGGGCGACGGTGCGGGAAATGCGTTTCCCTGGTACTTATGGGCAGACACCCTGGCCTTTCTCGTGTCGATTGGCCCACCTGGCCTTCGATGTCGCAAACCCTCACCAGAAGCTGATGGATGACATCGAGCGTTACCGTGATTCCAGTGATCGCTCACTGGTCGAGAGCTGCCATGAGGAGCTGCGAGCCCTCATGGCGCTTGAAAATCGGATGATCATCCAAGATCCGCACCGGCGATTCGCGGACCGGGTATTTCGAGCACTCGGCCAGGGGCTTCAGCAGGGGGCCAAGCCCGTACAGCTACCAGGTGGCCATGTGTTGGCGCACCCCCATTACGCGGCGCTCATGTGCGATGGGATAGGCTCGCAGGCGGTGCCCATGAGCGCCGTGCTGGCATTGTCGCCGAACCCGTTGGATAGCGAAGTGCATCTCTTTCGTGGCAGCTACCCGGGGGCATGCGGCGATGCACCGGTGACCTCTTTAGGTCTCAAGTCGCTACTTCCCGGCGTGAAGTCCGAGCCTGATTTAAACGAACTGGCCCGGATTTACCTGACCTCGTCCGAGGGGGTTGCGGGGTATGCGTGGGGAGATACCCGCGGCGCCGATGGCGCCCATGGTGCTGAAAAGCTCACCCACCTGGTGCTCCTCGGTTATGCCGAGAGGACCGGAAGAATCGAGCCCAACCAGCTGGGGGGCTCGTGGCCCCAAGTGAGTGTCACCCCTGCAGGCGTCACGGCGATCCACTCTGCAGGGATACTTCCTGCTCTCGCCCGCCAGCTATCCCGAGGAACCGCCCTGCTCCATCGCGGCGATGAGGCTTATGAGTTCGATGTGCGCAGTGGCGCCATCGTGGCGAGCTCTGGGCAAATGCCGCCAGTGCTGCGCGTCGATGTTGAGGAGCTGCAGGAGGCATTCCCGGACGAAACCATCGGCGACCGCGACTACGAAATCCCCGAGGTCTGCTATCTAGATTTTTATGGCGCCAAAGTTATGGCAGATGCGACATTTCGGGATGAAAATAATGGCAAACGGCCATCTCCTTAGGGCATAAAGAAAGGGGCGTCAAACCACTGGTCTGACGCCCCTTTTTTGTAGACTCTTGTCCGCAGAATAGCGACTTTTAATTGGCTATAAGGCCCGCCTGAGTTTAGCGGTACCTGAGTTGGAGGGATTCTTTGGCTTCGGCTGCGGCTTCGCGGACATCAGCGATTTTGACGCCTTGCGAGGGGCTGGAGGCTTGAGAATTACCCAGCGCCGGGCCTTGCTTCACTTGGGCAACCAGTGATCTCAGGGCCAAGGTCATCGTCTGCATGTGGGTTCCTTTGTGGCTATGACTCGCATTGTTTTATAGTTTAACAGCGCCAACGTGAAACATATAGGCACTCTGTAGCTACTCTGAAATCAATTTTATACACGAAAATTGGATCCTTATCCGTGACCCCTCCCGCATTCGCCGTCGACGCATTCGAGAACTGGCTGAGGACCTCCTTCTCCAGCCCATATTCGTCGAAGACGATTCGCGTATATTGCGCGGTGGCATCCGGCTTCCTGCGCTTTATAGACAGCCGAAGCATGGAAGCGTTCCACTATGCGCTTGACGATGATTGCGTGATAGCGTTTCTCCGGGCTCCAGGCGCCGACGGAAAGCCCTACTCCAGGGCCTACCAGGTCTTGCGCCATTCTGCGCTGTGCGCCTTGTTCCACTGGCTTGTTGAAGCCGAAGTCGTGACGGATAGTCCAATGGAACGCCTGCCGAGGCACGCAGGGCGCAAGCCTGGAACGCCAGCTGGAGGAAACCGACCAAAGAGACTACCTCCGGTTTTGATGTGGCGAGACCAGCGTCATCTCTTACAGGTGATAGACTCAAGTCATGGCCCAGCGAAAGTCAGGGATTCCGCGATCGTCAGCTTAGGGCTTGCGACCGGTCTCCGGAATGAAGAGATCTGCAATGCCACCCTTGGTGGACTGGACCTTTGCTACCGTCGGATGCGGGTGGTGGGGAAGGGGAACAAGGAGCGGCTGATCGATTTTTCACATGACGATCGCGCTCTCGATCCCATGCGTGCATGGCTCAAGGCTCGGGCCGAAGTTTTGCGGCAGCATGAGCAGGAAAGCGATTTGCTCTTCATCTCAAGGGCAGGACGACGCCTCTCTGGATCGCTCGTGTACCAGCAGGTATCCCGGCACCTGCAGTTGGCCGGGCTTGCAGGAAAGCTGAAGCGTTGTGGTGCGCATGTGCTCCGCCATACGGCTGCGAGCGTCATGTTCGCCCGAGGCGTGCCGATCCTGCAGATTAAGGAGAATCTGGGGCATGAGGATCTTGCCACTACACATATCTATGCCCATTTGCTGCCGCCAGAGGGAGAGACGCTGTGACGACGCCTCTTTTTACTTTCGTTTGATTATAAATACTAATCTTAATATGATGGTTTTCGATTGATGGACGAACGACATGATGTCTTGCTTGTCGGGGTGAACACCGACAAGCACGAAGCATACGCCCTGAAGCGGGATAAACAGATCGTTCGGGTCGCGCAAGGGGTTTATTTCCGGACGGGAAAAGATGCCGAGGTCCTTTTCGAGCTCTATGGCATCCGGCTGGCGAAGTTCTGCTTCCAAAGCGCTGCTTTGACGCACTCCACCGCCTGGTACCGCAAACCTGTGGACGGGCGAGTTTTCCTAGGAGGTGACTACCCATACAAGAAAAGCATCGCGCCATACGAGGGTGACTTCCGCATCGTACAGAGCATGGTCCATCCCAAGCTCACTGACGAGAGGATGTACGAGCTCGCACAGTTCGAGGATCCGCTGGGGCAGTTCGAGATGCACTGCGCTACCCCGGAAATGACGCTGATCCACCTGATGGACGCGACGAAGAAGAACGTCGAGAAACATCTCCCTGAACAGGAGATGGACAAAATCTTTGAGCAGCTGCAGGAGAAGTATGGCAGCAAGGCCTCCACCTTGGCCGCGCTTGAAACCATCGCCCAGGCAGCCGAGAAAACCAACGAATTCGAGCGCCTCCTCAAGCACTTCTTCTCTCAGCGGAGGCGCAGCTGAAAATGAGATGAGGTAAGTGGATGCCAACCTGGATCGACCTTTCTGAGCATGATGTAGAGCTAAACGTCCAACAAGATCCAGAAGGCAAGTCGCTTGTCCTGCGGTCATTACCTGGGGGAGTGATCCCCCAGTCGGTAACGGAGCTGGGCTTCGAGAAAGATGGAGCCCTCTACCGACGCACCAACCTCCGCTTCACCCTCCCCGAAATCATCCGCCATTTCCCCAAGGCCAAGTCACGCCAGATGGAGATGTCGGAGATCTTCTACATTCCAACATCAGACGCCTCCCGAGCAGTGCCGGCGGCAGCCGGCACTGCAGGTGCCGTATCGGAACAGCGCAACAACGCCGAGAAGGCACCCTGGCAGATGACGTCGACGGAGTGGATAGCTGCCCGACGCGAACTCGCGACGCCGATGAAGGTTTCCGCGAACTCCGAGTCCGCCCGTATTGGCAGGCTTGCCGAGCTCTCCTATGGCGTGACTGCCTGGCGGCATCAGCGTGCCCTTGCCGGCGACCAAGAGGCGGCTGCGGCGCTCGAAGAAGCCGTCACGCACTACGATGTGGTGATGAAAGCTCTGTCGGAAGGCAAGCAGGTCCCTTTCGATGTCGTTGCGGAATACCCCTCACTCCTGGAGCCCGAGTCAAACCAGGAGCATCCAGCCAATACGGCCGCGGCTGAAGCTGAAGCTGAAGCTGAAGCTGAAGAATATCCACATATCCCTGCGACCTCGCCACTTCCAGCAATCAAATCTGCCCGCAAGCGTTCTGGCCCTGCGCGAGTCGTCAAGGCTCATGAGGTCGGCAAGTTTGGGCGCCACGGCATGGTGTCGGAGTACCTCGTGACATTCCAGGATGGACGCTTCCCCTGCAGCGTAGAAGCGCTCGATCGAAGTCAGGCGGTCAAATTCGCTCAAGCCGAACGCCGGCGTCTCGATATCGGCGGAACTCCGGCCGATGCTGCTCTTCCGAATCCTCTACTTCAAGGCCAGGTTCAGGCAGAGTCGATCAGCGACACCTGGGAGCCCGAGCGTGTCGGAGCCGCTTCGGACAGCAGCGAGATCGATGCTCCGGAAGCATGGCTCGTGTCCCAACACCAGTTCAAAGCACAAGCTATCGCCAAGACGACCTCCGACGGTACCGTAGCCGTTCACTTCCATGACCAGGTACTGGTGACAGACCAGACCTCACCTGCGAAGGCCCTGACGGCAGCCCACAAGCAGGCCGTCCGGCTGGCTTTCGCTGACGGTAAACAGGTGCCCTTCCATGTCCTAGTCGACTACCCCGAGGTCGCCTACGGACCTGGCGAGCGGGCGGCCCGCTCAGTCTCCAAACTGCTATCGGAAGCAGGACTGGCAGAGCGCTTGATGATCGGTTTCAACAGCCATGTCCGCCTAGTCAACCCTCCCTACATGGATCTCATCATTGAGCGCCTGCCCGCTGAAACTACTCCCCGTCTGTGCCTCACCCACTATCTGGAGTCGAACGGCGATCGCTTCATTGACAGCGAAATGATTTTCGAGATTCGCCCAGCCGGCCACCTTGTCCTGTGCGAGACTGCAGTGCAGAACCCGATCCGGGGCGGAGAGTTGCGGGGGCTTGATCGAAGCTTCGCGAACATCTTCTCGCAGAATCTCCTGCAACAAGGGTTCTCCAGTGCCAGGCTGGAGTGGTCGGACGATGCCGATGAAAGCCTGGAAGACGGCCCTGAAATTCGCCTCCAAGAGGGCATGGCCATCGTTGAAAACCTAGCAGCCGAATTCAATGCGCAGATCTCGTCCTGGGAGGCCTCCGATCCGTCAACTGTCGGTAAATGGCGCTACACAACCCTGGACCGCAGCGACGTCTCAGTCCGTATCGCTGTGTCCCAAGGAGGTGTGGTACAGGTCAACGGAGACCCCTTCACCAAGGGTGAAAGAGTCCTGCATGTTACGGACGAAGCCATCAGGGAGTCCCTGTCAGCGGCTTTCAAACTTGAGCCCGCCAACGCGACCTCGCCATCCCTCCAGTTGTCCCCTTACGAGCTAGGCATACGTGCTGCAGAACATGGCGTGAAATGCGTTCCTGCTTGGGATAAGGAGTTGATGGCTGCACTGGGGGGCAAGGTGGGCGATGGCATTCCAGCGATGCGGGAGTGGATGAAGGGCTGGCACGAGATCAACGCTCAACGCCATGCGGACGAGCTGCCTCGGCCGTCAGCGATCGACAGTGCAGGCCTCGATGACATCACCCATTCGCGCAACCTGCTGCGTCTGCCGTCCACGGCACCGGTCCGACTTCCCATCTATGGGATCAATCCCAAGCACGAAGCAGCCCGGTACACGCTTCCGGAGGATTTCTATGCCGAGACATCCTTCAATGGGTACCGATTCTTCGCTCCGGCCGAGCGCTATCGCTCAACCGATTTCAGTCAAGCTGAGCGCAATCTGTATGCCGCCCATAAGCAAGGTGACCACAGTGCTGTGAAATCAGCCAGGCAACTCATGATGTTGGAGATGACCATGATGGTCGCCGGCGCCCGAGCCACACTGCCACAAGACGAGCTGACCGCCAGCACCATGCAGGCGGGCGATCGAGTCCGCTTCACTCCGACCGACACAGGAAAACAGCCGCTCACCGGCGTGGTGAGCAAAGTGCTGGAAAATTCAGCGGGAGACAAAGGCTTCGAGCTGATTCGGGACGCTGCCGAAGCAATTTCAGAAGTCGAGACGTGCTGGGTGGCTGATGGATCCCTGCAGTTCCTTCCGCCTGCAGACCCTGTGGAGGCGTTCCAGGCTGCGCTAGCGGCGACGGAGAGGGAGGTCGCCCCCAAGCGTCGGGTTCAAGCGCTGATCCGTGTTCTGTGCGCTGACAGAGGGGTTGTATCCCAAGGCGACTGGGTTGCCCAACCTACCTCCAGTCCCGGGGTGCCGGCAGACGAGGCCCAGCTGGTGGCATTCATGGAGAGGCATTTGCCCTCCCCGGCCTCCTTCAACATAGCCGTTGGCCTGGATCAGTTCCTTGATGTTCCCAGCGAACCCAAACGGCTGGCAGACGCGGTGAGGCGTCTGGGCGATAGTCTGCGGGGGTTCAAAGCCAACCACCTGCGCAAGACCGCAGCTCGGATCGAGGACCTGCGCACGATCGCTCCCGAAAACGCGATGGCCATCGAGCTGCTGGAGAGCGCCGCGACTACCGTCAACCAGGCAGAAAGCATCCTGGCCGACTTGGAGGCCAGGCTCGCAACACTTAAGTCCGAAGAGGAAGAGCGCAACTGGGAGCGCTTCGAGCCATTCGGCGCCCAGGCCGTGACGAAGCCTCTTGCCTCGGAAATCGGTTTCACCAAGGCATGGATCGACAAGGAAAACGGCTGGTTCCAAGTCCGGAACGGAGCATCTATCGCCTGGACCAACGGCCACGTATTCGACCTAGAAGAGCCGAACTACCGCGGCTTCGAAAAGAACGAAAGCCGGCGCTTTCAGAACACACCTCTGGCGAAACGTCCGGATATCAGCCGCTTTCTGGAGTATGAGACCGGCGATGCCATGAAGCCGGTCTTCGTGTACCGGAGGATGCACGACGACAAGGATGCCGTGATCCTGGCCAGGTCCTCGGGCCGGCTCGTCTCGCTCGACAAGCGCTATCACGACTACATTGCGGTGAAGTACCCAGGAGTCGTGTTCTCCGTAGCCAATGACTGGGAAATAGACGCTCCGAACCACGGCTCTCTTGTGCATGCGAAATTGGACGGCAAGATCGTCGCCGGCGTGATGCCGCTACGAGGGCTGGATCCGACCTACACGGTCGACCTCGTCGAGGCCAAGATCGGCGCAGTGGCACGTAAGAGCGCACAGGCCGAACAGGACTCATCAGAGGTTGAAAACCTGCTGTATGAAACGGAACAACGGGTGAAGGGCCGGGCGATGGCCACGGCGATGATCCAGGTTGCTTTGGACGAGGGCCGTTGGTACAGCGCGATCACCACTCACCATCATCAGGGTAACCACAGCGGCCGATCGGAGCCGATGACCTGCCGAGGGGATGGGTTTGTCTCTCGATTCGATGCTGTATTTCATGCCGGCAACCGAATTGTCCTGGAACAGCGCCGGATAGCTCGATCACAGGACAGCGTCACAACGCCCAGGCAGAAGTCCGAGGCGCTGAAAATGGCAGATTGGGCGCTGCAGCAAATCCTCGGCGACGTTGCTGTCTCTTGGAATGACCGCACGCCAGGACAGGGATGGTACGAGGCACGCCGTGAAGGCCCTGAGTACGGCGAGCTACGCGGCTCCGGCCTATCGGAGGCAGACGCGCTGGATGACCTTCGAGAGCGAATCGAGGCCTCACTCAGCCAAGCAGATCATTGCTGGAAGCCCATTGGCAGCAACGATGCCGGCGAATCTCTCGAAGAGAACACCCTGGGCATTCGCAGCATCGTCAAGGACGGCTTGCGGATCACCGAACCTGCCACCCCCTCACCGCACAATGGTCCCAACGTTCTGCGAGATCGCCCCAGGAATTTCATGACGAAGGATGAAGCTGTTCCGCCGGCGTTGGCCACGTCGCCAGAGAGCGGGATGGCCCAGGGAACAACGCACAAGGTCGGTGACCTCCTCGACAATGCAACGGTCCACGCGCTGATCCGTGGAACAGCTGTCTCCCTCATTCACCGCAAGCTGTCGAAGTATGACCCCCGCCGGCAGGATGGCAGCACGGACTGCTTCTGGGCGAGGGCATTTATCGGAGGGGAATGGCGTCCGCTCGGGCAGCCCTGGCCCAAAAGACCGAGCCAGTCTTCGCTTGAGACCGCCTTGGCTGCAGCGGCATCCGCCCCGGCATTCGACAGCAACGCCTTCTTCGCCCAGCTGAATGAGGAGATCCGCCAGGCAAACCTCGGCGCCGACAGCTCAGCCGAGATCCAGCCTCTTGATCAGAACAAGTTCCGGGCACAGCCCTTGGACGATCACTCCTACGAGTTGCGGTTCAAGGATCGCGCATCGCCGTTCTTCATCCTGGTGGAGTACCAGTCGCCCGGCACCTACCTGCCGAATACCGAAGGAGGTGTGACTGGCCCCAAAACCAGCCTCTCATCCGCATGCGCATGGGCAGTTCGGGAACTGGACCGCCTGCAGGCCCACTACGAGCGCAGACTGCAGGAACAGAACAAGGACAACCCTCGATTCGATGTTGACGCAGCGAGCTTCATGGAGCTCTTCCCAGCCGATCGCGACGGCCAACAGTTGCTCGACCACGTCCTGCAGGTACACGAACAGAAAGGCATGCAACGCCGCATCGGCCAAGGACAGCAGCAAGATGCTGATCTGCCAGCGGAGCTTCAGCTGATCCGCACCACCGACCAGGCGGTTATGTTGAGGCTAGATGATCCCGACTGCCCTCTTTCGATCGAGCTCCGCTGTGCAGTAGAAGCATCCGGACGCCGGCCGTGGAACGCACTGCAGGCCATTCAGCAGGCTGTTGCAGCTCTACAGACAGAAACAGCCTGGTCGCGGTTGAAGAATGAACGCGGCGACGCCGGCATCGAGATGGAGCGAGTCGCTCAAGGTTACGCCGAGTTCATGAGGGCGCAGGATCCGGATCGCCACAACGGGATCCCTGGCCGGATGCACCGCGAGTTCGCTTTGGCATTGATCGACAAGGACATCGATCATTTGCTGGGGTGGCTAGCTCGGCCGCGGGGGCAAAACGATCTATCCAAACGCTACTTCACACAGGTAACAGGCACCAAACTAGCCAAGACCGCCAAGGAGATCACAGTAGCGATCTATGGATGGGCAGGCTACTCGCCCGAGCAGACCAGCCAGATAGAAGCGGAAAAGCAACGTCGTCGCGACGAAGCTGCTCAGCAACGCGCTGCTGAGAGCCACCTGCAGCATGTGCTGGCTCAGCTCGACCGCACGCACTACCGTCACAACGGCGCCGTGGTCACCGCCCGCCAGTTCGTCGACGACATCGTTGCCGGCGGCTTCGATTCGCTGGAGACGAAGCGAGTAGGCGCCGTCGATCGCTATCGGTTGGTCAATCGTGCCGAGGACCGGCTGTACGAGATATCCGGTCAGCTGGTCGACTATGCACGCCACGTGCTGGCAGAACGTGCAAAGCGATTGGATCTTGAGGTGGCTGAAGAGCCATCTGCAGAACCCTCCCGCCCTCGCTTCGGGTGACCCCTACTCCCGCCTTCGAGTCAGTCGGAGGCGGGAGCGTCCTGGGCGGCCTGTGCGAGATTGAAGGCCTTGTAGGCGTCCACAACCGCGGCGGATCCTGCTGCCGCTAACCAATAGGCCCTCTGGCGCACTTCAAGTCCATTCCACCAGTTGATGCCCGCCTGTTCATCCTCGGTGAACTCGCGCCCGATAACTACCAGGTCACGACCACGATCCAGCGCTGGTTATCGACTGCACTCATCGCAAATCCCCTTCAAGTCGACGTTCAATCAGTAGCAAGAACTTCCTCGGCAGAGTCTGCACACAGCTCCAAGACCACCAAACGCTCCTCGCACTCCTCACAAATCACTTTCAGCCCGGGCTTGCCCCACATGTTCAGCCGGCAGCTGGGACAGGAATATTTTAACCTGTTGCTCCTGTCGCCCGGTTGCCTCACCGAAACATCAAGATTCACCATCGCCGCAGGTGCCTGATAGGCCAGGGCGATAGCCGGATCCAGTTCGTAAGCGACTTCGACCGGGCCGGTGTCCAAATCTTCGGCGTCCAGATCGCCCTGGTCTGTCGACGGCATAAACGACGCCGGCATGAGCGACAACGGACGCGACGGCCCACTCACGTTGACCGGGAATCTGTCCATCCACGAGATGGCGAACCCTCTTTTCAGCAGCTCCCGGGTTGCGACGTCGAACCGACTGCCAAGTATGACGTAGTCGTTCATCGACTGACCTACCCTCTTGCCGCCAGGCTTGCCTGTGTCGGACGGCATCAATCCTAGGGCTTCCATTTTGTTGGCCCACTCAGTGTTGTGATAGCAGGCCCGACTAGGCTTTCCAAAATGGTATTGCCAGAGGTGCACCATTTCATGCACTAGCGTTTGCAGGATCTCGACCAGAGGAATCACCGCGAAATAGTCGGGGTTCATTGCAATCTCATCCGCCTTGATCCCATCGCGGCGAATGAAGCGGGCCTGAGAGAAATACCCCATGGTCCGTTTCTCGCGCTGATACGTGATCAGACACGCCGGCAGGCGCTCCTGGCTTGCGAACAGATGGTCATTGTAGAAATCGTAGGCAGCCTGCAGCTCAGCATAGGCTTCCTCTGTCGGCCGTCGATGACTCACCAGCACTCCTCCTGCTGCAAGTGTTCTGTAATGTGCAATACAGAAAATCATCAATGTATCTGTATTGTGCAATACAGATACATATCCTGAAGCAAGGCCCCGAAGGGCCTGGCTCTACATCTATTACTGAGCGTTCACTGCACGCTTCAGCGGTTCTCCCGGCGTGAACCTCACCACCTTCCTGGCTGCCACCGTTACAGGCTCACCAGTATTCGGGTTGCGCCCGCTTCGCGCAGCACGGTCGACAACGCTGAACACGCCGAAGCCGACCAGGGAAATACTCCCCTGGCTGACCAGCGCGCTCTGAATGCCAGAAAGCACGGTATTTACGATTTCTGATGCTTCAGCCTTGGTTAACCCGTGTTTCTCGGCGACAAGCCCAACAAGCACAGCCTTGCTCATCCTCCGCTCCTTTGTTCGTCCTGGCTCAGTCCCAACGGAAAGCACCTCACAGCTGCGGCCAACACTCAAGAATTCGCGCTTTCCGTGATTCCAAGCAGCTTGTTGATGTCTGCTGGCCTACAGCCAGCATACTCTAGAAGTTGATCTATTGCAGGGTACCTCTCGCCCTTCTCGGCTTGGTAGCGCTGAATTGTGGCATCCAGCACGAGCATTGCAGTAGATATCGCCAATGCCTGCTGCCGCTGCTTACCTGCCGCTCGCGCAGGAATTTTCAGCGTTACCTGGCATTTCTCGAAATCGAGAGCCGCATCGCCTACGAGGACGCAGGAAATCTTCAAGTTATCTTCACCCACGTCAAAAACCTCCGAGCACTATGACAATACGCATTAAAACCATTTTCCTGCCAAACCGCCACTCTCCTTCCATACCTCATCACTGAAAAATCACCTGCGCCATCCCCCTCAAGAGCCGGCGAAACAGGACCAGGTCGCCTCTTAACATGGTGTAAATACGTTATTTACACCATGTCTAGCCACGATAATACAACGAAAGTTGACAGAAGCCCGCTCATTGGCTCAAATCAGGCGCGCATAGTCTAACGATAGTCAAGGCGCAGCCAGGCGATCGGCTCACGTTGAGGCCTTACCGGTGATCTGAGCAGGGAATCCCTGTTGCGGCTGAAATTTGCAGGTTTTCTAATTTCCCTTGCATCGTTGTTATTTTTGCGTATTGTCTGCGCTAATAGCACAACGAAAGTCAAAAGGAGATCACGCATGAAGCTTTCGCAGCTAGCCGGCCTCTGGTCGAAAGACCAGGGGTTTATCCAATTCTTGAACGAAGAATCCGCTTTCCGCTCGGAAAGCTCACCATTTGGCCTAAGCGGTGGTGATCGGGATCCAGCTGACCTGATCCGTACCAAATGCTCGATTGCTTCCCGCCGGGACCTGGACACCGACAAGGCAGCTGCTGCGATCTTCAATCGCGAATTCCGTCACCCGTACATGGCTTGGGCTGCAAAAACCAGCCGGACTCAGCGAGCCAACCGCACAATGATCTAGGAGCTGTCATGTTCTTCTCTAACCTGTTGCTTTACCGCCTGACACAAGACCTCGCGAAAGATCTCGGAATCGATGGCGAATCGCTCGCTCATGCGTTGAAGTCGAAGCCGGCTCGCGCCTGCGGCAGCCAAGAACTCACCACCTACGGCTTCATTCCGCCGCTGGGCAAAGGTGAAGATGCTCCGCTCGTTCACGAAAGCAGCGGCTTCTACCTGGTCGCGGCTCGCAAAGAGGAACGTATCCTCCCCGGCAGCGTCGTCCGCGACGCATTGACGGAGAAAGTCGAAGAGATCGAGACCGCGCAATGCCGCAAGGTCTACAAGAAAGAGCGCGACCAACTCAAGGACGAAATCGTCCAGGCGCTCCTTCCCCGGGCGTTCATTCGCAAAGCGACTACCTACACCGCGATCGCTCCCGCCTTGGGACTGATCATCGTGAACGAGTCGAGCGCCAAGAAGGCCGAAGATCTCCTCTCGACGCTTCGCGAGGCTGTGGGCTCTCTGCCGGTTCGACCGATTGCGGTGAGGGTGGCCCCCAGCGCCACGCTGACCGATTGGCTGAAGAACCAGCAGGCCAGCGAAGGATTCTTCGTCCTGGACAACTGCGAGCTCAGCGACACGCATGAGGAAGGCGGCACCGTTCGCTGCAAACGTCAGGACCTGACCAGCGACGAGATCCAGAACCACCTTTCCGCTGGCAAGCTCGTCACGCGGCTGTCGATGGCCTGGAGCGACAAACTCAGTTTCACCCTGGACGACAAACTCACCGTCCGAGGTCTCCGCTTCGAAGATCTGCTGCAGGAACAGGCCGAGCGCGATGGGGGCGACGATGCTCTGTCCCAGTTCGATGCCAGCTTCGTTCTGATGATGCTCACCCTGAGCGAGTTCGTTCCGGAGCTGCTCGATGCTCTTGGTGGCGAAGAACAGCCGCAGGGGATCTGAGCGATATGACTGCCTACATTCACCCCAAGATCCTTACCCGCGAGATTCGCCATTTCCACCTGTTCTGCGGGCTGGGCGGTGGAGCCAAAGGTTTCAACAAGGCCAACCCTCGCGTAGGTAACCTCCAAGGCAAGTTCCGCTGCATCGGCGGCGTCGACGTCAATGCGGCAGCAATCCGGGATTTCGAACGCCTCAGCGGATCTCGCGGAACCGTCCTCGATCTCTTCGATCGTGACCAGTTCAAGGACTTCCACGGAAAAGAGCCGCCGCGGGAATGGCGCGAAGCCACCGCAGCAGATATCCGTCACGCGGCCGGCGGCGAATACCCCCATATCGTCTTCCTCTCGGCCCCCTGCAAAGGGTTCAGCGGACTGCTGTCCGAAAACCGCAGCAAGACCGCCAAGTACCAGGCATTGAACCGTCTCACCCTCCGTGGCGTATGGCTGATGCTGGAGGCCTTCCAGGATGACCTCCCGGAACTGATCGTTTTCGAGAACGTGCCTCGCATCCAGAATCGCGGCCGCCGCCTCCTCGATCAGATCGTGCAACTGCTGCGCCGCTACGGGTACGCCACTGCCGAGACCACGCACGATTGCGGCGAACTCGGTGGCCTCGCTCAATCCCGTAAACGATTCCTGCTCGTCGGCCGCAACATCAACAAGGTGCCGGACTTCATCTACGAGCCTGAGAAAAAGTCGCTTCGCTCCGTAGGCGATATCCTGGGCCGTATGCCTCTGCCCGGCCATTTCGACGGCGGCCCAATGCACCGCGTACCGAACCTGTTCTTCAAGACCTGGTTGAGGCTGGCCTTCGTTGAAGCGGGCAAGGACTGGCGATCGCTGAACAGGCTGAACGTCGAAGACGGCGTGCTGACCGATTACTTTATCGTACCCGAACAGACCTGGCGCGATGGTGCACTTGGGGTACACCGTTGGGATTCCCACACAGGGACCGTTACCGGGCGTGCCGAAGCCACCACGGGCCGTTTCAGTGTTGCGGACCCGCGCCGCTTCGACGCGATGCACAACGGCGTCCTTGGGGTTCGCGAATGGGCGGATCATTCTGGCACCGTCACGGGTAATTCCCGGCCGATGACTGGCGCCTTCGCTGTCGCGGATCCGCGACCGGAAAGCAAAGCCGAGTATGCCCAGTACGGCGTCATGAACTGGGGAGACACTAGCGGCACGGTGACCAGCCAGCGCTCGCCTGGCCAGGGCACCTTTAGCGTGGCTGACCCGCGCCTGGCTGCAGACAGCAACACCCACAAAAACGTGTTCCGCGTCGTCCGCTTCGATCAAGCGTCCGGTACCGTTACCAGCGGACATGGCCCAAGCTCAGGCGGCCAGGCAGTGGCGGATCCTCGTCCAGGTTGGAATCGCCACAGTAACAACCTAGCAGTCCTGGAATGGGAGAAACCCTCGTCCACGGTCATTGCCGGCGGCAAGGGCGTGCAAGGTGGCCAACTCTCCATTGCGGATCCTCGCTATACCAACTGGCACCCTGGTGCGAGCAGCCGAAAACTCGGCGTTACTCGCTGGGACGAGACGTCTGGTTGCGTCATCGGCGCCCAGCAAGTTGCGTCAGGGGCTCTCGCGGTCGCTGACCCACGCCCGGGCCTGGACCGCAAGAAAGGCGACAACTACCTGACCGCCGGTCACTACGGCGTGGTCCCTTGGGACTCGCCCGCAGGTGCGGTATCCGCAGCAGCAGGCCATGACAACGGATCCTGGTCGGTTGCAGATCCAAGGATCCCAGCAGATGACGAGCGCGTTGTGGCTCGGATCATCGCACCTGACAACACCTGGCATCGCCCCTTCACCACGCTCGAATTGTGCGCGCTACAGAGCCTGATCGAGCCGGAGGAATACCTGGAGCTCGATGGGCTCTCCGATGGTGACTGGCGGGAACGAATCGGTAACGCGGTGCCCCCGGATGCAGCCGAAGCGATCGGCGAGGCCTTCGGCACCACCCTGCTCCTGGTTTGGAGCGGACAAACCTACTCAATCGGCAAAACCCCAATCTGGGTACGCAACAGCCTCGCAGCGCTGTCCGTCGCCCAAGGAGATTTCAATGTCCAGTAACCACGCCAACGGCCGTATTCGCTATTTCGTCAACGACACCTCGCGCAAGACGCTCGCGGCCGCAGGGCGAGGTCCTGCGCGACAGGCCCTGGAAAACAGTTTCCGCGAGGTAACGCAGGAGGAGTATCGCCAGTTCACCGCCGAGAACGCCCGCCTGCTGCAGGCAGTCCTCTCGAACGTCACCACTTACATTCCCCTCAAGGAAGGGGTCGCGGCATGAACCAGGTATCGATTCCTGAGCAGCAGCTTCGTCTGCTGCATCACACGCTGGGCCTTCGCCCTGATCAGCGTAAGCCCTGTCGGAACCATTACTTGGCCGGACCAGGGCATTACGCGATGCCGGATCTGGAGGCGCTGGTCGAAGTGCAATTGATGGTCATTGGCCGGACTCCGGCCTTCTGCGACCCGACCGATGTGGTGTACCACGTCACCGAGGAAGGCGAGCGTTATGCCTTGGACCATCTGCCACAGCCACCGAAGAAGTCCAAGTTCGAGGAATACCTCGATTGGGATTCCTGCGACAGCTTTGGTGAATGGCTGCTTGGCGTGATGAAGCCGAAGTTCGAATGGCGCGGAAGCTGGGGGACGTTTGAGTACCGAATGTACCGCTGCCGGTATAGCAAGCAACACCCGGAAGTGAAGGGCGAGTGGTGCAGAACCAAGAAGGACGCCAAGGCCAGCTACAAGGTCGCCCTGCGGCAATACCACGAATCGACGGGGCTACGGCGCCCGTCAGCGCAGAAAGCCGCATGAAGCCCTCCAACCAGCCAGCCTTCACTCACCGCGAGCTCTGCGACATCGCGGTGAAGTGGCTTCAACGGCCGAACAGCGCCGGTGGCCCGGGGTGCCACGTTGCTGTCAGCGAATGCCGCACAGGCTGGTCAGGGGAAATTCCTGACGCGATCGGCTTCCGGGCGGCTGGCTTCGATGACGGCTCCACAGTCATCGAATGCAAGGTCAGCTGCGCCGACTTTATCGCGGATCGGCGGAAGTCCCATCGAGCGGCGGGAGGCGTTGGCAACTGGAGATACTTCTTGGCCCCGGCCGGCGTTATTCGCACGGAAGAGATCCCTGAAGGATGGGGCCTTTTGGAGGTGAATCGACGTGGCCACGTCAAAGCCCTCGCCGGCGTAGCCACCTTTTACCGGTGCGGCTACGACGAGCTGCGAGAACAAACTGCCGCGTGGCGTCACGAGGCAGATCGCAACCGCGAACAGTTCCTTCTGGTGAAGGTTCTGCATCGCGCCGGCAATCCCGAAACCGCAAATCGCAACCTGCAGATTGCCTACACCGAAAACCAGCGCCTGAAGCAGCGCGTCAACGAACTCAACGAAGAGATCCGCTCAACCAGGTTGAGGCGCTTCTCCAAACAGCCGCCCAACGAGCGAGCAACTCCTCGATCAACAACGCCCCGTGCCACCTGCGAATTGTGAGGTAACCAATGAGCAGCTTCGTCAATGTCATTTTCCGATTGCCCGAGGACCCAGCCGAGGCCAGAGCCTTCTTGGATTGCATCGGGGAGGCCTTCGAGAACGACAAACCCCTGCAGGGTGCGCTGATTAGCTCCGCCTCGCTGCATCCTCAGGATAGCAGCGCGATCGCTTTGCCCCCTCTTTCTGCGCCTGAGCAGCTCGCACCTGGCCTGCAGCTGGCGGGCACTATTTTCCGCCAGATCGCACAAGCCTACCGGCGCGACTATGAGCGCCTGGTGGCAGCAGGTGTCGATCCCCAGAGCAACAAACATCTGCTGGATGCTGAGATCGTCATTCGAGGCGCGATCAAGCAGATGAACCAGGAGGCTCAACGCCTCCTCTCCAAGGCAGCAGGCGAGCACGCCACGGCTGACTATTCCCCAACCGACCTTCATTCATCTCGATAGGAGCAACACCATGGCACGTGGCGTCAATAAAGTGATTCTCGTCGGCAACGCCGGCGGCGATCCGGAAGTCCGCTACACCCCGAACGGAAACGCAGTAACCAATATAACCCTGGCCACCAGCGACAGCTGGACCGACAAACAAAGCGGCCAGAAACAGGAACGTACCGAGTGGCACCGTGTAGTCTTCTTCGGCAAGCTCGCCGAAATCGCGGGCGAGTATCTGCGAAAGGGGAGCCAATGCTACGTCGAAGGCTCGCTCCGCACCCGCGAGTGGGAGAAGGATGGAGTGAAGCGGTACACCACGGAAATCGTCGTCGACCAGGTGAATGGCCGTCTGCAACTCCTCGGTGGCCGCCCTCAAGGACAAGGCGACGAGCCCGCCCAACGACCGCGCCCGCAGACTCCACCGCCTTCGCAACAGGGAACACCGCCAGATTTCGACGACGACATCCCGTTCTGTGCCGTGCCCTATCTAGCAGGCGCGTAAGACTCATCTGGCGATTTGATTTCCCCTGCGCAGGGTAATAACATTGTTAGCACCTTGCGCAGGGAGAACAAAACATGCCGGATACCTCTCCAAAGACTGCAGTAGACCACCCTCAAGCATTCAGCCTCCAAGCAGCTGCAGAGCGAGTCTGCAGCTTGATCAGCAGCACGCCGATCGAGCGCGGCGATCAACTCGAAGCCTCCGTCTCCGAGCTCACGCCGGAACATGCGCTGATCTCCTTCAACCTCCACGGTGGAGTGGTGAAAGGCCATCTCACCCTGTCCCTAAGATCAACACCACCCAGGATCTGGGTGCAGTTCCCAATTCCCGGCTACGAGGCGACACCGATACCAGGTGATGGACTGGACGCTCAGGCCTCGACCCTAGCAGGACTTGTCCGCGAACAAATGGCACAGCGACCACCTGTCCCCGAGCGTTTCAAGGCGTTCCAGGCACGGCGCAACCTCCAACGCCCCTCGCAAAAGGCTACAGAACGTTGAAAACGACCATCCGTGCGATTGGAAACTCTCAGGGCATCACGATACCCAAGCCGTTGCTGGCCGAGCTCGGCGTGAGCCTTGGCGACCCTGTAGACGTCTCCTTCAAAGACCAGACCCTGGTGGTGACCAAGGTCGCCACCGAATATGACCTCAGCACGCTAGTCGCCCAGTGTGACTTGGACGCCCCGGAGCCGCCGGACATCCATTGCTGGAGAACAGCTGCTCCAGTAGGAAACGAAGCATGACCAAGCGCCTGCAGCACCAATTCGACCGCGGCGATATCGTTTCCCTGGACATGGGCAGTGCCTTAGCGCATGCGCCATGTAAAGCCCTCGTGCTCTCCCCAGCAGCGTACAACGCACTCGGGCTTGCCCTGGCCGTTCCCATCACCGAACACGACAGCGCCCGCTACGCCGGCTTTGCCGTCACTATCCTAGTTCCAGGGCGAACGCCGGCGAGCGGCGCCGCCCTGATCAACCTGGTGCGGCCGGTGGATCTTGCTGCCAGACACGCAAAACTGCTCGGTCACGCTTCCCCAGGGACGATAAGTGATGCGCTTTTACGTCTCCAAACGATTTTGGGTAAGCAGTTCACCAACTAACTCACGTTCGAAGGAGATAATCATGAACGGAAAGTTACGCCTAACTGCGGTGCTGCTTGGCCTGGTAGCACCTCTTCTAACCAGTGCAGACACTTTACCGATGTGTGCAGAAGAGGCCGCTCAGAAGAGTGCTGTGGAAAGCCTGCTATTCGAGGCTGTGATGCTCCAGGAGCTGGGTGATCCACCTATTGAAGCGACCTGCACCTTCTACGCCAACCGCGCCGCGTTCCTAGCAAGCGCCCTGAAGGCCAATCGAGGTGCTCGCTGGCTTGCAGTTAACCAATTTTTAAATGGACACGCTGTGCCGAACGACCCGAAGACCCGCCGGGTGCGTACCTATTACGAATCCAAAACCAGCGACCAGTAGTTGTAACGGCTTGCAAACGAAAACGGCCGGGCTCGCAAACAACACGATTTCCGGCTCAGATTAACTGCAACTGACGGCACCCACGGGCTCACATTGTGAGCGAACGAGCTTGCACTCAGGCCCGCCGGCCAAGAACCCTTCATTTGCTGGACAGATTTGGCGCGATGTGCGGGCTGCGCACTTGGAATGAGTGGGCTACAATGTGGCTCACCAATCTGGAGGATAAAACCATGTCTGCCAATGCTGTAGTTCGTGCCCGTATCGACGAGCACATCAAGGAAGAGGCAACCGCCGTGCTGGCGGCGATGGGACTCACCGTGTCCGACGCCTTCCGCATCATGTTGACCCGCGTCGCCCGCGAGAAAGCCTTGCCGTTCGAGCCGCTGATCCCGAACGCCACCACCATCGAGGCGATGAAGGAAGCGCGTCGTGGCGGCCTGAAGTCGTTCACTTCCGTCGAGGATCTGATGGCGGATCTGAATGCGGACGATTGAACAGACCAGCCGGTTCAAACGCGATTACAAGCGCGAAGCCAAAGGCCCCCATCGTCAGACGCTGGCGAGCGATTTCGTCGCCATCGTCACAGCCCTGGCAAATGACCAGCCGCTGGCCGAGAAGCACCGGGACCACGCGCTCAACGGCGACTGGAAAGATCACCGGGATTGCCACATCAAGCCTGACTTGGTGTTGATTTACCGCAAGCCGGATGACGCCGTGTTGCAACTCGTGCGTCTCGGCTCGCATAGCGAGCTTGGCCTGTAACTGCCGGGCAAGGAAAGGACCTGCATGACCATCAGCATCACCGACGACGAATGGGACGAACTGACTCCCGAGAATTTCGATACAACGGCACTACTGCGTGCAGTCGATGCCGTGGATGTGCTGCGCGGCGATTTGAATGACGGCGCGGACGGCGCACCTCCGCAATTGCGCACCGACCTGTTGAAGCTGCATCAACTGGCAATGGCCGCGTTCAACGAGGGATCACGCAGCCGAGTGGCTGAGCTATTTGATCTCGCCGTGGATCTTCAGGATCAGGTTGATCATCTGATGACCTCGCTGGAACAAGTGCAAGAAACCCTGTCCCGGTTGACGGCGCTCTACCCAGAAAGCCTGTCCTGAATGTTCTTGGAGACAACCCCAGCATGAGCCGCAGCCGCCGCAAAACGCCCATCTGCCGCTCAGCAGCCAATTCCAAGTAAATGCCTACTCGACACTCAAGCTCTTACGGGCCTCGGTCGTACTCATAGTGGGGCGGGTTCCTATCGGGGGCTTATGTCAGCCTCGTCTAACACGCGCTGCAGCTTGGCCAGTGCTTCCTGCATCAAATGCGCTTCGGCATCGTCTACCGCCTTCGTGCGGCAGTCCGCCCAACCCAGACACTTGACCAACTGGCCCAGGGCCCAGGCTTCGGCCTCGTCGAGGTCGCGGCCGGCGTGGTCGGTCGTCGCTTTGCCCTGCTCGATGCGGAAGGCAGTTAGGTTCAAATAGGGCTTGCTGCTCATGCGGGCGATTTCCGTGATCAGTTCGACTTATTCAAGGTCTGGAAAAAGACCCGGTCGGCGAAGTCCATGTCTTTGTGCACTTCCCAGGCCTTAGTCACCATCTTCACTTCCGGGTATTTCTCGATAAACCATTGTTTCTGCGCTTCGACCAGACTCTCCCACCAGTCCTGCGCCTCGTCGTAATTCGGGTGCATGGATTCGGCGATCCGTTCTACAGCAGTCGGCTCACCCGGCTCACGTGCCTCGTCCATCAGATCGAACAGACGCTCCATCGTCATAGGTTCTTTCGGGAGGTTGGATTCCAACTTGTAGCTGTAATGGCTCTGCGTTGTGCGGGAGCCATTGCCCTCGCTGGAGAATCCAAGGTTCTCGATGATCCCCTGCAGGACTTCACCTATTAGAGGTTGATCTTCCTTCGCAAAATCCAGCTCGATGGTAAGCGTTGCCTTGATGCGATCCGGGAGTTTTTCATTGCTCATATTTCGTGTCCTGCTTGATCCTGGGAAGTGAAAACCGCGATAGAAGCCCAGCGAACCGCTCCGTGAGCGGAAGGATATAGCTGTCACCTGCGAGGCCGGCAAAGAACCCTCGCCACCAGTAGGCCCTGCACTCTCTTGGAGTAGGATGCGGATCCCCGTAATGGGCATGCGCTTCCTCAGCAGAAGCAACGCTGTACGCCGCAGAGTCAAACGCTGCAGCGAGCCGTTTCCGTCCGGATTTACCCATGGGTCCCTCGGGGCGTAACCCGAATCCAGCTCTTGCGAGCCTGGTACTCCGAGAACGGATGGCAATGCACATCAGGTGATGGTGCCGAGCTGAAGCTCGGCAGATCGAAATCCGGATCATGGACAACGATACCGAAACTCGCGTGCCGCTCCGCCACGATCCAATGCCAGTTCCAGCTGGCAGCACCCTGGCCGTTACTCACCGCCACGATGCCGAGCCCTTCAACAGCATCCCAACCACTCCAACGTTTCAGCTCAGACTCAATCCCAAGGAGCGCCAGAGCATACTGTAGCTCTGAGAAATTGGTGGCGAGAGGCCGTTTCTTCCGGGCGCCTATGCCATTGTCTATGAACAGCTGTCGCACGACGCCGTAGGGCTTGCCTGACACCATCGCGGCGCAGGCCACCCCGCATCCCAGACGATCCCGCTGCAGCACCTTCTGCACACGGCAGCTCTGCTCCCAGCAGCTCATCAGTCGAAGCTCCTGAAGTGCTCGGGCGCGAGCGGCGCAAAGCGAGTTTCCTTGCCGATAAACGCAGTTCGCACCGTACCGATTTCACCGTTCCGGTGCTTGCCGAGGATCAGCTCAGCAACGCCTTTGAATTCCGTGTCCGGGTTATAGACCTCGTCTCGGTAGACGAACATGATGATGTCCGCGTCCTGTTCGATCGCGCCGGACTCTCGCAAGTCTGCGTTCACCGGCCGCTTGTTGGGCCGCTGCTCACACTGGCGGGACAGCTGCGACAACGCGATTACCGGGCAATTGAACTCTTTGGCCAACCCTTTCAATGCCCGGGAGATCTCGGCCACTTCCTGGGTGCGATTCCCCTCATAGCCAGGACAGCGCATCAGTTGCAGGTAGTCGACCATGATTGCCGCCGGCGGACCGTACTTGCGGGCACCGCGCCGGGCTTTCGCCCGTAGCGATGTCGGCGTCAGGTTCGCGGAATCGTCGATCGCCAAACGGTCCTGCATACCCTGGAAGATCCCGACGGCCGCCGTCAGCTTCGGCCAGTCTTCATCTTGCAGCTTCCCGCGCAGCAGCGCCTTCAGGTCGACACGCCCCAGCTGGGCGAGGAATCGGAACTGCAACGCCCTTGCCGGCATTTCCATGCTGTAGATCTGGACCGACTTACCAGGGGAGGCATCCAGGATCGGCTTGGCCCAGTTCATCACCAGGGAAGTCTTGCCCATCGAGGGACGCGCCGCGACGATGATTAGATCCGCCGGCTGCAGGCCGCCGGTCATTGCATCCAGTTCGGGCAGCCCTGTCGGAACTCCCGTCACCTCCGTTTCAGAATTGAAGTTGCTGTCGATCTCGTCGATGACCGCGCTCAGCACCTCGCCCATGTCGGCAAAATCCTGGTCGCGCTCATCCTGACTGAGACCAAACAGAGCGCGCTCCGCCTCTTCGTGAACCAGAGCGACATCGGCCCCGGGCTCGTAGGCCTGTCGGCTCATCTCGAAGCCGATGGAGATCAAGCGGCGCAGATGAGCACGCTCGGAAACGATTTTGGCGTAGGCAACGATGTTGGCGACCGAGGGAGTGTTCTTCGCGAGTTCGCCCACATAGGCCAGGCCACCCCAACCGGAGCTCCCTTCCAGCGCCTCACTCACCGTTACGACATCGAAGGGCTCACTCCGGTCGGCCAGCTCCCGAATCGATTCGAAGATCTGCCGATGATCGTTCCGGTAGAAATCCTCCGGGTGCACTTTGTCCGCGACCAGTTCCCAGGCCTTGTTATCCAGCAGCAGCCCACCAAGGACGCCTTGTTCGGCCTCAATCGAGTGTGGAGGCACATTGAGCTGTCTTTCCATTGTTCAGGAGCTCCTCATTAGCTCGAAAGAATACGCCATCCGACATACAGGATCACGCCGACAACAACGCAGATCAGGACCTGCCATCGCGCTCGATCTTCGCCGGCATGCCGCCCGCGAGTGAACGCTCGCAGCTCATCCGTTTCCGCAAGGTCAAGCTCCAGATCTCGAATCACCCGCTCCAATCAGGCATTCGGATCCTCCGGCAGAAAAACCGCGACAAGGGGAAGCAGGATCCTCACCGAACTCCGCATGTGGAACCTGGTCGGCGACCGTGCTATGCGGTCCATCAGCAGATACCACGCGGCGTAGAGGCTACCGCCATCCTCCGGTCGCAGCTCGATGTCGGCCTTGGTCGACTCGAACTCGTCTTGAGCTCGGTTGAATAGCACCGTCTGCCGGCATGCCGCCGCGATGTCCCGAATCATGCCCTGGAGCTCCGTGAGCCGCTGACTGATCGCTTCCGGGCTGTCGTACCCGTCGAGGGCATCCATTAGCTCAATGAACTGGTCGTCGATCGACTTGCGCCCGATCGCAGCATCCCATTCGGCCACCCGCTCGGGGCAACGACTGCAGACGCCCTCGCCGCGGCTGTAATCCACCCGCAGCCAGTAGCAGGGCCCGTCCTCCGAAACACAGGCGCACATATCAGTGCACCCGCAACCGATACACTCAGCAATCATGAGCACCCCCTCAGTTCATCTTCACAGGCCTGGTTGAAACCGGCCCGCCACTCTTCAGCCGACGTAGTCCCAGCGGGATACGGGTTGTCGTCCAGATTCTTTCCGTCACGAAACGCCTGGTTCCCCAACTGCCAGGCATCGCCGGCAGCGAGCTGCTCAGTAGTCATTCAACGTACCCTCGGCTTGAGTCTGCTCAATCAAACGCACGAGCTCGGCCTCACCCTGATCACGAACCACCTCCGCGAGATGCCGCTCAGCGGCAGGGACCAAGCGGCGCTTCGCTTTCATGTGCAGCAGACCGCACTGACGACCTGTCTTGAATTCGGAAATGACGTAGGCGATGCGCTCTAAAGGCGCGACAGGGGGGTGAATGGCAAAGCGAAACGACCGACCTGCTATCGGGTAGTCGAATGCGCGGACCACGCGAACTTCACTAAAGATGAGCCCGCGCCCGTTCGAGCGGGGTACAAGCATGGTCGCTTGAACTGACTTTCCGACCACAACAGCCTCCGAAGGCCCAAACAAGTAATAACAATGTTATTACTTGTTTGTCACCTGGTCAACCCTCACATCCGAAGAGCGGGGCGCCCGACCTGGCGCTGCAGCGCGCCCTCGCGAAAGTCCTCATCCGCCGACACACGATCTCCACCGCCTCGCGGCCAGTACCCGACGGCGCGGATATCAAGCGTTCGGCCAACCAAGTCGAAATTGCGATCGCTGACAGAGTGGAACCACTCGGCCAGCTCGCGGACATCGACGCGCTCGATCGAACGCAACGTCTCCACTGCAGCGTCCTTGACGATGCCCTGGATGCTCACTTCCAGGACGTCACCATTATTCGCCGAGCAAACCAGCGAAAAGCCTTCGCCCGAGACGGTGAAGCGATCATGTCCCCAGTAGGGCGACGGGTTAGTTCGGTTGACGACCTGCGCGGCCGCGAGCTGGACATACTCGTCCAAGAGCTCGTCGTACTCGGCCCGGTGAGCACGGAACACCGAGAGCCCGTCGACCGACGTGCAGATCCGGCTGTAGAGCTCGTGAATGCGGTTGTACACATTGAGCAGCCGTGTCGCCGGCGCCCTGCCGTCGACGGAGGTTTGCGCCTGTTGCGCACGGGCCGTGCCACCAACTGGCAACCCGTTGAGCGAATCGCAGCGCCGAAAGGCCGCCTCGATACTCCGGTAGCTAACTTCCAGCTTCTTGTTGAGCAGCGTGTCGTAGGGCACAAAGCCCAGCTTGGCATCTGCTTTCACCATGAAGCGCATCAACGATAACGACATGACTCCCCCTCCACTCACGCTGCGTTAAAAAGCTGGGCGGCCATCTGCTTTTCCACGAGGCCGGGATCCTGAACCGAGTCATCGAGCAGATCCTGCTCGATGCTTTCCTTGTGCTGCAGCAGCAGTACGACCTGCTCGTCGATCGTCCCGGAGATCACGGGGCTCACGACGGTGACGGCTCTCTTTTGGCCGTTTCGGTAGGCGCGGTCTTCGGCCTGTCGCTTCGCCGCAGCAGTCCACGGCAGCGACGCGAAGAACACGTAGTTGGCAGCGACCAGGTTCAGCCCAACTCCAGCTGCCTTGGTCGTACCGATGAACACCTTGATCGCCGGATCCGACATGAAGGTGTCGATGGCTTTCTGCTTTTTGGTTCCGGAATCAGATCCGGTGAAGGTCACCGCCTGGATCCCGGCCTTGGCGAACTCGTCGGCCAGGTAGGCCACGGACTCGGTGTACTCGCAGAAAATGATCGACTTGTCGTCGTCACCCAACGATGTGATCGTGTCGATTAGCCACGAAGCCTTCAGACGCTCCAGCAGCTGACGGATCTTTCCGATTTTGACGATCGCGGTCTGCGTGTTGTCGGAGAACGCCGCCAGGTACTGATCACGTTCATCAGCCGCCAGATCCACGTACTGAAATTCATGGCGTTTGCCCTTCAACGAAGCCAGTACGTCCTTACGCCGGCGCAACATCCATTCGGAAACGCGCTCGCTCAATGCCTTCCGGAGCTCCGGCGAGCCGGCAAAGTCCGACAGGAAATCGCTCAACGGAATGGCACCAATCGGGTGGCCGGATAGCCGCAGCAGGGTGTGCAGCTCGCTCTCCCGGTTCAGTACCGGAGTCGCGGTCAGAAGGAACCGGCGCTCGATATGCTTCGAGAGCAGGAAGGCATTTCGGGTACGGGTGGAGTCGGGCTCCTTGAGATAGTGAGCCTCGTCGCAAAGCATCACCCGGAAGCGCACATCGCCATCGCTCATAGCCTGAACGACGGCGCCCAGCCTCTCGTAGTTCACGATCAGCCAGTCGGCCTGGGACCAGGCCTCGCCATCGCCGCAAATCACAACCTTCGCGTCAGGCTGGATTACATGGATTTCTCGCTCCCAGTTGATCCGCAGACTGGCTGGGCACACCACCAGTACCGCACCTGGCCCAGTGACCAGGCTCGCAGCGACGACAGCCTGGCGGCTCTTCCCGAGCCCCATATCGTCGGCCAGCAGGCAGCTTGAATATCTCAGGAGGTGACGAACGCCCACTTCCTGGTAGGCATACTCACTATGCAGCCCATATGCCTGGACTGCCCTCGCCAGATCCGCCTCGTTGATCCATAGCTCTTTCATCGGTGTTGCGATCACGCTCAACATCGCGTTTTCGCCTTCCGCATCACCAGCGCCGACGCGCTCGGGGACCATACCGCCCACCTGAACACCTGGTCGGTCTCCCTCCCCCATCGAAGCATGCTGCTCCAAAACGATTTCGGTATCGCTGAGGAAGATGTGTTCTCGACGGATCCCGGCCTGCGTTTCCAGAGCTTCAAGCAAGCGCGGCAGCGCGACTTTCACGCGCCAGGCGTTTCGATTGCGTAGGAAGGTGCCCTGCAGGCCCTGTAACGTGCTAACCAGGAGGGGATCAAACCGCGACAGGCAGACGAAGTCTCCGCCCTCAACGGGAAAAATCTGGACATCCAGGAACGGGGCGAACAAGTCGGGATCGGGAGACGCCAGGGCGAGACGAAGCTTCTGCGCAAACTGCCCGACATCGTAGAGGATCCCGGAAGGCAGGTTTTCGGCAAGACTCGCCGCGAACCCGCCATTGATTTTCGAGCGGTCGAAGGCCCACATACGGCCCTGGCCGAACCAGGTACCACCATGCTTCTCACGGAAAAAGGCGCTAATCCAAGGAGCGAAAGCCGTGGACAAGCCAACGCGGAACCCGTCGGTGCGGACCCCTTGAATGAACTCTTTCGGTGACTTCTTGTAGTCGGCCAGCTTCATGCACTAAAGCTTTCTCAGCAAATTAGCGCTTACTATAGCCTAATGAAAGTCAAAAGATCGAGAACAACCAACCTGCTCTCAGAGAGACCACCAGGCCAGCAATTTCGCCAGGTCGACCTCGCCGAATCGTGTCCTTCCCCACTCCAATGCTGTGCGGAAGTCAGCCTGCCCAGATGCGGCAGGCTCAACCCGCACCGAGTCCGCGCTGGCCAGCGGGGCGCTCAGCATGCCAGCCGCCAGCAATGCCTCGTCCACAGAGGAAATCACATCCACGTACTCAACATCCCCGAGACGATAACGGACTGAGCATGAGCCAACCCAGCTCTGGAACCCAGCCGCGACAACACCAGGCAGGCGCATCTCGGCTACCAAGCGCCTATGGCGCATGGATTGCCCCAACGGTGAACCATGCGCAGCCAACTTGATCACAACCGGCTCCTATCAACAACAGTCCTGCACAAGCCAGTTCGCGCAGCGACAGCCCTCTTCCGGCCCCACCGATGCCCCCATACCCAGGCAGCAAAGACGACCAGCAACCCCCACAACCCGAGCCCTAGGCCAATCGGGACAACTACACCGAAGCAGCTGGACACTACCACCGGCAACAGAAACATGACTGCAAAGGCAATGGATGCCCAGACTGCGCCTGCAGCACCCGCCTCCTTCGAAACCTCTTCCGGAAGGGCGCCATAAACGATTCGGCCGTGGCACCCACGACACACATGATCGCCGGGGGAGAATTCCGTTCCACAGCCACCACAGGTATAAGTCTCTGCCACCAACATCCCCCTTCGCTCGCAACTTACGGTTGACTAGCCGCTGCGTGATCTAGGTTTCAAGATTACGCAGCGGCTAGGTGGCCTCAGCGCTCAGCCTGGCGCTTGATGAAGCGAAGAGCGTCAGCGTTACCTGCCTCCGCTGCCTGCTGCATCAATGACTCGAATTCGCCTTTGTCGCCGTCATGGAAGCGCAGCGCCCCGAGGGTGAAGAGCGCCGCTCCGTTCCCTTGGCTCGCCAAAGCTTCGAGAGCAGCCCTGTTCTCCTTCGGGAAGTTCTGCGCAAGCCAGACGATCGCTTCCGACTTGCCCTGCTCAGCAAGTTTGCGCATCTCCGGCTCCAACTTAGCGCGTTCGGCCTCACGATCAATGGACTGAAGCCACGACATAACAGGACCACGTTCGCCGAGGACTGCCATAGCCCCGCAAAGGAAAATGGCGATGCCCAAAAGGGTGAAACCTACCCGCTTGCGCGCACTGGGCTTGACCAGCACGACGACGTCCCGCTTATGCGGCCAATCGGCATCGCTCAAGATGCTTGTATTCGACATCAAGTCTCCCTCGTAAGGTGAATGAATATGGGGCGACCTACCCGAAAGGTGAACGGATATGGGGAGGCCACGCCAGACGTGCGCTCTACGCGGCTCACAGAAGCGCCCAGGCACTTCAAAGGTGAAAGTTTATGGGGAGCACCTTTTCACGGTGAAAACCATCCCCCACTTCAACATCTTCATTTGGCCGCTACATAGCGCATCTGCTCCCATGCAAGGCGGATTCGACAGCCTCTTCGACGCTTTCGCCATCCAGCACAAAACGCCAGACGTCATCCAGATGCCCGTTTGACTCCAGATCCCGCCATACGTCGCCGTCGATCACATGCCCGATACCGGTATGCCCCTCGATCGTCGGCACAATTCCAACCTTCTCTGTCGGCGAGTCGGAAGGGCTTTCCGGCTGCACTCTGGTGCAGTGGATACCAGCTCGCCTTGTTCGTTGATCGAAACCTTGAACGTGCCGGCATTTCCATTGCGACAAAGGATCATTGCGCTGATGTAGTTCTGGTTCATCGCCCCTCCCACTCAACCAGTCATAACCACGATATCGACTGCCTTCGTCGGCATCCCCCATCTGGCAGCCAGCTGGATCGCCTGACGCAGCGATAACGGCCCACAACAGTCACCCCAGCCGCGGCCATGGGCGGCATACCAGCCATCCGGGTTTTCGCACACACCGGCCATGCCCCGCGCTGCACGCTGCTTCAGCACCCGTAAACGATTCATCCGACCTCCTTACTACCTGTTCGGCCACAACAACCCATCACTACGCCATCGAATCCCCCTTCAGCGCTCAAAAATGGCTTTGTGGCCCAGAACGGGCTCTATGAACGTCAAACGTCGTTCGACCTCTACACGGCCCGTCTGGCGTCCAAATTGGCCTTTGGGTTTTCGACCTCAACACACAACATCAACACTCAGCGCACCAAAAAAGATTTGATGGCCACCTTCCCCTTTGCTGCCTAGATCGGTGAAGGCCTCGACGATTCCACCTCGTGCCCCGAACAATTTCCTGAGTAAGCCCTCCGGACTGAACATTCAGCATGTCCAGATACCCATCCGCACGCAGACCTTGATCACCTGGCAACTGAAACACCGGCTGATGCCCATGGGCGGTATTCGTCGACCACAACCGGCAGTGCGGCTGTCATAGCCCCGCCCTCGCGACACCGAGAACAAGCAGCCTGCTTTCCTGCAGGTCTGGCAGCTCTTCCAGGATGGGGCCAACATGAAACCCCTGGACGAGGCCCACGCGCAGCTCCCGCAACCGGACGAGCTTTTCTTCGGAGTCGACATGCTCGGCTATCAACTCGCCGCCGAACGAACGAGCAAGATCCCGGATAGGCAGGATCTCTCCGCTGCTGCAGAGCCTTGCAACCAAGTCGCCACTCAGCTTCAGGTATTCCGGTTGGATTTCGCGCACGAGCGGCGCAGTAAAGAAACCATCGCCGAAGTCGTCGATGGCCACCTTCGCGTTCAATAGGCGAACTGCCGCGACGAACTGCTGGATCCTCGGCATGTCGTTGATCTGCGCCGTTTCGGTGATCTCAAAAACGACCTGGTGCGCCAGATCCATGTTCTTGAACACCAGCGAAAGCAGCTCGTTACAGGATTCCTCAATCGTCAGCACAGACACGTTAACGGCGACGCGCACATATGGCCGATCGCGCAGTAAACGGAAAACATGCCGCAGTACCTCAAAGTCGATGAGGTCGATGAAACCGAACTCCTCGCCCAGCTGCAGCAGCTTCACATGCCCGGAACGGACCCCTCTCGTTCTGGCAAGGGCTTCGTAATGCGAGACAGCACCTGTCCGAGCGTCCACGATCGGCTGGAACACCGGGCTCACTACTTTCCGCATTCTTCCCCCTCGCCTATTGGCAGTTCTTACAGGTCTTTGGATGCCCAATTGATCGGGGCATCAGTGATCGCCTCGATCGAATTGAGATGAACCCACACGGCACGCTTCGCATAGACACGCGCCTCGCCGGCGATCCGCTTCAGCTCGGCCGAGTTCAGAGGAGCGATGCCCTGGTGAATGGCGCTACGGAGAGCAACCACCAGTTCCAGGTGGCTATAGCTATCTGCGGCTCCGCCGAAGGCCTGGTGCACGGCGCGGAACAGATCCGGGTTATCGCGAGTGATCGAATCCAGGTCCCCCAGATCAATGGGGCGGGCGCTGTCCTGGATCGGCACATAACCGGTTCCATCGACGTTGATGTAGCCGACCGAAAACGCCTTGCCATGCGCGGTGACCGATTGAGCCTGGACCACTTTGCGGCCGAGGCCGTTCGCCTCGAACGCGATGTCGTCCAGCTCAACATAGTGGCCGGCTGGGAACTGGACGGCCGACTGGATGACGGCCTGCGGATACGTGAACTGGGTATTCAGAGCAACAGTCATGGCGATACCTCTATCTAAATTGGCGAATGTTATTTTCTGTTCTTATTGCGTATTGTCAACGGACTTTTAGGCTATTTCCGCCTTCCTCCAACTCGTTGCTCATACGCTGGACTCCCGCCAACATTTGCGCCTCGGACAGCAGCGAATTCGCAAACTGGTTTTCCTGCAGCTCACCCAAGCCGTCACGCATTTCTTTGCGCAGTTCGCGGCTGACCTGAGCGGCCGCCCCGGTTTGCACCCGAGAAAGGCGTTCCAGGGTTTCGTTGATGGCATTCAGCCCACCGGCTACCTTGTGCGCCAGGGCGTTCAGGCTGGGATCCCGAGCACGCAGCTCGCGGATACTCTCGGCGCCGGCGTTCAGCTCGTTCACCGCCCGCCCATGGACCAAGTAGTCCTGCACCTGCTGCAAATGGCGCCGGATCTCCAGGTGGTAGAAATTCTTCGCGGACTCCACATAGAGCGGCAAACTGAAGCCTTGGCCGTTTGCCGCTCGATTGCGGTATTCCAGATTCAACCGCTCGGCGAAGAAATCCTGCCGCTCTTGCTTCGCTATGGCGGCGGGCAAGCCTGCGACTTCCTGGCGCCTCATCATCTGTTCCAGCTGCTCGCGGTACAGGTAGATCACGTCGGCAGCAATGTTGTCCTGGATCCGCACCAACACGTTGCGGTCCAACCCGTTCGGTACGGCTGCGACAGCACGCAACTCATCAATCACCAGATCTCTCACGCCGATCATCATCTCTGCCCCTTATGCGGCTACTTGTTCGGTGTACTTGCAACCCGACCGGAAGCCTTCGCAGCCGATAAACGGCCGATTGCCTCCCATGCGCTTCATCAATTGGCCGCCGCATTGCGGACAGGCTCTGCCGACCGGTTCCGGTGGCACACGAGGCCCTGAGCCCCCCTTCCCTGCCCCCGCTTTCGCCGGTCCCGTATAAGGGATGTTCAGTGGCTTGGAGCGGATCTCCGCGATTACCTTGGTGATCCACGAGCACTGCATCGCCTCGAATCGCTCGATGGTGCTTCTGCCTGCCTCGATCTCGCGCATCGCCGTTTCCCACAGCGCAGTCATGTCCGGTTTCGCGATCTCGGCCGGCAGCGCCTGAATCAGCGCCTTGCCGGCCTGAGTCGAGATAATGAATTCTTCCTTCTGCTTACCCTTCGGCTTCACGAACTCCACCTGGGCCAGGTCGACCAATTTCGGCACGAACGTATGCCTTGTCGCTGGTGTGCCCAGGCCGCCGGCGGCCTCTTCCTCACCCGCCTTTCGGTCAGCGATCATCTGTTTGAAAATCGCCTTGATGCGCTCGTCGGTGACGTACTTGTGCACGTTGATCATCGCGTCGAGCAGCGTGGCGTCAGTGAAGTGATCAGGCGGCGTGGTTTTCTTCGCCGTGATATCCAGACCTTCACACAGGGCAGCGTCCCCGACAGCCATGGGCGGCAGAACATCGTTCTCCCCGCTGTCATCCTCCCCTTTCTTTTTCGTTTTCATCCCGGGATACAGGGCCTTCCAGCCGGGCAGAAGCGGAGTGGTGCCAGAGGTACCGAATCGCTGACCAGAGACCTCGACCATTACCTCCACCTGACGGTAGCGATGAAGCGGCATGAACTGCGCCAAGTAACGCCGACAGATCTCCTCGTAGAGGTCCTGTTCGATCTTCGAAAGAGCGGAGATGTTGGCCCGCCGCGTTGTGGGAATGATTGCGTGGTGGACCGGCGTCTTGGACGTGTTCCAAGCTCGCGACTTACGGGAGAGGTCGATGTCTTGCAGAGGTGCGCCGAACTGCAGATTATTCGTGACTGCGGCATACACTTCAGGCGCATCCGCATGCTGGCTTTCAGGGAGGTACTGGCAGTCGGATCGCGGATAGGTCGTGAGTTCGTGCGTTTCATAGAGGCTCTGCAGGGCCTTCAGAACGGCATCCGACTTGTAGCCGAACTTCTTCGACGCCAGAATCTGCAGTTGGTCAACGGAGAACGGTAGAGGGGGCGCCTCAGTCTTTTCAGTGTCGCTGTACTCCACCACCTTACCGGTCTTGCCTTTGACCGCAGCGTTCAGCTGGTCCGCTACTCGTCGATCCAGCAGGCGCCCTTTTTCATCCAGCCCCGCCTGGTTGGGATAAGGCTTCCAGCGCGCACGAAAGTCACCCTTGGTGACCTTGAATCGTGCCGACAGCGAGAAGTAGTCGACGGGAACGAAATTATCGATCGCCAGATCGCGCTGAACGATCAGTCCCAGCAGCGCCGTCATCACCCGGCCGTATGCTATGTGCGACCCTTGAAAGCCACACTCCTTCGCGTGCAGGGAAATGGCACGACTGAGGTTCATCCCAGCCAGCCAGTCAGCCCTGGAACGCGATCGTGCCGCGTCGCGCAAACCGATGAAGTCGGCGTTGTCGCACTCACCCTTGAGGCCGTTCGCAACGGTGGTCTCATCGAAACCGGAAATGAGCACGCGCCGTACGGGTTTCCGGTTCCCCAGAAACTCCAGGATCTCATCGATCAGCAATTGCCCTTCACGATCGGGGTCTCCGGCGTTGACGACCACAGTGGCCTTGGCCACAAAGGATTTGATCGTCTTGAACAGATCTTTTTTGTCGGAGTCGAGCGCTATCGACCAGCCCGGAAAATCGCTCTGCCCGGGGAAGAGCGGCAGGTGGTCCCAACTCCATTTGAACTTACCGTTCTTGCCCTTCGGGGCGCCAGGGAAGGCGGCCCCGATGTAATGATCAGGTTCTTCGAGCGCGAAAATATGCCCTGCAGCCCAGCAAACCGCCCAGCCATTTCCTTCAGCAAAAGTCCCCCCCCTGTTGGTTACGGGTGAGGTCTTTGACAGCACCTGGACCATGGCCTTGCCCAGCTTGGGCTTCTCTGCGACGTAGACTTTCATCTCAAGATGCCTCCACTGTCCAATTGCGAAGCGGTTTCCAAGCCGCGTTCGGAAGGTTTGGTATCATCAAAGCGAGTTCGAAAAAGGAGTCCATCAGATGGACAAACAACTGAAAGACTTGGTGAAAAAAGCCGGCACCTTCGCTCGGGAAAAAAACGGGGGCCTTTCCCACCGAATCCGCACCAAACTGGACGAAATCAAACCCGCCATCGCTGTGCTCACTCAGGAACGCCTTACCCCCAGTGATATCCGCGAGTTCATCCAGAAGGAAACCGGCATGAAGATCGGAATCCAGAGCCTTCGCCGATACCTGAAGGACAGCTTGAACTACCCCCCGAATGGATCCGGCGGCAAAGATTCGGCCGCCGGCGAGTGATGCCGGCGTGGCACTTCTACGCCTTAGCATCATCGCCCCCGAGCACCCTCATACCTTGCATGGCCAGCAGCAGATCGGCCATCACCTCGCCACCTTCACCGGCGGGCACTAAAAGCTCTCCGGAGCTTTCCAAAAATTCGACCTGCATTACCGGCTCACGGATGACGCCGGCCTCGGCCTTTTTCCATTCGGATATCGAAACCCGAATCCGGTGCTCGTCGTCACCCTCCAGCCACTCAACTGCGGCATCTGCCCCAGTGCTTTGATCGGCGCTGACAAACCCGAGCTGCACATAAGGCAGCTCGCGGCCGATACCCGATGGCATTTCCATGCGGGAGCAGAATTTCTCGAACGGCGTCATGCAGCCTCCCTAAGCTTTCACAGCGCGCATGCGCTCTTCTTTTTCACTTTCGTTAGAGTATATGACACTGCTTAAATTGTTAATAGCTTGTCTCAAAGAGGATTCTGCATATAGAGAAACGCCCTGTCTGTACAGAATACCCATCGCTTTCGAGATGTTTTCGGTGGGGAACTTGGCCACCATCACCTTCCGCGTGCCGGCGAAAGGCCCGGTAACCTTGACCAGGTCTTCGTTCGCGAAATAACGACCGCCCCAGACCTTGCTTCCAGGAACTTCCATGACGGCCATGCCGTCCTGCAGGAAAAGGCGCATCTCGCTTTCGTCGTCATCGCTCAGGCCTGGCGAGGTAGTGAGCTTCACCGCCGGGAACCGGTCGAGCACCTCACCGCACATGGCCGCCGTTTCCACGCGAACCGGCAGGCTTTGCAAATGCTTGAGGTCGACGCCCCTGGCCATGAGCACCCCGCGGTGACGCGCACCCCGCTCATCGGTGTAAATGATGCTGCTGCCGATGGATCCGGCAGCGGCGATCTGCGCGGCCTTGAACAAGTTGCCATCGAGGATCAGCCGCTGGTACGTCACGTTCCCCGCAGGTGCAGTGTCGAACTTCAACATGAGCTCATCCAGCAAGCCGGCCTTGGGCATGATCCGGAACTGGACATCGTCCTGCAGGCTGTAGAGCGTCCGGTCGATTAGCGTCTGGCGACCAGGTACCGCAAAGCTGAGCTCGTACCCTCCAAGCAGGTGGATGTGTTTCGGGTTGTCCGGCACGGCTATCGACGTGATTACGCCGAAATCAGTTTCACCGTCGTTGTTGGTGAACCGAGCTACGGCGCCCACCTGTAGCCCGTCGAGGACACCATCGAGCACCTTGAGGCGGTGCATCATCTTCTGGACGGAATTTGGCCTCTTGGCCGCGAGCGCCTCGTCGACCGACTTGCAATCCTTCGCCAAAACAGTTTCCAGGAACTTCCTGCGGTTGACCGCGAGGAACGCCTTGAGGGCAAGGAAGAAGTCCTGACTCGGACGTCGCTCGTGATTGATCCTGAAGTGCTCCACCGCAGCAGATCCCTCACGAACCAGACGCTTGACGGCATCCGACCTCATCGGATCCAGGGCGACATCGTACTCGATCGTTTTAGCGAACACGGGCTGATTGAATGCGCTGTCGGAATGGGGATTCCCGCTCTCGTACACCACCCGCCCAACCTCACGCGCCCGCACATCGAGCTCTCGCGACTTCAGAGGGTTCACGCCCTTGGCGTCGAGCTCCTTGATGACCCGGAGATATTCATTAGTGAGCGCTTCGTAGATCTGCTCTTGCTCAACCACCCGCAGCATCACAAGCCGGCTGGTCAGCTTGTTGATGAAGTACGACTCCTCGCGCTCGTCCTCATTCTCCAGGTTGATGTCGAGGCGTTGCGCGATTCGCGGGTTCGCCTCCAAATAACGGAAGGCCACCTCGTCACCAATGCCATTGATGAAGTCCGGCACCGACCGATCCAAAGCAGCATTATCCTGGTTTGCGGTCGTGTTGGCAGATAGCTTCCGGAGCTTCGAGTTCTGCATCGCGATCGGCCTGGCCTCGCCGATCAGTCCGGAAGACAACGTCTCGATTTCAGGAGAGGACGTTTGCCCCTTCCGGTTGACGCGACCGAAGAACTGCACACGAACGTTCACGTCCGCGGCCGACTGAAGCTCGATCATCACCCGGCGCCGCTGGTCGGGGAATTTCTCGCCGGCATGCAGGCTGATACCCGTGCTGCCGGCACGGGTGAGCAGCAGGGCATCGGTCGTGCCCGTCACGAAGTCCTTCACGATCTGCGCCTTGGGCCTTTCAAGCACAGGCGCCGCGAAGAAGCTCCCAGCTCGCTGGTGGATCTGCAGCTTGCGGCCGGACAGCTCGTCGCAGATGAAACCCGCCGTCGCGATCCGGGTTCGAATTTCATCGAGTGGCGATACCGGCAGATCCGGGAAGTTATTGATCAACCCGTCCACTGTCGACACCACGTCCATAAATTCTTCCGAAGTCACCGGAACCTTGGTGGCCTCGCCATAGCGGTTGGTCTCCATGTAGTAGGTCAGACGATGCAGCATGCGGTGCAGCACGTCCCGGAAGGTGAGGTACCCATCCAGCTCGGTCTCGCCCTGCAGGCTGGCTCCGAACTCTTCGGCGTCGGCTTCGTCAAAGCCAGGTCGAAGATCAGCCACGATGTCCACCAGCAGGGACTCCATGGTGTTCTCCAGCACGATAACCGGCTTCTTGCCCTCCTCCAGGGCCTTGATTGCTCGATCAGCGGCGAGATCCGTCTTGATGGCCATCATGAACTGGCGGTAGATCGCGTAGAGGCGAGACCCGAAGTTGGTGCTGACCGCTCCCATCCGGTTGCCCTTGCGTTCAGCTTCCGGAATAGCCTCCAGGGCTTTCTTGATCTCCTTGTTTCGGCTGTTGACCAACTCATTGATATCGCCGGCCAAGTAGTTCATCAGCTCCAGGATCTCGGCGAGCTTGTCCGAAAGCGCACGGTTGCGCTCCTCTCGCTCGTCGTCGCTGACGGTGCTAAACGACAGGTTGCTGAGATCGTGCTCCCGCCGGATAAACACGCCATCCCGGGCCAGCATTCCCGAGAGCACTTCCTGTAGGACCTCCCCGCCGATGGCGAGCGTCTCCGGCAGCGCGCCCATATCCACCGTTTCGGGGAAGAGCTCGGAGTACAGCATCACGTTCTTACCAGCCTTCATGGCCGTCGCCGACGAGTAAACGACGAAATCGGCGTTGTCGATGGCGAGGCCGATGTTCTGCCCGGTGTTCGACTCACCAGCCGCGTTATGCGCTTCATCCAGGAGCAACGCTTTGCCCTCGGCGATCTGGCTGATCCAGCGCGCCTTCGACGATTTGGCCCTGTCGCGGTTGAACTGGGAATATGTGCCGAGCACCAGGTTGTAGGCAGGATCCACCACCCCACCATCAAGCGCTGCCTGAATCACTGCCTTGGGTGTCGCTGGAACCAGCTTGTTGCCAGAGATCGGATCGAAGATTGACACTCCATCGTTGACGATCATCGGCGTGAAAAGATCGGCCGACCCGATGTCGCAGATGTCCCGCCAGAAGTCAGTGAACAATGTCGGCGTCTCAGTTAGGAAGACAACCGTCTTCTGCTGGAGGACCGAGTACCTGGCGAGGGCAGCCATTACCCGCCCTTTGCCTAATCCCGTCTGGTCCGCCTCCAGGAACCCCCTCCCTTTATGCAGGGTGTTGATGGCCAGTGCCACTGCATCAACCTGCTCGGGGGAGAGATAGCTGCCGAGCTCTTCCACGGACCACCCCAGCTCAGCAGCCACGAAACCGTCGACATCGCCCTCTTCGCGCACAACCTCCGTCAAGGCCATACGGATAGGCGTCGCCAGGTTTCGAGGAACCATCGCGGTAGCTTCGCCAGCTCGGCTGAAGGCAGCATAGGGCGACTGGTACGAGTTTTCTTCATCCTCGCTGCGATCCACCGGCGTGACCGCCTTTGCCGCACCGGGCTCTACCTCAGCTACCGCCTGGGCCAGTTCAGTAGAGCGATCCTCCACCGGCGCATCACCATCAAGCTCGACGACAGCCGAATCGCTTAGCGCTTCCTGGAAGCCCACCTCAGGCGTTCGAATCTCCGACAGACCGTACTTCTCGTACATGCCGGCAGCCCATTCGAACACGTCGTCGTGGTCCAGCAGTACCGGCAGCCGATCTGGCACTTGGGCATGCCCGGCCTCCTTCTTACCGACCACGACGATACGAATCGGGAAAGAAGCCCCCTGCTTGGTGTAGATCCCTCCGTCCACCTCGACGGCGTCGACCTGGTAATGATCCGCGAGCCAGTTGAAGAGATACCGAGATCCGCCTGTCACGAGCCCGGCCTGGCTGTCCAGGTAGCTGTCCGCGCCGATGATGTAGACCCCCACGCCGTCGTCCGCACGCGCCTGCAGCGACCGGATCATGATCAGGTGGTCAAGCCGACTGACCTTCAGCCCGGACATCATGCGGGGCGGCTGCAGACCACCAAACGGCGGGTTGCTTAATACGACATCGAACGCCTCGCCACCATTCAGCGAGCGGAAGTCGAAGGATGTGGCATCGCCATGCTGGAAGTTCGCCTCTGACCGGTCTCGTCGGATCGCATCAAGCCGTCGGGCGTCCAGCTCGACGCCGGCCAAGACAGCGTCCTTGACGGTACACACTAGCGAGCCGTTCCCGATCGTCGGCTCTAGGACAGAGCGACCCTTGAAGCTGCCAACGATTTGCTGGACAGCAACGCTCAATGGAAGCGGCGTCGAATACTGCTGCAGAGTGACAGACTCGGAGGTACGTGCAGCCAGCGGCGGCTGCCCTTCATGGAGCCTGATGGCCAGGCTGTAGGCAGCCTTAGGCGTCATGCCAGGTTGCTTTCGAATGTGGCGAACCAGCGCGGCCTCGATTGCCTCCTGAACCTCTCTTGCCCGAGGAGAAGAGAGAACCGCCCCCTCGGGGATCTCGGTCACGATGCTGCTGAAACGCTTCAGATCGTCGAACCGCAGGACCTTGCCGCCGGCAATCTCCCTCACTAGGCCATCGGCGCACAAGGCCAGGTCCTCCGCAGTAGCCCCGTACAGGAAGGTAGCGCCGCGGCTGTCGGCTTCCCGAATGATCTGTTGGGCTGGTCCCTGTATGAAGCGCCCATCCTCGCCTAGGAAGACCATCTGGCCACGGTAATTCATGCCAAGCGGCCGAGCTGACATCACCGCGTTGTTGACGGTGACCGTAACCGGAAGAACCTCGTCAGGCCGATCCTCACTCTCATTCTCTGCAGGCTGCTCGTGACCCTGCTGCGAATCTTGCGGGGGGATGCCGACTGCCGAGGGAAATACCTTGGGACTGGTCGCAGTCGCGTTAGTTGGTGAAGCTGACCGCGACGGCATGATGCGAGTTACCCAGTTCATCGGCACCTTCACCGGATGGGCTTTGGGGAAAGCCCTCTGGATCTGCTGCAAGCTGAAACGCAGATCATCACGAACCAGGAACCCGGACCGACTGCGATAAAAACCCAGTTCACCCAGCACCTGTAGCTGGCCGTTGGTGAGGTCCTGATTCGCTACCAATACGAGGCGCTTGGTGCCCGAAGGGAACTTGACTGCCACCAAGCGCGTCTCCGGATCATCCGCGTTGAGCTGGATCCAGTTGACGAGATTCTTGGTTTGAGAAGAGGCGGCTTCTTGCTGCATGGCGATCACTACCGGAGACGTCAAAAAAACAGCCGCTCGAAAGCGGCTGAAACGGCTGCTGCTTGCCTTGAAGGCGTTACGGGCGGGGACCGGCCGGGGCCTCGTCCTCGCCCTTGAGGGCAGTATCGAATTCGCTTTCGAGCGAGGCGAAATCGGGGGCCGGGTCCTGAGCCTCTTCAGCCGGAAGCTTCGGCGGCTGCGGCTCGGCTCCCGGGCGGACCAGCGGGGTACTGAACTGGTTCGCCAGGTAGGTACCCGGTTCATCGGCGAGGATGTTGAACGGCGAGAAGCCGGAGATGGTATCGGTGCGAGCGATGCCGGGGAGGATGACCTTGCTGAACAGGTTCGCCTGTTCACCGAAGATCATTTCGTAGCGCTGGGTGCGACCGGCCTTCACTTCGCTGATCAGCTTGAACGCGGCGTTGTTGTCCTGCGTCGGATCGCCGGCGTAGTTCATGCGGTAACCGGGAATGCTTTCCACGCGCACGTCGCCATTGACCAGGCCGGCAAACAGATCGTCGTTCGGAATGCCCTTGAAGATGTTGTTCTTGAACAGATCTTCCAGGGTTTTCTCGGTGTCGGGCACATACTCGTCGCCGTCGCGCTTGAAGCCGACGTACACGGCACGAGTCAGCACGTCCTCACCGTCGGTCACCCGCAGCAGAGCGAGTGCCTTGGTACCGCGGCCGAGCTGTTCGGTGAGCACTTCTTCCAGGTCTTGGCGGCTGCGCACATTGCGGGCGTTCGACGGCTCCACGGTATCGATGTGCACTTGCGGCTTGTCGTTCGGACCGAGGGCTTCCAGCTTCTGAACCGCCCAGGCAGAAGGAAATTCCTTCTCGAAGGTGCCATGGTCGGTCTTGACGCGAGCGGTCACGGTGCGGGCGTTTACCGGCAGGGTGATGCGCTCGGGCTCACCAGGCTGCACGGCGGGGTTCTTGAAGGAAATGCGCGGCGCCGTCGCCAGGATGTTCTCGATGAACGAGCGGTTGTCGTGGTCGGTGTCGTTGCTGGAGGCCAGAGTATTGAGCCAGCGCGAGCTAAGTACGCGCTTGCCGTCTTCCATCTCGTCGCTGAAGAAACAGCCTTCCAGGGTGAGGAAGGTGCCCTTCGCGGCATCCGGAGTGGCCAGAGACTTCTTGCCGTTGCCCTTCACGAAGTTGGTCAGGGATTTGCTCGCGGACTCCCCGCGGAAGGTGACGACGATCTCTTCGCCGGCCTTCACCTTGGGGTTGCTCTCGTTCAGCAGTTTCCCGGTCAGTTTGACCGCGCCGTTCGACTCCACGGCGGTGCTGACCTCGAACACGGCGCCGAAGGCATCGTATTTCTTGTCGGCGCCGCCCTTGTTCACATCTTGGATACGCTTCAGTAGGGACATCGTGTGGTGCTCCTTGTCGGGGATGAATCGTTGGTTACGCCATGGAAGGACGACTGGATCGGTTGGCCGCCAGCTCTTCGAGGTGTTCGAGGTAGGCCTCCAGCTGCTCGTTGAGGTGAAGAACGCGCTGCGCTCGGGTTACCCCGACGTAGTTGACGTTGATCTCCTCGATCAGGTTGGTGTCGGCCTTGCTCATGTCGATTAGCTGGCCGGTGTCGGAGTCGAGAAACTCCATAAAATCACCGGCCAGCTGGACATTCGGGAATTCGAGCCCTTTGGACTTGTGGCCCGTGGTAAGAATCAGGCGGTTGTCCGCGACGTTGCCGTCTTCAACCGGGGCCAGGGCTGCCCGCTCGATCCGCTCCAGCAAGCTCGGGATCTCCCGACCGTAGGCGGTGACGATCTTGCAGCGCGACTTCACTTCGCGGTCGTTGATCATTTCCGCGTACTCCAGCAGCTCGTCGAAGCTGCTGAAGGAGCGAATGAACGGATCCCTCACCTGCCCTTTGATCGAAAGCTGGTAGACGTCCAGGATCTGGTCGAAGCGGTAGCCGCGGATGTCGCCGACGAAGGAGAAGGGTTCGTTCTTGGTCAGGGCCTTGACGGCCCGATCGAACAGCGCGGCATTCCCCCGGCTGAGGTACGCATAGCCTTCGCTGGCCGCCAGGGGACGAATCTGGCTTTCCACACCTAACCCGCGCAGGTGAACGACGTCACCCTTGAGATCCAGGATTCGGTTGGCCACTTCCGCCACTTTGTCGCCGAAACGGAACGAGCCGGTCAGATAGAACGTTTCGTCCGCTCCGATGAGCTCCATCGCATTGCTGGCACCACGGAAGCCGTAGATCGCCTGGTGGCGATCACCCACATAGACCTTCTTTGCCTGCTGCTGGTTGACGATAGCTTGGGTGACCGGATTGGTATCTTGCGCCTCGTCGAAGAGGATCAGGTCGTAGGGCAGTCGACGACCAGCGACCTGGTAGAGCTTGAGGTAGCCGTCATGCAGCATGGGAACTTCGGAGCGCAGATCCTGCATCGCGGTCCAGACCTGCATCGCGTCGTGCAGGATCCGCTGCGGATCAAAATGGCTTCGCTCCACCGGCGCGTCGCCGATGCTGACGTGTTTCGGACTTAGCACGGAATCGGCCGACACGAGATAGTTTTTCACTGTCTCGATCACCCGACCGCCATAGAGGTTGTGGGCGCTCGATGGTACGCCCGACAAGCTGGACGTCAGCTGCCGAGTAACATGGAAAGGCTTGATGTCCCCCTGCAGCTTTCCATGCACGTTGCCGTAGTCACGGCCAATGGCGCCGTAGGCAAGCGAATGCGCGGTCTTGCAGGTGACGTTGGAAGGGAACTTCCTGGAGGCCTCAACCTGGATCGACTTGTTGAACGCGACATACAACTGACGCTTGTTGCGCTTGGCCTCGGCGATGCCTCGCAACATGGTGGTCTTGCCGGTGCCAGCACCGGCTTCGACCTTGATTACATCGGAGTTGCTTTCGCAGGGAGCATGTTGCTCCTCGGTCATCCGCAGGCCATCCATAACAAAACCCTCGTTACCTGATATAGCATCAGGATAAACAAACGAAAGTCACTATGTAAAGCCTGGAGATTTACTAACGCATACTCCTCGCTCAGCCGAGAGATGCGCCACCTGCCCTTGGCTCAGCTAATAACGAAGCCCTGGCTACGCGGCGCAGCAGCGCTTAAATCACTCGGCCGGCTTGTATGCGTGCCGAGTAACCATAAAACCAGACTCGCATGACCGAACCTCCAAATCGAAACCCAGCTGCCGTGCCATAGCCAAAAATGCAGTGATCTCCAGGTCATCTTGATAACTCTGACCATTCGCCTGATAGCTCTTGCCGATCTCGCGAATGCGTTGCTCGATCAAGTCCAGCATCGACCCGGCATATTCGGATGGAACGGTAATCTGCTTGTTGCTCATGAATTGCCCTTAACGTAGTGGAGATTGTTCAGCGGGTTCCCAAAGGAACCATCCCGTTACTGCCAAAGCCCCCATGATGGCAGGCTGATGAGGCAACTGTTTTCCTTTCTATATCAACGGCGGTACCAGTTGAGCTGGTAGCGCCTGGCGTCAGCCGGAATCTGTTCTGGCAACCAGCGAAGGCAGTCGAGATACAGGCGCTCAGGTTTGCTCGGGCTGGGCCGAGTCGCTTGCACCAGATAGGCTGACCCACCAGACGTGACGATATAATCGCCGGCGCTCAGTCCGTCTGCGCCGTCGATGTACAATTTGCACGAAGTGAAGGGTTGGCGGCGACTGGCCATGTTCGGATTCCCTCTGTTACTCAGCATGGGCGGCAACATGTCGCGCTACCCACTCTTAGAAGCGGTTTTTTGTCCAGTGACAGTCACTAAGAACGGCATTCCCGACTAGAAAGCTCCTGCAGGAATGCCCCAAGATCAAAGAACCCCTCATTACGCAGCAGCTCAGCGACCCGGGAGGAACGCGACTCTGAACGCGGAAGGAACACGGCACGACAGTCACTATAGGGGCGAGGCAAGGCCCGATGAAGATAAGTGGCCCGACAAGCCGTCATAGCATCATGAAACGCCAGGTAACTCGCTGGTTCATTGGATATTACGAATATCTCGAAGTCCCGAGCCAAGGAGGCGATTGAAGAGCTGTTAAGCCCATAAACGACCAGACGCCCGCGCAAGGGAACTCGGCGGCATAGCCGGGACGCGATGTAGCGAGCAGCAGCGAAATGGTGCGAGCCGCCGGCATTCATCAGGAAAAGTCGCCCGTCCCACCGGTAGCAAGCAAAGTGATCGGATGTGCTGTCGCGGTGGAGTATACGGATCTCGGACCAAGCCAGATTTCGATCCAGCGTCTCGGCCGATACTGGCTCAATCATGGATCGAGAGTTTCTCTCGACTAGGTCGTCGAGACTGGAGAAGTCCCGAAGCTCAGACTTCGAGGAAGACAGCCCAACGACATCCTGGATTTCGCACTCCCAGAGCTCTCTGACTTCACGAGTGCCGATCCGGGCAAGATCGTCCCGGGTCAGATAGAAGCTGCTGTAATGCCCTCCTCGCTCGCGCCACCCGAGCATTTCTCCCGCAGCGAAACGTGGTCCGCGACTGTCGCAAATACTCCCCCACTCGTGCCAACGAACAACGCTGGATGCGGCGATCGAAATGGGTACTTCCGGCAGCGACCCAGCTCTAACCTGCGCAGACCTGAGCGCATCGTGGAGCGATGCAGGATAGCCGAGATCGTCTCGAATCCATCGAACAACGCTCGATGCCAGCTGCCTCATGGTTACGGCTTGACTCGCAGTTGCCCCGCCAGGATTTTTTCACCTATGCGGCGTATTCTAAAAAAAAGAGGATCCGCAAATCGAGCCTGGAGAGATTTCTCATAGAGCCAAAGAGGGATAAGGCCAAGGCCGAGCGTGGCCAAGACAAAGATGTTCGCCAGAGCCTTTTTGGCAGGGTTATCTACACCCGTGGCCTGCCGCAAAAACCAGTCCACATCCAAAACGGCAAAAGCGTCGGCAGTATGGTTGACGAGCCCGACGTAATAGAAACCATCGCGCTCAACGCTATCTGATGCCATGCAGATAAGTGTCACTTTATTTCCAGTTCTGGCCGGGCAGTTCGCAGTAATAGAGAGGCACTTTTCTTTGCCACTTTCGAGCCGTACCCAGACTTCTCGACAAGTAACACTCGCACTACTGACCGAAGCCAAACGGCCATATCCGTTCCTGGACGAGCCGATCAACGTTTCCGACCAGACCTTATCGTCAAGAACTTCAGCCTCGACAGTCCAAAAGCGGCATTCACCAGAACCAAGCCTCAACCTAGATAGCTCTGAGGGTAGATTATCGATCACGTGCTACCCCTTCAGCCTGCGGCCAAATACAGGACACGACCACCGCTGCTATCCAAGTCGACACCTTCCCCATCTTGGGCTCCGGCGCCGCCGGGAATAGCCTCACCATGGCGCTCCAGAATCCACTGCGAGACATCAGCCGCGGTAACGCCAAATTCGCGAGCCATGAGCGAAACGTCGGCCCAGCTCACGTTCTCGCTAACCTGGTTGAACATGCGATCGAACTCATACGTGGTCAGGTCGCGCTCTACCAAGTGCGTCCACAAACGACGGCTTGTCGTGATCAGATGGTCATCACTGTCGTCCCGCCAACAGGCTCCTTTGATCACCTCGGGGGATACCGCCGGCGCCCGGAAGAAGCTGCGCCGCACACACACGACCAGGCGCACCTTGTCGCTCGCCACCAGATAGAAACGATGCCCCAGGCGCTCTTTGAATCGTGGGGAGGTAGATTCGACCGCCGTGATCGAACACCCCGCCAGCAGTTTGGAAAGCCTCGTCAGCGCGGCGTAGACGCCCTTTTTCTGGCTGAAAATGGTGTCTTCGATGTACCAATAGTGAACCCGTGCGTCATCCAGACGAAGGCCGTTGTCGACCTTCAGGCCCATGACCGACATCAAATTCATTACCGACTGCAGCCGAAGATTTTCCTTCTTGCCAGCCAACCAGGAGCGCAGGTTCTGGACAGGAATATTGGCAAACCTGGCCATCATCTCGATGTCCATCACCACCAGCTCAGCGAGCAGTGTGACCAGCTCGTTGGCTTTCATTCGCTTCTGGGTAGCCATAGCTTTTCCTTAGATTTTCGCCGCAACAATCATCAACAACACGCCAGCAGAGCTGGGCCAAATTTAGTTTTGTCATCCAGCTTGTGCCCCGTTACCGAACTCCCTTATCCGAGAGCTGCATCCCCTTCCGGCAACGAACAAAACTGGCGATGACCAAAATCAGCATTGGCGAGCAAAAACCATTTTCCGGACGCTACAGCTGGATCAGCCAACCTTCTTCTCAATGGGCAACCGGAATAACGGCTCATCCGTCCAGAGACTTTGTATGCTCGCAAATACCGAAGCGTCTGCGGGGGTTTGCCACAGCGCTTGAACCTGGGCATCAGCAGCCCGGTCAAGATCCACCAAGCTGATGCGCTGCCCACCCTCAGTTGGCTTCAGCCCCGAAGCCACTCTCTCCGCACTTTCAACAGGCAAACTCGCAAAAACCGCATTGGCCTCGCACACCTGGACCACAGCAAATGCCCGTAGACCATTCCCCAAGCGGAGCACGTACCCTCGCTCGAACTCGCTTTTGTTCAGCAGTTCACACAGGGAATCGACCATTTCTTCATCAACCTCCCAACGGTGGAGACCGGGAGCCAACATCCCACCATCCAGAAGCCCGAGGTCAAACAGGACCATGCGCAGCTTCTCCATCGAAACATTCCGCGTCGTGCCCTTGCTCGAAATGAACGCCGACAGATTCCCCCGATGGGTAGCGTGAGTTTCTGCGATGCTCTGCAGAGTCACCCGCTTGGCCTTCCTCAGAAAACCCAGCCATGCCGCCATTTCGGCGCTGACTTCTCGTTCCTTATCGGTGACTTTCATTGATCTATATTACCATGTCAATATGTCGTTGATAGTAAAAAAATAACCGATCAGACGCAATCATACGCGGCAGGTTTTTCCCTCACCATGAATCTAACCATCGAGCTAGTCCCTAGATCCTGCTGGTACAGCAACGTCCGATCGAACGTCAGCGAAACCACCTGGAGTCGGCTGAAAAGCATCTGCTTCAAGGCCGCCAACTACCGTTGCGAGATATGTTCAAATCGGGGCCTTCACCATCCGGTCGAGTGTCACGAAATCTGGCACTACGATGACCACCGGCTCATCCAGCGCCTGGATCGATTGATAGCGCTCTGCCCGAGGTGTCACCAGGTAAAACATATCGGTCTCGCCATCGAGCGCAGCGAGACCCACAAAGCCATCGAATGGTTGTGCCATGTGAACTCCATAAGCCCTGATCAAGCCCTACAGCTGGTGAAGCGCGCCTTCACGATCCACGAGATCCGCTCCGCTTACAGCTGGTCGCTCGACCTCTCTCTACTCTCCGGCTACTACCAGGTGAAGCTCGCTCCGGATAATCGCGAAGTCGGCGTCAACCTCCCATCACCAACAAGAGTTCAATGAGGCACTAACTGCTGCATGCGCTGCAGGTGCTCGGCGCCAACACGCTCAAGCTCTGCTGCAGACGTTCTGTAGACCTGCTTCATACGAGCGATGTAGTCGGCATCGCTCTCGTTCGGGTAGCGGTCATATCGCCGAACCTCTGCATCGTCCGATATCGGTGCAGGTAGCACCGACGCGGCCGGCGGCGTGTAAGGCTGATAGATCGGAGTGCTTTCCATCGGCATCCGTTGCGGCGGTGCGCTTTCCAATACCGCCATCGGAACCGATGCTCTTGCCGAGTTGACATCAGGTCGAACAACCACATTGCCCGAACTGCCCTCGCTCGAAGCGCCTCCCGAAGTTCCGATATTGAAGATCCCCGCGCACGCGGGGAAAGCGGTCACCACCAGAAGGAAAGCGACAGAACAGCTGATCCGCTTAATCATGCGCGTAGCGCCTCCGACCGCTGCTGTTGGTAGATATCCAGCAACTCGGCCACCAGTCCATCAATCACTCCGTCGTCCCGATCCTGGCCAATCAGGCCACTGATCTCGACCTTTTTCTTCCGCGCCTCGATCTCCCGCGCAACGCTACCACCAGGGTACAGGCGAGCCAGGAGGCGCCTCGTTTCCACCGGCCCAATCTCCCGATACAGCGTGTCGCGGACGTAGGTGTCTTCCTGCGTAGTCGAAAATGCCCAGAGCCTGATACCGCCCATAGTGCTATTCAGCAGATGCACCGATTCGCCTTCACGAGTACTGAACGCGCCAACGAACGTCGCCCCCTTCGCGCTCGGAGGGCGAATCAGGTGGCGGACCGCATATTCCGCCGTCGATGACAGACCGAACATTTCCCGCATGCGCCCCGCCTTCTTCTCGTTCTGCTTCGAGAAAACCTTCTTGACGGTAGCGAAGGACAACATTTCTTCATCAAAGTCATCCACGTCCTGAGATAGGACGGTGACCATAACACCCTCCTTACCCCCCTCGCGCATATCGCCGATAACTTGGTCCCGTACAGGACGAACGCGCTTCGTGCGATGAAGCTCGTCCCATTGAAGGTGCTTTTTGTCTTGACGGATTTCGCGAATACGGTGCTCATGGTAAGGGCGGTACCGCGGGGCGAAGCACTCGACATCTTCCTCGGTCAAATAGAAGTTCCGCGCCACGACATAGCGGGCCAGCATGTAACACATCGCCGTCTGGTGATCGGCTGCGGCGGATCCGCTGCGGGCCACTTCCGCTAGGTCGATCGAAACGACCCTGGCTTCGCCCAGATCGAAGACCGTTGGCAAAGCGAGAATCGGGTAGCTGCGCAACGACTCCGAAATCATTCGGGAGAAGGCATCCAGCAACGCTTCGCCATCTTCGGTGCGCTTGCCGCCATAAAGATCGACGAATTGTTGCTCGCGACTCACCGCCGCCAGGTCAGCCAGCGTAGGAACGGCTTGCCGCTGCGCCAGGGTTGCAGAGTGAATGTCACCACGGTCATAGAGCGCATCGACGATCTCCCACCAGGAGGTTCGCCCATCCACTTGAATGCCGAAGCGTTCAACCGCCTGGTCGACTTGCTCGGCTCCTCGTGTGTTCGGGATGTAGGGCTTGGCCCTGGTATTGTTGCCGTCGCCAGCGTAGTAGCGGTAGGCCTCCTGCAGGGTGAACTTGACCAAGCCAACCATGCCGTCCGCAGGGGCGGCAGCACCCATTGGCGTGACCAGCAGCGACACGAAGTTAGTTTGGAAAGCAACTTCGCTGGGTAGCGGGTAACGAGACCCTACCTGAGTGTCCAAAGGGTTGATGGCGAACTCGGGCGTCATACGCAGACGCAAGCTCATCGCCAAATGGCGCTTTTCCTCAGGAAGAGCGTTGCGTAGCAGAGATATCAAACCGGCACTGCCCTTGCCGACGTCGATGATCCCGATCATCGGCAACCGGGTGATACCCGGCGAGAGGCAAAGTGCAAGGTTTCCTTGGTTACCATCAACCGTTTTACCGGACCGAGGCTCTGCGACACCGACGGTAATCCAGCTGGACTGGACTGGTGAGTTGGGCTGATAAGGCCAGATCTTTCCATCCGGCGTGCGATAGAGAACAGCTCCGCCATCAGCCCAAGGCGACGCAGGACGGTACAAAGGCAACATCTGCGTGACATCACCGAGAACCGCACAAGACGGTGTTGCGACGCTATTCAAGCTCAGGCAGAGCGCCGACGAGGCGAACCCTTGAAACTGATCACCACTGGTTTCGCGAATATCGATGCCTCCCCATCCCTGGACGGCACGGGCAAGGCGAGATGCGCGGGATGCGAGCAATTTCTCGTCGTCCTTCGGAGCCCAAGTCGCGAAATCCACACGTAGACGGACGTCCAGCTCATTCTGATGCTTCACCATCTCACGAACCGCCGAAACCCCCTCCCGGAAAACCTTGTTGTCCGGATTGGTGAAGCTGATGATGCTGGCAACCATGTTCTTGAAGCCGACCATCTTCAGGCCGCCCGACTCAATCAAAAAACTGATCCGCCAAGGCAAGCGGTTCTGACTTACCCGCACGAACAGCTTCTGAAAGGGCTCAATGTCCTGAGCATGCAGGTGCACGTACATCGGGGCATAGATCCTATCGCCAACCACCGTGTACTTCCGCCCTGCTTTTTCAGCATCTCGCGGCACCAACTGGCGATCGAGGCGCGGCCAAAATGCCCCTGACATGTCCTTTGAATTTCTGCTGATATCCCGCACTGGAATCTTGTCGCCTGGCAGCCGCGGGCGCCACTCATCGGCGGTGAACTCCGGATCCACGCTCATCCGCATTTCGTAACCGGCCTTGTGGACATCCAGAACTTCTACAGCGATATGGACCGACCGCAGATCCCCGACCAGGGCGTCTACGAACGAGCGATGCCGAGTACGCAACGACTGCATCGCCGCGAAGACATTCGGCACATCCCTCATCCGAGGGAGCGGCGATGCTTCGCGCAGCTCCTCCTTCGCCTTCACATCGCGTTTCTGCTCGCCGCTGGTGGCCGCCGAAGGCCTCGTTATCAGGGTGATGAAGGCCTTCTCGTTGGTGCAGAACTGGGAAAGGTGCCTGACGTCCTCTTCGAAGAGGTCATCCAGCTCCAACCCAAGGCGCTTGGCTGTCGCTCGGGAAGGGGCGATTGCCGCTTCGATATCGCGTACAGCACTATCGGGATCACCGCTGAAGTACACGTGGACGGCATGGCCGCCATTGCTCAGGTACGCCTTCAAACTCTTGCTGAACAGGCTGTCACATTCAGCAAATTCGACCTCGCCGATCATCCTGGTTGAGCCGTGCAATTGCAGGACGGTGAGCAAGGTACCATCCCGCATGGTCATGGTCTGCTCGTCGTCAATGCTCTCTATATTGACGTAGTCAGCCATCGCCATTTTGAATTTCGAGCAGACATACGCGAGGAGATCCTCAATCGTGTCGACGATACCTGCAGCGCTCATCTAGCGGTCTCCCCCGGTTCCCAATTTCGCCCTATAGTGCTCAGCCACAAGTCGGCCATGCTGGACAAACAGTCCTCTGGCAAACTCTTTAAGGTGGCTTGGCAACTTTGTATTAATAAATGATTTTACCGTCTCAAGATCTTTCATCGCCGCATGAAGTGCAGCCTCATTCTCCGGAAGAAGAAGCAGTCGATCCAGCGCAATTATCACTTCCAAATTACGAGAATCTCGCAGTGCTATTTCAAGCAAGGTGTTAATATCAGACATTGTGCAAGTCCTCTTGGACCTCAATGTCTGAAGACATGTTCGGAGGAGCAAGCAGACCTATAGAAGATGCGATGTCATAAGCATCCTTAAAATTATGCTTTGGCACCAGACAGGTCACGCTACCCGCGCCATACTTTCTGATGGCAAACCCAGCTTTATGAAGCTGCAGCGCATAGGTGAACATCAAAAAACGGTCCACCGCTGTTATCCAGGCTGCACGCGGGGAAACTGCTCGATATTCCGTGCTCTTGGGCTCAAGCCGATAGCAGTTCTCGCGTGAAAGACCGACCCAGTGGTTCATAGTCAGGATCTCCGCTCCAGGACTCATAGCCTGCAAAGCGGAGAACATCGGCAGCTCGCAGGATGTCTCCAGCATTTCATAGCCGCTGAACACAAAAGCACATGCCACTTCAACCTGGGCGTACTGGGACAGTAGTAGTAGCTCGGGCTGCGATACCCAGGATCGGTTACTACCAGCCTTTGCCCCGTTAGCAAACGCAATTACGTTCACATAATCAGGATTGATGTTCGAAACGGATACTTTAGCCAGCACCGGACGAGGATTGTTCACAACCCAATGAACTTTATCCGAAATTGGGGCTATCTGCTCTGCAGAAAAATACTCAACTTGGTCGCCTGGTACGATCATGCTCAGCATTTCGCGAGCATACGCCACTGCCGGCGCAGAAAAACGGACCACCACCATTTCTTCCCGATTGTAATGGGGCGTCAGGCAGTAAGTGTAATACTGGTGGGCTGCCGACAGCGCACCATCTACTTCCGGCGCAATGTGTGGATCTTTATCTGGAAGGATCTTGCACCGAATCTCGTCCGCCAAATTGGCGTGCATCGGGACAGAACGAGAGCCATCAATACCGTAAGCGCCTTTCGCGTACCACATGACCCGAGAAAAAACACCGGAAAGTATTTCCGTGATTTGTTTCTCGGTATAGCTACGCCGCATTAACCCCCAAGCACTGCAAATGTCTGCCTGTCCCTCTTGCAGCCACGAGTTAAGATAGGTGGTCCTCTTTATATATGGCGTCTTATGTAAATTCGCGCCATAAATCGCCGAAAAAGAAAGATTCGTCCACCAGAGTGTGTCGTTATCCAAGTTCCCAACAGAAGAGATACGGAACGCCTCCATACCTTCCACAGACGCCCACCCACCCATGTTTGGATCGTCGGCATCGAAACGGACGCAACCGTGCCTGACCACCCCCATCAGACCACCCCTGCAACGCCAGGCCAGGCCGCAAGGTCCAGGCGACTGAAGGACGCACCGTTGCCAGACCACATGCCCGCTTGTTGGATGAAATAGTCCGCCCCCGGAACATAGCGACAACCTCCGAGCAAGGCACTCCGCTGCTCGTACTCCTCGTCGCTCATGTCCAGCAGGAGCCTGCTGCACACCAAAGGATCCGAGAGGCCCTTGCGGACAGTCTCCCCCTTCGAATTCATTTCGACCTGGTGGGCCCTGTCGGTGATACGGCGATAGACCGTATGCGGGTTGAAGCCTTGCCCTGCAGGCGAGGCCGCTTGTTCCGGCCCAGCGGCGACAGCAGCAGACTGCATCGCCATGCAGTAGAAAATCACCTGCAAGAGGTTATTGAGCTGAACTTGAGTCAGCTCAGGCAGGAAGACGATTTTCCCAGGATCGGATGGCCATTTCTTCGAAACCGTGTCGAGATGAAACGGCGCGTGGCAAAGCTCACAAACAGGAACTAAGTTTTCGAGTTCATTATTCGTGTGATCACCATCCAAATTATGGATATCGAAACTATCGGTTGTCCCGAATGCAAAATCGCAGAAATGACAACGACGTCCAAAGCGCCCTTGCGCAATAACCTGCTTGCGCAACTCACCCGCGCTCTTGTCCAGCCGAGAGCCGTGTTGAATAAGGGGGGCTTTCCGGATGTCACGAACAACCGATAGCTCGATCATTTTACCAACTCACCTTAGCGCTGGATCTGTACACGAGACTTGTCGCCGCCGCCTTCACCCCAAATGGTGTCAGAGCCAGTTTCGATCCCGCTTGCGATGTACAGCAGGAAAGCACCGCCAAACAGCAGAATGGCAGCCATTGAAATCTTTCCCTGCGCACCATCGGTTTTGTTGTACTTCTTGATCTCGAAGATCGACAGCCCGACCATGATCAGACCACCCAACGCGAACAGCGCCTGCGCTCCTACCCCCAGGCCGTCAGCCTCAGTGGCAGCACGACGACCGATAGCGCCGATACCTTCGCCATGGGCAAACTCGGTAAAGGCCAGCATCGCCATTGCGCTGGTGGAGTAAAAACTAACTTTCGCCTTGTTCCAGAAACCGCGCAGCGTACTCATTACTTTCATAGGATGGTCTCCTTTCTCTATAGAACTTCCCCGAAACCGAAGGTCTCAGAGAACATATTTACTGTGCCGACAATGTTGATTAGCGCTACACCAGCCACTAATCGGATAAACGACTTTTTGAAAACCTCATCACTCCCGTTTTGACCACTTCCAATCCGCCGCATACTCATCCAGCCCCGGGCATAGGTGATGTATCCATAGAATCTGAGGCAAAGAACAATTACCCCGATCAACTCGGAAGTTTGAGCCGGCATGTTTGCCGACCCTTTATAGCTCATAAGGTTTTTCACAGATACCGAACCGCCCCAAAATGAGTCCAAAGCGGTGTCGATACTTGCCGCAAAGTTGAATAGTGCTACTCCGCAGAAGAAATACATAATGGGGGTGGTCCAGGTCATACCCTGGCCACCCGTCTTATCAACTTGGATTGCCTTAAAGACTGCGTTGCCAGTCAATACCAGGCCCAGCAAAGCCACAACCGCGTTCAACAGATCCTCCAGGCCGGGGAACTGCTGGGCGAAGCTGGCCAGCATCGTCGAGGCGTCGATCATCTCAGCGGCCTCAGCGGTAAACTACGCCGTTGGACATGATCACTTGACCCTGGTCTGGATCAATGCGCTGCACGGATCCCACTCCTGGGATCGTGTCGCCAACGGAAACGCTGATGCTCTCCCCACCCTTCGTCACGAACCACGCTCGGCCATCGAGCACAGCCTTCAGCGTCATGCTGGCCGGCGAGTTTTTCTGCTGACGCGATCCAGCCTGAGTTTTCTGGACCTGGCGCTGAGCCTGCAGTTGTGGTTGCGGCTTCTTCTGCGAGACTGGCTGGGAAGCGCTGGACTTACTCGCGGAGCTCGGCTTTAGCGCCGGCTTGGCAGTGGTTGTTGACAGCGATTTCTTGATCTCGTCCAGCGTTTCCTGAATTGCCTTCAACTGAATATCTTGCTGCTCCAACTGCTTCTGAACTTGAGCAATCGAAGCCGCTTCCTGGCCCGATGTCGGTATCGGCGCCGCAGCTGCCGCTTGCGCCTCCATCGTGATGTGTGGCTGCATCTGGACAGCATGTTCGACCGGAGTGACAGGCTGCTGCGTGGCCGGAGGTGCCGGCGGTTCGGATGCCGTCACCGCAGCCTGCATTTGCGGATCTGCTGTATAGCTCTGCGCCTGCTGGTACTGACCAGTCGGCACCGGCACCGGAGCGGCGGGCTGCGGTTGTGGCTGATACCCCTGGCCCTGGTAGCCGTACTGCCCTGCTCCTTGGCCAGAAGGCTGATCAACAGTGATCGGAGCGGCCCCGTAACCTTGGTCATCGCTATGCAAGAACCGGGGGCCGAAAATCTTGAACATTGCGAAGCCAACAATGAGAAACGCAAAAGCGTACGTCCCATAAGTCAGCAGCTGGCCGTTCTTGTTGCTCTTCTTTTTTTCGGCAGGCGGGGTATCCTCGTCCTCGAACTCATTCTGTTGCCCGAGAATATCTTCCTGGTCAATGCTCATTACTTGTTCCCCTCGCCCTTAATTTCAACATCGTTCATGAACAGGAAGCAGACGGCCGTTCCCGAATCGATAGTAATCGTTGGCTTTCGGTTAACCCCATCGGCCAAACTATCGGCAACTCTCTTACCTACGTTACCAGCCGCCGCAGAAAGAATTTGCGTATTATCCAGAGCGTCGGTTTGAACGACAGTACCGCTGGGGCTTGCGACGAGTTGTTGATTCTGTCCTGCCTGCATAATTGCAGCGCCATAACCTTCTAGAAAAGTTGCGGCGATAAACATTCCATAGCGCTGGAATAAATGATTATCGACGTCAGTAGCCAATGCAGTTCGAGCGGTATTCGGATCTACCGCGTAAGCGTCTACCTGGACTGAACCATTCACCCCCGGGATATTCGCGTTGGTGAAATGCAAAGTTGCTTTTTGGGCGTTCTGGCCTGTCTCAATCTTACCGAGCAGCTTGGTCCGCTTCAGTTCGCCCTCTTGCCATATCGTGGCAAGCACCGGCCCGGGCTCATCGGTATTAACTGCCGTATCAACTTGCCCACATTGCAAATCACCAGCACGGGCGAGTTTCAATGGTGGTGTCTGCTGCACATTAGACGCAGCGCCGCCCTGCCCTATGCCTCCTGCCCCTGAGGCCGTGTTAGTCGACGCTGTAGAGTAAATATCAAGTGTTTTATGGGAGGAAGGCTCCCAGTTTTTTACTAGCAAACCAACTTGTTGGCTCATGGCCTCTTTGCGGGCTTTAATCGCCTCGTCATTAGCGCGCCTGGCCTCGTCATAACGCTTCTGCGCATCAGCCAACTGCTTCTCGCGCTCTTCGTTACGACGGCGGACTGCTTCCGGATCTTCCTCGGGCGCCTTTTTCTTCGGCGGTGCAGCGTCCTCAATGACGGTCTCGGTTACGCCAGTTCGAACAGTAGGGACTGCGCTACTGCCGGCTTGAGCAGCAGCCCGAACATTGTCGGAATTTTGCTGAGCAATGTATGCATCATACTGAGGGGTAGACTGAGGCATTGGTCCACCACCACTCATAACAGCCGGACCTTCAAGCCCCTGGTAGGTATTGACGTAACTCGGATCCACATTGGTCTTCTTGTTACTCGTGAAGAACCAATAACCAGCCCCCGCAGCTATCAACATAATCAAAAAAGAACCACCATAGATAAGCCTGGTAGGTCCATCACTGAGGGCAACTTTCAAGTTGTCCAACTTCGAAATCTTTTCCGCCATAATCAATAGCCGCTCAGACTGACGTTTAGTGGAGCCCCGTTGCTCAATGCAACAACGACAGGAGTCCTTGGGATCTCATAAACAGCAATTCCATCCGGTGATCGCTGCATCGAAAGATAAGCTGGGGACAAAAGTGCATAATTCGTCCGCACAAAAAACTTATCGTTGTATTCCCATGCCATCACTTCCGTGTTGGAACTAGTCAGTAGCTTGGCGCCGTCAGGGCCGAACCCGGACAGCATGGTAAGGATTGCAGGCGCAACTCCTTTCGGCAGAGCTGCAGTTGCGATATTGCCGATACCCTGAACACGGACATCTACTCGATCGTCAACTTCCCGCTGACCACTCACCAGTGTCAGCGAAATAGGAACGCTCACGTCAACCAAGGTGATTGATACGTTGCCAAAAGCGTAAGGCGACTTCGGCGAAATCTTCACGTAGTTCGAACCTGACTTTTCAGCGTCCTTTTCCCAAGTCACTGTGAAGTCTTTGTCTCCGCCTCCGATATCGACTGTTTTGACGATTAACGGGTTACCTGCCTGGTCAACAACCATCAGCGTTGTGACAAAACCACTAAATAGGCGGACTACTTGCGGTGTAGCGCCCGGCGAAAGCGACACTGTCACCGAGTTGGTGACGATTTTCGGGAAGAATCGCGGGAGAGCTGCAGCTGCTCGCTCAGTATCATCCACCTGCCGGCGCAGGTTCTTGATCTGCGCGGGATTCAAAGGCGCAGCTTGCTCGACGGCCTGTTGATAGGCGGCATCGTTGATGTCCGGCAACGGCGGCAGCGCGGGAATGGCCATCTGTCCCTCCCCCGCCGCGGGAGGATTCTGATCAGGCGCACTTGGCACAGTCTCAGCTTGCACTGAGCTCGCCAAGAGGACGAACCAGATCAAGCCGGCTGAAGCTTTCACCAAGCGGCTCATCGAAGATCGCCCCCGAGGTATTGGGCGATACCTAGCCCATCGCGGCTTTCAAACGGATTCACCCGGGTTACAAGCAACGTCACCAGCGTTTTCTGGGTGACGACGGTTCGCCCACCTTGTCCGCCCTGGAAGCTGACGATGAAAGGAACCTCGATCTGCCAGGTCCACACACCGCGGCGCATTCCTTGGTTGGTCACCACCGGCGCAGCGAGGGGCACCGCCGAGGTCACCAGTCGCTGTTTCTGCACTAGGTCCAGATTGCCGGAACGGTCCAGCGCTTCCATGAACATCGACCAGCCGTCTGGAGTGAAGCACTGCGAGTTGCGCTGCAGCTGCTTCTGCCAGTGCACGAAGTCGTAGCTGTTCGCACCACCAACACATTCGACTGTCCAGTCCAACAGTTTCTGGGGCGACACGAAGGGTTCACTCAGGGGAACCATCTGCGTGAGCCTTCCAGTCACCGAGTCCTGGCCGAAGTACTCACGCTCGACATCACGGGTTTTGACCCAGACGAAAGCACCGCCGGTAACCAAATTCAGCGCGATAGAGAAGATCAGGGCGCTCAGCAGTTTGCCGAAGTATTTCTTATAGAACTGCAGACGGCTCAGATCCAGGCAGTGCTCGTCATCGCGTGGTGAAGTACCTGACATACTGAACGAACCCCAACGACTTTCATTAGTTGATATGTGCGAAAAATACGCAAAAATACCTTTAGTGTCAACGAATGGACACCACTCATTTTCCTATGATCGGGTTGAGATATTACTGAGGATTGGGCCGCCCTCAAGCGGCCGATTTGAAATTGACCACACAGCTGTGGTCGAACGAGGCATCGTCGTCGGCTATCGCCATCATGTCCGCCATTGCTTGGCGGAGCTGCTCCAGGGACGTTGCCGATTCGACAACGAAACCCAGTCCCTTCAGGTAGGACACAACGAAGTCGACATCACTGGCGACAATGAAGCCAGCCTTCAATGCTCCAAACGCATCGACCACATGCCCCGTGAAGCAGAACACATTGCTTTCAGGATAGGGCTGGATCTCTGCCGGGTAGACGTCTACGTAATCGGTCGGCTCTATGTCGGGATGGCGATGAGCGATGAGCTCTAGGATGGAAACGGTCTGTTTCACCTCGGCTAAGGAAGTGATCGCCGAGATGCAGAAACCACATTCCCGCATCGACCGAATCGCTTCCTCGGCCGATTGGGCGACGGCGTACCCACTCTTCAGCTCGCCGCCGAGCTCTCCTTCAAGGTGCCCACAGAAACTGAACACCTCGTTCTCTGCATAGGTAGAAGACATGTCTTCGCTCCCCTACCTGATTAGCGGGGGCGCAGAGTGCCGTTCTGCGGCGGAGACGGCAGATCAGCCGGATCGAGCTTCGGCCGGTTACTGGTACTGGCAGCCACAGCGAACATACCGCGGCTGACCCCCGTGTTGTCTTTCGGTACATCGAACAACGGCAGCGGACCTTGCATAGCGAACCTCTCCAGGACGGCGAACGCCGCAAAATTGGTTTATGTCGTCTAAAAGCATCGCGGATAGAACAACAAAAGTCAAAAGTAGCGGAAGGCCACAGCATCTGCCCCCATATCCATTCACCTTTGCCACCGACGATCGACCCATGCGCAATTACCGCCCCATATCTATTCACCTTTCGTGCGTTCCTCCCACAGCCGACCCCATAAACGTTCACCTTTAGCAAGGTTTAGGTCACATGTGGCTGCCTGTTTACGACTTACTGGAGATCGGGCATCTGCCCATAAATGTTCACCTTTTAAATAAAAAATAGCCCGCAGATACCTGTATTTACTGGGGTTTATGTCACGCAGCGCGGTCCCCCCATATTTTTTCACCTTTGCCATCTTCCCCGCGTCATTGGGGCATCGAACGGTGACTCATTTCACTGGCCTGGTCGGATGCCGACCCGTTGTCAGATCAACAACGCAAGCTCAGCCCCATAAACGTTCACCTTTAAGGGCTCGATAGCCCTCCCCTCCCCCATAAATGTTCACCTTTCCCCCGATCCCGCTACGCGACCAGTAGCCAGCCAGTAGCCCCATATGCTTTCACCTTTGCTCAGACGCCCCATAAACGTTCACCCGTGGCTCCCCACATCCATTCACCTTTGGCCCCAGAGACTTTCACCTTCGTCCCCATAGGCTTTCACCTGTCACCCCACATCCATTCACCTTTCCCCCCATAGGCTTTCACCATTGCTCCCCATAAACTTTCACCCCCGCCCCATAAGTTTTCACTTCCCGCCCCATATATATTCACCCTCACCCCATAAACGTTCACCTTGACCCCTATAAAACCCTTTATATTCAAGCACTTAGCAACCTCTAAATATCTGTTTGTTTGTTTAAAAAAGAAACAGACAGACATACATAGGATCCAATCCAGAAAGTTTTTGCCGGTATGTGAAAATATATTGACTAGAATTTAAACAGCGGTTTAACTACCGCAAAACTCGACCGAGCAGACACCTGCAACCGGACCGGAGTGGACCTCAAGCACCGCAGCTCGCGAGAGGTCGTTTGTCTGTTTGTTTGTTTTGTTCGTTTCTTGATCATTTTTGACTTTCGTCATAGTATCTGTGCAGTTTTGGAGGCTTGCAGGGGGGAAGCATGGGCATGCCGGCAGCAACACCAGGGCAGAACGTCCTGGCGCCAAGCGTTCGTAAGCACGCCGGGGCGATTCACATCAAGAACGACATTTCGTGCCTTCAGCGGAAGGCCTGGAACGTCCTTCTGCACAATGCCTACGATGACTTCCCAGATGTGAATCTGCAGCTGCACACCATCGCTGTTCGCGACCTGATGGATCTCGCTGGGTTTGACAGCAAGAACGTCAAATACCTCAAGGATGCGCTTGAGGACATGGTCACCACCAAGATCAAATGGGACATCATCGATCATCAGGGCAAGAGCGACTGGGGTGTGACCACGGCCCTGGCCAGCGCCTCGATCAAGGACGGGATCTGCAGCTACGCCTACAGCCCGCAGCTGCGTGCCAAGCTCTACAATCCGGAGTTCTATGCTCGGATTGACCTGCTGATCATCTCGCGCTTCAGCTCAGGGCATGCCCTCGCTTTGTACGAGAACTGCGCTCGTTACAGAGCAATTAACCAAACACCAGTCCTCCCCCTCCCCCTCTTCCGTGAGCTGCTCGGTGTGAACAACACTGCCAGCTATGATGAGTTCAAGATTCTCAACCGGGCTGTAATCCAGCCTGCGATCAAAGAGATCAACTCAATATCGGACATCTGCCTTGAGGTCGAGCTGCAGCGCGAGAAGCGCAAGGTCGTCGGCGTTAAGTTTCGCATCCAGGAGAACGTCCAGGGCGCGTTGGCCATCGACTCTCCTTCCAGCTTCAACCACGAGCTGCTGCGAAAGTTGCAGGACGATTTCTGCTTGACGGAAACTCAGGCGAAGGAAGCGCTGGCACTACACTCGGAGGATCGCATCTCCATCGTTATGGAATACGTCCAGGAGAAGTACACCGAAGGAAAAATCAAGGCCGGCGCTAAAGGCATTGCCCCCTACTTCCTCCGTGTTCTGCGTGATGGAGACGTAAAGCTGGCCAAGACTGGGCTCGACAAGCTGCTGCACGGCGCGGCTCAGGCTGATCCCAAAGCCGCTCCAGCTGGGCAACAGAGCCTTCTGCAGGATGACGATGCTGTCCGCCGCGAGTTCAACGCTCAGCGCCGATCGGAGGTTGAACTACTCCTTGCCGGTATGGATAGTGAAATGCGCAATTCGCTCAACGAGCAGTTTGCAGCAACTCTGACTGGACAGCGCCTCTTGCTGAAGAAATGGGCCGAGTTCCTCGCCAAAGGCGAAGGTAGTGCCATGGTCGTCAACAACTTCTACATGTTCGTCGCTGACAAGTTGCTGCCTCCTTACGAAGAGTCGCTTGAGCTCTACAGAAAGTCGGTTAACGCTTAAAGGAAGAGGGGGCTTAGGCCCCCTTCTCTTTGCCCCCTACCCTATCTCCCTTCCTAACATCCCCTTTTCAACCTGTTGATCTACGACGGGCCTCCGCGGCTGGCCTTGCGCAGCATTGGGTTGCTGCAGGGGCCTGCGAGCAACCCATGCCGATCGGTTTTCACGGTGAAAACCATAGATACGGGCGGTGTACGAATAGGTGAAAGGATATGGGGCGGCGTGCAGATGTGATCTTGTGGGCCATTCTGGAGTGTGTGAATGGCCGTTTTCACCGTGAAAACGGCTATCCGAACCCACGCATCAGCTGGTGTTGTGCAGCTAAGGTGAAAGGATATGGGAAAAAAAGGGCGCTCAGCGCGCCCTTGGTTGGGAGGGTCTCAATCCTCAGATGGTGGATCGAAGTGCTTTTTGATGAGTTCCAGAACCTCCTCCGGGTTTACGCCCTTCGGGCAGTCAAGAGTGATCTTCTGCCCACGCACTTTGAGATCAGCCAACTCCCGGCCTTTCGCGTAGAGCTTCACTGGTACAGGTGGTGGCGGAGGCTGTTCACTATTCTTCTTAACCGAGGTCTTGATCCATGCCACGGCGGCTTCCTGGGAAAGCTTGCCGTCAAAGATGAGCTGGGCGGCCTGGACGACCAGGTCCTTGTGCCCTTCATCTGCCAGCGCTGCGAGATCCGCAACATGCTTGGTACCGATGAATGCCGGGTCATCTTCGAGCAGCGTAAGCACCTCTTCGGGGAGCTTGAAATAGGCCAGACAGCGACTGATGGTCGCCATGCTGCGACCTACCCGGCGAGACAGTGTCATCTGGTTCTTCACGGTCTTTTGGTCCAGCAGGTTCTTGTAACTCAAGGCCCGCTCGAAGTCCGTTAGAGCTTCCTGCGAATCATTGTCGGTTACAGCAAGTACGGCCGCGTCTTCATCGGAAAGATCGCGGACATACGCTTCAATTTGGTTCCATTGAAGAATCTCATGCGCTCGCCAGCGCCGCTCACCACCAACGAGCTCAAAACGGCCATCGGCCTTAGGCCGAACCACGATTGGATTGTTGAGCCCGCCGTTCGCCTGAATCGAGTCCGCCAGCAGACTGAGAGCGGTTTCGTTGAAGATTCTGCGCGGCTGGTATGGGCTCCGATCGATCACTTCGATATCGAGCAGGGTTACCCCTTCCTTGGCCGGGATGAACTGGCCTTCGAGAGGCTTCTGAGGAGCAATAACCGAATTTTCACCGTGAAAAACTGGCTTGTTTTCACGGTGAAAACTTTCTGCGGTCGACTGTTCCTGATCCGTTGTTGAGGGGCTGCCCCCGGCATCGCCAAGCAGTCCCTGGGCAGCGAGAATCTCACTCATTGAGCGGCCCAGGTTCGCTGCGGGAGCTTCTGCAACTGGGACGCCCTGGATGTGTGTAGGTTGGCTAGTGCCAAGTGGGCGCGTGGATTTCATTTCGAGGCCTCCAGTACGTCACGGATACGGGACACTACCTCAGCGAATACCGTGCGGAAAGCGCCGACGGAATTGTCGCTAGCCTGACGCCACAGCGAAACAGGGATGCCTTCCTCCAGACTCTTCGAGTAATCCTCATTGTGATACAGCGGACTCTGCGTCACCTTGCCCGGGAAGAGGGTAGTGAGGCGCTCCAGGTTGGCCTGGATTCGCGGCCGGTTGCGAATGTACATCGTCGGGATCGCGATGATCTCCGGCGACCGCTGGAAGTCCTTGGCGAACTCGCTCAGGCGGAATGCGAGGCGCGAAAGGGCCCTGAACGAGAACTTATCCATACGGATGGGGCAGACCAGAAAATCAGCAGCGACCATCGAGTTACGAGAAAGCATTGTGCCGGACGGTGCGTTGTCCATGATGATCACGTCGTAGCCAGAAAGGTCGCAGTGGGGCAGTTTCCCGGTGCGCGCTTGCTCGATGAAGATCGAGTAGCGGAAGTCGCTCCCGTTCGCGTTCCGCAGAACGATGTCCAACTCGTCGAGCGTGACCTCGGCCGGAATGAGATGCGGTCCGAATTCGCCGAACGGCTTCTTGATAACTTCTTCCAGGGACAAAGGGGTGTAGGTGCTGCCGACGCGCATGAGATTACCTATGTGACCGTCTACGGCACGACTTCCTGGCACGCCGACATCCTCCAGCTCGGATGCGGTGAGGTCGGGATCGTAACCCAGCATGCTGGTGACATCGGCCTGAGGATCGTTATCGATCACCAGAGTACGCAGACCCATCAAGCTGAACTGGATCGCCAGGTTGCAGGCGGTGGTCGTCTTCGCCGTGCCGCCTTTCTGCACGTACACCGAGAGCGTGATAGGCCGGAGGAATGGCTTGATTACGCCACTCTCACGCCGAATCGACGCGATGCGGAAGATGTCGTCGAGGGTGTAGCCGCGTGCCTCGACAGTGCCGCGAGGAATGCGGCGGATGTTGAGATTGTGCTGCTTCTCGATGAGAGCAAGCATGTCCTGGCTCACCTGGAAGCACTCTGCCGCGTACTTGCTCGAATAGAACAGTTGCTGGAAGTCGGTGAAGGGGTACTGGTCGATGCCGAACTCGTTGTTTTCCATTGAAACGCATCCTTCTCGGGGTTTGTGTGCCTAAAAAGTAGGGCTAACCCCGAGGATTTGCAACACCTAAAGCTAAATCCTCGGGGTTTGATGCTAAAAAAAGGCGTTAAACCCCGAATCTATAGCTAGTCAAAGGTGACCTAAACGGGTTGCGGCCAGTACATAAAGGGCAGACGTGACCTAAAGACCGCTGCCTTGATCGGGGGGCGGGGAGGGAATAGGTCACATTTGACTTTCATTAGTTGATCTTTTCGTTTTGCTGTGTAGTATAGGTGCACAAGTGCACCGTGGAGAGGATGGCATGACTGCCGAAGAAACCAACGGGGCAGTGCTCCGAAGGCTGATTGAAAAGGCCGGGATGACACAGCTGGAAGCGCTGGAGCTGGTGAACGTGGGACAGGCCAAGCCGATCGCGGTGAGCACCTGGAAGGCGTACCTGGCGTGTCGGGAAAGCAAGCGGTGGCGTGATTGCCCCGAAACGATCCTGGCGCACGCGAAGAGCAGATTGGGCGCTGATAGTCGTTCGATAGCTACAAACCAGACAACGGATACGCAGGGTAGGGGACAGTGATGGCAAAACAAGTTGAGATGCCGCTCGATAGCTTCGAACGCGACCTGGTTCAGGGCAGCACGAAGAAGGCTATGTCGGGATCGAAAAGCCGTGATCTCTGGCAGGTGGATCCCCGCGAACTGAAGTTCATGTCGGGCTTTAATGCGCGCACTCCGCGCCCTGGTCTGGAAGCGCATATCCGGGCACTGGCGGACTCGATGAAGTCCGAAGGCTACTACATGGACAAACCCATCGCGGTGTACATCGCTCGCGAAGGTGATCAGGAGGTCAAGTACGTCTCCGATGGCCACTGCCGGACCAAGGCCGTGCTTCTGGCTATTCAAGAAGGCGCCGAGATCGAAACGATTCCTGCGGTACCGGAAGAACGCGGCGTCTCCCTGGAGGACCTGACCGTAAAGCTGTACCGCAGCAACACAGGTTTGCCCCTGACGCCTTACGAAACGGGCCTGGTTTGCAAACGCCTGATTCGCTACGGCCTAGAGCTCGAAGTCGTCGCCGATCGGATGGGCCTCGGTACTGCCTATGTCGACGGCTTGCTGATGCTCGTAGGGGGACCGAAATCTATTCGTGATGCCGTTATCGACGACCGGATCTCGGCCACTGAAGCGGTCAAGCTGCTGAAGACGCATGGCGACAAGGCCGTCGAGGTTCTTGAGCAGATGCTTGCAGCAGCACAGGCCCAGGGCCGGAACAAAGCGACTGCGAAGCACGCGCCTGGCGCAGCAATCAAGCGCGTGGTGAAGAAGCACTCTGACTCGCTCTACCAGGCTGCCAAAACCGTTCGCCAGGATCCTGGCTATACCTCCCTGGCTGTCGAGACTCGGCTGCTGCTCGATGAGCTGCTGCGTACCCTCGACAGGGCTGAAAAAGATCTGGCGACTGAGGACTCCGACGCGCCCGAAGAGGAACGACAGCAAGCTTAGGTGCTTGCTGTTTTCACCGTGAAAACTGAAAACCAACCCAAGGATAACAAGCGATGAAGCGCTTCCTGATTGTTGCTGTAATGTTCCCCATGCTGGCCACTTCGGCTCTGGCGGAATCCGGGTCGAACATCTTTCTGAGCGGTAAGGTGTTCAAAGGGGACGAGGTTGTCGCTTCGTTTGCCGCACCGACTCTTCTGGGGAATACCCTTCCCGTTAAAGACCAAGTCCTCCACAGCTATATCGAAAAAGCTGTAAGCGACGGCAAGAAGACTAAGTTGATTCCGGGCAAGCTTGCTACGGGCCTCGATATGACGATGACTCCGACAGCTGTTGTTGGCGAAAACGTGATCGTCGTCGTACAGGGCTCGCTGGCAGAGCTGGATGGATTCGACAAGGCGCCCCTAGCTGGCACTGATCTGGCGATCGATTTGCCGAAGATGCGCCGAAACGAGTTCAGTCAGTCGTTCGAAGTCAAGAAGGGTCAGCCTCTTGAGTTCGCCTTCGGCGGCTGCACCCTGGTTGAGGGCACCCCGACCAACTGCAGCCATAAACTGGTTCTGGATGCCTCGGCATACAACTGATCTTGTGCGTGGCCCGGTAGCGCCGGGCCACTGTTCAAGATCGTGAGGAGAAAATTCAGATGGCAATTAAACGAAAAACCACCGCTCAGCTTCAGGCCCAGTGCGATGCTTGGAACGAGCTGCATGGTATCGGCACGTTGATAGCTTACGAGGAAATCCGCGGGGAAGGGGAGACTCATCGGGGCAAGTCCACGACCGAGGCCCAGCTTCTTGAAGGCCATTCCGCAGTGATCTGGCTGGAAGGTAAAAGAGGTTGTGTAAGCCTCGATCACTGCATGGCTCTGGCGCCGTAATAGAACACTGTGGAATCGGGTGAGGAAACCGTCATGAAAATCACGAACGGGCCAATTGCACTTCTGGTGGCTTTCGCTGGACTCTTAGGCGTTTGGACATTCGCCATTGATCCTGCCATGCAGCAACTCTCCCCGCTATCCGGTTGGCCCCCCGCAGTACGTATTGCGCATGACGGTATTCCTGCTCTGCTGGTGACTGTCATTTCGGCCGCCTTTGGCCTAGCCGCACTGAATTTGCGCTTTAGGTAGGAAGTAAAGCCCAGCTGGCTGATCTTCATGCTTTCGCCAACCGCCTCGGCCTCTACGATGCTGCCGACGCGATCAAGGCCACTATTGGCCGGCAGTAACTCGGATCGAGGAAAACGGGAAGGATGCACGAGCCACTAACCAAGACCAAATTCATCAATGCCCTGGTCAGGGAGCACGTCGCAATTCACCAGCTGCGCCAATCGCTCAGCCGCGACACTAACCGGGGGTATTTGAGCATCGAGCTTACCTGTAAGGGGCGTGACTCACAGGAATGCCGGCTGATCATCCGAGGGAACCGAGTTGGCACGCACTGGATGATTTTGGATACAGGATTGCCACACACCCCTGAAGGTATCCGCAAAGCTCATCACCTGGCGTTCGATTTAGCTTTGGCAGCTGTGACAAAAATCGCCGACAAGCTCGGAGAACCGGCCAGCATCGTGCTGCCTGAGGTTAGCTTTTTCCGGCCCTGGTTTACCGAGCGGGTCACTGAATAGTTCGAGGAAACCCTATGGAACCTGCCCCATGACCGAGCAGCCCATTCCCCCCGAAGACGAAGCCCGCTATATGCAGATCATGGCCGACTACGATGCCGCCATGCGCGACCACTACAGCGGCCCGGTGCCTATGTGCCACTTCACGCCGATGACGTTTCACAGCAATGACAGCGATTCAGGTAGCGACGGCTACCAGTGCGACCATTGCGGGCACAGCGAGTCGAGCGCTGAAGCCTGGGCCAAGGTCGAGGCGCGCAAGCAGCGGCAGGACGCCGTTGTCACGAACTAAAAGTAACCCGCCCCCGACAGACCGAGGGGCGCCAACAACCAAGCCGGCGCCGCCGGCCGGAGACAAAACGATGGCCAACGCAAAAGCAGTGTTCAAGCGGCGCCAGGTGGTCGGTACGCCCCAGGCTGCCGGCGATCACGGCAAGCAAGGCTGGTGGTGCCAATTGGCGTGCGGGCATTCGACGATGGCGACGGGGCGCAACTGGCGCCGCCCGAAGACCGCGCTTTGCCCGCTCTGCCCGTGATCGTCACGAACTGAAAGGAACCCGCCCCCGACAGACCGTGGGGCACCCACCCACAAGCCGGCGCTGCCGGCAGGAGCTGACCCGATGGCTGCACCCGAAATCACCCCCGGCATGACAGCTGATGATTGGTACGACGCTGGATACCACGACAATCAGAAAGGTCTGCCGTATGAGGCCGGGCCGCACGACGAAGGCGCCGAGGTCGTGCAGCATTGGGATCGCGGCTGGTATGCGGCCGAGGCCGACAAGCTGGCTGAAGAGGGCGCGGCCGAGTAACCCGCCGACTGCGCATAACGAACTGAAAGGAACCCGCCCCGGCTGGGGCATTTGAATGAGAGCAACCCATGCAATTACATGAAGCGGCCAAAGTGCTCGAAGTGCAGGGCGATGATCAGGTAAACCTGCTGCTGGCCGATGGCTGGAAGCTGTTAGCCGTTACCAGCGGGACTGATGTGCGCGACACAACGCGCAGTGCGGTGTGCTATGTCCTGGGCAAGCCGGCCGAGAAACCGGTCGAGTTCCCCGACATCAATAATCCGCGCGCGCTGAGGTAATAGCCGACTGCGCATAACGATGGATTACGTCAGCTAGGCACCGACAGAGCGGGCCGCGGTGGCAATCAGAAGCATCACCACTGGCGACCGACACCGGGCCGGCTGGTAGACCAGGGCAAGGGCTCTGGATAACGAGGAAATCCACATGGCACCCAGCAAACGCAACGGTCTGACTCAGGCGTCAGGCATCACGGCTGATCTAGTCTTAGAGCTTGGAACCTACTACAGCGCCCAGGACATGCGTAAGGTTCAGACCGGCCTTACTACCGCTGCCCGCGAAGTCCGTGCTCTGACCCAGTACGGCTCGCTACTTGGGCGCCTGGGCGAGAAACTTTCCCCCGAGCAACGGGAGCTTTTAACCAACGCTGCAGCGCTTCTGGATTCGGTCAAATACAACGTGCAGCACGCAAAGGAGCGCAAGGCTCGCGACGAGAAGGCTATAGCCAAAAAGCGCAAGCTGTGGGAGCGACAGGCCGAGCAGCTGGTCAAGACGAACTTTGCCATGCCTGCGGACACCGTGAACGAGCAATTGCAGATCCTTGAGCTTTACCTGGTTGCCCGGGTTGTTCTGGGTCATGCGGTCTACATGCAGGACCACTCCCGGCTGCGTAGGGTGATGCAGGAGGAACCGCCGCGTTCTTCACATTACACCGTTGCGCAATGGCGTCGAAGTGAGGTTTCGAGCCTCGTCGCGGATTTGCGATCTGCCTTCCGTGACTATTTAAGCTGGGATCTGGAGCGGACGCCCGCCCAGCGTCTGGACGAGTTGCAGGCGAGCCTGGCTACGTATCGCGCCGAGACTCTTACACAGCCTCAAGCCGTAGAAACTATCCGCATCTGGACCGACGCGCTTAAAGGCGCAGCCTTTATTGCGAGCGTGATGCCCACGTTCAGGCCCCCTAAATAGGAAAAATGCTCTCTGCGCGGCCGTATATGGCGATCGCCGGAAAGTGCACCTGTTTTGAATTCGAACACAAATTCTTTTACTATCAGACCTCCAGAATAGGCGAGCCATGCTATGTCTCTGATCAACGAGTACCGTAATACCGAGCAGACTATTAAAGAGCTACAGGCTCGTTTAGCCAGCTTGCAACAAGATGGCCGGATGAAAGCAGAGCTCGAATTCGATACCAAGCTGCGCGCTTTGATGTCTGAATACAATAAATCTCTCCGCGATGTCGTCAATTTGCTTGATCCGCAAGCGCAAAGCCGCAGCTCTAAGTCTCAACCGACTTCTGGTCGCCGTGAGCGGCAGTTGAAACGCTATCTCAACCCCAACACTAATGAGGTTGTTGAAACGAAGGGCGGTAATCACAAGGTTCTGAAAGAGTGGAAAACCCAGTTCGGCGCCGACGTGGTGGAGTCCTGGCTGCAGTCGTAGTTGCTATGGCAATACAAAAAAAGGGAGCACAAGGCTCCCTCTTTTTTTGCCGATCATTATTCGCCGCCTAAAGTAATTTTTGACCTCGGCTTAAACGTCTTCGACTTCAATCGCACCTTTTGGACATCAGAGGCTAACGGCTTCACCTTTCCGGCGGCGTCGCCAGAGACCTTTCTCGCGTAATGCTCTCCTGCGGTCTCGTCACTTCCATGCCCCATCAAGGCGGCTACCTCTGCCTTGGTGTTGCCGGCCAGCTTGGCGTTTGCCGAGAACTGATGTCGCATCGAGTACAGCGTCGGATACTTCATCCGCTTCCCAAAGCAATGCCTGGTGGCGTACTTCATGTAATCGCCCATCCTCTCCTGCAGGATGTCGAAGGGGAGCTCGCCGGCGTAGCCTTCCAGCATCGAAATCATCTCGTGGATGTCCCCCAGCTCATCAGCTGTCAAATCCCCCAGATCCAGGGAGCGGAACGTCCCGTTCCCGCGGCCGTTAGTGGCCTTGGCGTTCTCGACATTGAGCACGGGGCGGCCGTGGATCTCCGTCACGCCGGCTGACTTCCATTCCCCTGGGCGCAGACCGACCAGGTAGGTCGCTTTCAACCAGGTCTTGAGTGGGCGCGCATAGCGGTGCTTGCCCTCGTGCAGTTCCAGGTACGAAAGCAGACGCTGATAGTCGGCGCGCTTAAAGCCCTTCTGCTTCTTGGAGGATGTCTGAGTCCCTTTTCGAAGGGTCCCCTCCGACGAGGTCGTATCCAGCATCTGGAGAGCGGCCTGGAGCTCTTCCTGGACGACTTTCTCTTCACTCGCTGCCATCCGTTCAGTGAATAGATGTCGGAGGGCGTTCTTGTACTGCTTCCAGGTGTTGCGGGCGATCGAGGGCTTACGGGTAATAAGGTGCTCGATCACTGTGAGCGGCGGTACCGAATGGGGGGAGTCGATGCCGTATGCCTGGGCAGCTTGGGAGCAGACGGAGAGGGCCTTGATGACGTACTGCTCATTCGTTTCCGGAAGTCTACTCGGAATCATAAGTTTTATTTGGCTACCCCCGTTACTCGGAACCGTAAACGTCTCCAAGTAACGTATCAGATGCAGACTATTGTCGCCAGAAGCCTTCGTTCGATACCTGTGTTGACCTATTCGGAAACGGACGTTGCTGAGTTCGTCATCGGTCCATCGGCGAGTGCATCACCCGCTGCGAGTGATCTGCCAGCTGTGACCTAGAAGAGTCGGCGTGTCTGGGAATTTGTCGGCGGAGTAGGGCGGTGCTGCTGGCGAGTGTCGCATGTGACCTAAAGAGGGTATTGGCTCCCGGAAGCCCAGTATCTGCGGCATCTGGTCCTGGCTATAGGGGTGGTCACAAGTGACCTATTCAGCGGGCTGAAGGGGTTTTAGGTCACCTCAGACCTATATGGGTGTGGGTTGGTGTTGAGTGGTGGGTCACTTCTGACTATCATTGTCTTATCGTCCGACTTTCGTTGATGTATAGTCGTGCGCTAAAGCGTTGTTTTCCTGTGAGGAGCGCTTTATCCATCAACCAACCGAGCAGATTCGATGAAGAACCGAGTGATTGCTGGATCTCTGCTTGTCGCTACGTTGTTGTCCGGGTGCGCTGGGACTGGCCGTGGTGGCGACAAGAGCTACAGCGACGATCCCGCTTACCAGAAGCTCCAGGAAACAGCGAAGAACATCCAGCAGTCGCTCACGCAGCTTGCTGAGGCTGAGCAGTACGAGAAGATGAAGAACCGACCTTCGCAGCCGCGGATCTATGCCCAGATCCGCGGCATGGAGCAGGTCGTGACCATGCCCTGGCACGGTTCTCTCGAACAGGCGGTGAGCAAGCTCGCATCGTTCTCCGGATACGAAGTGAAATTCATGGGTAAACCGCCGGCCGTTCCGATCCTTGTGCAGATCGGCGAGTCCCCGGCGAGCATTTCTGACCATCTGCGCAACGTCGGCATCCAGGCCGGTGTGCGTGCGGACATCGTAGTGAATCCTTCGCTTCGCGTTGTGGAAGTGAGGTACACCGATGGCGCCGTTTAAGTGTGGTCTTTTGGCTGCTTGCCTGTTGGCCGCGTCTGGAGCATTCGCCGGACAGGATGCTCCGCCGCCGGAGTTGTCGGGCGTCCTCACCGGAAGCACTAATGCAGCACATGAATCGAGCATTGAAAGCGACATCCCGGCTATTCGCCTCAGCTCGTTGAAAGAAGCGGCTTTGGGATATGGCGTTCGAAGCGGTTTGGCTCGTCGATCCTATGAGATCGGCAAAATGCTGAGTGCCAACGAGTCGCTTCTCGACAGCATTTTCAATTTCGCCGCGCTAGTTCTTGAGCGAAATGTAATGCCCCCGGTTCTGTCCTACGGTCAAGTAAGTTTGAACTTGCCTGACACAGAAACTATCCGCGTCGCTGACGCTACTTACCGCATTGAGAGCCAAGCAAGATTTGTTACTGCGCCGACTAACTGGCGCGATTACTTGCTGCGCGACTTCCAATATCAAGTCGAAGTTCCGGCCACGAGCCTGCTACCGAAAAATGACGCCGAAAAGAAAGTATGGGAGAAATATGTTTCCCAAGGCTGGGAAATCGGATTTAAACAAGCTGATGAGATATTCGGTCAGTCGTTGGTTCGGCTGGAACGAGATTACAAAGGCATGGTTCTTTATAAGAGCCTTCTTGCCAAGGGCATGATTAGCAAGCCCTATGTTGCCGAGTCGAAGATGGGCGTTACCGGAAATGGGAACGAGATCAATATCAACGATCGAGTTCTTCGTATTACGGCGAAGCCGCAGCTGCAAACTAATCCGGCGATCTGGAAGCCGGTGGCGGTGCCGAGATGAGCGTCGTAACCGTAGCTCGTGATCGGCTGACCGGCTATCTCATGAAAGGGGAGCCGGCTCGCTTCAACGATGCCGATTTCGATCAGGTGCTCATCCATGCAATGGACATGGAAGCGTCTGATATCTACTTCAAGACTTCCCGCCCGGTGGTTGCCCGGGTACATGGGCGACTGGTTCGCCTCACTACCAGGCCGCTGCAGCATGCTGAGGTGGTTCGCCTGGTGGTGCTGATGTACGGGGCTAACGCCGAGGTCGAGCTTCGCAAGGGTACGCCGTTGGATCAGGCCTTCTCAGTGAAGGTCAACCGCGAGAAAGACTACCGTTTCCGCTGGTGTGCCACCGGCGTTCGAATCGATGGTGCTTTCGGCATTTCCGTGATCATGCGGGAGCTGAAAGAGGTTCCGCCTGCAGCGCGAGAAGAGGAGTACCACGCGGATCTCTGGCGGGCTCTGTTCCCGCTGCAGGGTCTTGTGTTCATCACGGGAGAAACTGGCGCCGGCAAGACGACGACGCTCGCCTCGTGGATTCGCAAGATCGCCGAGGATCCCGAGTCCGACACGCACATTGTCTCGTTTGAGGCGCCGATCGAGTACCGCCTGGACTCCCTGGCAACCACCTCCTGTGAGATCGACCAGTCTGACGTGCCGGCCGACGTCGCTTCGTTCGCCCTGGGGGTCGTCAACGCACTGCGTCGCGATCCAGACGTAATCCTAGTTGGCGAGTCGCGGGATGGCGAAACCATCAAGGCGGCGGTGCTGGCAGCTCAAACGGGCCACCTCGTCCTCAGCACCCTTCATAGCAACAGCGTACAGACCACTTTCCTGCGGCTGATTCAGGCCTGCCCGGTCGAGGAGCTCTACTCGATCATGGGCGCTGTGATCGGGAACATCGAGATCATCGTTTGCCAGCGCCTGGTGCGTTCTACAGACGGTCGGCGCTGCGCAGTGCGTGAACACCTGGTGTTCAACAGCTACATCCGCAACGAGCTCCTCAAGACGGCCGCGACCAACATCTCGCTTCTACCTTACCGAGCCGGCCAGCTTCTGGCGCAGTTCGGTCAATCGATGCTCCAGGACGCAGAACGACTGCACGCCGAGGGGCGCATCGATCGCACCCAGGTCGATCTGTTCCGGGCGGAGGGTGAAGCCGCTGATGCTTCCTCCTTGGCAACGCTGGGGGAGCTGGAGGTGGCTCATGCCTAGAAAAAACGAGTGGCGCAATACCGCCCTCACGGTGCGGTTCTTCATCTTCGACGCGAGAGCAGCATTTCCGTTCGCCTTGGGCCTCCTGCACATCACCTGGTGGACGATGGGCGCGGCACTTGCCGTGTTCGTGTTCTTCGGAGCGTTGGAGTGGATGGGCATTTCAGTAGTGGTGGCTCTACGCATGCTGCGCAGTTGGATCGCCGGGCCAGTTCGGTACGGCGTGGCGTGGTGGCACAAGCCTCAAAGAAAAATCAGATAAGGGGAGCGTGATGGCTTCGAAAAACAATACCTCGGCCTTGGCCGGTGCTGACGACGTGGTTCTGGCTGTAGTCGATGACGGCTTCCGTCAAATGAAAGGACTGGAGGGCGGCGGTGCCCTCGTAGCGCACCCGTCCCTGGCCAAGGCAGGCTTTACCCTGTCCCTGATCGGCGGGGGCGACGGGGATTCCGGGCTGGGCGGTTACCAGACCAGCGGGCGTGAGTTCACCGTGGATCCGCAGATCGACGGCGAAGACACTCGCTTCGACGATTTCTCCACGAGTGAGATCAACCGCGTTCTGGTGCACCACACCCTTCATATGCTCGGGTTGTCCGGCAAGCGAGTGGTTCTGGCCACTGGCCTGCCATTCCAGTCGTTCTTTGTTGCAGGGAGTAGCGAACCCAACCAGTCCCTGATCGATCGGAAGATGGACAACTTGGGCCAGCCCGTTGAGCCGCTGGGCGGCCTGCAGCCCATCCAGATCATCCAGCAGCGGGTGACGGCTCAGGGCCTGGTGGCCTATATCGATTACGTTGTCGACGACAACGGCAGTTTCAAGTCCGACATCGAGCTGGATGCGCCTGTTGCGGTGATCGACATCGGCGGCCGCACCACTGACTGCGTCACCGTCTATGGCGGTGGAAAGCTCGACCATGCGGCGTCCGGTACCGGTGTAGTGGGCATCAGCAATGTTTACGACATCATCGAGAACGAACTCAAACGCAAGTTTGGGGCCAGCAAGATCCGCCTCTCCACGCTGGAGCACGTGGCCCGCCACCGCAACATCCGCCTGAGAGGTCAGCAGCACGATGTTGGCGACATTGTCGACGCCGCGGTTGCCGAGATCTCGCAGCAGATTATCCGGGAGTCGAAGCGCCGGATCGGCGACGCCGCCGAGATGCAGGCGGTGGTCCTGGTCGGCGGCGGTGCCGCCCTCATGTCCAGCTGTTTGAAAGAAGCCTTCCCGCATTTGCTCGTGCCCGAGCGTCCGGAGTTCTCCAATGCTCGCGGAATGCTCAAGTACCTGAAGATGGAAATCGATGTCGAGGCGCTGCTCCAAGAGCTGGCCGGGAAATCTCCTGCAGAGCAGCAGCGGGTGGCCCAGGCCCTGGAGGCAATGGCGGATTCCTCGGGGCAGGGGGCCTGATTCATGGCCAGGACGACCAGCAAGAGCTGGGAGCGTTACGGGCGGAGATTTCTTCTCCGTCTCTCCTTCAAGCGTCCTGCCGAGCTGGCTGTTATGGATGAGTTCGATCGCCGATCAGCCGAGCTCGGTAAACCTGACAAAGAGTACCTAAAGCTGTGCCTTTCCGTAGGAAATCAAATCCTTTCGGCAAAGGCTTTAGGCTCTGTTAGTGTTGCGTTATCAAACAACGAAAGTAATAATACGCAAAAAGACGAAGCGCGATTTTCAAGCAATGAAAGTCGCGTAGAAACCACTGTTGTGGGGCAGCAGCAAGCCCAGGAGCCGGAGCCACCGAGCGTGCCCCGGAACACTGCTCAGCAGGAGCGGGAGGCGACACCTCCACCTGCTGCCGAGCAGGGCAGGGCACCGTCCGCCAAGGGTCTCCTTGGTGGGCTCATGAGGCACGGCTAGACACAAGACATAGGGGCTTCAAGGCGGATGAAAAAATTAGTTTTGATTGCAGCGGCGATATTGCCCGTTGCTGCTCATGCGGGTTTCTTCGTCACGGAGGAGCCTCCGGTGCGACCGGCGCCGTCTCCTGCTGTGTCGGCGGCAATGAGCCGTCCTGCATCCGCTGCGGTAGCCACTGCTGCGCCGCCGACGGCCGTAATTCAGCCAGGCCCGACCAGCGGCTTGTCGGTTGCATCGGTGCCGGCAGCAAATGTCGGCGGCTTCACCCTCCTGGCTGTCACCTTCGTTGGGCAACCCTCTGGGGAGGTAGAGATTCGTCGCGGCTTCGGTCGCCAAGTGCGGCTCACCGAAGCGCTGAAGCAGATTGCGCCAGTGGGGTGGCATGGGTACCTGAAAGCGGAAATGGTTGGTCGTGTCGACAAAGGCAAGTTGGTCGATTGGCGAGGTGGCCGGCGCTGGGTGGAGATCCTCGACATTCTCGCAACCGAGCAGGGTCTTGCGGCAGAAGTCGACTGGAACAGGCGCGAGATCTTCATCGGCGAGAAACGCCCGATGTACGCACAAACAACTACCGTTGCATTAACCAAGGCGCCGCCACCGCCGCCGCCGAAACCCCAATGGGTGGCCAAGCCGGGTAGCACGCTTAAAACCTCCGTCCAGGAGTGGGCTAAAAAAGCTGGTTGGGATGTGGTCTGGAACGCGGACTACGACTACCCGATCAAGGCCTCGCTCACCTTCGAGGGGTCTTTCCTCGACGCTATTACCACGCTGTTCCGGAGCTACGAGAAGGCTGAAAAGCCATTCTGGGTCGACGTGCACCAGAAGCAAACTCCGCCCGTCCTGGCCATCTCAGCGAGAAACTGAATATGAATTTGAAGCCTTTGATCGCGAGCTTCCTGCTCGTCGCCGCAAGCGGCTGCACGATCAGCAATGTCAACGACACCATGCGCCGTGCCGAGGATGCGAGCGAGTCGGCCGAAGGCCTCGCCGCCAGTATGCGGTCGCGCCAGGATACGCCGGCAAGGCCGACTGTTCGCTACTCCGACACTCCGTGGGTATCGACTCGCCCGATCAACCTGAAGATCGACGGGATCCCGGATGCGCTTAACTGCGACATCACCTACTCGCCGACGGTCGACGTCGACATTTTCCAGGTCGGTCAGGAGATCACCAAATGGTGTGGCATACCGGTTCGGGTCACTCCGGATGTCACTCTGACAGGCAGTAGCTCTTCTAGCATCTCGCTGCCTCCCCTGGGCGAACAGCAGGGCTCCGCAGCCAATCCTGGCGGCACCATGGGGCTTCCGCCGTTGCCGGCACTGCCCCAGGGCGGCTCAGCACTGGGTGCTTCGTCCGGTGGCCGCAATCTGTCTATCAGTGGATTGAAATGGAAGGGCGGCCCGGCCAAGGGGCTGCTCGATATGGCAACCGTGCGTCTTGGCCTCTCCTGGAAGTACAGCGCTGCGGAGAATCTGGTAACTATCTTCTACGTCGACACCAAGACGTTCCGCTTATACGCAATTCCTTCGGTCACCGACATGACTTCCGTCGTGTCTTCAGGAACGACTTCTGCTGCCGGTGTAAGCAACTCCGGTAGCAGCAATTCCGGCAGTGGCGGTGGGATATCGGGTAACTCCGGCAGTTCGCAGTCTACCGGTGTCACCATTAACACTGATATCACCAAGGATATCGGCAACAGTGTTCAGTCGATGCTCACGCCGAGCGTCGGCCGAATGTCGATGTCTAGCTCCACCGGCACGATGACGGTGACGGACACGCCTGAGGTGCTTGCCCGTGTCGGCGACTTCCTGAACGGCGAAAACAGCAACATCACCAAGCAGGTTCTTCTCAACGTCAAAGTCCTGAGCGTGACCTTGACCGACAAGGATGACCTTGGCATCGACTGGAATCTGGTCTACACGGCGGTAAACGGCAAGTGGGGCATCGGCTGGAAGAACGTCACCCAGGCGGATGCTGCAGCAGTACAAGGGTCGGTCAGCATCCTTGACACAAGCAGCCAATGGGCGGGGTCGAACTTGCTGGTTAAGGCATTGGCTCAGCAAGGGCGCGTATCGACCATTACCAGCCCGTCCGTCACCACGCTGAACCTGCAGCCGGTGCCTGTCCAAGTCGCTCGCCAGACGAGCTACCTGGCCAGCATTCAGACGACCACCACGGCTGACGTAGGGTCGACCACTTCGCTGACTCCTGGGACCGTCACGTCCGGGTTCAACATGAACCTGCTTCCCTACGTGATGCCGGGTAAAGAGCTCCTGCTGCGCTACTCAATCAACCTCAGCTCGCTGAAGCAGATCCGCCAGGTCTCCAGCGGCGACAACACCATTGAGATTCCCGAGGTCGACAACCGAATTTTCTCGCAGATGGTCAAGCTGCGCTCCGGCGAGACGTTGGTCCTTTCCGGCTTCGAGCAGTCCGTGGACAACGGCAGTAAAGCTGGTGTGGGGAGTGCAAGCAACTGGCTGATGGGCGGTAGCCTCAAGCGTGACAACAGCAAGGACGTCATCGTCGTCCTGATCACTCCGATCGTGGAGGGTTGATCATGGGGCCGTTGGAGGATGAGGTCATCTCGACGCCGGTCACCGTGACAACGGTGAACGGACAGAGCTTCGTCAGTGGCCTTTTCTGGCAGCCGCTGAGCAAGCCGCGGGCCTACATGCAAGAGGCCCGGGAGATCGGAAAGCGCGAGAAGATGGACATCGTGGCGATCCGCCACGGCAGCATCATCCAGGCGGGTTTCGTCTCGAAGAATGCTGGTGTGACCAAAGGCATGTACAGCTTGGCTGCTGCGCTAGCAGGCGCCCTCGGTGAATCCTGGCTCGGTGTGTTTGCCCTTGGTGCCGAGCGCTACGCGCTGGTCGGCGTGAAAGACGGTGCGATCCTTCCGGGTTGCGACATCGTAGGCGATCAAGTCGAGATACAGGAGAAGCTACAGGTCTTCTCGGCGTTCTTTACCGACGAGAACGACAAATTCTTTTCTCCGCCCGAGTTTGGGCTGTCCAGCAACGAGCTCTACCTCGACAAGGTGCTGGTCGCATCCAGCCTCAAGAAAGAGTACCGGCTCAAGCAGCTGACCTTCGGCCTGACCTCGAAGGAGTGGGGCATCGTCGGCGTGCTGGGTGTCGTTGCCCTGGTCGGTGCTGTTGGGTTCTTCCAGTGGAAGGCTGCGGAAGAAAAGCGAATCCGTGAGGAACGGATCCGTATTGCAGAAGAGCAACGCCTTGAACTGGAGCGCCTGAACGAAAAAGCCCAGCAGGAACAGTCGCTGCAGGCTCTCGAACACCCGTGGGCGAAGATGGCCGAGATTGATGGTTTCTGGCGCGTCTGCTTCGCCCAGGTCATCAAGCTCCCTCTGGCTTTCGACGGATGGGTGTTCCAATCCGCACGTTGTTCCTTCGACAAGGTTGACGTCACCTACTCGCGCACGGGTAACGCCACGGTTGGCGATTTCATTATCGGCGCCGCCCCGCGTTTTCCCGGCGCCGAGCCCGCCTTCTTCGAAGAGGGGCAGGCTGCGGCTGTACATGTGCCACTCGACATGGGGGTAGGGGGCGATGAAGGCCTGGAGCAGCTGAATCCGCTGCTGAACAGGTTCTCCTCCCATTTCCAGCGTCTCGGCTTGAAGCCCGCCATCAACGAAAAGGCCACAGAAGAGCAGCGGCAGGTGATGCCCGGTGAGGATCCGAACGATCCCAACGCGCCGAAGAAGCCCGTGCCGTTCTGGCGCACGTTCACATTCAGCTATGAGTCGCCGCGGGCGCCGAACGAAACGCTGTCTGGGCTTGCTGGTCCTGGGCTTCGGCTGACCGAGATTTCGGTAAACCTCAACTTCGAATCGGCCCAACTGACCTGGAAGGTCGATGGAGAGATCTATGCCCAAAAATAAGATGCCTGCTGCGATCGTAATCGCAATGTTGGCCGTATCGTCCAGTGCGCTCGCTGACGACGCAACTGTTGGCGACCTGACTCAACTGCAGGGGCAGGTGCTGCTCAAGAAAGCGCAAGTCGACCTGGCCAGGCAGGAAGATGAGCTGCGCAAGCTCAATGGCGGCAGCACCGGCGGGGTCCCCATGGGGTTGTCGTCGGGCGGCCTCGCTGACGCAGGTACTCCATCGGTTCGATCTGTAGCGGGTGTCGACGGCAAGCTGTACGCGACGTTTGTTTATTCCTCGGGGATCACGGCCGACGCTGCAGCGGGGGAAACCATCCCCGGCGGATTCAAGGTCGTCCACGTCACCGTGGACAAGGTGGAGCTGCAGAAAGGAGGTCGACGGTTCCAGGTTGGCTTCGCTTCGCACGCACCGTCGGCGGGTGTCGCTTCCGGCATGAATCCTGGGATGGGGCAGCCTGGATACGGCGTACCTCAGCCGATGCTTCCTGGCTTGAATCCGTAAAAGGGGCACGGAGAGAGCATATGGGCGTTCCTGCGCTGGCTACTATCGAAACACCTCGTGAGGTGCTCACCGCTCCTGGCGGGAAGTACGCTATCGATGAGAAGCTGCGGGATCTGGTGTGCCTGACCGATGACCTGGTGCTCCATGTCTCGGCTTCGCACCTCGGCGATCCGTATGTGCTCGGCTTCATGGAGCGTCTGGGGCGTAGCAAGGTCCGCTATACCCTACAGAAGCACCCGTTGCCGGAGATTCGCGAACTCTATGCCAACGCAGCGGCCGTGCGGCCGGCAATCGCAGTCGCCAAACCGGTCGGTCTGATCGAAGAAACCACGCCTCGACAAGTGCAGGTGCAACGTCTGGTCAAGGACGCTATGACCTGCGGCGCGAGCGATATCCATTTGACCATCGACAAGACGCGCCATACCGCGCTCGTTGAGTATCGGGTGAACGGGGATCTGGTCGTCAAGGACCAAATCCGGGCGGAAGACGGTCAAGCTATCGCTTCGACCATCTACCAATCGATGTGTGACGTTGCGGATCCAACCTACAACGACCTCCAACCGCAAGATGCCCGTCTGAAGCAGTCCTTCGTAAAGGCCTGGGGCCTGTATGGCGCTCGCATCGCGACCAGGCCGACCGACAAAGGGACGTTGATGGTCATGCGGTTACTGCGGAGCTCGGCCGGCGGATCGTTGGAAGAGCTCGGTTATCTGCTGGAACAGATCCAGCTGATCACGCGCATGATCCAACGCCGCAAAGGGATCATCATTTTTTCCGGCCCGACCGGCTCAGGTAAGTCGACCACCCTACAGCGCGTGCTGAGCGACCTGCTGGAACTGTTCGAGTACAAGATCCGCCTGCTAACGATCGAGAACCCACCGGAATACGAGATCGGCAAAGGTCGGGCGATTCAAACCCCAATTCTATGCGACTCGGACGATGCTGAAGCGGTATCCCAGGAGTGGGCGCGCTCGATCTCCAACACGCTTCGTCTTGATCCCGATGTACTGATGGTGGGTGAGATCCGCGATCTCGCGACCGCAAAGGCGGCTTTCACTGCCGCGATGACGGGACACCAGTTGTGGACAACGCTCCACGCGAACGATCTCGTCGCTATCGTCGAGCGCCTGAAAGACCTCGGTATTGAGCTAAGTCTCCTGACGGATCCCATGTTGATGACCGGACTCATCAACCAGGAGCTGGTTAAAACGCTCTGCAACAGCTGCAAGCTGCCGTTCGTACAAGCCAAGGCCCAACTGCCAACTGACCTCATTGAGCGTGTGGAGCGCTTCTGCACGCCCAGCACCGTTTACGTGTGTGGCCCAGGTTGTCCTGAGTGCAACGGCACCGGTGTGCGCGGCCGGACGGTGGTCTCGGAGGTCATGATGCCGAACAAGGGGTTCATGAAGGCGTTCCGCGAGAAGGGCAAGGCCGACGCCAGGGCTTACTGGGTCGACCACATGGGCGGCATCACCAAGAACGCGCACCTCATTCGCCTGATGAACATGGGCTGTGTTGATCCGCTGCACGGCGAGCGCGACATCTGCACGCTCGACGAAGACGAAATCACTCTGAGGGATTGAAATGCAGTTGCACGATTTGATGGCCAGGCTGGATCTCGCGGTGATCCGACTGCAGTTCTACGGCTCTGTGCGAATGGAGCTCTACGAGGCGCTGTCGTTGCTCCTGGAAAACCGAGTACTCCTCGATGTTGCATTGAAGGACATGTACAAGATCTACAGCGAGAACGGGAAGAAACCGAAGCGGGCGCTCGCTGCGGTGACCTACGACTGCTATCGCGAGGTAGCCGACGGCAAGCCTCTATCTAAGGCCTTGGCAAAGTGGGTTCCCTACCAGGAATACACGCTGATCGCCGCTGGAGAGCGTTCTGGCGATCTGAAGACCTCCTTCGACAACTGCGGAAAGATCATCACGGCCAAGCAGGACATCGTGGGAGCCATCCTGCTGGCTACGGTGTATCCGTCGTTCTTGATGGCCATGGTCTGCGTGATGCTGGTGATGGTGTCCACCAAGTTGGTTCCAAAATTGGCCAGGACCTCTAACCCAGAGACCTGGTCCGGCGCTGCGGCCTTCCTGTACGAGATGTCTCAATACGTCGTCCATTACGGGGCGATCACCTTGGCAGGCATCCTGGTCTTCCTGTTTCTGGTCTTCGCCTCGCTGCCGTATCTGCGAGGTGGACTGCGCATTCACCTCGACAAGCTCCCGCCTTGGTCGGTGTATCGAATGCTCCACGGCTCGACGTTCCTCCTCAACGTCGGCGTGATGATCCAAGCGAACGTCTCCCTGCAGGACTCCCTCCGGATGATGGCCGCGGAAGCAAGCCCGTGGCTGCGCGAACGCCTCAATGCCGCCTTCTACGGTTTGGGTATCGGCGGGAATCTGGGTGTTGCCTTGAGCAAGGCCGGATACGACTTCCCGGATAAGAAAGCAGTCCAGTTCCTCATGATCCTGTCGGGCAAGGATGGTTTCGAAGATGCGTTGAGCAACTTCGGCGAGCGATGGCTGAAGAAGAGCATCAAGCAGATCCAGTCGGCCGCAAAGATGGCGATCGCCGGCGGGATCATCACGGTCGGTGTGATTCTGATGACGGTTATTTCGGGGGTGTCGGGCATCCAAGACGCAATTCAGGCGGTAGCGAAGTGAACAACAGCAAAATCCCAACCACAGAGGTAGCTATGGAAAAAGAAGCAGCAGTAAAGGCCAGCATCCAGCGCACGGCACGGGCGAAGAAGCAGGCGGGTTTCGGGGCGATCGAGATGATCGTGGTGCTCATCATCGTGATCGGCCTGCTGGCCTTGGCGGCGAGTCGCTGGGACACATTGTTCGGTAGCAACGAGGCTGCCGAAGAGATTTCCAACGTCAACATGCTCATGGCCGGTGCCAAGAACCTGAAGACATCTTCTGGTTACGGGGCGTCCGGAACGAACCTGGTACCTGCCTTGATCAAGGCAGACGCTGTGCCGAGGAACATGACAGTGACCTCCAGTGCGATCTACAACACCTGGGGTGGTGCTGTCACTGTCGTATCCACTGGCACCGGCTTCACTGTGACTTCCGCGACGATTCCCGAAGGTGTGTGCATGACCCTGGCCACCAAGCTGGCCCGTGGCGGTGTGTATTCCACCAGGCTCAACTCCGGTACCGCGATCATCGGTGAGGTCACTCAGGCCGCTGCTACTTCCGGCTGCAGCAGTGCTACCAGCAACACCATCACATGGGCGAGCAATACCTAATCTGCTGCCGGCAGTAAGGGGATAGGTATGAGTGGCCCAGATAGCTCTTTGCAGAAAGAGTTCGGTTGGATCGATCTCTACATCGGCGAGGGCTACAGCGACATGAAACAGGTAGCCGGGGCGCACGCGCCTCGGATCCCTGTCCCGGACGCCATGCAAGAGCTCATCCATGCACTTCGGCAGAAGTGCATGGATGGCTACGCCACGCATGGTGAGTCCGAGTTCGCGGTTATCCACGAGGGCACGATGCTGCGGGTCACGCAGATGACCGACGTGACCAACAGCAACGTCTTTTTCATTCGTCGCCCGGAGGCCGAGATCCGCCGTTTCGCGACGTTGGGCCTGCCCCCGCACGCAGTAAAGCTGCTGCTCGATAAGGGGACGCGGGGTCTGATCCTTTTCGCTGGTGAGATGGGGGTCGGCAAGACGACCTCTGCAGCATCGCTCGTGGTGGAGCGCCTGATGATTCACGGCGGCGTCGCTATCGCGATCGAGGATCCGCCGGAAACGCCTCTCAATGGGCTGCATGGGCCTGGCCGCTGTATCCAAGTGCCGGCCTCGCGTAAGGCTGGTGGATACCGCGAGCACCTCATCAAGACGATGCGAGCCAGTGCGGACCTCATCCTGATTGGCGAGATTCGGGACACGGCCGCCGGCGTCGAGGCGGTCACCGCGAGCACCAATGGCCGCTTGGTCATCGCGACCATACACGGCCGTGACATTCCTGATGCGCTGTCGAGGATCTCGACCTGGTGTGCGGAGTTGCAGAACAACAACGACCTGCTTGCCGACGGTCTGAGTGCGGTTATCTGGCAGACCATCAAGCGGCAGCCGGGGCAGCCTGGCCGCTTGATGGTCAAGACTCTCTCCATTGGGGCCGGCGATACTGGGATCCGGGCCAAGATCCGGAAGGGCGAGTTCGGCCAGTTGCATCAAGACATCGAACAACAGCTCCGACAGGCCTCGTGGAGCACCGACAACCTATTTGGAGTGACGAGAACATGAAGGCGAGAGGCAGGGTATTGCGGGGCGCGAAGAAGCAGCAGGGCTTTGCTGCGATCGAAATGATCGTGGTGCTGATTCTGGTGATCTCCGCCCTCGGGATCGGTGCCCAGGCGATGTTCGACCACGCGGACAACATGGCCGCGCAGACCACTGCCGATCACCAGAAAATCATTTCCGACGCAGCTGCAGCTTACATCAAGGACAACTACGCCGCAGTGGTTGCCGCTGCAGGCCCAACCACGCCGGCCACTATCACCACCACGATGTTGAAGAACACCGGATACCTGCAGGGGAGTGTCTCGGATCGGAATAGCTTCGGTCAGGCCTACTCGGTTCTGGCTATCGAGCCGACGCCTAACAAGCTTCAGACGTTGGTCGTCACTACCGGTGGGGAAACCATTTCCGAGACCAATATTCGCCGTATTGCGAAGCAGGTAGGAGCCCGCGGCGGCTATGTGTCCAATGTCGACACCACCAAGGTGGAAGGCTCGTTCGGTGGATGGGCGGTGCCGCTGGCGTCCTACGGCGTTTCCCCAGGGGCTGGTCACCTCGCGACAGCGCTGTTCTTCGACGATGGCGCCCTGACCAACGACTACCTCTATCGGAACTCGGTAGCGGGGCATCCCGAGGTGAACCGGATGAACACCTCGATCGATATGGGCGGCAACAACCTCAACAACACCGGCACGGTGAACGCAGCGGCAGCAAACATCACCGGCACGGTGAATGCAGCAGCTGCAAACATCACCGGGAATGCAAGCGTTGCCGGCAACGCTACCGTCGGCGGGACGATCAAGGGGCAAACGGCCGACATCACCGGGGAAACCTATACCGGTGGGTGGTTCAGGACTCGTGGTGACACTGGTTGGTATAACCAAAAGTGGAACGGCGGCTGGTACATGAGTGATCCGACCTGGGTTCGGTCGTATGCCAACAAGAACATCTACACAGGCGGCGAGATGCGCGGGGGTAAGTTGACCTCGGAAGGTAGGACTGAAGTAGGCGAGTACCTCCAGCTCAACGGCGTGGCTACAGAGGGGGCAGGATGTTCTCCGAACGGGCTTGTAGGCCGCAACGCTGCTGGCCTCACACTATCTTGCCAATCCGGGGTGATGCGAAGGCTATACCAGCCCACTTACGTTCCGACCTCTATCT